>Ga0160438_1000423_pt1 | contig 12139 bp, 7 predicted proteins | sample HID1975K_E0MG_FD_108203 | JGI IMG/M metagenome (GOLD analysis project Ga0160438, IMG submission 108203) | Enriched soil microbial communities from UW Madison campus, WI, USA - HID1975K_E0 MG | ecosystem: Environmental > Terrestrial > Soil > Unclassified | place: USA: Madison, Wisconsin...
CAAAAACTGACCGGTAACCTAGTGATTCGGATGGAGAACAGGGAAGACACTCCGCTTAGGATAAGTATTGTTGATAACGGATATGGGCAGGCACCGCTCCGGGAAGAACTCAACGCCAAGGGGAAAATGTAAGCGTGATACCCCTGAAGGATAGCGCCTGTTGGTACGACCTGAGTATAGCGGTAGAAGGTTATCCGGATTTTTATGGAGCTACGCCGGCCGGGTGGAAACCGGAGAGCAGGGCTACACAGACCCGCAACTGGAAAGATAGATTTTTGCGAAAGTGAAGTGTTACGCTTATGTTTGTAATAGCATTAAACACGAAAGGAGATGGCAGTGAACGCAAATAGATTGATCCCGGCGGATGACGATGTGAAAATATCAAAAAAGAAACCCATCTTCCCGATAAGTGCGCCATTACGTAAATATTTGCGGGAATATCAGCGTGAATCCAAACTTCCGCTGAGTTATCAGGAGCTACGTAACTTCGCAGACAGCGTTCCTGTATACGATAAGGACGGCAAGGATACGCTATGGGAAACGCCTCTATATCCGGCACATGAAATAGCACATATCAATGATGGGCTAAAGCAAATTTATGCCTTGTTGAAGGCTTCAGGCAATAACCGCATTGTGGAGCATAAATTTATCGACCGCATTGATTATTGTACATTTGGCAACACCCACCCCTTCAGAATCAGGATCGTGAATAGACTGAATGATGTGTATGACTATTTCTACGTGAAACAAGCGGATGCCTCGCGTGTTTACGGACTGGAACTGGAGGAAATCATGTCGCCCAATAGAGTGAATTTTACTGTTGGCGAGGACACTTTGATTGAAGAACATATCGTAGGCATACCGGGAGATCTGTTTAGCAAACGCTTAATGAAAAATCCCGACTACAACCCGATTAGGATTGCTAAAGAATTTGTTAAATTTAACGAACGCTGCTTTATCATGCTATTGGGCGATATGCGCTCTTATAACTATGTCATGCAGATAACTCCGGATTTTGATGACTTTCAGTTTCGGATACGGGCCATTGATTTTGACCAGGAGTTTTATGAGGGGAACATGAAAGTATACATGCCGCAATTCTTTAAGGAGAACCTAGCCTATGTGCAGCTCTCTATGGAACACCTCACCGAAAAAACAGTTTTACAATACCAACAGGAGGAACGCTCTTCTATTGTACACCGAGTACGTATTGAAAGACATCGACTGGCCGCGCTGAGAGATGTATCACAAAATGAACAGTTATCGCCTCTGGAAAATATTGCCAAACTAAAAACCCAATTGGCAGCGCATTACAAAAACCAAGATTACCACTTATGCAAAAGCATGACGGATATTATTGAGCTGAATATCAAGAATGTAATCAGACAGGTGAAGTTGTGATGGGTTATAAGTGACGCGTAACGAGTGATGAGATATCAGCGACGAGTGACGGGTAAACTGATCACTGTTTACTGTTTAAATAAAAAATTGGCACGATATTCGTATTAGCATGATCGCTTTATGAATGTTTTATTTTAAAAATCCACTATACCATGAAGAACATTAAAAAAAATACGGCTAAGAGTAACAGACTGTCTGATTTAGCAAAAAAAGTTGACAAGCAACTAATGGATTTATTAAAAAGCGAACTGGAAAATTTGCGCAGCATGAATAGCGGAGCACCGTCTACCAAAATCCGTATAGCTTAAAACAAACAATTTCATCTACCTATTGTAACATATATTCATTTACCTATGAAAAACGTCCCCGGAACAGCTTAGCTTTCCGGGGATTTTTTATTGCCTTTTTTCGGCAATACGTTTGATTTCCTCTGCGGAGAGACTATCCGCAAAGACCATTACATCCTTTGCCAGCCCTCTATATTGCCGTTCTCCGGGAAACTCTTCGTTCTGTCCCAACTGCCACTGGCTATTGTTTATCAAACTGATATCGGGTTCTATAGGCTCACTAGCTTTCAGCACACCGTCTATGTATACATATAATTTGTTGCCGTCGCATACACCTGCTAGATGATGCCATTGATCATACCAATTTGCTGGTAGATCGGCCGCACACTCACCCCTTCCCCACCCACCAACAAAAAAATTGACTTTTTTACCATTTACAAGCTGTAAAACATGCTGATCTCCTTTCGATAGAACATCAACTAAGTTCTCTGAGCCATGTTTCGGTTTTAGCCATACCATCAGCGTGATTCGTGTACCTAGATTATTTAACACCTCGCTCTCTGCCCAACGGACGTACCGCCCGCTATCCAGATTGAACACCTGGCTTTCACTGGAAAAGGATACTCCCTCCTGAAATGCCCGATTGGCAAAAGGCGTGCGATCCATCAGCTCGCCCTGATTATTGGTTTCCTGTATTTCTCCTCCCAGCAACAACGATTCTTCGGCTTGCTCATAGACCTTATAGGTAAAAGAACAGTCTCCTACCCATCCATTTTTTTCTTCCTGCTGATATTCCTGCATGCTCCACGTTCTCTGCTGTTCTTCACCCGGAAGCAAGTGAAGGCTATCGACACCAACTTTTTCGTTATTTATCAGGATAGGCAGACGTACGGCCTGTGCTACGCCGCTTACATTCTTCACGCGGTAGCTCAGCCGCTGCGTTTCTCCTACTTTCAATAAGGGCCTATACGTCAATTCTTCTACCGCGATGGGTGTTAAGCCCTGCAGCTGATGAGGCGTTACCGCTACCACGATCGCCCTGTTTTCTATGGAGATTTCCTGTTTGCCATAGGGGTATAAGCGAAGAAAAAGGCTGTCCACCGATTCACTACCTTTTCCTATCCATACGTTTTTATAGGCATAGGGCTTGCCATCCACCTTGAGTACTACCTGTTTCGTACTGGAAGCTCCCGTATTACGGAGACGGATAAGCACGGCAATCTGCTCATTTGGATGTACTTCCTTTTGGGTGATCGTCATATCCAGGAGCTCCACATTGGGCCGTTCGGAGGAACCTTCCAAAGGGCGCGCTCCTTTATTCCAGTTACCAAAAGTCTCATTCGTCATCGTAAAAGAAAGGGTTCCTCCTTGTAGCAATGCTTCATGATCGATTTCAAAAGCCGAATGCGATTGTCCATTAAAATGAACAGAACGAATATAATGTCCCTGTGCCGCTGATTCCTTCAGTATGGTCAACTGCTTTCCACCTGCCAATTGAATTACCACCTTATTAAATTGAGGGCCGCCAAATGTATAGACAGGTTTTCCGGGAGCCATGGGATAGAAACCCAAAGCGCTGAAAATATACCAACTGGACATCGACCCTAAGTCGTCATTACCCGGCAAGCCTCCCGGTGTATCCGAAAAACGGGCGTTTACTAGCTGATAGACCCATTCTTGCGTGAGATCCCTACGACCGGCATAATTAAAAAGATAAGGAATATGAAACGCAGGCTCATTATCGAACACAATTTGCTGATGGTGCAAACGCTCTTGTAACATGTTTACGAAGAGGGTATCACCTCCCATCAGATAGACCAGTTCTACCGGATACTGGGGCACAAAATAACTGTATATAGATGCGTCACCTTCCTTATAGCCGAAGGTCTCGGACTGTTTTTTCCATCCTTTATCTCCCTTGGGAATAAACAACAACTCCTCTACATTAAAAAGAGAGTGATAAGCCCGGCTGTATCTTTCGGTGATACGGGCAACGGATGTATCTTTCATCACCTGAGCGGCAAAAACCGACAGGGCCCAATCATCATAGGCATATTCCAGCGTACGGGTTACCGATTCGCTGTAGTTGGCCGGAACAAAACCTCTCTGGTGAGCGATAGCCAGATCTTTCTGCCTGAATGTGCCCTGGAAAACACTTCCTTTTAAAGCAGCATATACTTGTTGGGCGGTTAGGGTGCCTGGGTTTTTCCGATAGGTATCCACCAAAATCGGAACGGCATGGTTTCCTGTCATGGATTCGGTAGGAAGTGTGCCTACCTGTTGGTATATGTCCAACATCGATTGAACCATATCATCCTGCCGCTGAGGCCATAATAATGTAATCAGGGGATGCAAACTCCTAAAGGTATCCCAGGGAGAAAACCCACCATATGCTGGCCTGCCTTTTGCCTGATGCCGCAAACCGTCGGCCCCCTTGTAGAAACCATCCACATCGGAAATCACCCAGGGCAACAGGCAAGCATGGTATAAGGCCGTATAAAAAATCCGCTTATTTTTCAAAGACGGATCCTCTATGTGGATTGCCTTCATACATTCTTGCCATTTTTCGGTCGTTTGCTTATACACATAAGAAAACATCTCGGTGTGCGCTTTTTTCCCCTCTTTTTTCAGTGCGTTGATATTTCTTGCTGACGATTCCGTTCCTAAAGAAGAGGCACTCAGCAATATCGTTAGCACGGTTGGAGCACTTTTATGTGCCTCAAAATGCAGCATATACCCCCCTTGTGAGGTTTCGACTCGAAGAAGTTCTTGGTTAAAGTAAAAAACACTGCCATGCTCACTGCCATATACGCCGTTCTTGGAATGGGAAAGCATGGTTCCGATATCACTTAACCAGAGTCTAGGAGGTACTCCTGCTGGAAAAGTAATCTGAAAAACGCCTACTCTGGCCGTGCTGGTAGCTTCAACGAGGGTACCATCGTCTTGAAATGCCACGCTATAGTATCCGGGCTTCGCCTGTTCATGATCATGACGGAAGGCCCTTGTAAGCATTCCTGAGCGACTGACCGGCATCACGCGGATATTGCCCTGCGAACCATTTGGGAAACCACTGTGATGTTTGATACAGGAGAAATAACGCATCAGGGTATCTGTATAACGATAACCTTGTGCTCCCTCCTCTCCCGTTTCTGGAGTGAGCTGTATGTATCCCCACGGAGCAACCGCTCCGGGATAGGTGCCTCCTTCTTTACCCCATTTCGTATAAACGTCCGACTGATCGGTACCAATGAAAGGGTCTACCAAGTCCAAACGCTCTTTTACCTCCAATTGGCCCGCCCGAAGATATAAGAGGCTCGCTTGTAGCCCTACTATTAAAAAAAATATTTTCTTCAACATACCTATTTATCCTACCTACAGAGACACCTTTTTACCTCCCCACTCTTAAGCCATAAAGAAATATAGCACAAAAACCTGTATATGGGCATTTTATTTTGAAAAAACAAAGAAATAAGATATAATTGCTTGCTTCATAGCCCAAAACATAAAATCAGCCTTATGAAGTCTATGAAATCTACAATTTTCCCCTAAAGATGGATAAACGAACGTTGTTGCGCAGGATAAAGGAAGATGATGAATCAGCTTTTAACGAATTGTATATCCGTTATTTCAACCTACTGAACCTATTTTCCTATTCCATTGTAAACGACAATGGGGTATCAGAAGAAATAATAGATGATGTTTTCCTAAAATTATGGCTAAAACGCAACAGTTTACCAAACATATCCAATGAAAAGGTATATCTGTATACTGCTGTGCGGAACGCATCCCTCAATTACCTCCGCACTTTCGCTACCAAACGTTATCAGGCAATGGAAAATTTTCTACTGTCGGAGCAACAGCTTTATATAGAATTCAGTCCGGAGCACCACTACATCCGTAAAGAAACCGAGGACAGGATCAATGAGGCCATGAATGCATTACCGCCAAAATGCAAGACAGTTTACAGTATGATAAAAGGAGATGGCTTATCGATCAATGAGGTAGCGGAAATCCTATCGCTTTCCTATAAAACAGTGTTTGCCCAGCTACAGATCGCGCTAAGGAAAATTGCTTCCGCATTAAACAAATAAAAATTATCCTCCCTCTTTTTTAAGAATAACCTGAACAAACCGTGTCATATGAATAACAGCATGAAAGACAAAGAAGAAATTTTCGCTTTACTCGCAAAAAAGGTTGGTGGTATCGCTACGCCGGAAGACATCCTGCGTCTCCATGAATTATTGGAACGTTATCCGGAGGAGAAGACCTGGATAGAGGCGGAATCGCTTATCCAACTAAAAACATCAGGCCAGGTACCTTTTTATTCGGAAGCCGCTTTAAAACAGAAGCGGGAAGAACTTTGGAAGCAGATCGGTCAAGAAGATCCAACCAAACAGGCTGCTGCCGTAAAAAAACATCCATCCCCGGTGTTCCGGTTCAAAAAGAGCTATTGGATTGCTGCCAGCATCACGGTTTTATTGCTATGTACGGTCTTCTTGTTTCTGCAAGCCCCAAAAAACCCCATTGCGCAAGTGGCCTTCGGTGAAAGAAAAACAGTGACCCTACCCGATGGCACCCAAGTGAGGCTCAATGCTGGGAGCACACTCTATACCGATCGGCTCTTCCAGATCAGTAACCGAAAGGTAAAGCTGATAGGTGAAGGCTATTTTCAGGTTGCCCAAGACGCAAAACACCCTTTCATTGTTGATCTGGAAGATGTAAAAGTGGAAGTGCTGGGTACCGAGTTTAATCTAAAAGCCTATCCAAATGAACGGATAGAAACCACGTTGATTGAAGGAAAAGTAGCGGTGCGGATACGCGAACGAAAACCGATTATCTTAAAACCACTGGAAAAGTTAACCGTAGATCATCCACGTTATGCTGAAGGAGACAGACAGCCAAAACCGCAGGTACAATGGACTAAAATACATTCTTCACCTTCGGAAAATATAAAGGAAATTGCCTGGTTATCAGACCGGCTGATCTTCTCGGACGAACGGTTCAGCGATGTTACCCTTCAGTTGGAACGTAAGTATAAGGTCCATTTTATCTTTCAGGACAGTGCCCTGCAAAACGAAAAAATAAACGGTGTACTGGAAGGAGAGAATTTAAGGCAGGCATTAATGATCATTAGAAGAATTGTTCCTTTTGATTTCGAACAACGGCAAGACACAATCCTGATAAGAAGTTCTAAACGATAAACAAAAACAACCAACAATTATGCAAAGAAAAAAAACCGAACACAATTAAAGAAAGTCAAGATTCAAGAGAGAGCGGCACACTCCCCCTTGATGTAAAAAACCGAAGGAAAAACCTTCATGAGTTATTAACCAAACAAAGATACAAAACCTTGCGGAGTATCAGACATCCGATCAAGGTAGCTTGTCTTTGTAAAACAATTTAAATGAATGAAACCTAGATACAGTAATACTGTCATTCCCGATGGTACCTGGTACCGTAAATTTAGCATGATCATGAAAGCCGGAATTTTGCTAACCTTGGTAGGCGTAACACAGTTATTTGCTACCGGTCACTCACAAGAGAAACTAACCATCAACGTGCGGAATTCTTCTGTCAGTTTCGTTTTGAACAAACTACAACGGGAATCTAGTTATCGTTTTTTCTACAATTCTGCTTCGCTGGAACACCTTGGAAAAGTAGATATTGCCATGAAAAATACCGAGCTTAGCCAGATATTGAATTCCTTATTGGGGAATACGGTACCTTATGAAATCCTGGATGACAACATCGTTCTTATCGGAGAACAAGACCAACAGCAACAACCGCTAAACGGCCGTGTGATCGATGAAAACGGAGCTCCCCTACCTGGGGTAAGCATCCGGATTCAGGGGAACAAACAGGGGACTTCCACCAACAACGATGGCTCTTTCTCGTTAACAACGGCTGTAGGAGACCAACTGGAGGTCAGTTATATCGGTTATGAAAAACAGGTAGTAACGGTTACGAGTACGCAAGCGATTACCATTACGCTGAAAATGACAGCCGAAGGCCTCAATGAAGTGGTGGTGGTTGGATATAGCACACAACGCAAGGCCGATCTTACCGGCGCCGTCTCTTCCATGAACATGACAGCGGTGAAGAACACGGCCGTTACCGGTGTGGAGCATGCCCTGGAAGGTAAAATGGCGGGGGTGACGGTTCTGCAGAATTCCGGAGCACCTGGCGCTTCTGCTTCGGTTAGGATCAGGGGTATAGGAACGCTGGGAAATAATAATCCGCTATACATTTTGGATGGGGTGCCCGTAAGTAGCATGAACGATGTGGATCCCAATAGCATTGAAAAGATCGATGTACTGAAAGATGCTGCATCGGCCGCTATCTATGGATCTCGTGCGGCGAACGGGGTGGTCATCATCACCACCAAAAAAGGAGTCTCCTCCGAGAAGGTGAATATCTCTTTTAATACGCAACAGGGGATTCAGCGTCCTACGGGCAAAATTGACTTGATCAACGCCGCGGAGAGAAACCAGGTACACAGCCAGGCCTACGTGAATTCGGGCCTAACGGTGCCTGCCTATTATAGCAGCCCCGAGGCACAGCTAACGGCCACCGATTGGCAAGACGAAATATTCCGCACTGCCTACACCTCCAACTACGACCTTGGATTTAGTGGAGGCAGCAATACAGCACGGTATAACATCATGGCGAGCCACTTTGACAACAATGGCTTCTTGAAAAACACCAACTTCAAGCGTACTTCTTTTCGGGTAAATACCGAACTGAATTTGGCCAAGAACCTGAAGATCGGTGAAAACCTCATGTTAAGTATCAATGACAACAGGCAGATCAACACCACCAGCGACTACTCGGGAGCGCTCTATTCTGCCCTCCTGTACCAACCGGACATTCCGGTCTATACCGCCACCGGCGAGCTGAGCGGCGTGGGCGCTTTGGGCGGAGATGTGGAAAATCCCGTAGGTATTATCAATCGATCGGATGACAAGACCGACCGCAAGAGGGTAATAGGAAATGTTTTTGCGGAATGGGATATCATAGACCACCTCACCTTAAGATCCGATTTTGGATACGACTATACCAGTTCTATGAACAAGGTGTTCAGTGCCAGAATACCCGAGGCGGGCCGGAAGAATGATGTCAATACCTTATACCAACTCAACGAACAAACCACCCACTGGATTTCTACCAACACCATCAAGTATGACAATAACTTCGGCAAGCACCACCTGATGGCTCTAGGGGGTATGGCTGCCGAGTCGAATAGCTACTTGAATGACAATCAACGCGCCAGCGGATTTATATCAGAAGATGAAAAATCCCGTTACTTCTCCAACGCCACCACAATCATATCCATCTATAGCGGAAAAGAGGAATGGGGACTGATTTCTTACTTCGGCCGTTTAGACTATTCGTTCAACGATCGTTATTTATTGGCAGCCAATTTACGTACGGATGGATCCTCCAAGTTTTCCAAGAATAACCGTTGGGGAGTGTTCCCTTCGGTGTCGGGTGGATGGCGTATTTCTGAAGAACCTTTCTTTGCAGCGCTCAAAAATACGTTCAGCAGCTTAAAACTAAGGGGTAGCTGGGGCCAGCTCGGAAATCAGAACATTTATGACAACTATCCAACCTACAGCATCATTCGAAACAATACGGACAACGATGGTTATTACAGCGTCTTTGGGCAAGGAGAAACGCCTACGCTTGGGCGTTATGAATCAAATATTCGGAATCCGAATATCAAGTGGGAGGTGACTACCCAATGGGACGCAGGCCTGGATATGAGTTTCTTGGGAGATGACCTGGAAGTGGTGGCCGACTATTATAACAAAACCACCTCGGATATTCTCTTGCAGGTACCGATTACCTCGTTGGCCGGCGTGACAACGGCTCCCTGGGTAAATGCGGGAAAGGTAGAAAACAAAGGTTTTGAAGCGGCGGTGACCTATCATCAACAAAAAGGAGAATTCAAGTATGATATCTCTGCCAATTTTGCCACCTTGAGCAATAAGGTGCTGGCCTTGGGTACCTCGCAGGCGATTTACGGATCTACCTTTAGGGGCAATACACTTGTCAGGACAACGACCGGCTTGCCGATCGGATACTTTTACGGATACAAAACCGACGGGCTTTTTCAATCGGATCAGGAAGCGAGCGCATACACCAATGCCAACGGGGAGCGCTATCAACCTGCCGCGGTTGCTGGAGATGTAAAATTTGTTGATGTTGACGGAAATGGGGTAATTGATGCGAACGATCGTACCAATCTTGGTAGCGGTTTTCCAAAAATCACCTATGCCCTTAATTTCAACGCCAGTTATAAGCATTTCGATCTCGCTATGTCATGGTATGGAGTAGGAGGGAATAAAATTCTCAATGCCACGAAATGGACCGGCATTTTTGTAGATCCGCACTATAATCAATATGCCGATATTCTGGATGCCTGGAGTCCGACAAACACCAATACGGACATTCCCCGCCTTTCTATTACCGATCCAAACGGTAATCAACAGATTTCGGACATCTATGTAGAGAGCGGTAACTACCTGCGCCTGCGCAATTTCACGATCGGCTATACGTTCCCGAAATTTTCATTAAGGAAGATTGCCGTTAACAACCTACGTGTTTACTTGACCGGGCAAAATTTACTGACAATTACGAAGTATTCGGGCATCGATCCTGAAATTGGGGAAACCTTTCCGGCTTCCTATGGAAATAACGAAATAGGGGTAAACCGTGGCCAATACCCACAGGCGAAAACATTTATCTTGGGCATTAACTTAAGTTTATAAATAAGACGATGAAGACACATAGAACACTTTCTTATATCTTTTCCATTTTCTTAACCATTGCGCTGAGCTCCTGCACGAAGGGCCTGCTCGACAAAGAGCCGAATGGATTAAATTCTTTCTGGAATACGGGAGCCGATGCCGAGCTGGGCATCAATGCCGCTTACACGCCCTTATATGACGAAGAAGGCTTCGGAGAAGGGCAATTCTGGTACCAGGCGGCAGGAGATGATTTTACCATCAATAATACCGGAGAACGCAGTGATATCAACCTCACAAATTTTGCCACAACGACCAACGCATCAGAATACGCTTATGCCCGCTGGCAAATTTTCTATCGGGTAATCCGAAGGGCGAATGATGTGCTGAGAAACGTGCCCAATATCGAAATGGACGATGCGACAAAAAACCGCATTCTGGGGGAAGCTAATTTCCTATTGGGATTTGCTTATTTTGAGATGGCCAAATGGTATGGTGGGCTCCCTTTCTATGATATCAACAATCCGGAAGAGATTAATCAGCCCCGCCAAACGAAAACAGAAACCTTTAACCGCATTGAACAGTATTTACTGACCGCTACCACGCAACTGAGCGATTGGATCTATACGGGCGATAACGTAGGCCGTGCACATTTGGGAGCCGCCTGGGGGTATCTGGCCAAGTTGTATGCTTATTGGGGGAAATGGGAAGAATCTAAAGCAGCATCAGACCGCGTTATTAACAGTGGGGCCTATGCTTTACAGGATGAATATGCGAACCTATTTTCGTTGGAACACGAAAAATCAAGCGAAGTATTGTTTGGCCTGATCTGTGCCCCTGTGAGGCACCAAACCACGATCACGCCAATTATTTGCCTATCGAAAACATTAACAGGAGGAGCGGGCTGGGCCTATTTTGCGCCTACTAAAAGTCTGGCCGATGCCTTTGACCCAGCCGACAGCCGTAGAAAGGCTACCTTAGCAGGCATTGGAGAGACCGTTCGCCTTTTAGGACAGGATATCGTGCTTACACGTGACAATATCAATGACATGGAGTCGGGCTATATGTGCGTTAAGTTTATGCAGCCCTATTGGAACTCCAATGCCTATCCCTGGGACGCTGGCTTAGATAATGCCATCATGCGGCTTTCGGATATTTACTTGCTCAACGCGGAAGCGATCATGATGCTGAACGGAACAGGCCCTCAACAACCCAATGTACCGGTTGCCGCGGCAGCCGCTCCTTTCAATGCGGTACGATTAAGGGCCTTTCATCAGGATGCCAGTAAACGCATAGATGCGCCCACGTTTAACGACCTGATGAAAGAAAGGCGCTGCGAACTGGCTTATGAAGGGGACCGGCACCTAGACCTGAAGCGCTGGGGCCTTGCCCAAGGGGTTTATGCGCAGGCGACTACCGCTACCGATCCAAGAGGCCCTCGTACCTTCAATCCGTTAACAAATGCTTCTTTCCCGCTGCCCCAGACAGAGTTGGACAACAGCAATGGCATTTTACAAAATAATCCACTTCCTACTTATTCCGATTTTGAATAGGTACGATAGGTATTAATATAAAAAGCAAGAAGGTGTCTAAAAAGTCGTCATTTCGACCGTAATGAAATGGAGCGGAGAACCCGAAGGCTCAACGAAGTTAAATCTTTAATTTGCAATTGATTCATTAACAGATATCTCGATTTCGCTACGC
>Ga0160438_1000424_pt1 | contig 12133 bp, 10 predicted proteins | sample HID1975K_E0MG_FD_108203 | JGI IMG/M metagenome (GOLD analysis project Ga0160438, IMG submission 108203) | Enriched soil microbial communities from UW Madison campus, WI, USA - HID1975K_E0 MG | ecosystem: Environmental > Terrestrial > Soil > Unclassified | place: USA: Madison, Wisconsin...
AAGTGCTCAGGTTACGCATTCCATAGCGCAAAAGTTTAGTTATCAGTGGCAATACACACGAGGTTAATAAGGGATACAATTTGAAACTAGTTTATGACCATTATTATTTTTCACCTATAAATAACCATGACAACCATTCACAACTTTAGTCTACTTTCCCAGCAAATCCTTTCCCCTTGCTAATAACTTCATTAGACTTCTTCTGCCAATCACGACTTTGCGAACAGGAGTTGCAATGACACAAAATATCTATGATAACCCGGCATTTTTTGAAGGATACGCCACTCTTGACCGCTCCATTAAAGGGTTAGATGGCGCACCGGAATGGGCAACCATACAAACATTTTTACCACCGTTACAAGGTAAAACGGTGGTGGACTTAGGCTGCGGATACGGTTGGTTTTGCCGCTACGCACGTGACCAGGGTGCAGCAAATGTGTTGGGCCTGGATGTCTCGTTGAAAATGCTCGAAAAAGCACAGGAAATGACCACGGGCGCGGGCATTGTTTATCGCCGTGAAGATCTGGAGCAGTTACAGCCGGAAGTGCAAAGCGTTGACCTGTTTTACAGCTCGCTGGCGCTGCATTATCTGGAAAACATTCCGGCACTTTTCAACACGCTTTATCAGGCCCTGGTTCCCGGTGGCATGCTGGTGTTTTCGGCAGAACATCCGATTTATACCGCCCCGTTGCAACAAGGCTGGATGACCGATCAGACCGGGCAAAAATCCTGGCCGGTGAATCATTATCAGCAGGAAGGCGTGCGTATCAGCAACTGGTTTGCCGACGGCGTGAAGAAACAACATCGCAAAATTTCGAGCTGGATAAACGCGCTGATTGCCAGCGGCTTTATTATCGAAAAACTCGATGAATGGGGGCCTGCCGCTGAACAAATCGCCCAGAACCCGGCGCTTGATGAAGAAAAAGAACGCCCGATGATTTTCCTGTTGGCTGCGCGTAAGCCTCTAATCTAATTCACTTCAATTTATCTCAATTTGCGTTTATGGGGAGGCAACTCCCCCCGCCCCGCACTTCCTTGCCTATACTGTTTAAACACTAGCCATAAGATAGGGAGTCGTGATGAAAATTATTCTTTGGGCAATTTTGATTATCTTTATTATTGGCTTATTGGTCGTAACCGGCGTGTTTAAGATGATTTTCTGAAAACAGCGGGTGCCACCACAATGGCGGCACCCCTTTGTTATTTTATTCCCTTCGCACTGTAATTAACGGGCACCCAGCGATATCCATTTCCTTCACGCTTTACCTGTCCAATTCCCGGAAACGAAATATGCGCAGCCGCCACCCAATCTCCATGCTGGACTATCTGCTGTAGCACGTGTTCACGTGTCGCAATGGCCTGCTTTTGGTCGACATCAAAATGGATAGCGACATCCGGATCCGGCATCTGCACTGCTTTGGCATGAATAATATCGCCCCACAACATCATGGTTTGGCCACCGTGACTGACGCGGTAAATCACGCTGCCTGGCGTATGACCTGCGGCTGGAATGGCCGTGATACCAGGAATGATCTCTGTCGGCGCATGAAACGTTTCCAGTTTGCCCGCATTAATAACAGGCCGCATCGGCTGTTCAGACTCGGCAAACGTGTGGCGCTGGCTTTGCTCAACTTTGCTGATATTTTCCGGATTGAGCCACCAGTCGACATCTTTTTGTTCAACGCGCACAACTGCGTTTGGAAATGCAGGTTTGCCATTAAATTCAACGCCGCCTGAATGGTCACCGTGAATATGCGTCAGCAGTACCAGATCGATGCTTTCTGGTGGAAACCCTGCAGCACGTAAATTATCCAGCAAATGCCCACCGTCTTTCCCAAACAGCGCCCCCGCTCCGGTATCCACCAGAATTACCTGTTTGCCGGTATTAATCACAAAGGTGTTGATTGAAGTTTCCGCCGCTGGGGTCATCGAATCCTGAGCCATACGTTGCTGTAATTTTTGCGGGGAAATACGGGTTAAAAGTTTGTCGAGCGGCACCACGACGGTACCGTCCGAAACAGCCGTAACCTGCCAGTCACCCAGCATCATCCGATAAAAACCCGGAGCCTGCTGCGGGTTAATAGGCAATGATTGTGCAAAAGAATTTGTTGCCAGCGCACTACCCGCCAGCAGAGCTAAAATTGTTAACGTGGTTTTCATTTTGTCCTCAAAAGTCGGTTCAACTTGCGGACAGTGTCGGCCAGGCTTTATTATCACTCCAATTGATTGGAGAAATAATGACTATCAAAGAAAGTGATTTTCGCAAAATAGACCTCAACTTATTGATTGCGTTTGCGGTTTTATTTCGCGAACAGAGCGTGTCTCTGGCGGCGGATAAGCTACATCTCGGCCAGCCCGCAGTCAGCGGTTCGCTGGCACGTTTGCGTGAAATGTTTGATGACCCGCTTTTTATTCGCAGCGGCCATCGCATGCAGCCCACGGCGCGTGCAACGGAGCTGCATACAGAATTAATGCCATTGCTGGAACAGTTGCAAAGCGCACTGTTCCAGCAGGCGGAGTTTCACCCCGCTTCAGCAAAAGCGACAATCACCATCGGCATGACTGACTGGGTAGAAATGTGGCTGATGCCACAACTGCTGCCAGCGCTGCGCGCGCAGGCGCCAGGCGTGCGCCTGAATGTCGTCGCCAGTGACCCTTTTACGGACGCGCAGCGCCTGGAAGGTGGGGATTTGGATATGGCCATCAGCGTGGCAAACCAGTCCGCTCGGTGGATGGAACGCGAACTTCTGACGCCGATGGAGTTCGTGACGCTCTGGCATCCGTCGCAATTGCAACTCGCCGCCCCGCTTTCTGCGGAGATTTATGCTGCGCAACAGCATGTTTTGGTGAGCTACCGCGAAGCGACCAGCAGCCATATCGACACCGTGTTAGCCCGGCAAAATTTGAAACGTGAGATTAACTACACCACCCCGCACTTTTCCGCTCTGCCGGGACTATTAAGCATGATGCCGATACTGGCAACTGTGCCGCAGGGGTTGTGTGAAAATTGGCAGAAAACCTGGGGACTGTGCTGCAGCCCGGTGCCGCTGGATATTGCGCCATTTGAAGTGGCGTTGTTGTGGCATCAGCGCCATAACAGTGATGCGGCGCTGATGTGGGTGCGCGGGTTTATTAAGCGAATGGTGAGTGAGCGGGGTTAACCCCCGCCCCAACAATTATCCTTTCAAACTCGCGCCATTGGTCGCAATCACTTCTTTATACCAGTTGAAGCTTTTCTTGCGTGAACGTGCAAGCGTACCGTTACCTTTGTCATCACGATCCACATAGATAAACCCGTAGCGCTTAGACAACTCCGCCTTCGATGCACTCACCAGGTCGATCGGTCCCCAGCAGGTGTAACCCAGCACCTCAACACCATCTTCAATCGCTTCGCGCACCTGAACTAAGTGGTCGTTGAGATAGCTGATGCGATAATCATCATGCACCGTCCCATCGGCTTCGAGTTTATCCTTCGCCCCTAAGCCGTTTTCAACAATAAACAATGGCTTCTGATAACGATCCCACAGCTTGTTGAGCAAAATACGCAGGCCGATTGGGTCGATTTGCCAGCCCCATTCGGAACTCGCCAGGTGCGGGTTTGGCACCATGTTTAGAATATTGCCACGCGCTTTCTCATTGAGTTCTTCATCAGCAGTGACACATCCGGACATGTAGTAACTAAAGGAGATAAAGTCGATGGTCGCTTTCAGCGCTTCGCGGTCGCTCTCAGAGATTTCCAGCTTGATGCCGTTGTCGCGGAAATAGCGCAGCATATACCCCGGATATTCACCGCGACATTGCACGTCGCCAAAGAACAACCAGTTGCGATTTTCCTGCATGGTTTCCAGCACATCTTCTGGCTTGCAGCTCAACGGATACACCAGGCCGCCCAGCAGCATGTTGCCGATACGCGCATCAGGAATGATTTCGTGGCAGGCTTTTACCGCCAGCGCACTGGCAACGAGTTGGTGGTGAATCGCCTGGTAAATTTCAGCTTTACTGCTGGTTTCAGAGATCCCAACGCCCGTCATCGGCGCGTGCAGCGCCATGTTGATTTCGTTGAACGTCAGCCACAGCTTCACTTTACTTTTGAAACGTGTGAATACGGTACGCGCATAACGCTCAAAGAAGGTGATGGTTTCACGGTTGCCCCAGCCACCGTAGTTTTTCACCAGGCCCCACGGCATTTCGTAATGCGAAAGCGTAACCATCGGCGTGATATTGTGTTTCGCCAGTTCATCGAACAGACGGTCATAGTATGCAAGACCCGTTTCGTTAGGCTGAGTTTCGTCACCGTTCGGGAAGATACGTGTCCAGGCAATGGACACGCGCAGGCAGCTAAACCCCATTTCCGCAAACAACGCGATGTCTTCCGGGTAGCGATGGTAGAAATCGATCGCGATATCTTTAAGGCCAAAATCACCCGGTTTGCGCTCAACGGTGTCGCTTAATACGCCATTCGGTTGCAGGTCAGAAGTGGAAATGCCCTTCCCATCCTCGAGCCATGCGCCTTCTACCTGATTTGCAGCGATCGCGCCGCCCCACAGAAACGTTTTAGGAAATGCTTTCATTTACTTCTCCTTTGTTTAGAACCGTCAGGAACGGCATACCTGAATCAATTACATGGTCATTAGTATTTCGCATCACACTCGCGTACTCGTCGCTATTGCTGATAATGACGGGGGTTGCGAGGTCGTATCCGGCATCCAGAATCGCTTGCCTGTCGAACTCAATCAGCAAATCGCCGGGCTTAATTTTGTCCCCCACTTTCACATGGGTGGTGAAGTACTGACCATTCAGTTTTACCGTATCAATACCAATATGAATCAGCACTTCGATGCCGCTATCGCTAAGCAAACCAATGGCGTGGCGGGTCTGGAATAACGAGGCGACTTCACCATAAAACGGTGCGATAACTTTGCCGGTCAGCGGGATTATCGCTGCCCCTTCGCCAAGCAAACCGCTGGCGAAAGTGGAATCTGGAACCTGATCCATCGCCAGTACCGTTCCGCTCATCGGCGCAAGGATCTCGTTCTCGCGCGGTTTCGTCACAACAGGCGCGTTAACTTCTGTACGGGGTAAACCCGCGATGCATGTCAGAACGCAGGCTAATACCAGCGACAACAGCGTTCCGAAAACAGCGCCCCACACGGTTGCATCCACGCCGCCTGGCGGAATCATTTGCGCGAAGGAAAAGATGTTGGCGAAGCCAAACGAATAGACGTTTGTCTGGCTGAACCCAACAATCACGCCGCCAACGGCACCGGCAACGCAGCCGAAGATAAACGGACGGCGATTAGGCAGCGTCACCCCATACACAGCAGGTTCAGTTATACCGAAGATCCCTGCGGTGAACGCGGATCCTGCCAGCACTTTAAGCTTCTCATCGCGGGTACGAATGAGTACACCTAAGGTCGCCCCCAGCTGCCCCATGACGGCGGGCAATAACAGCGGCATCATCGTGTCGTGACCGAGCACGCTCAGGTTGTTAATCATCAGCGGGACTAATCCCCAGTGCAGTCCGAAGATGACACACACCTGCCACATAGCCCCCATCACGCCGCCTGCAAGCCACGGTGCCAGGGCATAAATTGCCTGATACCCATGAGCTAACATCTGGCTTAGCCATGTCGCGACCGGGCCAATCAACAGAAAGGTCAGTGGAACCGTGAAGGCAAGACAAAACAGCGGGGAGAAGAAGTTACGCATCGCAGAGGGCAACAGCTTGTTGCCCTGTTTTTCCAGCCAGCAACTCACCCACGCGGCTAAAATAATCGGGATAACTGAAGAACTGTAGTTAATAAAAGTGACAGGAATACCGAGGAAGTATTCGGTGGCGGCACCCGCCTGGCTACTGGCCTCTAAGGCCTGCATCACCACCGGATGCGTCAGCGCCCCACCGATAGCCATGGTAACGAATGGATTCCCGCCAAATTTTTTACCTGCCGTGTAGCCCAGCGCCAGAGGGAAGAAGTAAAACAGCGAATCACTGGCGGCGAACCACAGTTTATATGTCCCGCTTTCGGTCGTTAGCCAGCCAAAAACCACCGCCACGGCGAGCAAGCCTTTGAGAATACCGGAGGCCGCCATCACACCGATAAACGGCGTAAATACTGCTGATACAATATCAATCAAGCGGCTGAGAATATTAACCTTTTCACCCGGTTCAGACGCTGGCTGAACGCCATCTTCAACAATTCCGGCCTCAGCACACACCGCGTTGTAAACATCGTGAACATGATTACCAATCACCACCTGGAACTGCCCGCCGCTTTCCACCACCATAATCACGCCAGGGCTATTTTTCAGCGCCTGCGCATCAGCCTGTTTCTGATCTTTGAGCTTAAAACGTAAGCGCGTGGCACAGTGGACCAGGCTGATAATATTTTCTCTCCCACCGACATGGGTCAGAATATCTCTTGCAACATCTTGATATCCCATCATTCTTTCCTTTCACCTTTCGGCATATATGACTGAGTAAAGTAAAAAAAAACCTGAGACCGACTTCCCTCGAGGAGAAGCCAGTGCTCAGGTTTTGCCTGCCGCAGCAGTAACAATCCGTTTTTGTTTTCGTCGGCCTTTCGGCACGCCGTTATGAAACTTTAAGACTCTCTTTGCGCACCCGCTCAATGTGAATTGCGAGGAACATAATTTCTTCTGTCGTTAACTCTCGTTGATATTCCGTCATCAGATGGCGACTGAGTTTTTCAGCACAACGCCAGGCTTGCGGGTAATTATCTTTCACTGCCGCATGTAGCGTGGCATCGTCATCTGCCACCGCGTTGCGGCTCAGCATTCGTTGGGCAAAAAACTTCAGATGCGTAACAAAGCGCTGATAACTCAGACTCTCTTCGTCATACTCAAACCGCAGTTGGTACTTCACGATCTGCAAGATTTCCTGCATCACCCGGGTCACGTGCATCACTTCCGGCATTTCGCTGTTCAACTGCGCAGTCACCAGATGCAGAGCAATAAACCCTGCCTCATCTTCCGCTAATTGAACATTCAGGCGCTTTTCGATGATGGTCAACGCTTCATGGCCGAGCAAAAATTCTTTGGGATAAAGACGCTTAATTTCCCACAGCAAGACGTTGCGAATCACCACTCCCTTCTTTTGCCGCTCGATAGCAAAATGGCAGTGATCGGTCAGCGTGATGTACAGGCTTTCTTGTAACTTACCCAGGCGCTGACGCGAAAGCTCAATAATACGATCGCAGGTGGTCATCACTTCCAGCGGGATTTGGCTAAGTAATTCGCCTAACCGCGCAACCAGTTCGTCACTTTTCAGGGCAAACACTTTCTCAATCTTGTCGTTTTCCAGGTTGTCGCCAATATGCTTCTGAAAGCCCAGGCCACGCCCCATAACCACTTGTTCACGTCCATGTTCGTCAATAATCACCACGACATTGTTATTGAGTATTTTGGCGATTTTCATCAGTACTTTATCCATACCCCAGAAACAAAAAAACCTGACCTCCGGCAGAAGCCAGAAAATCAGGTTTTGCCTGCCGCAGCAGTAACAATCCAACAATGACACTCTATCAGCTTCGAAACATCACTCAAACGAATGAATTGAAAATCGTGACGAAGATCGCGGCTTAACGTACCGGGTTACAAATCACGCGGGCAATGTCCGCAGAATGCTTAAGTGTACGAATCTCAGTAAACAAGTCCGTTGCCTCAACATATTCTTTACGCAAATACCCCAGCCACTGTTTGATACGCGCCACGTGATACATCCCCGTGTCGCCCTGCTTTTCGAGCTGGCTATATTTTTGCAGCAATTTCACCACATCCGTCCATGGCATCCGCGGCTCATTGTATTTAATCACGCGGCTTAAATTCGGCACATTAAGCGCGCCACGGCCAATCATTACCGCATCACAGCCTGTTGCCGCCATGCAATCTTGCGCGCTTTGCCAGTCCCAGATTTCGCCATTAGCAATCACCGGAATCGACAAACGCTGGCGGATTTCGCCAATCGCCGCCCAGTTTATCCGCTCGGCTTTATAACCGTCTTCTTTGGTGCGCCCATGAACGACAAGTTCGGTTGCACCAGCCTGCTGTACTGCGTCAGCAATTTCAAACTGCCGGGAATCGCTGTCCCAACCCAGCCTGATTTTAACGGTGACAGGTAAATGCGCAGGCACCGCTTCACGCATCGCTTTCGCGCCACGGTAAATTAAGTCGGGATCTTTGAGTAGAGTGGCGCCGCCGCCGCTGCCGTTCACCAGTTTAGAGGGACAACCGCAGTTGAGATCTACCCCCCAGGAGCCAAGTTCCACCGCGCGGGCCGCATTTTCAGCCAGCCATTGTGGATGTTGCCCCAGGAGTTGAATACGGACTAACGTACCGGACGATGTACGGCTCGCCTGATGAAGTTCCGGGCAAAGTTTATGGAAGGATTTTGCCGGCAAAAGCTGGTCGACCACGCGCAAGAACTCGGTGATACACAAGTCGTAGTCATTGACCTCTGTCAGCAGTTCACGAACCAACGAGTCGAGAACCCCTTCCATCGGCGCGAGCAGTACACGCATAGCGTTTTTCCGGTAAAAAAAGAGGCGCTATGTTAGCGCCTCTGTATGAGTTGGCAAAGCCTAATTAATTATGCGGATGCAGGCTTACGAGCTGGACGGCGACGGCCGTTTGCACCAGCAGGTTTAGCGGCACCATCACCCTGTGGGCGTGATGGGCGACGTGGAGCGCTGCTGCGATCTGATGATGCGCCGCCATTGCCGCCACGACGTTGACCCTGGCCCTGACCACCGCCGTTGCCACGACCGCCGCCACGCTGCTGCTGGCGACCGTTAACGATAGGCTCAGCAGGAATGGATGGGTCCACTTCGTACCCTGGAATCGCCATACGTGGCACTTCACGTTTAAGCACGCGTTCAATGTCACGCAGCAGTTTGTGTTCATCAACACACACCAGAGACAGCGCTTCACCCGTTGCCGCAGCACGGCCAGTACGGCCGATACGGTGCACGTAGTCTTCCGGTACGTTTGGCAATTCGTAGTTCACAACGTGTGGCAGTTCTTCGATATCAAGGCCACGCGCGGCGATGTCCGTTGCTACCAGCACACGGATGCCACCGTTTTTGAAGTCAGCCAATGCACGAGTACGCGCACCCTGGCTCTTGTTACCGTGGATGGCCGCAGCAGTGATACCGTCTTTGCCCAGCTGTTCTGCCAGGTGGTTTGCACCATGTTTGGTACGGGTAAACACCAGCACTTGCTGCCAGTTACCTTCGCCAATCATCTGTGACAGCAGTTCTCTTTTACGTTTTTTATCAACGAAATGAACGTGCTGAGTCACTTGCTCAGAAGCGGTGTTGCGACGCGCCACGGAAACTTCTTCCGGGTTGTGCAACAGCTTTTCAGCCAGACCTTTAATATCGTCAGAGAAGGTCGCGGAGAACAGCAGGTTCTGGCGACGAGCAGGCAGTTTTGCCAGCACGCGACGGATATCGTGGATAAAGCCCATGTCCAGCATGCGGTCGGCTTCATCCAGTACCAGGATTTCTACCTGGTCGAGTTTAACTGCGTTCTGGTGTTCTAAATCCAGCAGACGGCCCGGTGTTGCCACCAGCACATCGACACCGCTACGCAGTTTCATCATCTGTGGGTTAATGCTCACGCCGCCGAAAACCACCAGCGAACGGATATCTAAATATTTGCTGTAGTCGCTGACGTTTTCACCAATCTGAGCAGCAAGCTCACGGGTTGGCGTCAGGATCAGGGCGCGCACTGGGCGACGGCCTTTCGCATGCGGCTGTTTGTCTACCAGGCGCTGCAACAGCGGCAAGGTAAAACCAGCGGTTTTTCCGGTGCCGGTTTGGGCACTGGCCATCAGGTCACGACCAGCTAAAACAACCGGGATCGCCTGACGTTGAATAGGGGTAGGCTCACGATAGCCCTGCTCTTCCACTGCACGCAGAATATCGGCGTTCAGGCCGAGAGAATCAAAAGACATTTGGAACTCCAGAATCGCCCTGACCGCGAGGTGCGGTGTAGTTTCCAGGGGTTCGTATGACGCCAGTCATTCTGGCGCAAGAGAGGGGCACAAACCACGGTGCCGTAAGCCGCGCAGTGTAACAGGTTTTGTGACTTTGCGCACAAATTCTATTTTTCGATGCATTCACAAGATAAATGTTTGGAACTGGACACTGCGATATCGAGAGCCTACTCTTAATCAATCGATTGATTAACTTTTTAAGAGGTCGGTATGAACGCGACACCGACGCCGGTCACTTCCCGTGGTGAGCAGGCAAAAAACACGCTAATTACAGCCGCCATCGCGCAATTTGGTGAATATGGCTTGCACGCCACGACCCGCGATATCGCCGCACTCGCCGGGCAAAACATTGCCGCCATCACCTACTACTTCGGCTCAAAAGAAGAGCTGTATATGGCGTCCGCGCAATGGATTGCTGATTTCATCACCCACAATTTCCAGCCTCACGTCAAACGTGCCGAAGCTATTCTCAGCCAGGAAAATCCGGATAAACCGCAGATACGCGAGCTGATTCATACCGCGTGCGAGCACATGATTATCCTGCTGACCGCCGATGAAACGCTGAACCTGAGCAAATTTATATCCCGCGAACAGCTTTCGCCCACTCCGGCCTATCAGCTGATTCACCAGCAAGTGATTGCGCCGATGCACACGCATCTCACCACGCTCGTCGGCCGCTATACGGGTCGCAGCCCCGATGACACCGCCACGATTCTTCATACCCATGCGCTGCTCGGCCAGGTTTTGGCGTTTCGTCTCGGACGAGAAACCATTTTGCTGCGTGCCGGGTGGACAACGTTTGATCAAGAAAGCGTGAAACAAATCAGCGATGTGGTGCGTAGCCATATCGATTTCATTTTGCAGGGGTTATCGAGCCAACGAGGAAATGCCAGCAATGAAAAGTAAAAAGCCGATCGTTATCGCCGTGGTGGTTATCGCGCTTATCGCCGCAGGGACAGGCGGTTGGATGTGGTACAAAAGCCAACAAGAGCAAGGGCTGACGCTATACGGCAACGTGGATATTCGCACCGTCAATTTGAGTTTCCGCGTTGGCGGGCGTCTTGCGGCGTTACAGGTTGACGAAGGTGATGCGATTAAAGCTGGCGAACCGCTGGGTGAGCTGGACCAGGGGCCATACCAAAATGCCCTGCTTCAGGCACAAGCTAACGTCGCCGCGTCACAGGCTAAGTTTGATTTGATCATCGCCGGATATCGCGATGAAGAAATTGCCCAGGCCGCAGCGCAGGTTAATCAAGCCCAGGCGGCATTTGATTACGCGCAGAACTTTTATCAGCGCCAGCAGGGTTTATGGGCACGCCGGGTTATTTCTGCCAACGAACTGGAAAATGCGCGTTCATCCAGTGACCAGGCTAAAGCCACGCTGAAAGCGGCGCGCGACAAATTAAGCCAGTACCGCACCGGGAACCGTCCGCAAGAAATTGCCCAGGCGCAGGCCAGCCTGCAACAGGCGAAAGCCCAACTTGCTCAGGCACAATTAGATTTACAGGACACCACGTTGGTTGCGCCCTCCGACGGCACATTGCTGACCCGCGCGGTTGAACCTGGCAGCATGCTGAACGCCGGAAGCACCGTGCTAACGCTTTCTCTGACTCGCCCGGTTTGGGTGCGAGCTTACGTCAGCGAAGTGAGTCTGAATCAGGCGAAACCCGGCACCGAGTTGCTGGTTTACACCGATGGCCGCCCGGATAAGCCGTATCACGGCAAAATCGGTTTCGTTTCACCAACCGCTGAGTTCACGCCGAAAACCGTCGAAACGCCGGATTTGCGCACCGATCTCGTGTATCGCCTGCGCATTATCGTCACCGACGCCGATGATTCTCTGCGCCAGGGAATGCCGGTCACGGTGAAATTCAACGATGAGAACGCGCATGAGTAGCCAGGACGGCATCATTGCCCTGCACGGGTTAATGAAACAATTTCCGGGGCAGGAAAAGCCTGCGGTCGCACGCCTTGAATGCGAGATTCATACCGGATCGGTTACCGGTCTGGTCGGCCCTGACGGTGCCGGAAAAACCACGCTAATGCGCATGTTGGCAGGTTTATTAAAACCTACAGAAGGCACGTCCAGCGTGATTGGGCTTGATCCGGTAGAAGACG
>Ga0160438_1000429_pt1 | contig 12050 bp, 11 predicted proteins | sample HID1975K_E0MG_FD_108203 | JGI IMG/M metagenome (GOLD analysis project Ga0160438, IMG submission 108203) | Enriched soil microbial communities from UW Madison campus, WI, USA - HID1975K_E0 MG | ecosystem: Environmental > Terrestrial > Soil > Unclassified | place: USA: Madison, Wisconsin...
CAGAATTGTATTGGCTGCACCAAGTGCATTCAGGCCTGCCCGGTGGATGCCATTGTCGGTGCCACTCGCGCTATGCATACCGTAATTAGTGACCTTTGCACCGGATGCAATTTATGTGTCGACCCATGCCCAACTCGCTGTATTGAGCTGCGCCCGGTCGAAACCACCACAGAAAGCTGGAAGTGGGATCTGCAAACCATCCCGGTTAGACTCATTCCGGTGGAGCAAAATGCTTAAGTTATTTACCCGTTTCAAAAAAGACAAAATCTGGGATTTCGATGGTGGCATTCATCCACCAGAAATGAAAACTCAGTCAAACGGCACGCCGCTGCGCCAGGTTCCTTTGCCACAAAAGCTGGTTATTCCGTTGAAGCAGCACATTGGCGCTGAAGGTGAACTGTGCGTGAAAGCCGGCGATTATGTACTGCGTGGTCAACCCTTGACTCGTGGGCGTGGTCGCATGTTGCCTGTTCATGCTCCCACTTCCGGAACCATCACCGCCATTGCGCCCCACTCGACCGCCCATCCTTCTGCATTGGCTGAGCTGAGTGTGATTATTGAAGCCGATGGCGAAGATACCTGGATTGAACGTGACGGCTGGCATGATTATGCGTCGCATAGTCGTGAAGAATTAATTGCGCGTATTCATCAATTTGGTGTTGCCGGTCTGGGCGGCGCAGGCTTCCCGACCGGAAATAAATTGCTCGGTGGCGGCGATAAAATCGACACGCTGATCATCAATGCCGCGGAATGCGAGCCTTACATTACCGCCGATGACCGCCTGATGCAGGATTGCGCTGCGCAAATCATCGACGGCGTGCGTATTCTTGCGCATATTTTGCAGCCAAAGCGCGTGTTAATTGGCATTGAAGATAACAAGCCGCAGGCCATTTCGATGATGCGTGCGGTGCTTTGCAATACGCACGGTATCGAGTTGCGGGTGATCCCAACCAAATATCCGTCTGGTGGCGCAAAGCAACTCACTCAAATTCTTACCGGGAAACAAGTTCCGCAAGGTGGCCGCTCGTCTGATATTGGCGTGCTGATGCAAAACGTCGGCACCGCTTTTGCCGTGAAACGCGCCGTTATGGATGGAGAACCGTTAACCGAGCGTGTGGTGACGTTAACCGGCGGGGCCGTTCAGCAACCGGGAAATGTCTGGGCGCGTCTGGGAACGCCAGTCCGCCATCTGTTGGATTTTGCCGGATTCCGTCCGGGTCATGATCAGCAAGTGATTATGGGCGGGCCGTTAATGGGCTTTAGCCTGCCGTGGCTGGATGTTCCTGTCGTCAAAATTACCAACTGTTTGCTGGCACCTTCCACTCTCGAAATGGGTGAGCAACAAGAAGAACAGAGCTGCATTCGTTGCAGCGCCTGCGCTGATTCCTGCCCGGCAGATCTTTTGCCACAGCAACTCTACTGGTTTAGCCGTGGGCAACAGCACGATAAAGCGCAGGCCCATAATCTCAAAGATTGCATCGAATGCGGGGCTTGCGCCTACGTTTGCCCAAGCAATATTCCGCTGGTGCAATATTTCCGTCAGGAAAAAGCCGAGATACGTGAAATCGAGCTGGAAGCCAAACGCACCGCTGAAGCCAAAGAGCGCTTTGAAGCGCGCCAGGCGCGGCTCGAACGCGAAAAAGCCGCTCGCCTTGAGCGCCATAAACAAGCAGCCGTTCAACCTACAGCTAAAGATAATGATGCCATTCAGGCCGCTCTCGCCCGGGTGAAAAGCAAGAATGCGCAAGGCAATGAGCCGATTGTTATCAAAGCCGGAACCTTGCCGGACAACCAGCAAGTGATTGCCGCCCGCGAAGCGCGTAAAGCGCAGGCGCGCGCACGTCAGGTTGAGAAAGAAGCGCAAGAAATTCCAGCAGAAACCGGTGTTGTTGATCCGCGTAAAGCCGCGGTCGAAGCAGCGATTGCCCGAGCGAAAGCACGCAAAGCGGCACAAGCAAACGAAGCAGCAACAGCCCCGGTCGAAGTGGCTAAAGCCGAAACGGTTGATCCGCGCAAAGCGGCGGTCGAAGCCGCCATTGCCCGAGCGAAAGCCCGTAAAGCCGCGAAGGCCGAACAACAATCTGAAGAAACACCTGCCGAAGAACAAGATCCGCGTAAAGCCGCCGTTGCCGCGGCAATTGCTCGTGTCCAGGCACGAAAAGCAGCGCAACAAATGGCATCAGAGGAATAAATGGTTTTTAAGATAGCAAGCTCCCCTTATACCCATAACCAACGCAGCACATCGCGAATTATGCTGCTGGTGACTTATGCCACTTTGCCAGGAATGGCAATGCTGTGGTACTGGTTTGGCTGGGGCAGTCTGGTGCAAATCGCATTAGGTATTTTGACGGCTGTCGCCGCTGAACTGCTGGTGCTCAAACTGCGTAAGCAGCCGCTACGGATCCTGGGCGATAATTCTGCCGCGCTTACCGGCCTGTTACTGGGCATCAGTATTCCACCGTTTGCTCCTTGGTGGATGGTCATCCTCGGCACGGTGTTCGCCGTGATTATCGCGAAACAATTATATGGCGGCCTGGGGCACAACCCGTTTAACCCGGCAATGGTCGGTTATGTGGTGTTGTTGATTGCCTTCCCGGTGCAAATGACATCCTGGTTGCCACCGCATACGCTTGCCGCAACGGTACCTGGTTTTGCCGACTCGCTGCACGTAATATTTTCTGGCACGACGGCGGCTGGCGATACCATGTCGCAGTTGCGGATGGGTATAGATGGTATAAGTCAGGCCACCCCGCTCGACACGTTTAAAACCGGATTACGCGCCGGGCATTCCGCCACCGACCTGTTGCAAGAGCCGATTTATACCGGCGTGCTGGCGGGAATTGGTTGGCAGTGGGTGAATCTCGCATTCCTTGTAGGCGGACTGTTCTTACTGGTGAAAGGTGCCATTCGCTGGCATATTCCGGTCAGTTTTCTTCTGGCGCTGGCGGTGTGTTCCACCCTGGGCTGGATGTTTGCTCCGGAAAAATGTGCATCACCGCTGATCCATCTGTTCTCTGGCGCAACGATGCTGGGTGCATTCTTTATTCTCACCGACCCCGTTACCGCCTCGACAACCAATCGTGGGCGTCTGATTTTCGGCGCGCTGGCCGGTTTGCTGGTCTGGCTGATTCGCACCTACGGCGGTTATCCTGATGGCGTCGCGTTTGCTGTTCTGCTGGCTAACATCACCGTGCCGTTGATTGATTACTACACCCGCCCTCGTGCTTACGGGCATCGCTAAGGAATCGTCATGCTGAAAACAATGCAAAAACATGGCGTGACTCTGGCGCTGTTTGCCGCGCTGGCAACGGGACTTACCGCAGTCGTTAACGCGCTGACCAAAGGCACCATCGAACAACAAGCCGTTGCTCAACAGAAGGTGTTGTTCGATCAGGTGATTTCATCCGATAGTTACGACAACAATATTCAGGCCAGTTGCGTGGTGGTGAATAATTCACCGCTAGGCAAAGGCGATCGCGAAATCTATGTTGCGCGTAAAGGTTCGCAGCCGGTAGCCGTGGTCATGGAAGCAACTGCACCCGATGGCTATTCTGGCGCTATTCAGTTGCTGGTCGCTGCGGATTTTAACGGCAAAGTATTGGGCTCACGAGTGACCGAACACCATGAAACACCGGGCCTGGGTGACAAAATCGAAACGCGCCTGAGCGACTGGATTACCCATTTTGCGGGTAAAACCATTCAGGGTAATGATGACCCGAGCTGGGCGGTGAAGAAAGACGGCGGTCAGTTTGATCAGTTTACCGGGGCGACGATTACCCCGCGCGCGGTTGTCAATGCGGTTAAACATGCGGGATTGTTCGCAAAAACATTACCCTCTCAAGTAGATAACTTACCTGTTTGTGGAGCACAACCATGAGCGAAGTAAAAGATATTGTCGTTCAGGGGCTATGGAAAAATAACTCCGCGCTGGTGCAGTTACTGGGCCTGTGCCCGCTACTGGCGGTAACATCCACAGCCACCAACGCCCTGGGACTTGGCCTTGCCACCACATTGGTATTAGTGCTAACCAACAGCGCGGTTTCAGCACTCCGACGCTGGGTTCCCGCTGAAATTCGTATACCGATTTACGTGATGATTATCGCGTCGGTGGTCAGTACCGTACAGATGTTGATCAATGCTTACGCCTACGGTTTGTATCAGTCGCTGGGGATTTTTATTCCTCTGATTGTGACCAACTGCATTGTGATTGGCCGCGCCGAAGCTTTTGCCGCTAAAAGTAGCGTACCGCTTGCCGCTCTAGATGGATTAGCCATCGGCATGGGTGCGACCAGCGCAATGTTTGTTCTCGGCTCGCTGCGTGAAATTATTGGCAACGGTACGCTGTTTGATGGGGCTGATGCGCTGTTAGGCAACTGGGCAAAAGTGCTGCGTATTGAAGTGTTCCATACCGATACGCCGTTCCTGCTGGCCATGCTGCCGCCAGGGGCATTTATTGGTTTGGGTTTGATGCTTGCTGTTAAATATCTTATTGATGAAAGAATGAAAACGCGCCGCGCAGCGAAAGCTGTCGCCACGGAAGGACATCCAGAGAAAGCGTAATGAATAAGAGCAAACGGTTAGAGATCCTCACGCGCCTGCGTGACAACAATCCTCATCCTACGACAGAGCTGCAATTCAGTTCGCCGTTTGAGCTGCTGATAGCCGTGTTGTTGTCCGCGCAGGCGACAGATGTCAGCGTCAACAAAGCCACGGCAAAACTGTATCCGGTTGCAAATACACCGCAGGCGATGCTGGAGATGGGCGTGGATGGCATCAAGTCGTATATCAAAACCATCGGCCTGTTTAACAGCAAGGCTGAGAACGTGATTAAGACCTGTCGGATGCTAATTGAATTGCATAATGGCGAAGTCCCGGAAGACCGTGCCGCGCTGGAAGCGTTACCGGGCGTAGGGCGTAAAACAGCAAACGTGGTGCTTAATACCGCGTTTGGCTGGCCGACCATCGCGGTAGATACCCATATCTTCCGCGTTTGTAACCGCACGAACTTCGCGCCGGGTAAAAATGTTGAGCAGGTAGAGGAAAAACTGCTGAAAGTGGTTCCGGCAGAATTTAAAGTCGATTGCCATCACTGGCTTATCCTTCACGGTCGTTATACCTGTATCGCCCGTAAGCCGCGCTGTGGCTCGTGTATCATCGAAGATCTTTGCGAATACAAAGATAAAGTCGATATCTGATTTCTTCCGCCTGCGGCATTCGTGGCAGGCCGGTTCAATGCTCCATTCCTCCTCTCTTCCTATTCGCCATATTCAGTTGCTTTGTTCTGCAAATCATTGCCGCCTCGTTTACATCCTGCGGTGAATAATTACCCGAACAGGTTAATCGTTTTTTTACGATAAGAATTTTCCATAACTATGTGACGCAGATCACGCTGATAACCTGATGTTAAATTTAAGTCATCAAAATGAAACAAATAACCTCTTATTCACCAGTGAATACTCAACTTAGGCAGTACAATAGCCTGCACATATCTTTACACCCCGCCCATATCACTACACATTCGCCTTTAGAGCAGAATATATAACTAAATTGATTTAATTTTGATATTCCAGCAGAGAATAAATTGGTAAAGCGCATTTTGATAAAATTTAACGCTGAATAACAAATTGCTTTTCGGTGCTTTATTCCGCCTCGGATATATGTAACAGAGTATTACAAACCTCTTGCCTGATTGCGCAGGATAGTGAACATTACCCGCCGTTTCCCCTTCCTTATAACTAAAAAAGCGAATGCCCACCCGGCATGACGCTTAGAAAACTCCTGTTAAAGTGGGATGTAAAAAAAAGAGGTATATGTGTCGACTGCAAACCAAAAACCAACAGAAAGCGTAAGTCTGAACGCTTTCAAACAACCAAAATCGTTCTACCTGATTTTCTCTATCGAGTTGTGGGAGCGTTTTGGCTACTACGGCCTGCAAGGCATCATGGCCGTTTACCTGGTCAAAATGCTGGGTATGTCCGAAGCTGACTCCATCACCCTGTTCTCTTCCTTCAGCGCGCTGGTCTACGGAATGGTCGCTATTGGTGGTTGGTTGGGCGATAAAGTTCTCGGCACCAAGCGTGTCATTGTGCTCGGCACAATCGTTCTGGCTATCGGTTACGCGCTGGTAGCTTACTCCGGCCACGATGTTGCCGTTGTTTATATGGGTATGGCGACAATCGCTGTGGGTAACGGTCTGTTCAAGGCTAACCCGTCTTCCCTGCTTTCTACATGCTATGAAAAAGACGACCCGCGTTTGGACGGTGCATTTACCATGTACTACATGTCCATCAACATCGGTTCATTCTTCTCTATGTTGGCTACACCATGGCTGGCAGCGAAGTATGGCTGGAGTGTTGCGTTCTCTCTGAGCTTCGTGGGTATGCTGATTACCCTCGTGAACTTCATGTTCTGTAAGAAGTGGGTGAAGAACCACGGTTCCAAACCTGACTTCCAGCCTGTTCACTTCGGTAAACTGGCCACGACTATTGTCGGCGTTCTGGTGCTGGTTACCGCAGCAACCTGGCTGCTGCACAACCAGGGTATCGCACGTATGGTTCTGGGCGTAGTCGCTCTGGGCATCGTGGTTATCTTTGCTAAAGAAACCTTCGCCATGAAAGGCACAGCGCGTCGTAAGATGATTGTTGCGTTCATCCTGATGGTTGAAGCGATCGTGTTCTTTGTGCTGTATAGCCAAATGCCAACCTCTCTGAACTTCTTTGCTATTCGTAACGTTGAGCACTCCATTCTGGGTATCGCGTTTGAACCAGAGCAGTTCCAGGCGCTGAACCCATTCTGGATCATGATTGGTAGCCCGATTCTGGCTGCAATCTATAACAAAATGGGCGACCGCATTCCAATGCCGCACAAGTTCGCATTCGGTATGGTTCTGTGCTCCCTCGCGTTCCTGGTGCTGCCAGTCGGTGCTAAGTTTGCATCCGATGCGGGTATTGTTTCAGTAAGCTGGTTGATCCTGAGCTATGCGCTGCAAAGTATTGGCGAATTGATGATTTCTGGTCTGGGTCTGGCGATGGTTGCACAATTGGTGCCACAGCGTCTGATGGGCTTCATCATGGGTAGCTGGTTCCTGACGACTGCTGGTGCGGCAATCATTGCAGGTAAAGTTGCCAACCTGATGGCTGTACCGGAAAACGTGACAGATCCATTGCAGTCACTGGCAGTTTACGGTCACGTATTCATGCAAATCGGTATTGCTACCGCTGTTATCGCGGTTCTGATGATGATTACGGCACCGAAACTGAGCCGTATGGCACAGAGTGACGAAAAAGCTGAAACCACCACGGAAACAGCCACCGCGTAATGTAGCGGGAAACATGATTTTTTCAGCCGTTAGCTTTTCGCTAACGGCTTTTTTTTTGCCCGTTTGCGCACTAACATAGGGTATCTTAGCGCCCTATAGGAGTTCAGTAATGAAACTGTATTATAAAGCTGGTGCCTGTTCCCTCTCCCCCCACATCATCCTGCGCGAAACCGGTGTAGATTTCTCCCTCGTCAAAGTCGATTTAGCGGCAAAGAAAACCGAAACGGGTGACGATTATCTTGAAGTGAATGCCAAAGGCCAGGTTCCGGCACTGGTACTTGATGACGGTTCGCTGCTGACTGAAGGGGTTGCGATTGTGCAGTTCCTCGCAGATAAAGTGCCTGACCGCCAGTTGCTCGCTCCCGCAGGCAGCATGACGCGCTACCATACGCTTGAGTGGCTTAACTACATTGCGACAGAGCTTCACAAAGGCTTCTCGCCATTATTTAATCCAGCAACGCCTGACGATTTCAAAACACTTACGCGTGCCGCACTTGAGAAAAAATTCAAATACGTCAACGAAGAGTTGAATGACAAACAGTGGCTGATGGGTCTGCGTTTTAGCGTGGCGGATGCGTATCTGTTTACCGTATTGCGCTGGGCGCAGGCATTGAAACTCAATCTGGAAGGGTTGAGCAACATCGACGCGTTTATGGAACGTATGAAAGCGCGTCCGGCAGTGGCGGCGGCGTTAACAGCTGAAGGGATTTAATCTGCTTGACGTGAAAACGCCCTCTACTGAGGGCGTTTATGTTTTACAGTTTCACCGCAGTGAAATAGTGCTCAGGTTTCGCAATACCTTCTTGCGCCGCAACCAGTTGTAGTTCGTACTCTTCCATTTTCTTCGTCACGACCATTACGTCATAAACCGCAGCAGTAACGTGCTCGAGCGCTTCGCGAAGCGTGGCTCCCTGCAGCAACTTCACCAGCAACAGGCCACTTGTCACATCACCTACGCCAACTGGCTGGCGCTCACCAAAGTCCACCAGCGGACGGTGAATATGCCAGGCTTCATCGGCTGTCACCAACAACATCTCAAAGCGATCTTGCTGATAAGCGGCACGTGCCAGATGTTTCACCAGGACAATTTGCGGGCCTTTGGCGATGAGTTCACGCGCCGTGGCAACCGCTTCTTCAACGGTATTCACTGCATGGCCGCTGAGAATTTCAAGCTCAATCAGGTTTGGCGCAATAATATCGCTGGCTGGTAGCGCATAGCGTGTATGGAATTCGGCTACACCAGGTGCGACGATACAACCCTTTTCAGGGTGCCCCATAACCGGATCACAGAAATACTTTGCCTGCGGATTCGCTTCTTTCACTTTGCGCACGATAGAAAGAATGTGTTCACCCTGCTCCGCAGAGCCTAGATAACCACTCAGCACCGCGTCACAACGCTGCAACTGACCGATATCTGCAATTCCCTGCACAATCTCACTGAGATGGCTGGCAGGCATGACGTCGCCTGTCCATTTTCCGTATTGGGTGTGATTGGAGAACTGAACGGTGTTCAGCGACCACACATTGGCGCCCAGGCGGCGCATCGGGAATTCGGCAGCACTATTACCGGCATGACCAAAAACCACATGGGACTGGATGGCAAGAATGTTTTTCATTTCTCTACTCGGGCTACTCTGGGAATATATCGCAAAAATAAAGGGCGTGGTTTCCCACGCCCTTCTGGTCTTTCTTAATTACTTCCAGCAAACAAGGCAGTAATTTTTCTTACCCCGGCGCAGCAAGGTGTAGCGATTGAACAGAATATCGCTATCAGCAAAGGTATATTCCGGGTCGGACTGCTTCTCACCGTTAATGGTGATAGCATTTTGCGCGATAGTTTTACGCGCCTGACCACGAGAAGGTTGCAGTTCAGAATCGACCAATGCTTGTTGTAAATCAGCGCCGCGTTCCATTTCAACCATTGGCACGCCGTCCTGAGCCAGTTGTTCAAGGTCAGCTTCGGTCAAATCGCTCAGGTTGCCGTTAAACAGGCTGCTGGTAATACGTTTCGCCGCTTCCAGACCTTCTTCACCGTGAACCAGACGAGTCACCTGCTCTGCCAGCACATATTGCGCACGCGGAGCCGCGCCACTGTTTTTGTCTTCTTCTTCCAGCGCGTCGATTTCTTCCAGGCTCATGAAGGTGAAGAACTTCAGGAAGCGATAAACGTCGGAGTCTGCGGTGTTAATCCAGAATTGGTAGAATTTGTACGGGCTGGTTTTCTTCGGATCAAGCCATACCGCGCCGCCTTCGGTTTTACCGAATTTGGTGCCATCAGATTTGGTGATTAGCGGAACAGTCAGACCAAACGCTTGTTGCTGGTGCAGGCGACGGGTCAGGTCGATGCCAGAGGTGATGTTACCCCACTGATCGGAACCGCCAATTTGCAGAACCACGCCGTGCAGTTTATTCAGGCAGGCGAAGTCGTAACCTTGCAGCAGGTTGTAGGAAAACTCGGTAAAGGAGATACCCACATCATCACGGTTCAGACGTTGCTTCACCGCTTCTTTGTTGATCATCTGGTTTACAGAAAAGTGCTTACCAATATCACGCAGGAAGGTCAGAACATTCATTCCGCCAAACCAGTCGTAGTTATTCGCCGCAACCGCTGAGTTTTCGCCACAGTCAAAATCGAGGAATGGTGCAACCTGGCGGCGGATTTTTTCAACCCACTCTTGCACGGTATCTTCGGTATTCAGTTTGCGCTCGGAGGCTTTAAAACTTGGATCGCCAATCAGACCTGTTGCACCACCCACCAGCGCAACCGGTTTGTGACCCGCTTCCTGGAAGCGTTTCAGGCACAGCAGTGGAACCAGATGGCCCAAATGCAAGCTGTCAGCGGTAGGATCAAAGCCGCAATACAGAGCAATTGGCCCTTGCGCCAGTCGCTGTGCTAACGCTTCTTCATCCGTTACCTGGGCGACTAAGCCCCGCTCTTGCAATTGTTTTATCAAATTGATGCTCGCCATCAAATTCTCCATCTATATACGACTGCACCTTTACCGGTACACGGTTTTTCGCCTGGTGGCGAAAGGAGTTAATTTCTTAGGGGACATATAATAGAGAGCTGGCACGTGGAGTACCAGCGCTTAACACAACAAATTCCCGATGCTACGGGGCCAGGCGGTCTATTTTCCAGGCACTGCCGTCACGCTGGTATAAAAAACGATCGTGCAGGCGATGTTCACCGCCCTGCCAGAATTCCATTTGGTCAATCGTTACGCGATATCCGCCCCAGAAACTCGGTAGAGGAATTTCGCCCTGCTGGAATTTTTGTTTTAGTTCGAGGAATTTACTTTCCAGAATACCGCGCGCGGAAATACGGCTGGATTGTTTTGAAACCCAGGCGCCAATTTGGCTATCACGCGGACGGCTGTGGAAATATTTCAGCACTTCAATGGTGGATAAGCGTTCCGCCGTTCCCTGCACCATGACCTGGCGATCGAGCATATGCCACGGGAAGTGCAGACTGATTCGCGGATTCGTTTCGAGGTGATGGGCTTTGCGTGAACCAAGGTTGGTGTAAAACACGAGTCCTCGTTCATCGAAGTGTTTGAGCAAAACAATGCGCTGATATGGCTGGCCGTTTTCATCAACGGTTGCCACTACCATCGCGGTAGGATCGGCAAGTTTTGCATCACACGCCTGAGCTAACCAGCGCTCAAACAAAGGCAGTGGTTGTTCGGTAAGATCAGTGCGGCGCAACCCACCTTTGGTGTATTCGCGGCGCAAATGCGCAATTTGTTGCAAAGAGTCGTTATCAGACATGGCTTTACGTCAGGCAATTGTCAGGTGGAGCTATTGTGCGCTCCACCCTCAAAAATCTCAACGCTTAGGATTTTGTAACTGGCAGTTATCTAACACCACCGTGTCTTTACGATAAACCGTGGCGGTATCGCCTTTCGACCAGAATACATACACTCCGTCGGTATAACGCGAGCCCGAGGCAGACAGACCCTGAGTCAGCGACAGGTATTCGTTGTCGTAGACAAAGTTGACCATCTGTTTCTGATTATTGAGTTTGACGGTAAGGGGTTTTTCGTCGCACTGATATTGCAGGGTATCGGTCTGCATACGCTCAACAAAGGTGTTGTAATAGCTGCATCCGGCGAGCATGAAAGGAATAGTGGCAATAAGTAGTTTTTTCATCTGCATGTCCTGAAGTTCTTATAATTTCTTATAAAAGGGGGAGCTTAGCGTCCCCCATCACTTCAGTTTAGAGTTTTAGTGCTGTTGTGAATTTCAGTTAACTCCGATTCTTCAGGGAAGATGGAGCGGGTTTGCGGGAAATATGGCACCAATCACGCTAGCGGCTGTTGCACCAGTCACGGACGGCAGATTTCCCGGCAGGCCCGACATAGTGCGGTACGCAAGCCAGGCGAATGCCAGTGCTTCCATGTCATCGCCGCTAATGCCTGCATCATCAGTGGTTGTCACTTCGATTCCAGGCAGCAAACCACCTAAACGCGCCATCAGTAGCGGGTTACGGCTCCCGCCACCGCAGACCATCAGGCGTTCACAACCACCGCTTAATAAAACCTGCTCGGAAATAGTCACCGCGGTGAGTTCCGTGAGTGTGGCCTGAACATCTTCCCCGGCAAGCCCTGGGAATGCCGCCAACTGGCGTTCAAGCCAACCATAGTTGAAATACTCGCGACCGGTGCTTTTCGGCGCAGGCATGGCAAAGTACGGGTCACTAAGCATTTGCTGCAATAAAGGAATAATAACTTTA
>Ga0160438_1000432_pt1 | contig 11984 bp, 14 predicted proteins | sample HID1975K_E0MG_FD_108203 | JGI IMG/M metagenome (GOLD analysis project Ga0160438, IMG submission 108203) | Enriched soil microbial communities from UW Madison campus, WI, USA - HID1975K_E0 MG | ecosystem: Environmental > Terrestrial > Soil > Unclassified | place: USA: Madison, Wisconsin...
AAGAGGAGGAAGCTCTTCGTCCGGTTCGAGGAAGATCGCCTCCAGCAATGCAATGGCAATGATGGCGACCAGCATGGCGCCGCCCGTCATGACGACACGTTGCAGCACCACTTCCAGGGCATCGCGGGCGCCCTGGGTCGATTGCAGGATCATCACCAGGGCGGCCGAACAGGTGTACTGATAGATCAGCGGCAGCCGCTTGCCGGTCGTCATCTTGTCGATGAGGTAGTAGGTGAGCAGAGTGCAGAGCAGGATCAGGACCGGCAGTTCCGGGATGAGGCTGTAGATCGCCAGCACCGCCGCCGCCATGAGGCCACCGACGACAGTGCCGCCGCCCCGACCGATGATCTGGTTCCATTGCGTACCCCGACGCGGTTCGCCGCAAACGAAGAGCATCATGATCACGCAGGTCATCAGGTTCATGTCACCCGAGGCGAACAGCCAGATCAACGCGGGCACATAGATGGCGGCCCGGATCATCAGGTGGCGGAAGGGCTGCTTGCTGCGCAGCGGCGCGATGGTTTCAACATGCACCACCTTGGTGATCGGCGGGAACAGCATGTTGAGCCCGACAATGGCAATGCCAAGGGCCACGCCGCCCATGACCATGCTGTCGCGCATGACCGCAAGGGCGTAGTCGCTATAGATCGCCGACATGGCCATCATCAGCGGAAATACGGTGAGCATCATGCCGCCGCGCGAACCCCTGAGGATCATCAGTGCAAGGCCACCAATGGCGAGAGCCGCATTGATGAAGACGAAGGCCGCCGGCTCGTTCACCGTTACGGCGGCGAGCCAGCTGAAGACGATGCCGACGATCGGCAGAATGATCGGCGTTGCAAACACACGGGGGTTAAGCGCCCCGCGCTGGTTGGACATGATGCTCATGGCCATCACCACCGGCAGCATGGGCATGGTGATGCCCAGGGGTTCGGCAAGCAACAGACAGAGCAGAACCGCCAGTGCCGTTCGCAGGGCTAGATAGGGGTCGTCGCTGGCGTAGACTCTGGGCAGCTCTTCCATAACGCGATGACCCTAGTTCAGCCCGGCCGTCAGGCCGCCGAAGGACAACAGCGCCTTGGCGATGGTCGGAATGATGCCGTCTTCGGGGACGATCAGCACGCCGGCTTCCGAGCCGAGACGGATATTGGCGGGAAGCTCCGAAATATCGTCGAGCTTGATGCGCACGGGGATCTTGCGGGCAGGGGGGAACCACCGGGTATCCGAAGTGGGCTGGGAGAGGCCATTGACGGTGGTGCGGCCGGCATTGATGCCCCAGGCAACGCTGTCCACGACGCCGGAGAATTGCTTGCCGGGTGCCGCCTCAAAGGTGACGACGGCCTTGTCGCCGGCTTTGACATTGACCAGCTGGTTCTCGCGGAAATCGGCGATGACCATCTGGGTGGCCGGATTGATGAAGGTGAGCGCCGGCGTGCCGGCGCCGACGAACTGGCCCTCGGAGAGCGTGAGATTGGTGACATAGCCGTCGGCCGGAGCGATCACGGTCGTATTGGCGAGGGCAAATTCGGCCTTCTCCAGATTGGCGCGCGCCGTGCGCAGGCTGGGATTGTTGTCGTCCACGGCGCCAATCGAGGTGCGCAGCCGTTCGATTTCCAGCTCGGCAGCCTGGACGGTCAGCGCGGCATTGTCCTGCGCGGCCTGGGCGGCGGCGAGTTTGCTGGGGGCCACGAGACCCTTCTCGCTCAATTGCTGGGCGCGGCTCAAATCATCGGTCGCGGTCTGGAGCGCGATCCGAGCCTGTTCGAGCTTGGCTTCCGCGCCGGGAATGCTGGCAATGCTGGAATTGACGCTATTGAGCACGGTCTGAAGCTGGGCTTTGGCCAGCTCGACATCCATACTGTAGGTGGTCTCATCGATGCGGAAGAGCGTGTCGCCCGCCTTGACCTCGGCATTGTCCCGAATGGCCATTTCGACGACAGGCCCAGCGACGCGAGCGGCGATCTGGGTCACGTCGGCGGTGACCGACCCCGACCCGGCATAGGGCGCGTTATGGTCCGACAGCGGATACCAGGCGAAACAGGCAACAAGGATGAGGAGCAGCACGAGGGCGATCCGTCCGGCCTTCTTGCGCTTGGCCTTGGCGGCAGCCTGGATTGCGGGGTCAACGGGTTCGGCCGCTTCCAGCGCTTTGGACTGATCCTCTGATTTTACCACGGCGAGGGCGGAATTCTTCTCGTCCAAGGGGGTCGTTGCAGGGATAGTCTTATCTCCCTCGCTGGCTTTTGCGGCTTGTGCCATAAGTGTCGGTGCCTCCGGTGCAGAGGGCATATCTAGAGACCGACATTTAACTTTGCAATAAAGATACTTTGTCGCATAGCTACGTTGAAGGGAGCGCATATGAGTGAAGGATCGGCATCGGCCATGAGCGATCTGATCCGGGAGCTCAGTTCCGAGATCACTCAAATGCACCGCTGGCTGGCAGAATCGGCGGGCATCAATTCCACGGATTTGATGGCTCTGTATTTCATCCGGAACCATGATGGTGAGATCACCCCGAAGAGCCTTTCGGAATATCTGGGCCTGACCAGCGGCGCGACGACCATCATGCTCAACCGCCTGGCCGATCGTGGTTATATTGAGCGGAAAGCCCATCCGACGGACCGGCGCGGGGTTCTGCTGACCCTTGGGCCGGCCGCGAATTCGGAAACTTTCCTCAATCTGCGCCAGCACCTCAAGGCGGTGAACGCCGAGGTGATCAGCGCTCTCTCCGAGGAGGAGGCGACGATCGTGCGATCCTTCCTGATCAAATATACCGAGAGCACCCGCAACGAGCTGCGCCGTCTTCGTCTGGGCATGGCCAGTGAGCATGCGGAAAAAGCCGCTCAATCTGGATTGTCCAGCCGACATGGCGTAGATTCCGACGCATGAGCCATTTGCCCCAGGAAATCATCGCGCTCAAGCGCGATGGACATAGACTTGAAGCCGCCGATATTTCTGCATTCGTGGCGGGGTTCACCCAGGGGAGTGTTTCACACGCCCAGGCCGCAGCTTTCGCCATGGCGGTCTATTTCCAGGGCATGGGCATGGACGAACGCGTGGCGCTGACGCTGGCCATGCGCGACAGCGGCACGGTGCTCGACTGGTCCGATCTCGACGGGCCGGTGGCAGACAAGCATTCGACCGGCGGGGTGGGCGACAATGTCTCGCTGATGCTGGCACCGATCCTGGCGGCGCTGGGCATTTACGTGCCGATGATTTCGGGGCGGGGGCTTGGGCACACCGGGGGCACGCTCGACAAGTTCGATGCCATCCCCGGATACCAGACCTCTCCCGACAACGCGCTGTTTCGGCGCGTCGTCAAGGATGTGGGCTGCGCCATTATCGGGCAGACGGCCGACCTGGCGCCCGCAGACAAGACCCTCTACGCCATTCGCGACGTCACCGGGACGGTGGAATCCATTCCCCTGATTACCGCCTCCATTCTTTCCAAGAAGCTGGCTGCGGGGCTGGGAGCGCTGGTGCTGGATGTGAAGACCGGCAGCGGCGCCTTCATGCCGACGCTGGAAAAATCGCGGGAGCTGGCCGAAAGCCTCGTCGCGGTGGCCAATGGGGCAGGGCTGAGGACCAGTGCGCTCATAACCGACATGAACGAACCGCTGGCGAGCGCTGCGGGCAATGGCCTCGAAGTGCGCAACGCCGTCGATTTCCTCACCGGAGCGCAGCAGGATTTTCGTCTTCGCGAGGTTACGCTGGCGCTTTGTGCCGAGATGGTGGTGATGAGCGGCAAGGCAGGCAGCGCCGAGGAGGCCCTGCAGATGGTGTCAGCGGCGCGCGATAATGGCCGGGCGGCCGAAAAATTCGGGCAGATGGTTTCGGCGCTGGGTGGGCCCAGCGATTTCATCGCGCAGATGGACAGGCACCTGGCCGCGGCGCCAATCGTGCGCGATGTCTTTGCGTCGGGCGACGGTGTCGTCAGCGCCATCGATACGCGCGGGGTCGGCATGGCGGTGGTGGCCCTGGGCGGCGGGCGGACCAATCCGGCGGACAGTATCGATCATCGGGTTGGATTTGACCGATTGGCGGGGCTGGGCGCGCGCGTCGACGGCAAGACGCCGATTGCGCGGATGCACGCGGCCGACGAGACCAGTGCGGCCGAAGCCGAAAAGCGGATATTGGCCGCCTATCGGTTCGGGAACGTAAACGCCGCTGCGCCGCTTATTGCAGAGCGGATCAATCCCACATAAAGCGAAACGCTGTCCTATTTTCCGGAGACCCCGATGCCCCGCGCCATAGTCTGCCTCCTCGACAGCGTCGGCATTGGCGGCGCGCCTGACGCCGTGACCTATGGCGACGCGGGCGCCAATACGCTGGGGCACATCGCCGAATGGGCTGCCGCCGGGAAGGCGGATCGGGAGGGGTTGCGCTCTGGCGCGCTCAATGTTCCCAATATGGACGCGATGGGGCTCGGGGCCGCAGTCAAACTCTCGTCGGGCGTGACGCCGCCGGGCCTATCCGATACGCCCAAGGGCGGGCGGTTCGGCGTGGGCCGAGAAGTGTCCAGGGGCAAGGATACGCCATCGGGGCATTGGGAAATCGCCGGCGTGCCCGTGCCGTTCGAGTGGGGCTATTTTCCGCAGACCGAGCCGAGCTTTCCGCCCGATCTCATTGCCGAATTCGTGCAGCGGGCCGGGCTGCCGGGGATTTTGGGCGACAAGCATGCCTCGGGGACCGATATCATTGCGGCGCTGGGCGAGGAGCATATCCGCACCGGCAAGCCGATCTGCTACACCTCCATCGACAGCGTCTTCCAGATCGCCGCGCATGAAAGCCATTTCGGGCTGGAGCGGCTCTATGAGATCTGCAAAATCGCCTTCGAGCTGACCGCGCCGCTCAAGATCGGGCGTGTCATCGCCCGGCCCTTTGTCGGCGAGGATACCGCGAGCTTCAAACGCACCGGCAATCGGCGGGATTTTGCGATTGCACCGCCCGAGGCGACGCTGCTCGACCGCAATAGCACCGCTGGCAACCAGGTCTATGCCATCGGCAAGATTTCCGACATTTATGCGGGCTCCGGGGTGACCCACAAGATCAAGGGCACGGGCATTCCGCAGCTCTTCGACAAGACGCTCGACGCCATGGAAATGGCCGGCGACCGGGCGTTCATCATGACCAATTTCGTCGATTTCGACAGCGAATACGGACATCGGCGCGACGTGCCCGGCTATGCGGCAGCGCTCGAATATTTCGACACGCGCCTGCCCGAGTTGATCGCGAAATTGCGGCATGACGATCTGCTGATCCTTACCGCCGACCATGGCAATGACCCGACCTGGCCGGGCACTGATCACACCCGCGAACAAGTGCCGATCCTCGTCTTTTCCCCAGCCCTGCCGCCGGGAGAGATTGGCATTCGCTCTTCATTCGCAGATATTGGCGAAAGCATAGCCGCATGGCTGGGCCTGGCTCCAGGCCGCCACGGCAAATCCTTCCTTTAGAGCAAGAGGTGATCGAGATGAGCGTCGGTGCGGGCAATGTAACGGTCCTCGATCATCCCATGATCCAGCACAAGCTGACGATCATGCGCAACAAGGAGACCTCCATCGCCGGGTTCCGGCGGCTGCTGCGCGAGATCGCGCATCTGATGTGCTATGAGGTGACGCGCGATCTCGAACTCGAGATGATCGATATCGAGACCCCGATGGCACCGATGCGATCGCCCGCCATCAAGGGCAAGAAGCTGGTGTTTGCCTCGATCCTGCGGGCCGGCAATGGTCTGCTCGATGGCATGCTCGACCTCGTGCCCGCGGCGCGCGTCGCTCATATCGGCATGTATCGCGACCACGAGACGCTCGAGCCGGTGGAATATTACTTCAAGGCGCCGTCGAGCCTCGATGACCGGTTGATCATCGTCGTCGACCCGATGCTGGCGACCGGCAATTCGGCGACCGCGGCCATCGAAAAGCTCAAGGAGCGCGGCGCCAACAATATCCGTTTCCTGTGCCTGCTCGCGGCACCGGAAGGCATCAAGAATTTCACCGAGAGCCAGCCGGACGTGCCGGTCTATACGGCGGCCATCGACAGCCACCTCAACGAGTTGGGCTATATCGTGCCGGGCCTCGGCGATGCGGGTGATCGCATGTACGGGACGAAATAGGCCCCTTTTTCCGCGATGAGTGCGCTCCGGGCGGGGCGCGCGACGCGCGAGGTCCTCGCTTCGCTCGTCCAGACCAGACTTGAGAGAATAGAAAATGGCAAAGCTTGTACATTCGATGATCCGGGTCATCGATGAAGCGCGCTCAGTTGCGTATTATGAGAAGGCCTTTGGCCTCAGGATCGCCGACCGGGTGGATTTTCCCGATTTTACGCTTCTCTACATGACCGGCGACGATGTGGGGTTCGAGCTGGAACTGACGGTCAACAAGGACCGCACGGAGCCTTATGCGCTCGGCGATGGCTATGGGCATCTGGCAGTGGTGGTCGACGATGTCGAAGCCGAACATGCAAGGTTTACGGCCGAGGGGCTGACCGTGGGCAAGCTGGTGGACTTCAAGAATGGCGAGGTACCGGTGGCGAAGTTCTTTTTCGCCACGGACCCGGATGGCTACAAGATTGAAGTCATCCAGAAGGGTGGCCGCTTCAAGTGAAACAAAAAACCCCGGAGCGATCCGGGGTTTTTGTTTATCAGCGGGATTTCAGCGGCAGGCCCAGCGCGATCAGGTCGTCGCGCAGATGCTCGGGATTCCTGAAGTGAATGCCGTGCATGCCGAATTTGCGGGCTGCAACGATATTGGCCTCGCTGTCATCGATGAAGACGCAGCTGTCCGGAGCCATGCCATAGCGCTCGCAGAAGACGCGGTAGATGCGCGGATCGGGTTTGACGAGGCCTTCGAGGCCCGAGACGATGACGCCGTCGAATTTTTCGAGGAAGGGCCATTCGCCCAGCCTTGTCATCCACTTCTCCCAGGAGAAATTGGTGATGGCGAAGGTCGGGATGTCCTGGTCGATCAGCTCATTGTGGATGTCGATCGTGCCCTGGATCAGGGGGCCGAAGGTTTCGGTCCAGCGTTCGTCGAACGCCTTGATCTCGCGCCAGTATTTGGGGAACCGGGTGACGAGCTTGGCCACGCCCTCGGCGTAGATTTCGCCGGCGTCGAATTCGAGGTTCCAGTCGCCCGTGCAGATGTTCTGATGGAACCAGAGCGCGTCCTCTTCGGTCTCGAAGAGCTTGCGGAACAGATGCATCGGGTTCCAGTCGACGAAGACGCCGCCGAGGTCGAAGACGGGAATAAGTGTATCGTCCATGATGATTTTCGCGCCCGCAAACAGAAGGTCACGGCTTGTCGCATGGTGGGCGGCGCCCTGCAAGGCGGCAGCGCGGGGCTAGTTGACGGAGATGGTTCCGCCAAATCGCGGAAGGAAGAAATTGGACCGGTGAAGGCCGATGCTCTGGTCAAAGAAGAGGCCGAGAAGGGGCCTGTAGACGTAATCGGCTTCCGTGGCGATGACTGTCTGCCCACGGGCGATGTCGATCATCTCCTGGGGCAAGACAAAGGCGTCTTCGGGCCGGTGACGGGTGCTGTTGCGCATGACACCGCCGGCATATTCGACCGACCAGGAAACGGTCGGTACGCCACTCGCGGACACTTTTACTGCGGTTACGGTCTGCAGCAGGTCGCTCACCGTATAGGGCGACATGATGCTGGTTGATGCCAGGAAGTAATCTTCCAGATCCTCGCTCGCGAGGTTCTTGTTGGTCCTCGAGACCAGATCGCCCACTGCACCGGCGACGGACTGGACCTTGCGATCGGTGATGAGCAGGCCGCCGGCCTCGGTGCACCCGACATAGATCGCCAACATGATGGGGAGGATCATGGCAAATTCGACCGCGGCAACGCCGCGGTCCGCCACTGCGAACATCCTGATCTTGCGCAGGATGGTGCGAAAATCGACCATCTCAGAAGGGCTCATTGCGAAACACCGCGGCAGAACCGAGAAGGAGCGAGCCGTCGGGCAGCGCGTTGGACGTCAGCTGGGCAAACGGCAAAAGGAGGGGGAATTTATAGTGGACTTGAACCAGTACGATATTTGAGGGCGCACCCGGCACCCATTTTTCAGTGCGGGTCCAGTCGCAATCCTCTTCGCACGCCCGGTCATAGGGTGGGCTCACATTGGCGGCCCGGAAATTATCGATGGTGTCGACTTCGATATGAAGGCCCGTGCAGTCAAGAAGGCCGTAAAGTCCGCCGCACACGCTGGCGCGGAAATCGGCGAGGGTCCAGTTGGTTTGCTGCGCCTGACCGGTGCGGATGGTGCGGCTGGCGTTGTGGACGGCGCTTTCCATAAACTGACTGGCCAGAAAGACCATGGCGGTCTGCAGGATTGCGGCCAGAACGCCGAAGAAGATGGGCGCAAGCAGGGCGAATTCGAGCATGGTTGCGCCGCGATCGTCCTTGCGGAACGAGCCTCTTCCAAATGCGGGCTTTTTAGTTTGCCGACTTGCCACTGCCCTCGTCCCGGTTCCAAGAACTGGCGCCATGCTAGGGGGCGCCAGGCTAAGTCTTGGTTACAGAGCGGGATTGGAACACTGCATCCTGTGACGATGGTTTACGAGGTCTTGCCTGCCTAAGGGAAGACTATCGCAAATCGGCGCGCCGCCTAGTTGCCTATCGACTGCACCAATTGTGAGGAGGCCAGGGTCTGGGTGGTGAAAGTATTGTCATCGCCGACCGCAACGGTTGGCTGGCAGACCGGAGCGCAGGTCAAGGTGGTGCGAGACTGCCCCTGATAGACCGTCATGACCCCCGCCTGCATCTGCATGACTTCGATCAATGTATCAGCAATCGGCTCGCCACCGGCATCCAGCACGATCAGATTTGTCTGGCCGTAGCTCTTGCCGGTGAGGATCAGGGTCATGGGGTCCTGAATGGTGACATCGGCAATGCCGGGATTGCCGACAATGACAGTGGCGGCAGGGGCGCTGATGCGCAATACGCGTGCCATATTCATGTTGACGGAGATCGGCGCATTGTCCTGCGCCAGCACGGGTCCCTGAAAGGCCAGGGTAGCAAGACAGAGGCTGGCAAGGACACTCAGGCGGAACATGGCGATTATCCGGTACGACGACAGGCCCACATGTTTCGCCTCGAATGGTAAAGACTTGGCAAACGCGCGCCCAAAGATTTGCAAATGGCCTGTTCAGCGATGAAGGGGCGGCTCCCTGCGCTCATGCCTCGATCTGTTTCAGCTCGTCTTCGACAAGTATTTCGCGGCTGCCGATGTTCTTGCCTAAAATGCAACGCATTGCATTAAGGTGCTGTAAGTGATACATTTTTCTTGCCCGTTTTGCTTTGCGCCGCGCTCTGCGATTAACCCAATTGCAATGAGTGCCGGCTAGTGTCTTGGCATCTTCGTTGTGTGACGTAAGCGAACAGCCGTCACTCGGGGACGTTATACAAAGGAGCCAGGGACATGAACATTTTTGCACGCTTCGCGCAGGACGAGTCCGGCGCAACCGCTATCGAGTATGGCCTGATCGCCGCTCTTATTTCCGTTGTCATCATCACGGCCGTCACCCTCTTGGGCAACAATCTGACCACCGTGTTTGACGATATCGCCAACGCGCTGGTGCCTCCAGCTGGCGGCGGCGGTACCCCTCCAGCCGGAAACTAATCTATCCGTCGTGACATAGTTTTAGAGGGCCCCCATATTGGGGGCCCTCGCTTTTCCAATGCTTAACCTTTCGATGGCAGCTTGGCCGAAGCGCTCTGCGTGTTCTCCGGATATTCGAGGGACGATGCGACATTTGGTGTGGAAGTTTTGCAATGACGAAGGCGGCGCAACCGCGATCGAATACGCCCTGATCGCGTCCCTGATCGCCGTCGCCATTGTGTCCTCGCTCGTCGTCGTCAACGAGCGCATGGTCGATCTCTTCGGCTATATCGAAAGAACCCTGGATCCGGCGCTTCGGGGACAATGATCATGTCGACCATCGCCCTGTTCTTCTTTCCCGCGCTGATGGCGTTTGCCGCTTCGTCAGATCTCCTGACGATGCGCATTTCCAACAAGCTCGTGTTGTTGCTTGCGGCCGGTTTTTTTGTCGTGGCGCTGGCAATCAACATGCCCATGCAGCAATTGGCCATGCATGTCCTTTGTGCCCTCGTGGTGCTGGCCGTCGCGTTCACCTTCTTTGCCATGGGCTGGGTGGGGGGCGGAGACGCCAAGCTGGCGGCGGCGACAACGCTCTGGCTGGGCTTCGGGCTAACATTGCCCTACCTCGTCTATTCGGCGGTGTTCGGGGGCCTGCTGACCCTCCTCATCCTGGCGCTGCGTCGCCTGCCGCTTTTTCCGATGTTGGCGCGTTTTGCCTGGCTCGAGCGCCTGCATGACAAGAAGACCGGCGTTCCCTATGGCATCGCCATGGCCGCCGCGGGCGTCGTTGTCTATTCCAATACTGCCATTTTTGCGCATCTGGCAGCCTGACCGGGCTTCATCCGTTCTGTCCCTCAGTTCCCCCATGCCGGCGCCGTGATGAATAAAGCCTGCGCAGTTCGGGATTTGGATGTCGCACTTGTGCCCATTACTTGCAGAATGCCAAGCTTCATAAGTTGTTTACCTTATAGAGCAAGCACCGGTTAACCAAACTTTGACCCTTTAGAGACATAGTCCACCCCGTGCAATTGGGCGAAGTCGTCCGTGCAGAACCGGAGTGGGGTTAATGAGTCCAGCCCGTATTATCCTTGTCGTGGTTGCCCTGGTGGCCGGCGGTCTTGCCGCGTTCCTGGTGACCCGCTCGGGCAGCGCGCCGGCACCCTCACGCGAGGTGGTGACGCAGGTCGTCGAAGAGGCCAAGACACAGATCCTCGTCGCCAAGGCGGGCATCGGCATCGGCGAGCGACTGACGGCCAACGCGATGGAATGGCAGGACTGGCCCGAGGGCGCTCTGCGTCCCGAATATGTCACCATATCGGCGATGCCCGATGCGCCGGCCGAACTCACCGGGGCAGTGGCGCGGTTTGAATTTTTCCCGGGCGAGCCCATCCGGGAGCAAAAGCTGGTGCACTCCGACCAGGGCTATCTGTCGGCCGTGCTCGCCCAGGGCATGCGCGGCGTGTCGGTGGGTGTGAGCGCCGTCTCGAGTGCCGGTGGTTTTGTCGTGCCAAACGATCATGTGGATGTCATCCTGACGACGTCCACCACTATGGGGCAGCAGTCCGAAGTGGTTCTCTCCGATGTGCGGGTGCTCGCCATAGGCAAGCGGCTGGGCGAAATGGGCGCTAGCGGGGGCAATTCGACGAGCAGTGACAACACCGTTCCCGTAACCTTCGACAAGAGCACGATCGCAACGCTCGAACTGACGCCGGTCCAGGCAGAGTCCCTGATCAACGCGTCCATGCGCGGGCAATTGTCGTTGACCCTGCGCTCGGTCGTCGATTTCGGACGCGCGGCCGACGTGCAGCGGCCTGCCGGCTCGAGCCAGACCGTGCGGGTGATCCGTGCGGGCAAGGAGCAGAATGTTCTGGCGGGCAGCGTTGCGCAGGTCACGACGCAGCCGGAGCTCTATCCCATGGGCGAGGATTACAGCTCCTCCGACGAATATTACAGCGAATCCCAGTTTCAGGTCGATGCGGTCCAGCCGCAGATGATGCCGCAATAGGCCGGAGTTTCCGATGAATAAAGCCACGACCGCCTTGTTTCGTCCGCTTCTCCTGGCCGGCCTTGTCAGCCTTGGCGCACAGGCGCTTCCGGCCATGGGCCAAGACGCCCAGATCGCCGTTTCATCTTCTGCCTATGGCGGCGTGCGCAATATCGACCTTGAACTCAACAAATCGATGATCGTCGACCTGCCGGCGGGGGTCGCCGAGGTGATCGTGTCCCAGCCGAGCGTCGCGGCCGCGATCATGCGCACCCGCACCCGCGCCATCGTCCAGGGCATTGGCGGCGGCGACACCAATATCTTTTTCCTCGACGACAATGGCCGCACCATCCAGGTGCTCGATCTGCGCGTCATCAAGGAGCCGTCCCAG
>Ga0160438_1000435_pt1 | contig 11893 bp, 11 predicted proteins | sample HID1975K_E0MG_FD_108203 | JGI IMG/M metagenome (GOLD analysis project Ga0160438, IMG submission 108203) | Enriched soil microbial communities from UW Madison campus, WI, USA - HID1975K_E0 MG | ecosystem: Environmental > Terrestrial > Soil > Unclassified | place: USA: Madison, Wisconsin...
GCAGCATCAACCGGCGGGAAGTCGTTGGCTTCCGCCAGGCGCTGCACGTCGCGCAGGCCGGTGTCGCCGCTGATTGGGCGAGCGCCTTCGCGCACCAGTTTCATGCCGTTGTAGTCCATCGGGTTGTGGCTGGCGGTCACTTCAATCCCGCCGTCCACATTCAGATGCCAGGTGGCGAAATAGATTTCTTCGGTGCCGGACAGGCCAATATCCAGCACGTCCACGCCCGCATCCTGCAACCCTTTTGCCAGCGCAAGCTTAAGCGCTTCGCTGGTCAGGCGCACGTCGCCACCCAACACGATGGTTTTCGGTTTCAGGTACTCGCCATAAGCGCGGCCAATGCGTTCTGCGATATCTTCGTTCAGCTCTTCACCGAGCTTTCCACGGATGTCGTAGGCTTTAAAGCAGGTCAGTTTTTGCACTTTTCAGTCTCCTTCGGGCAACAGTTACCCAACCCGCAGAGTGGTCTGCGGGGACTCATCAAATTTTTATTGGCTAGATACGCCCGTAACGGTCTTCGAAACGGACGATGTCGTCTTCTTCGAGGTAAGTGCCGGAACGCACTTCAATCAGGTCGAGCGGGATTTTGCCGGGGTTTTCCAGGCAGTGGGTCACGCCCAGCGGAATGTAGATGGACTCGTTTTCACCCAGCAATTTTGTCTCTTCACCCAGTGTGACTTTCGCGGTACCCGCCACCACAATCCAGTGCTCGGCGCGGTGGTGGTGCATTTGCAAAGACAAGCCTTCGCCCGGTTTCACGGTGATGCGTTTCACCTGGTAACGCTCGCCTTCGTCGATAGAGTCGTACTTACCCCACGGGCGGTATACTTCGCGGTGGTTATGGTGTTCGTGGCGGCCATCGAATTTGATTTGCTCAACCACTTTCTTCACGCTCTGGACGTGGTCACGGTCGGCAATCAGCACGGCGTCTTTAGTCTGCACAACAATCAGATCTTTCACGCCAACGGTGGTGACCAGGCCGGATTCGGCATAAATGTAACTGTTCTCGGTAGAGTGGCTTATCACATCGCCGTGATGCACATTGCCCTGCTGGTTTTTGGTGCTGATTTCCCAAAGAGAAGACCATGAACCCACGTCGCTCCAGCCCGCATCCATTGGCACCACCACCGCATCGGCGGTTTTTTCCATCACGGCGTAGTCGATAGACTCATCCGGGCAGGCCAGGAACGCTGCTTCGTCAACGCGCACAAAATCCAGATCCGGGTCGATGTTCGCCATTGCTTTTTCACAGGCGACGAGAATATCCGGGCGGAATTTTTTCAGCTCTTCGAGATAGCGCCCGGCGCGGAACAGGAACATGCCGCTGTTCCAGTAATATTCACCGCTGGCAACATAAGCCTGCGCCGTGTCGAGATCCGGTTTTTCGACAAACTGCGCCACGCTAAAGGCCACAGCGTCAACATCTGGGGTATTCGGGTTCTCCAGTTCGCCACGGCGAATGTAGCCATAACCGGTTTCTGGCAGATCGGGCACGATCCCAAACGTGACCAGTTTTCCGGCTTCCGCGAACGGTAGCGCGTTACGCACCGCGTCACGAAATGCCTCTTCGTTCTGAATCACATGGTCTGCTGCGAGAATCAGCATCAGCGGGTCGTTTTCCGGCTGATTGCGCACCGCGGCCAGGGCTGCAAGCGCGATGGCCGGAGCGGTGTTACGCCCGGCAGGTTCCAGCACAATATTTTCCGTCAGCTTGTTCAGCTCACGCAGTTGCTCCGCGACGATAAAACGGTGTTCTTCATTGCAAATCACCACCGGGCTTTCGCATTCAACGCCGTTCAGGCGGCTGATAGTGGTTTGCAACATCGTCAGTTCGCCTTTCAGGCACAGGAACTGTTTCGGGTAAAGTACGCGGGACAACGGCCACAACCGGCTACCGTTTCCGCCAGCCATAATGACTGGGTAGAGTTGACTGTGACTCATGATTTAACCCCGATTTCTTATGCAGTAATGTCTGCAATAAATTGGTTCAGCACGCTGTTTTTCTCGAGCGTGCGCTCGGCATATTCACATGCCACCGTGTTGTGTACCGGCAATTGCAGGCAGCGCTCGATACCTTCGGCTAACGCGTCAACCGACTCAGGCTCTACACACACGGCAATACCGGAATACGCGTCGCAAAGTTGGCCGAGTTCGGTATCCGGTTCTGCGGTAATTACCGCATTTCCGCCCACGGCAAGAATATTGGTCAGTTTCGATGGCAATACGGCATCGGCGGCACCCCGGCGTTGAATCACCAGGTGGCAATCCGCAAGACGCAACAGCGCAGGTAGCGCGTTGTAAGGCTGAAGCGGATGGAACACCACATTGTGCAGCCCTTTGTCCTGCGCCAGTTTTTGCAGGCGGGCTTTACCGCCGCCCTGGCCGACAATCACAAACAGGTATGGCTGATGAGCAAAACGCTCCGCCACTTCAATCACCGTTTCCAGCCCCTGCTTTTCCCCGATGTTGCCGGAATAGAGAATGATTTTTTTATCCGCAGGCAGTTCCAGGCTGTTGCGCACGGCGAGGATCTCTTCGTGAGAGATAGCGCGAAAACGCTCCACTTCTGACCAGTTCGGGAAGAAGATCACTTTGCCGGGATCAACGCCCTTTTCCGCCGCTTTGTTCATCATTGAGCGCGAAATGGTCGAAACATGGTCGACGTTGTGCAATTCACTTTGTTCAAAGCGCTGCGCCAGTTTCGCCACTTTGCCCTGTTTTTTACCCGCCATTCCCAGGCCGAGCATGGCGTCGACTTCGTAATCCTGAATATGCAGCAGCGTGCGCGCACCGCTCAATTTTGCGAGCAGGCGCATGCCCGGCACGCAAAAGAGGGTCGGCACGACGCCGATAATGCGATCCGGCTTCCAGCGACGTTGAGCAATCAGCGGGAAGAACGAGCTAAGCGCAAAGCTGCCTAAATGAATCAGACGCTTTAACGTTGATGGCTGTTTTGGCACATACAGCGGACAGCGCCAGACGGTCGCGGCACCCACTTCTTTCTTGTATTTCCAGGATGAATAATCGGGATGTACTTCCCATACCGGGTAATAAGGTGGTGCGGTAATGACCCGCACCTCATGGCCCTGGCTCGTCATCCACTCAACCATCTCACCGGTGTATTTCCCGATACCGGTTAATTCCGGTGAGTAGTTAATGCCGTAGACCAAAATCTTCATAATCCGATGACCTTATCTGCCTTGTCGGTCAGAAAGTAAGCGCGGCTGTTGTCGTGGACGTTCTGAGTCGCCAGCAGTGCTTCCTGCGTTAACCAGCAATAGTCGTTATGCTGCGCAGTCGGCAGTTGCAGCGCATCAGCATCCACGCGCAGACGGAACCCCAGCACCACATAGTGGGTGGAGAAATCCGGCCCGGAGAAATTGTCGTCGTAGAAGTGCTGCCACACGCCGTAAAACTCACCGTCAGAAAGAGTAAACCGCTGGCCTAATTCGGCTTCGGTTAAGCGCGCAAAAGCACGCTCCAGCGTTTCGTCTTTTTGTACCCGGCCACCCGGCACGAACCAAAAGTTCTGCGCCGGGCGCTGAGTGCGTAAGCCCAACAGGAATTCTCCTGCCTGATTTTCAACAATCAAATCGATGGAAATCAGCGGTGTGGAGCGGACAACGGTTGCGAAGTCTTCAGCACTCAAAAACATACTTACCCCCGGAACCGTTGCTGGTTTTCGAGGAACCACTGGTAGGTGCTGGCAAGGCCAGGCTCCAGGGTGATTTCCGGATACCAGCCCAGACGGCGCAGGCGCGTCACGTCTAGCAGTTTGCGCGGCGTGCCATCAGGTTTGGTGGCATCAAACACCACGCGGCCACGGTAACCGGTCACTTTGGCGATGGTTTGCGCCAGTTCGCGGATAGTGCAATCCACACCGGTGCCGACGTTAATATGGGAAAGCATCGGCTGGGTATTTTCCTGCCACACCTCGCTTGCCAGCTCCATAATATGAATGCTGGCTGCCGCCATATCGTCAACGTGCAGGAACTCACGCATTGGCGTACCGCTGCCCCACACCACTACATCAGGCGAGTTTTGCGCAGTCGCTTCGTGGAAACGACGCAGCAATGCCGGAATCACGTGCGAGTTGCTCGGGTGGAAGTTATCGTGCGGGCCATACAAATTGGTTGGCATTACCGAGCGATAATCACGACCGTACTGGCGGTTGTAAGACTCGCACAGTTTGATACCCGCGATTTTGGCAATCGCGTACGGCTCGTTGGTCGCTTCAAGCGTGCCTTGTAGCAGCTCGCTTTCCGCCATCGGCTGGTTCGCCATTTTCGGGTAAATGCACGAGGAACCGAGGAACAACAGCTTATTCACGTTGTGCGTGTGCGCAGAGTGAATAATGTTGGCTTCGATCATCATATTCTCGTAGATGAAGTCTGCCGGATACGTGTTGTTAGCAACAATTCCGCCCACTTTCGCCGCCGCCAGGTAAACCTGATCGATGCGCGCGTCGGCGAAGAAGGCATTTACAGCCGCGCCATCCAGCAGGTTCAGCTCGTCGCGGTTACGCAGCACCAGTTCAACGTCTGCACGTTGCTCAAGCTGACGAACGATGGCGGAACCGACCATCCCGCGATGGCCAGCAACAAAGATACGTTGTTTATTCATGCTCAGGACTCCAGCGCGATGGCAACCTCGTAGCCGTGTGACTTCAGCAACGAATGCTTTTTCGCCGCTTCAAGGTCTTTAGCGACCATTTCGCCAACCATTTCACGCAGCGTAATTTCTGGTTTCCAGCCCAGTTTTTCGTGTGCTTTAGTTGGGTCGCCCAGCAGGGTTTCCACTTCAGCAGGACGGAAGTAACGCGGGTCAACGGAGATAATGACATCGCCTGGTTTCACACCTGGTGCGTCATGGCCGGTCACGGAAACAACGATGCCCTTCTCGTCCACACCGGTGCCTTCAAAACGCAGTTTGATGCCCAGTTGTGCCGCCGCCATTTCCACGAATTCGCGCACGGAGTACTGCACGCCGGTCGCAATCACGAAGTCTTCCGGGTTGTCTTGCTGCAACATCATCCACTGCATTTTCACGTAGTCTTTGGCATGGCCCCAGTCACGCAGGGAATCCATGTTGCCCAGATACAGGCATTTTTCCAGGCCCTGAGCGATGTTGGCGATAGCGCGGGTGATTTTGCGAGTCACAAATGTTTCGCCACGGCGTGGGGATTCGTGGTTGAACAGAATGCCGTTACAGGCAAACATGCCGTACGATTCGCGGTAGTTGACGGTGATCCAGTAGGCGTAAAGTTTGGCTACGGCATACGGAGAGCGCGGGTAGAAAGGTGTGGTTTCTTTCTGCGGGGTTTCCTGCACCAGGCCATACAGCTCAGACGTCGATGCCTGGTAGAAACGGGTTTTCTTCTCAAGACCTAAGAAGCGAATCGCTTCCAGCAGACGCAATGTTCCCATCGCATCCACATCAGCGGTGTATTCCGGGGACTCGAAAGAAACCGCTACGTGGCTCATTGCGCCGAGGTTATACACTTCATCCGGCTGCACTTCGGAAAGAATACGGGTCAGGTTCGAGCTGTCCGTCAGATCACCGTAGTGCAGATGGAATTTAGGATTACCGGAATGCGGATCCTGATAAATATGATCAACACGTTCGGTGTTGAAAGAAGATGCGCGACGTTTAATACCGTGAACTTCATAACCTTTTTCCAGCAGCAGTTCCGCCAGATAAGAGCCGTCTTGTCCGGTAACACCCGTGATGAGAGCTACTTTAGTCATAATGTATTTTCCTCTTTAAACATTTGTGTATCACCCTCACCCCAGCCCTCTCCCTGAGGGAGAGGGGGAATAACGGGACTCGATCCAATTCCCTCTCCTGGGGGAGAGGGTTAGGGTGAGGGCATAATGCGTTGCCGAATAACCACTGCCGGATTTCCCCGGCAAACGGCATTTGCCGGTAACGATTTATAAATACTGCTGCGAGCACCGACGACGGTGCCATTTCCAATCGTGACGCCAGGTGAAACAAAGACATCCGTGGCAAGCCAACATTTCTCACCAATAACAATTGGCGTGGCAGTAATATCGAAATGTTTGCTCATATAATCGTGACTGCCGGTACATAAATAACATTTTTGTGAAACGACAGAATTTGCTCCAATCGTAATTTCACCCAGCGTATATAACACGGCGTCATCGCCTACCCAGGCATAATCCCCGAGGGTTAATTTCCATGGGTAAGTAATTTTCACTGACGGACGTATCACAACACCTTTACCGATTCGTGCGCCAAACAAGCGTAATAAAAATGCCCGCCAGCGATATAACACTTGTGGTGACCAGGCAAATAATGTTGCTTGTACTGCCCACCAGAGTTGAACCTTAATAGAGTTTGCACCCCGAAAACCTTTCGGTACCGTGAAGCCATTCAATTCCTGCATAATATTTCCTACTTTTTCGTCGGATGTCGCTGACGCTAATCCGACCTACAGAATCAGGCTTTGTTATATAATGCTTTTGATTTTCCGGTGGTGCGTAAGCGGAGCTTATAAGACAACTCCGCAATAAAGCCTGGGACGTGTAATATTCTGCGCTGCACGCTTCTCGCATCACGGCACAACTCAATATTATTGGTGGTAGAAACACCGCCCATTGAAAATTCGGAGACAATCCCCTTGACGCGTTTAAATGCATAACCGCCTTTATACATTTTGGCCGCCAGTGCGTAATCCGAAGATACTTTGTATTGCAGGTCATACGGGTATTTGAGCAGACCATCCATAGGGAAAAATATTGCCTGATGGCTTGCTGGCAAACTGTGGTAAATATACCAACCCTGCTTTGCCCGACGCTCTATTTTTGTGCCGTCGCCAAAGTCTAATAATGCATCGCCAATTATCATGGCATTTTCTGTCAACGGCCTTTCAGCAAGCTGGCGGGCGACATTTACGATATCCTGATGGAAAACATCACCTGAGTTAAGGAACAACGCATAACGGCCCTGAGCCATATCAATGCCTTTGTTCATCGCATCATAAATGCCGTTATCTTTCTCACTCACGAACCGTAAGTTGTACTGCCCATTCAGGTTTTCCAGGAACTCGGCGGTACCATCTTGCGAGCCACCATCAACCACAATCCACTCAAATGTGATACCAGGCGCCTTCGCTAAATGGGCCAGCGACTGCCAGGTTTTTTCTATTCCGGCAAGATTTTTATAAGCAACCGTGATGACACTTAGCAGCATTGTTATTGACCTCAGGTGTTCGTAATATTGAGTGCTTTACGTAAAATAAACGGGCAAACAATTAAGAACGCATATTCAGGGCTAAAAATTGAACCGGTAAAAAACAGTGATACAGGGGTAAAGAGCCATAATTGCACACGGTAATTTTCATTATTACCAAATGCCGTACGCATCATTTTAATGACTTTCCACATATACCAAATTGTTAGTAATACCGCGAACCATGAAAAATAAATAATTAGCAGATACAAACCATTGTCTACTGTTTTACCGACATCCGCACCGTTAAAGATTCCGAATGATGCGACATATTCATATAAAGATCCGAACCGCACTACCCCATCAATATTGGTCAATGAATGCCCGACCATCGCCAGAGGGCCAATAATACGATAATACGATGACGAACCTTCCGTTCCCAAATCACCGAGGCGCGTGGCGATATAAGGGAATGCGAATATTAACCCTACTAAAAATACGGAGAGAGAAATTATCGCTAATGGTAACTTCTTCTTTATTGCATTTTTATTAAGGTATTGAAATGCCCACTCAAGCAAATAGAACAGGATAAAAGTCATTACCCCTGAAAACGATCCGGAAAGCACTATCCCCAAAAGAATCATACCATCAGTTTTTGGTGTTTTGATACCGAACTGTTTGATACTGAGCCAAATTGAGATTAACGCCAGAGCGAAGAACGCCGGTTCAAAATAAAGAGCCGTGGTACGCTTACCGCCGAAGCTAATAAAGTTCAGAACATAGCTGTTACTGTATATAAGAAACTTCGAAATTTTCTCAATCAGGCTACTGCCACCAGTAAGGATAATCTGAGCCATTTCTGCTGCTGCCAACATCACAATAATGCCGACGACACCATAAAATAACCTTAATAACTTACGGTGATTACGTTGGGAAATAGTTTTGAAGCGGCAGCTCCACGTCATCGCCATGATCAGCACGATATAAACAAACAATAATGTCGAGGTGACATATTTGCTGGCATCCAGCGATTGACCAAAGATGTAGTTAAATGCGGTGAGTCCCGCACCGATGCCCAAAGCAATCATCAATTTTTTGACGCTAATGCGTTCAATGTACAAAAAGAGAATGGCGGGCAAGAAGGTGACTATCGTTATCGGGAAACTTTCTCCGAGTGAGGCCAACTTGACGTTGACCACCAGATAGATGAACGGCAGCAGCAGATAACTACAGATTCTGATAGAACGAGACATATTCCTCCAGCATCTGTTGTCCACTGAACGCCTGGCGACTCGCAGTTTTGAAACTCTGCAAATCCTTGCCAAACACCTGCTGGGCGAGCGCTTCTTTTGGCATTTTCACCAGTTCCAGCACGCGCATATCGCTAAAGGTTTTACCGTCGACTTTGCGCAGCACTTCATCGGCGGCGTCACTTTGTGTGGCGATAACCGGCACGCCAATCGACAGCGCTTCGCACAAAATCAGCGGGTAGTTATCCACCTGCGAACTGAAGACCAGCGAGTCCATTTCGTTAAGCTCGCTCATCAGCGCTTTTTTGTCGGTCATGTAGCCGTGATTCACCACGTTCGGGCCATTAAACGGCGAGAATTTCCCGAAGGTATGCAGTTCAATTTCATCCCCCAGCGCCATAATCGCCTGCACCAGCTGCTGGTTGGTTTTGCCGTCATAACGTAAATCGTGTGCCACCACGGCCACTTTGGGCTTGTCACCCGCCGCACTCGTCAGCGGCAGTTCGGCCAGAATCGCTTCAGTTGCGACGTCGATTCCGTTATTGATAATTTTGCAGCGCCCTGCCCCGTAGATACGATTAAAAGCATCAGCCACATGCTGGCTCGGGGAGATAAACTGGCAGCCCAGCGCTAACATTTCGCGAAACAACTGGCGTTTGGTGTCCACCAGCAAATGGGCGCGATCGGTTTTCACCGGCGGATAGTTATTTAGCGTCGGGCATTTCTGGCAACCGGTTTTCCAGCCATCGCATCCATCGAGGAACGCACAGCGCCCGGTAATGCTCCAGTGGTCGTGTAGCGTCCAGACAAAAGTGACATCTGCTTTATGGGCTTTCACGCGCTGGCAAAACGTCACCATCTCTTCCAGATTCAGCCAGTAGCTGTGGACCACATGGAAATGCAGAACCACCGGGCCGATGCTTCGGGTCACTTTGCGATACAGGTTATTGAGGTTGCCAAACGGGTCGCGGTTGAAAAAGCGGAACAGAATAATGTTGGCAATCGATGTGAGTCGCGGCGTGTGTTTTACTACGCCCGGGAATTTATCGTGGCTGGCGCTTTTCTTTCCGCCTTTGCCGTAACCATAGATAAAACGGGAGCTAAAACCGGCGGCGTTGGCGCGCTGATGAAGATCCAGCGCGACACCTGCCGCCCCGCCTTCAGCCAGGCGCACGTTGAATTGTAAGATATTCATTTTATAACCTTTACTTGCGCTTTCTGGCCGACGACCAGCGCATTGTCCGGCACGTTGTCCAGCACCACACTTCCTGCACCGACCACCACGTTATTACCCACCGTGATATCACCAATAATCACCACATTCGCGCCGAGTTCGACACCATTGCCAATCACCGGGCAATCATTGCTTTTGCTGCGATTGCCAATGGTGACGCCGTGGCGAATAGTGAAATCGTCTCCGGCAACCACGAACTTATTGATGACCACGGCATAACCGTGATGAATAGTAAAACGACGCCCGATGGTGGCGCCTGCCTGGATTTCATAGCCAAACAGGCATTCGGTGATAAAGCGATAAAGCAGGATGACCGGTGCCGCCCAGAGATTGTTGATGACGCTTTTTTTGCGCCACACCGAGCAAAAATGCGCGATGCGATAAGCCATCACCATGCAGCACGGGCGCAGGCTCCAGGAATTTGCGCGCAGATCTTCAAGCACGGTTATTTCCCCCGTAGTCCGTCGGCAAGACGTTTGGTGTTACGCACGCTCAACAGCGCTAATAACGTGCGTAAAGACATGCGTTTATTGCGGATTTGGTAGAGGGTAAACAGCTGGTATTTCTTGCTGGCCCGATCGAATTTATCTTTGTGTTTTCGGTAGAAGTGGAAGTACCCGGCGAATTTTTTCGGCGATTTGGTGATCTGCATTTCACCGTGGTTAACATGCAAAATTTGCGTGGCTTCTTCCACTTTCCAGGGTTGACCGTACTCGACCACCATTCGCAGGAAGATGTCGTAGTCCTGAGCCGCAGCCAGTGTGGTATCAAACAGGCAAGCCTTGAAGCGACTGGCGTAGGTAAACACCTGATTACCAATAATATTTCGCTTATAAAACAGCTTTAATGAAAACGGTGATTTTGGGTACAACGGCAGACTGGCGGGCTGGGAATAAACCTGCCCTTCGCAGACGTAGTCGTTGGCGTATAAAAAGGCGTGTGTCACCAGTTGGTGTTTGTGCTCCAGAAAAACGGACAGGCGATTAGGCGTCCATTCGTCATCATCATCAATACCCGTGATCAATTCGCCCGTCGCCTGGCTGATGGCCTGGTTACGCACTGAACACGCGCCGGAGTTGAAATCATTGCGGGTGTAACGCACGCGCGCGTCACCGAGTTCTTCCACAAAGCGTTGGAGCTGTTCGTAGGATGAAGAGCAGTCGTCAACGATTAACATTTCCCAGTGTTCATAATCCTGGCGCAACACGGATTTAATGGCGCGGATTGCCAGCTGCTGACGATTCCATGTCGGCATATAAATAGAGATAAGTGGGTTATTCATGGCGCTCCCCCGAAAATCGTTTTTATTTATTGGTGGATGACGCTATCGCTTATCCACCCTACAGGGCGTGAAATGTAGGGCGGATAAGCAAAGCGTCATCCGCCAGCTGATGCCTGACTATTTCGCATCGGACTTATATTCGTATTCGTAGTAACCGTAATCTTCATATCCCGCCGCACGGCGGAAGATGGAGTTCAGGATCACGCCGCGGACGTTGATACCGTTTTGTTCAAAGCGGCTAAGGCTGGTTTCGACTTCTTTGAGCGTGTTCACCGCATAACGCGCCACCATCAACGTGGTGCCTGCGTGGCGGCCCACAACGGCAGCATCGGTCACCGCGAGAATTGGCGGGGTATCGATCAATACCAGGTCGTAGTTCTTGCTTGCCCATGCAATCAGCTCGGCAAAGCGCTCGCTCATCAGCAGTTCAGAAGGGTTTGAAGGCACCACACCGCGCGGGATGAGGTCGAAATTAGGCACTGACGTTTTTTGCGCACAGCGGGTGATTTCCGCCTGCCCGGTCAGCACTTCGGCCAGGCCGTTGTTATTGGTGGTTCCGAGCAGTTCGTGGGTATAGCCTTTGCGCATATCGCAGTCGATAAGCAACACGCGTTTGTTGGTCTGGCTAATCACGGCGGCCAGGTTGGCGCAGACAAAGGTTTTACCAATCGACGGGCTGACACCGGTGAGCATCAGAACATTGTTCGATGCCTGCATCATGGCGAAGTGCAGACTGGTGCGCAGGCTGCGAATGGCTTCGATGGCGAGATCCGTGGGATTGCCCACCGCCAGCAGTTGGCTTTGTTTATTGCGCTTCGCCGCTTTCACACCGCGAACCGTGGCGTTATCACGAGATTTCTGCCATTCGGAAAGTGGAATGCTGGCGTAAACACCAATCCCCGACTCTTCCAGCACCGCCGGGCTTTCGATGCC
>Ga0160438_1000442_pt1 | contig 11819 bp, 10 predicted proteins | sample HID1975K_E0MG_FD_108203 | JGI IMG/M metagenome (GOLD analysis project Ga0160438, IMG submission 108203) | Enriched soil microbial communities from UW Madison campus, WI, USA - HID1975K_E0 MG | ecosystem: Environmental > Terrestrial > Soil > Unclassified | place: USA: Madison, Wisconsin...
CTTGAACTCGCTGGACACGGGTACTCACGCTACTTACAATCGAGACACGCTGCGTGGTGCGCATATATTCATAAGGTGTCTTCGGGGAATATCCGGAACGGGGATTTATACCCATCATCCTTCAAGCTGCAGGGGCGTTGGCTGCGCTCACTTACCCGAATCACTTACTGAAGTAAGCTCATCGGGATAAGCTCCCTGGCCGCCTACCTGCAACTCGAATGCTAACGGGTATAGACATCCATCAACGCCTTGCAATTCAGGAGAGGTTCGAAATGTCATTTGAAGTGTTTGAGAAACTGGAAGCAAAAGTACAGCAGGCGATTGATACCATTACCCTGCTGCAAATGGAAATCGAAGAACTGAAAGAGACTAACAACAATCTGTCTCAGCAAGTTCAGCAATCTCAGAGCAATCATGAAGAATTAGTACGTGAAAACAATTCTCTGAAAGAGCAACAGCACGTCTGGCAGGATCGTCTGCACGCCCTGCTGGGTAAAATGGAAGAAGTGTAAGACCACAGCTTCAATAAAAACGGGCGCCCCAGGGCGCCCGTTTTGTTATTCGATTTTGTTACTCAATATCGAGGGGATCTTCGGAAAGGATAATGCCGGTGTTATCCGCATACAGATGGTCGCCGGAGAAGAATGTCACGCCGCCAAAGTTAACGCGCACGTCACTTTCACCAACGCCAACACCCGCAGAGCCAACAGGAATGGCGGCAATTGCCTGAATACCAATATCCAGTTCTTCCAGGTCATCGACCTGGCGCACAGCACCGTATACCACAATGCCTTCCCACTCGTTTTGAGTCGCCAGACGGGCAAGTTCTGCGTCAATCAACGCGCGGCGAACTGAGCCACCGCCATCAATCACCAGCACTCGGCCACGGCCATTTTGTTCGAGCAGATCATACAACAATCCGTTGTCCTCGAAACATTTCACCGTGATGATTTGCCCGCCAAAGGACGACCGCCCACCGAAATTGGAAAACAGCGGTTCAACGACGTTGACATCTTCCTGGTAGATGTCGCAAAGCTCGGAAGTATCATATTTCATAGGATTAAGATTCTGTTGCTGCACGAGTTGTCAGTATATCGCTTAATGTTAACTGTTGGCAAAATCATCAATTGTTAATTGATATTTGTCAGCTAAAACGACACCGTACTGAGCACAACTCCTATCGCAAACAATAGGTTAGTCAACAACGCGGCTTTTACCGTGCGCTCGAGCATGGGACGCATCGCGAGCGGATCCCTTTCGCGCAGCACAAACAGGGTCTGCTTAATCAGAAGCGGTGCTGCCAGCACAAACAGCCAACCCCACAGACTTTGTAGCCACACCAGATTAAACACGGCAAGGCAGGCCAGAGCGCCCATCAGCAGGCAGGCGTGATAACGACGAGCCTGCACTGGCCCCAGACGCACCGCCAGCGTGTTTTTACCGTTTTCCCGGTCGCTGTCGATATCGCGCAAATTATTAATATTAAGCACTGCAGTCGCTAATAACCCGCACGCGGTTGCAGGTAAAATGACTAAAGGCGCGAGAGCGTGCGCTTGTAGATACCAGGTTCCTGCCACGCTCAGCCAGCCGAAAAACACCAGCACCGAAATATCACCAAGCCCCATGTAACCATACGGACGCGTGCCGACGGTGTAGGTGATGGCCGCGATGATTGCCAGTAAACCTAAAGCCAGGAAGCCGAGGAAATCTGCCAGCGTACGGCAGGCAACGGCCACCAGCGCCAGGCCAGAAAGACAAATCAGTACCACGGTGATCATCAGCGCCTTTTTCATTTGCGCTTGAGTAATCACCCCTTTTTGCATCCCGCGCAGCGGCCCGATACGGTCTTCTTTGTCGCTACCTTTTACCGCATCGCCGTAATCATTCGCCAGATTTGAGAGGATTTGCAGTAACCCCGCAGTCAACAATGCCAACAATGCGATTGCAGGGTTAAACACACCTTGCCAGAAAGCCAACGCCGAACCACAAACAATTGAGGCAAATGCCAGAGGTAACGTGCGTGGGCGCAGGCTTTCAAGCCAGGCCTGAGTGGTGCTTACAGAGTGCGATTCGCTCATAGTTCTCTCTGTTAGATATAAAAAAATGGAGGGCATAAGCCCTCCATTTCAAATGAAGAAAATACGTTGAGCGGGATTATAGGATAAAACGGCTCAAGTCTTCATCTGCTACTAACTCATCCAGATGTTTACTGACATATTCGCCATCGATCAGGATGGATTGGCCGTTCATCTCGCTGGCATCATAAGAGATATCTTCAACCAGACGTTCCAGCACAGTGTGCAGACGACGCGCACCGATGTTTTCAGTCGATTCGTTCACTTGCCATGCGGCTTGAGCAATACGACGAATACCATCTTCGGTGAAGTCGATATTTACGCCTTCGGTGCCCAACAGCGCCTTGTACTGCACAGTGATCGACGCATTTGGCTCAGTCAGAATACGCTCGAAATCTTCTACGGTCAGCGCCTGTAATTCCACACGAATTGGCAGACGACCCTGCAATTCAGGAATCAAATCAGACGGGCTTGCCACCTGGAATGCGCCGGATGCGATAAACAGAATGTGGTCAGTTTTGACCATACCGTGTTTAGTCGAAACGGTGCAGCCTTCAACCAGCGGCAGCAAATCACGCTGCACACCTTCACGAGACACATCCGGGCCGGAGCTGTTGCCACCGCGCTTACAGATTTTATCGATCTCATCGATAAACACGATGCCATGTTGCTCAACGGCATCAATCGCGTCTTGCTTAAGCTCTTCCGGGTTCACCAGTTTCGCAGCTTCTTCTTCAATCAGAAGTTTCATCGCGTCTTTGATTTTCAGCTTGCGAGGTTTTTGCTTCTGACCGCCGAGATTCTGGAACATGGACTGCAACTGGCTGGTCATTTCTTCCATGCCAGGAGGAGCCATGATTTCAACACCCATCGGTGCCGCAGCCAGATCGATTTCAATTTCTTTATCGTCCAGTTGGCCTTCACGCAATTTCTTACGGAAAGACTGGCGAGCCGCAGATGGCTCAGGTGCAGTTTCGTTTTGACCCCAGTTGTTTTTAGCTGGCGGGATCAGCACATCAAGAATGCGCTCTTCTGCCATTTCTTCAGCACGATAGCGGTTTTTCTCGATGGATTGCAGACGCACCATTTTCATCGCGGAATCAGTCAGATCGCGGATGATAGAATCCACTTCTTTACCCACATAGCCGACTTCGGTGAATTTGGTTGCTTCAACTTTAATGAACGGCGCGTTAGCCAGTTTTGCCAGACGGCGGGCAATTTCGGTTTTACCTACGCCAGTTGGGCCGATCATCAGAATGTTTTTTGGCGTAACTTCATGACGCAGCTCTTCATCAAGCTGCATACGGCGCCAGCGGTTACGCAGCGCAATCGCCACGGAACGCTTGGCATTGTCCTGGCCAATGATGTGTTTGTTCAGTTCGCTGACAATTTCGCGTGGAGTCATTTCAGACATGGGGATTCCTTACGCCTTAGACGCTAATTCTTCAATAGTATGGAAATGGTTGGTGTAGATGCAGATATCACCGGCGATCCCCAGCGATTTCTCTACGATGTCACGAGCACCTAGTTCAGTATTTTCAAGAAGCGCACGTGCCGCAGCCTGGGCATAAGGGCCGCCTGAACCAATGGCAATCAGGTCATCTTCTGGTTGGATAACATCACCATTACCGGTGATGATAAGAGAGGCGTTTTCGTCAGCGACTGCAAGCAGAGCTTCGAGTTTGCGCAGCATACGGTCGGTACGCCAGTCTTTTGCCAGTTCAACCGCAGCTTTCACCAGGTGGCCCTGGTGCATTTCAAGCTTGCGTTCAAACAATTCGAATAGGGTGAAGGCATCCGCAGTGCCGCCAGCAAAGCCAGCAATCACTTTGTCGTTATACAAACGACGCACTTTTTTGACGTTGCCTTTCATTACAGTATTGCCGAGCGTGGCCTGACCATCACCACCGATTACGACATGGCCATTGCGGCGCACACTTACTATTGTTGTCACGAGCAGACCCCTTATTGCATCAGCTAAATAAGTACCCCGACATTTTATCGGGGCTGAATGCAATTATAGATGGGGGGGATTTTGGGGGTTTCAACCCCCAGTGCCAAGACGAATACAGTTAGAGTGACCCGCCATCTTCAGACGGTTGATCGTTCCATCAGCATTGTCTTTGCCTTTGATTGGGCCAATGACGACGCGGTTCCAACCATTGTTGGTGGTAATCCGGGAATCAAAGCCTTCAAACGCAAGCTGCGCACGAACGGTTTCCGCCTGCTCGCTGCCTTTAAACGAGCCGCACTGAACCATCCAGCGTTTCTCGTCCTTTGGCTTCTCCTGAGCTGCCGGAGCTTGTTTCGCTACTTCCTCACGGGTAATCGGAGCCGCCTTCGGCTGCGCGGATTCACGCGGTTGTGTCACCGGCTGTGCGGCACGCTGCTGAGTGTTATGTGGCGGCGTTTGCAACAAATCCTGGTACGGCTGTTGTGCCGTTGTTGTGGTACGCGGCTGTTGCTGAACAGTACGTGGCTGTTGCGCGGCAGGTTGAGACTGTGGCTGTACCGTACGCGTCTGCGGCGCAACTTGTTGAGCAGTGAATTGCTGTTGCTGCTGAATCACTTTCTGGCGCTGAAGTGTGTTCTGACGCTGCTCTGGCGTCTGTTCGTTCCAGGGTACTTCATTGAGCTGCGTCGGTTGCTGGCGCATATCTGCCTGCATTTGCTCCAGCAACTGGCGCTGTTCACTGGTGAGCTGATCTTTATTTTGCACTTCACCACCGGCAGAAGGCTCGGTAGGGGCGCGCACACCCGTCTGACGGTTTTCCAGTTCTTTGATATAACGCCAGCGTTCTTCGGGTTTAGGCGGCAGGCCGTTACCTGTGACTTTATGCCCAGGCAGGGCTTCGCTTTCATCTTTTTTGTGATGAGTAATGAAGTACAGGGCACCAATAAAGGTCACCAGAACGGCTGCCGCGATAGCGACCATCGTCGGCGAAACGGATGGCATGCTGCGTTGCTTGCTACGGGTGTTACTTTTCTTACGCCGCGTACCTGCCGATTGCCCGCGGCGTACATAATCTCGTTGTGCCACTATTGATTCGCTATATTTTTTTCGTTTATCAGCCCGCCATGTTACTTAATGGGCATCCCTTTGACCAGAATCCAGTGTCCTAAAGCGGGTCATTTTCTATTGCCAGGTGCGCTGGTAGAGCCTCGTTCAATCAGCTCGCAATCCAGTAAACGCGAGCCACTACTTACGGCGTGACCGTTTAGCTGATCCAAAAGCAGTAGCATAGCCTCCCGCCCGATATCGAAACGGGGTTGGGCGACGGTAGTCAGCGGTGGGTCACAGAACTGTGAAAGTGCAATGTCATCAAAGCCCATAATTGATAAATCTTCTGGCACGCGCAAGCCGCTACGTTTGGCTTGAGACAACGCGCCAAGCGCCATGACGTCGCTATGGCAGAATACTGCACTCGGCGGATTAGGCAGCGCCAGGAGTTGCGCCAAAGCTGCCGCACCGGCTTCGTAAGTAAAGTTACCGCGCGCAATATAATGCGGATCGACCACCGCTCCCGTACGGCGCAATGCCTGCACGTATCCTTGTAAGCGATAATGGCAAAGTGGCATTTCTTCCGGGCCAGCGATACAGGCTATTTTCTGATGTCCGAGCTGCTGCAAATAATAAACAGCATTGAACGCAGCGGTCAGGTTATCAATATGAACCGTTGGTAGCTCGAGTTCGGGAGCAAATTCGTTCGCCATGACCATTGGCGGTAAATTGCGTTGTTCTTCAATGCTGGCATCAAAGGGCAACCGTGAACCTAGCAGCAACATGCCATCAATCTGCTTCGTGATGATCAGGTTGATGAAGGTTTTTTCCTGCTGATTTTGATGAGCGCAATCGCCAATCAACACCAGGTAGCCTTGCTCGGCTGCGGTCACTTCAATTCCGCGAATAATTTCGCTAAAGAAGGGATCACAAATATCCGGGACAATAACCAGAATGGTTCGAGACTCATTACGCTTTAAATTTCGCCCCAGGGAATGGGGTAAATAGCCAACGGCAATTGCCGCTTGTTCCACACGATTTCGAGTGCTTTGCGATACTTTGTCCGGGTTCATTAACGCTCTGGACACGGTTGCCGTTGAGACTTTCGCCTGCACAGCAACATCTTTCATGGTTGCATTGGCAACCTGATTCTTCGGCTTCAACTTCTTCTCCTCGCGTGCACTTTACAGGTGCTGACAACGTCCCTGGTGTCTGACCATGTCCACATTCTTAGCAGAAATTGATGCCGGTTAGTTACAGTTATTTCATTAAAAGTGTGATGGTTGTTGAATTTTTCGATCTGCTTCGCATATCCACAGGGCTTTGTGCTAGCCGTCTGTCGGATCAACATCCAGCATCCACTTCACTTTACGTGATTCCGGTAACGTATTGACCAGTTTCAATGAATGGCTAACGAGGCGCTGTAGGCGAGCACGGGAAGGATGTTGCAGGAGTATTTGCCAGCGAAAACGGCCGCCGCGTTTAGGTTGCAAACACGGCACCGGCCCCATTATCCACAACTGATCATCTCTTAACGGGCTGGATTCCAGCAGGTTCCGTAACTGCTGCAAAAAGAGCGGCGCCTGATGGTTATTCTGATCTTCTGCACGGAACATGATGTGGCTGGTAAATGGCGGCAAGAAGACTGTTTTGCGTTCCGTGAGCGCCTGGCTTGCGAAATCGTCGTAGCCTTTTGCGAGCAACGTTTGTAATAAAGGATGCTCGGGGTGGTGAGTTTGCAGCAGAACTTCACCTTGTTTACCGGCTCGCCCGGCACGGCCTGATACCTGAATATAAAGCTGCGCAAAACGTTCCGCTGCCCGGAAGTCAGCTGAAAATAGCGCACCGTCGACATCCAACAACGCAACCAGTGTCACATCCGGGAAGTGATGGCCTTTCGCCAGCATTTGCGTGCCAATCAAAATGCGTGCGCCGCCACGATGGACTTCTGCCAACTGTTGCTCAAGTGCACCTTTGCGGCTGGTGGTATCGCGGTCGATGCGTGAAATTGGTACGCCCGGAAACTCAGGCTCAAGACTGTGCTCAAGCTGCTCCGTTCCCATACCAACCGGAACCAGGTTGGTAGAACCACAATGCGGGCATTGCTGGGGAATTGCTCTTTGGCTATCACAATGGTGGCAGCGCAAATGGCGCTGGCCCTGATGGTAAGTGTAATAGTGATCGCAGCGTGGACATTCTGCTATCCAGCCGCATTCATGGCACAGCAAAGCTGGGGCAAATCCTCGGCGGTTCAGGAACAGAATTACCTGATTATCGGCTTTCAGGTGCTGGCCAATTTTTTTGATGAGTGCTGGCGCAAGCCCTGATTTTAGCGGCTGACCTTTTAAATCCACCACTTGCTGCGTGGCCGGGCGTGCATTCCCGGCGCGTTTTGTCAGCCGTAACTGGCGATATTTTCCGACCTGAACGTTATGCAGGGTTTCCAGCGCGGGTGTTGCCGAGCCAAGAATAATCGGAATATCTTCTGCGTGAGCGCGATACACGGCTAAATCACGTGCGTGATAGCGCCAGCCTTCTTGCTGCTTATAAGAGCTATCATGTTCTTCATCAATCACGATCACACCGAGACGGCAAAACGGGGTGAAAAGTGATGAACGCGTGCCAATCACAATCGCCGCTTCGCCGCTACGTGCTTTCAGCCATACCGCGAGGCGTTCGCTATCGTTAAGCCCGGAGTGCAAAACTTCGACCGGCGCGTTAAAACGCTCGCGAAAACGGGCGATAGTTTGCGGTGTTAAACCAATTTCTGGCACCAGAACCAGGGCTTGCTTACCCTGCGCCAGCACGTTTTCCAGCACACTGAGATAAACTTCGGTTTTGCCTGATCCGGTGATGCCTGCCAGCAACCAGACGGCAAAATGGTCGGCGGAGCTATGAATGGCGCCGATGGCGGTGGCCTGCTCGGTGTTGAGCCGTAAACGCTCACCCTCTACCGAATAGCTATCGCGCCAGTCTGCGGCCGACGGCGCAGCACTTTTCAGGTCGCATAAACCTTTGGCTCGCAGCGCTTGTAGCCCGGTCTCGCTGATTTCCAGCTCGCTAACCTGATGACGCCAGATGATTTTTTGCCGTACCGCAGCCAGAGCTTGCTGCTGTTTAGGCGCACGTTTCAGGCTATTAAGGTCTACGGCTTTGCCTTCTTCAGTGGCGAACCAGTACCACAACGGCGCGTGGTGGGCGGGTTTCCCCTGGCGCAGCAAACCCGGTAGTGCGTGGAAGAGCACGTCGCCTAGCGGATGGTGGTAATACTCGGCCGCCCACAGCAGTACGCGCCAGAGCGAATCCGGAAACAACGAAGCGCCATCCAGAACTTCAGCAACAGGTTTTAGCTCATTGAGAGACAATTCACTGTGCTCGCTAACAGAAACAACGATCCCGACAGCCTGGCGTTTACCAAACGGCACCATGACGCGACAGCCTGACGCCACCTGCATTCCAGCAGGAATGAAGTAGTCAAAAGTACGGGCGAGAGGAACCGGTAAAGCGACGTGGGCGACAGGCATTAATACATCCAGGCTGATAAAAATGACGAGATAGTGTACACTGTGTGTTCCAGAAAATGCGGATCAGTTTGCATCCACTCGCGGGGTTCTGTATGATTCGCCGCCTTTGATGCGCAGTTTTTGGTGTCAAAAAACCTAATTTATCAACTTCGCGCGGTGTCTGGCGTTAGGGCTGGAAGAGCGGCGCGGCCTTATACAGAGGTTTTCCATGAAAAAGAATATTCACCCGAACTACGCAGAAATTACTGCAAACTGTTCTTGCGGTAATTCTATCAAGATTCGCTCTACCGTGGGTCATGATCTGAACCTGGACGTATGTGGCGAATGCCACCCGTTCTACACTGGCAAGCAGCGTGATGTTGCTACCGGTGGCCGCGTTGACCGCTTCAACAAGCGTTTCAGCGTTCCAGGCGCGAAGAAGTAATTCTTTGCTCTACGGTAGTAAGAAAAAGGCGCCTAACGGCGCCTTTTTTGTTTCTGTCGATCCCGTAAAACCTTAATATTCCCAGGTCTCTGGATCAATCCCCAGCTCGCGCATAATCACTTTTGCCGCTTCAGGAATTTCATCGCTACGCTCTTTGCGCAGGTCTGCATCGTTTGGCAACGGTTGGCCGGTAAACGCGTGCAGGAATGCTTCGCACAGCAACTCACTGTTTGTTGCGTGACGCAGGTTATTCACCTGGCGACGGGTACGCTCATCGGTGAGGATTTTTAACACCTTCAGAGGAATGGAAACCGTAATTTTCTTTACTTGCTCACTCTTCTTCCCGTGCTCAGCGTAAGGGCTGATATATTCGCCGCTCCATTCAGCCATGAGATACTTAATCCTCTTATCAATGTATTTAGGCCTCCACCGGTCACATGCGCGGCAAAAGCGATTATCTGGTCGTAGTGTAAGCGTTTATTGATCCGCGGTCTGCGGCGCTATCACCCTAAAGCATATAATTTTAACGGCTATTTCGCGTTTGCTCAATCTATACGCAAAGAAGTTTAGATGTCCAGATGTATTGACGTCTAACTCGGCAGTGTTTACTCTGGTGCCTGACCTTTATTCGACCAGCAAGGATTCGAGAGCCATGACGCGCAAACAGGCAACTATCGCAGTACGTAGCGGTTTGAACGATGACGAGCAATACGGCTGCGTTGTCCCACCTATCCACCTTTCCAGCACTTATAATTTCACCGGATTTAACGAACCTCGTGCGCATGACTATTCGCGCCGTGGGAATCCTACGCGTGATGTCGTACAGCGCGCGCTGGCAGAACTGGAAGGCGGAGCGGGCGCGGTGCTGACGAATACCGGCATGTCAGCCATCCATCTGGTCACGACCGTTTTCCTGAAACCTGGCGACCTGCTGGTGGCTCCTCATGACTGCTACGGTGGCAGCTATCGCCTGTTTGATAGTCTGGCAAAACGTGGCGCATATCGCGTTTTGTTTGTTGATCAAGGTGATGAGGCTGCATTAAATGCAGCACTGGCCGAAAAACCGAAGCTGGTGCTGGTCGAAAGCCCAAGTAATCCCTTGTTACGCGTGGTAGATATTGCGAAAATCTGCGCCGCAGCGCGTGAAGCTGGGGCAATCAGCGTGGTGGATAACACCTTCCTGAGCCCGGCTCTGCAAAATCCGCTGGCCCTGGGTGCGGATTTAGTTCTGCATTCTTGTACTAAATACCTGAATGGTCACTCAGACGTGGTCGCAGGTGTTGTAATTGCGAAAGACGCTGAAACCGTGACTGAGCTTGCCTGGTGGGCAAACAACATTGGTGTAACCGGCAGCGCTTTCGATAGCTACCTGCTGCTGCGTGGCCTGCGTACACTCTCACCTCGTATGGAAGTGGCACAACGCAACGCCCAGGCGATTGTTGATTTCCTGCAAACGCAACCGCTGGTGAAAAAGTTGTATCATCCTTCGCTGCCTGAAAACCAGGGCCATGAAATTGCGGCTCGTCAGCAAAAAGGTTTTGGCGCGATGCTGAGTTTTGAATTTAATGGCGACGAGCAAACATTGCGTCGTTTCCTGAGTAGCCTGACTCTCTTCACGTTAGCGGAATCGCTGGGTGGAGTAGAAAGTTTGATTTCACACGCGGCGACGATGACCCATGCGGGCATGGCTCCAGAAGCGCGTGCGGCAGCGGGGATTTCAGAAACCTTGTTGCGTATTTCTACTGGCATTGAAGATAGCGAAGATTTAATTGCTGACCTGGAAAATGCCTTCCGGGTTGCAGCCGAGGGGTAAGCATGAGTGTTTCAGCACCAACAGGGGCGTCGGGTCGTCAACTGCATAAATTTGGCGGCAGTAGTCTGGCAGATGTGAAGTGTTACCTGCGCGTTGCGGGGATCATGGCCGAGTATTCTAAACCTGGCGACATGATGGTGGTTTCTGCCGCCGGTAGCACAACTAACCAGTTGATTAACTGGCTAAAATTGAGCCAAAGCGATCGTCTTTCTGCTCATCAGGTTCAGCAGGCGCTACGTCGTTATCAAAGCGACCTGATTAGCGGCCTGGTGGCAGCTGATGTTGCTGATACTTTGATTGGCCAGTTTATTCACGATCTTGAGCGTCTGGCGGGTTTGCTTGACGGCAAAATGACTGACGCGGTGTATGCCGAAGTCGTGGGTCATGGTGAAATTTGGTCTGCACGCCTGATGTCTGCGGTGTTGAATCAATTAGGTCATCCAGCAGCCTGGCTTGATGCGCGTGAATTTATGCGCGCTGAACGCTCGGCGCAACCTCAAGTTAATGAAGGTTTATCCTGGCCGCTGCTGCAAGAATTGATGGCGCAGCATCCACACAAACGCCTCGTGGTTACCGGCTTTATCTGCCGTAACGATGCGGGTGAAACCGTACTGTTGGGTCGTAACGGTTCTGACTATTCTGCAACGCAGATTGGTGCTCTGGCAGGGGTTTCCCGCGTGACCATCTGGAGTGACGTTGCCGGGGTTTACAGTGCCGACCCACGTAAAGTCAAAGATGCGTGTTTGCTCCCATTGCTACGCCTGGACGAAGCCAGTGAACTGGCGCGTCTTGCCGCTCCTGTGCTGCACGCCCGTACCTTGCAGCCCGTTTCAGGTAGCGATATCGATTTGCAATTACGTTGTAGCTATTCACCAGAGCAAGGCTCCACACGTATCGAGCGCGTGCTGGCTTCCGGCACTGGCGCACGCATTGTTACCAGCCACGATGATGTGTGCCTGATTGAACAGGAAGATGCTCCGCA
>Ga0160438_1000443_pt1 | contig 11810 bp, 5 predicted proteins | sample HID1975K_E0MG_FD_108203 | JGI IMG/M metagenome (GOLD analysis project Ga0160438, IMG submission 108203) | Enriched soil microbial communities from UW Madison campus, WI, USA - HID1975K_E0 MG | ecosystem: Environmental > Terrestrial > Soil > Unclassified | place: USA: Madison, Wisconsin...
CCCATACCGGCTTTCAGATCGACCGTACCATGCTCGCCAAAGTCTTCGCACAGCTTGCCGTTATCGGCATTAATTGCCAGCAAACGCGCATCGGTAGTCGGCAGGAACAGGCGGCGAGGGCACGCAGCAGGTTGCGCGGGTTCAGCCAGCGTTGCCGCGGCTTTCTGCGTGGTTTCTTCGAAATAGCCTAAACCACGGCAGCGCTGCCAGTTTGGTGCAGTCGCATGGCTGTCGAAACGCCATTTTTCTTTGCCAGAATCGACATCGAGCGCCAGCACTTTGCTGTACGGTGTGCAGACAAACAGCGTGTCGCCAACCTGCAATGGTGTGTTCTGGTCTTCCGCACCCGAACCATTACTTTGCGGAATATCCCCGGTATGCGCCGTCCAGGCCACTTTCAATTCTGAAACGTTGCCTTTGTTGATTTGATCCAGCGCGGCAAAACGATCGCCGTGAGTGGTATTGCCCCAGTGTTTCCAGTCTTTTTGCGCTTCATTCGGCGCAACCGGTTTGACCGGCACATCTTCATTGGCAGCGACTTGCACCTGCGGCACAAACATCCAGCCAGCACTCACCAGCATACACACCGCGAGCAGGGCGGCGATGCCATAAGCCGGGCCTTTTTTTACCGGCTCATGAGTGTGGGCAGCGCGTAAAATCGGCCATGCAATCGCGGCCAGGAATGCCAGCACTGCGAAAGTGAACAGGCGTGAGAAGAGCGGCCAGAAATCCCAACCCGCATCATTGATGGCCCAAATGATTGAGCAAATAAATGCCAGGGCATAAAGCACCAGGCCGGAAGTTTTTTTCTTCAAAATCAGAACGGCGGAAATGAGCATCACGATGCCCATAATTAAGAAATAACCGGTTCCGCCAAGGGCGACTAAATATGCTCCGCCGAGGCCAATGGCGAGGCCAATCAGCGCCATCAGCCCGCCGAGAACCCATAGCAGCCCTAATGCCAGGCCGCGAGGGGGTGTGTAACTTGCCATAACGTTCTCCTGTCGAAGCGTTTTCCTTTTGCTTCTTTATGATAAAACCGCGTAACGAACCAAATGGTTAATTGTGCGGTTATCATAATCTTCCGTTATGATATTGCAAAGTTGTTAATGAGAAATTTCGCATTTATTGCGAATTGGTGACTTACTAGCGGCGGGAAGCAGGGCAGTAGAAGACCACCCGATTAATGCTGAATATCAGGCGATGCGTTGAGTTTCTAAGGATGCAGTCCGGCTAATTTTCACCGGTACAGATTTTGACGTTGGCGTACCCGTGCCATCGACGACGCTGCTTAAAGGAACCAATGGGTTCGTTTCCGGGTAATAGGCCGCCAGGTTTCCGCGCGGAATGTTGTAAGGGACGATTTTAAAACCGCTAACTTTACGGGTGATGCCATCATTCCAGACGGTTTCAATATCCACTAAATCGCCGTCTTGCAGCCCAAGTTCCGCCAGATCTTCTGCGTTGATAAACAGCACTTCTCGTTGCCCGTAAACGCCACGGTAACGGTCATCCAGGCCGTAAATCGTGGTGTTGTACTGGTCGTGTGAGCGCAAAGTTTGCAGCGTAAACGGCGCGTTCAATTCGCCGAATAACGAGTCAGGGAGTGGGGCGGCGCTAAATTCGGCTTTGCCGGTTGGCGTGTTAAAACGCAGTTGCGCGGCGGCGTTGCCAAGATAGAACCCACCGGGTTTTTCACACTGCTGGTTGAAATCTTTAAAGCCCGGCAGCGTGGCGGCGATATGGTTACGAATCAGGTTGTAATCATCAGCCAGCGCCAGCCAGTTCAGCTTTTCTTGCCCCAGCACCGCATTCGCTATCCCGCAAACAATCGCGGTTTCTGAGCGTTGTGTGCTGGCAATCGGTTTGCCGATACCTTCCGACGCATGCACCATGCTGAATGAGTCCTCAACGGTAATGAACTGCCGCCCGCTGGCTTGCATATCTTCTTCGGTGCGCCCAAGTGTCGGTAAAATCAGCGCGGCTTTGCCGGGGACAAGGTGGCTGCGGTTCAGTTTGGTGCTGATATGAACCGTCAGGCCGCATCGCTTGAGCGCTTCTTCAGTGCGCGGACTGTCCGGCGCGGCAGCGGCTAAATTGCCACCCAGAGCAATAAGAACTTTCACCTCATCGCGCAGCATCGCGGCAATGGCTTCAACGGTGTTATGGCCTTGCTTGCGCGGCGGTTCAAAATCGAAATGGGCCGCGAGGCTATCAAGTAATGCTGCTGAGGGTTTTTCATCAATCCCCATGGTGCGATTTCCCTGCACATTACTGTGGCCGCGCACCGGGCAAAGACCCGCGCCAGGTTTACCCAGATGGCCGCCCAGCAGTTGCAGGTTGACGATTTCGCGCACCGTATTCAGCGAATGTTTGTGTTGCGTAATCCCCATCGCCCAGGTGCAAATCACGCGCTCGGCCTGCTGCCAGACGCTGGCGGCATCGCGCAATTGCGGCTCGCTTAAACCCGACTGATGAGTAATGTGCGTCCAGGCCGTGTTGTCGATTTCGGCAAACCATGCCTCAACGCCGTGGGTATTTTTATCAATAAATGACTGGTCAAAAATACCATTTTCACCGTTCGCCAGTTGCAGACGATGCGTTTCCAACAGGGCTTTCGCCATGCCGCGAATGGCGGCCATATCACCGCCTAAATTCGGCTGGTAATAATAAGTGCTGATGGTGCCAGCAAGAGGCGTAACGACTTCCAGCGGTTTCTGCGGATCGGCAAAGCGCTCCAGCCCGCGTTCGCGCAGGGTATTAAAGGTGACGATTTGCGCACCGTTTTCAGCGGCGTGACGCAAGCTGTGCAGCATACGCGGGTGGTTGGTGCCGGGGTTTTGGCCAAACACAAAAATGGCGTTAGCTTTGTCAAAATCGTTCAGATGAATGGTGCCTTTGCCGACGCCGATGCTGCGTTTCAGGCCGCCACCGCTGGCCTCGTGGCACATATTCGAACAATCCGGGAAGTTATTGGTGCCTGTCATGCGCCCGAACACCTGATACAGATACGAGGCTTCGTTGCTGGCACGCCCGGATGTGTACAGCTCCATTTGGTCGGGGTGATCCATTGCCTTTATATGCTGGGCAATCAGCGCAAACGCGTCATCCCAACGGATGGCTTCGTAATGGTCTGTTTGTGGGTTATAGCGCAGCGGTTCAGTGAGTCGCCCTTGATATTCAAGGAAATAATCACTTTGTTGATAGAGTTTGCTGACGCTGTGTTGCGCGAAAAATTCGTGGTCGATGAAGCGGCGAGTCGCTTCCCACGTTACGGCTTTTGCGCCATTTTCACAGAAGCTAAAGGTACTTTTGTTATCGTCACCCCACGCGCAGCCAGGGCAGTCAAAGCCTTTGGCTTTATTCATGCGCATCAGATTGCGCAGGTTTTTCAGGGCGTGTTTGCTGTCGATAACAAAACGAGTAGTGGCTTCGAGTGAACCCCAGCCGCCCGCCGCAGCATGATAGGGTTTAATGGCAGATTTAAATTTCATAACGCTTATTCATTGTCCTGTGAGCGACCGCACGAGGCTACGCCATTTACTGTTACGTAGAGTTTACTCCTGTTTAACTTCGATGTAAGCCTTACAAAAACCATGGATAAGTGTGATCGCCTTAACTATTTACTAGCGATTTGTTAACCCCGCCACAAAACCACAACTTATTGCTCAACCTTTTGTTTCTCAAGGCCGATGACCTTTTTACAGCAACCTCCCTACATAAGATGAGAAACCAAGGATATGGCAAACACAACAACCTCCGTTCGTTTCTGGCATCACATTCGCCTTGTACCGTTATTTACCTCGATACTCGCGGGGATCTTAATCCTGTTCGCCTTATGCGTGGGCATGGCGAGCTACTTCCTGATTCAAAGCGATAAAGCGCTGCAAGACGTCACCAATGAAATCCAGGTGCGTATTGGTCTTTCGGACAGTTCTGCGAATCTGCGCAGTGCACGCTTAAACATCATTCATGCGGGTGCCGCAGGGCGCGTGGCTGACATGGAGGATATGAAATTTAATATCGCCGAGGCCGATCGCCTGATTAAGCAGGCGCAGTCCAGTTTCGATATTTATATGGCGCGTGCGGATAAAGTCGAAGAAGGGGACGCGCTGGATAGCCAACTGCGCACCCGGTTCGACGATTACCTGAATAAAGGCATGGCGCCGATGATGAAATATGCCAAAAACGGTATGTTCGAGGCCATCATCAACCATGAAAACGAAGAAGCCCGCAAACTGGATGCTGATTACAGCAAGGTATTAGTGCAGGCGGCGCAGATTCGTACGGACCGAGCCGAAGCGCTGAAAGACCAGGCTCAGACGCGTTCACATCTGAGCGTCATGTTGATGGCAGGCGCTTTCGCTCTGGCGGTGTTCTTAACTATTTTCACTTTTGTCGTGCTGCGTCGCGTGGTGGTGCAACCGCTGCAACAAGCGGCGACACGCATCGAACATATTGCGCAGGGCGATTTAACCCTGGCTCCGCAATCTTTCGGTAACAGCGAAATTGGCAAGCTGAACCAGAATTTGCAGGAGATGCAGGTTTCGCTGGTGAACACCGTGGGAGCGGTGCGCAACGGGGCCGAAGCGATTTATCAGGGCACCAGTGAAATCTCGGCCGGGAATACGGATTTGTCGGCACGGACCGAACAACAAGTGGCCGCCCTTGAAGAAACCGCCGCCAGCATGGAGCAGCTAACCGCCACCGTGAAGCAAAATGCCGATAACGCCCATCATGCGACAAAACTGGCGGAAGAAGCCTCGCATAAAGCCAGCGACGGCGGACGTATTGTCTCCGGCGTGGTCAGCACTATGAACAACATTTCTGCCAGTTCGAGAAAGATTTCTGAGATTACAGCGGTCATTAATAGCATCGCCTTCCAGACCAATATTCTGGCCCTGAATGCGGCGGTAGAAGCGGCACGAGCCGGTGAGCAAGGGCGTGGATTTGCGGTTGTGGCAACGGAAGTACGCACACTGGCACAACGCAGTGCCCAGGCGGCTAAAGAAATTGAAGGGCTGATCAGCGAGTCGGTATCGTTAGTTGAAAATGGCTCAAAACAGGTGGCTCATGCCGGGGAAACCATGACCGGCATTGTTGGCGCTGTGCGGCGTGTGACCGATATTATGCAAGAAATTGCCGCCGCGTCTGATGAACAAAGCCGTGGCATTGAGCAGGTTGGTATCGCGATTAACGAGATGGATAATGTGACGCAGCAAAATGCTTCGCTGGTTGAAGAAGCCTCTGCGGCGGCAAACTCACTGGAGGAACAGGCCGCACGCTTGACCGCAGCGGTGGGGATTTTCCGCTTGAGTCATCAACCGAGCGGGGTGGCAGTGCCTGTTGTAAAACCCAAGAAACCCTCTCAGACATCTCGCGCCATCATAGACGAAGACGATAATTGGGCGACATTCTAGTTTTTTGTAAAAAGGTGGATGTCGGCTACGGCTAATCCACCCTACAACACCAAAATCAAACGTAGGTCGGATGAGCGTTAGCGACATCCGACACTTTGTCTTACTCCAGTTCTAACCGCAGATTAAGCGCGACTATCTCTTCGCGCCACGCCTGCTGCAATGCGGGTTTCTGGTGGCTTTGCTTACGCGCTAAATCCTGCGCAAGTTTTTCCTCCAGTTCCACCAGTCGTTCTAGCCAGGCTTCCGTTTCCATATGGATAACCGTTTCGACGACTTGTCTTGGTGACGATATCTCAGCTGCATTTTCACCCGTTAACTGCGCGTAAAGCCCGTCCAGAGAGTGCCATTCGCTTAGCTCGCCGTTATCAATCAGCCAGAAGCGATTACAGCTTTTGGCGATTAACGTCCGGTCGTGCGTCACCAGTAACACGCCACCATCGTAACTTTGCAGCGTTTCTGCCAGCGCTTCTTTGCCTTCCATATCCAGGTGGTTAGTCGGCTCATCAAGCAGCAGGAGCGAATAACGCGCCAGCGTCAGCCCGACAAACAGCAAGCGAGAACGCTCGCCACCGCTTAACGTGCTGACGGTCTGCCCATGGCGCAACCAGGCAAATCCAGCGCTGATTAATGCCATTTTGCGGTCGCGCTCGGTTAACGCCGCGAAGGGCTCCAGCGCTTCAAGCAGCGTGTCACCATCTCTTAACTGATGCAGCGTCTGGTCGTAATAACCCATATTCACCCGCGGATGCAGGCGAATGGCGTCGTCATTTTGTGGTTGCTGATAATGCTGCCACAGCAGGCGCAACAGCGACGATTTGCCACAACCGTTACGGCCAATAATGGCGACCCGATCGCCACTTTTCAGGCGCTGCATCGGGAGGTTAAACAGCGGTGGACAATCGGGCGCTGGGCTAACCGCCAGGTTTTCCATTTCCAGCAATCTGTCCGCCGGTAACGCTTCACCTTTGAGGATTAATTGCCATTGATTCAGGGCCGCAAGTTCAGTCTGGCTGTCCTTTAATTTGTCGACGCGCTTTTCCATTTGTTTGGCTTTGCGGGCGAGGTCTTCGTTGTCGTAAACCCGCCCCCAAATGGCGAGCCGCTTCGCACTGGCCGCAATCCGGTCGATTTCTTTCTGTTCCGTCTGATGACGATGGGCGTCGGTTTTGTCTCGCTCAACCAACGCTGCACGTGCTTCAGTGCAGGGAAGCTGGAAGAAACTCAGCCGCTGGTCGCGCAAAATCCACGTGCCATTGGTGACGTTATCCAGCAGATGTTGGTCATGAGAAACCAGTACAAAACTGCCGTTCCAGTCGCGTAAGAATTGCTCCAGCCACAGCAACGTCGGCAGATCGAGGTGGTTACTCGGTTCATCGAGCAGCAGAAGATCCGGGTCAGTGATCAGCGCCCGCGCCAATAACAGACGCGTGTGCTGCCCGCCGCTCAAGGTTCCGGCAGTCAGTTGCCACGCCGATTCGTCAAACCCCATACTTGCCAGCAGCGCTTGCGCTCGCCAGCCGTCGGTGTGTTGTTGCGCTTCATTAAGACGCGCCATCACCGCATCCAGAAGCGTCAGCGTTTGCAAATCTTCAGGCAAATGCTGCTCAACACGTGCCAGCAGGCAGTGATGCGCACGCGTCACGCTGCCACTATTGGGAGAAATAGTGCCATCGAGCAGTTTCAGAAGGGTGCTTTTGCCGCAGCCGTTATGGCCGATTAAGCCCAGTCGGTCGCCTTTTTTCAGCGTAAAGGTGATGTCAGCCAGCAGAGGGCCAAAAGCGGTATCAAGGCTAAGAGATTGTGCGGTTAATAATGTGCTCATTTTGCTTACTCAAGAGTCAGGCGATAGAACGCCTCGTCAGATTCGACGATAACCCGGTAAGCCCGAGGGAAGGGTTTTCAGTGGTTTGCTTCGCTCAAGCCGGATTATCGCAGTGCGATATCGATAACGCTTGAGCTCAGGCGATCACCAAGAGGATGTGAAAGGAATACAACTTCACAAAACTGCATGGGGGCCTCCTTATATATTCAGTGGGTTGATAGATGTGAGAATCCTGGCAGAAAAGATAAATAAATGCCACCTACCGATTTCTTCCTTGTGACGAATGCGAAAATGCCAGTTTGCTCAAGTTTTTAAAATGACGTTTTATTTAAATTGGATTTTGGTTTTGTAAATAAAACATTAATAAAAGACAGGGGCTTAACTTATGTCATTACCTCGTTACTCTGCTTTAGCTGTGCTGTGTTTCCCTCTGGTATTGCAAGGATGTACTTCATCGACCACCTCACACCGACAGGCTCCGGGCAGCCAAACCCGGCCGATTTTAAGCCAGTCTGAAGCGCAAAATTTCACCCAGCAGCATTACTTTGCTCGAGGAGGAATGATTGCGGGGGCGCAAAACGACCCATGGACGCCTGAGTCATTGGATTTTAAGAATATTGATACTCCCTGGATTGTCGGAAAAAATGCGCCGTATCAGACTGTGCAACAGGCCGTGAACGCCGCCATAAAAGCGGCAAAATCTCATCAGCGAATCGTGATAAAAATTCTTCCGGGGGGGTACGAAGGCACGGTTTACATTCCGATGGATGCACCGCCAGTGACGTTATTGGGCGGGGGCGAAAAGCCCGAGCAAGTGACGATACAACTGGCGCTGGATTCGATGATTTCACCGGAAGTCTGGCGGAAAACAGTCAATCCAAATGCGCAATATCAACCTGGCGATCCGGCCTGGGAAATGTACCAAACCTGCGCCACCAAAACCGCTGCGGCAGTGGCAACAACCTGTGCGGCGGTACTTTGGTCGCAAAACCATGGCTTCCAGTTAATGAACCTGAGCGTGGTTAACTCTCTGCTCGATACCGTGGATGACGGGCCGCATCAGGGAGTGGCTTTACGCACTGATGGCGATAAAGTTCAAATCGAAAATGTGCGCTTAATTGGCCGCCAGGACACGTTCTTTGTGAACACCAGTGACCCGAAAAACCGCTACGTGACAGACAGAATCAGCCGTGTGCTGGTGAAAGACAGCTACATCGAAGGTGATGTGGATTACGTGTTTGGCCGTGCGAATGCGGTGTTTGATAACGTCCATTTCCACACCGTTTCCTCACGCCAGAAGAACGAAGCTTTCGTGCTGGCACCGAACACGCTACCTGATAATCCTTACGGGTTCCTGGTGAAAAATAGCCGCTTTACGACCGATGCAGGTTTTAAAGACGGTTACTTTGCAAAACTGGGGCGCGCGTGGGATCAAGGGGCAAAAGCGACCGGGTACGTAGCGGGGAAAACGTCGAATAGCCAGGCCGTTATCATGAATTCAACTATTGATGGCGGCTATGATTCTCTATCGCCATGGGGCTGTGCCGCAACCACCGCTCGCCCGTTTAACGGCAATATCGCGCTGGACAGAAATTTCAATGACGTGAATTTCAATCGACTGTGGGAATTCAATAACCGTTGAGTTATAAAAACATCGGGTGAGCGTTTCGGCACAAAATAAAATCATCTGTGCACAACACAGGGAAGCGACACCTTTTACATTGGTGACTCAATTCAATAATGAGGAAAACCAATGAAAAGAGTCGCCACCCTGGCCGCAGGAATCGTAGCCGCAATCAGTTTTAATGTTTCAGCGGCTCAGAGTTTTACGCTGAGTAGCAGCGATATCTCAGCCAATAAACCCTTGACTGAAAACCAAATTTTTCAGGGCTTCGGCTGTAGCGGCGCAAACATCTCGCCGCAGTTGTCATGGCGCATGTCCTCCGGTTGGGGCAAAACCCCATCGTTACCAGTCTCGCAAGGTACATTTCGCTCGGAATTATTACTGTTATCCCCGGAATTACTGGCCGCCTTTAAAACACATTATATTCAGGACTACCCGCCAGCCAGGCACGTGTCTTTATGCGCGCCAATGAGCCAGGGGCTGAAGTTTATGTGGGGGAATTTATTGCACGCCGTGCGTGATGATTTGCCGGTGAAACTTCAGGAGCACCAAGCGATGGGGCTGTTATTGGCCCTTCATCAGGACGGTTTAGCCGGGCCGCTACTGATCGAGCGCCGTTACAATCTGACCGAACAGGTACGGCAAATCATCATGATGTCGCCAGCAAAACTCTGGACGGCGCAAGAGATTGCCCAGCATTTATCGTTGGGCGCTTCAACCTTGCGCAGGCGACTGCAACAGGAATCCAGGAGCTATCGGCAAATTGTCGAAGAGGTGCGCATGTCCTTTGCGCTGGCGCAATTGCAAACCACAACGTTGCCGATTGGCGAAATTGCTTCGCGCTGCGGGTATCTTTACAGTTCGCGATTTACTGCCCGGTTTCGTCAGCATTACGGCTGTTTGCCGAAAAACGTGCGATAAGCAGAGCACCCGCATGTCGCGGGTACTGTTTTAAGATTCGGTTTCGCTATTCATCTCAACAATCAACTCTCTCACCGGAAAACTTCACCCGTGTAACCGGTATAAAAACGCAGTACCGGCCGGCAATTACGCGCGAAGAGCGTGATTTGTTGTGGAGCCGGGAGATTAACGCACAGGCATTAACCTGGGAGCAATTCCTGCAAACCACGTGTTGGCAGGGTGAAGGGGTTCTTTTGGTGGATGAGGGATGTTATAGCCGTTTGCCTGTGGAGATCAGCGAGAGGTTTTTGTGGTCGAGTGGGATAAACCTGGGGACGATTATGGTTGCCGGATGTGATTGCTCCGGCAACCGGAGAGACTTTTGTGTTGTGAAAATAGGCTTATTGAGCGGGGTAATATCAGCCTTGTTTCTCCCTAATCCTACAAAGCCAATAGATCTTTCAGCGCTTTTTTCTGCACATCACTCACATCCAGCGGATGGCGATAACCGATGTTTTCCACGGCGCGGGCGTATAACGCGACCAGCCAGTCGTACACATAAATGGTGTTACCGCGTGCCGGTTGTTCGCCCAGATGCACCAGACGCACGTCAGCGGTTGCCTGTTTTTGCGGTGCAAACACCGGCGAGCCTTTATTGACGCGGCTTGCCGGGCGCAGTGTCGGTTCGATATGCGCGTAACCCAACCAACTGACAAAATCCCCCAGTACGGCGCTCACACAGGTGATTTCCTGCGCCATGCTGCCGTCGCCATGGCGCAGCGCGATTTCCAGTTGTTCCGGTAATTTCAGGCGATAACTGGCAATAATCAGCAACTGGCAAAGCGCCTGGAGTTGCGTGTTATCCAGCCCGGATAGTTGGGCGACTTCCCGGCGTGCTGCCAGTTGGCGCAGATGGTTTACCCAGTGCAAATGCACCACGCTGGCAAAACTGTCCGGGGCGTGATTCGGCGCGTCGTGGCCGTCATCTTCTGCGAACAAGTCGATATCAAGCCTGAACTCAGCAGGTTGTTGGATGCGGGATTGTTGATGGCTTAACCAGCGCTGTTGCAGCGCCTGGCGTTCAGGCATCAGGCTGGCGAGCAATTCACCGTGCTGGGCCGCGTTGGCTTGCAGGGCGCGCACCAGCTCTTCGGCCTGCGAACGCGCACGCTCCGGGGTGATATTGTCAGCATCGATAACAGGCGAGAACAGGGTGCTGATTTCCTGGTTCAGCGCGGCCTGTAACATCTCAATGCGCAGTGTGCGCTGAGCCGGAACCACGGCATCCGCCAGCCATTCCAGCAAACGATGCATATTACGGCTATCCAGCGCCTGCAACGTGCCCCAGCGTTTACCCGGCAGGCCGATAATTCTCTGCACGCCGTGGTCCAGATTGGCACCGCTAAAGCGTGCATCTTCTGGGGTAATCGCCCAAATCAGGCCCGGTGTCGTGGCGTTGCTGGCCTGGGTTTTATCCACCCAACGTGCCAGCATTTTACCTGCCGCGTTCACATCCGCACGTTCGGCGGCAGCATTGCACACCACCAGTTTATCGGGTTGCAACCAGGGGGCGTAATCGTCGAGCTGCACCGTGGGAATATCCACCACATCGACCTGAGCCAGTTTCGGCTGATGGTTGAGCGAGAGCGTAATTTCAGCGCACAGTTGCTGTAAATCGCGCTGTGCCAGGCTGACTTGCGTGCCGATTTCATGATTGAAAAGCGGGCAAACCATCACATCCGCGTCCATTTCCGGTTCATCCGGCGTGCCGGGGATCAGGAAACCTTCAACCGGTAATAAGAACGTATCGACCAGCAGGCTGGCTGGAGCCAAAACCTGCTGCGCATTGCCCAGGTGATTCAGCGTTTCGGCAAGGTGTTGCCATTGTGCGGTGATCGCCGCGTTATCGCCCCAAAGTGGCGCCAGTAATGCGGCTTGATCCGCACAATTCAGCCACGGCAGCAGTTCTGCGATTTGTTGCCAGAGCGCGTTTTCCAGATGATGCTGGCGGCGCACCATTTGTTGGTAAGTTTCTGCAATATCA
>Ga0160438_1000447_pt1 | contig 11746 bp, 9 predicted proteins | sample HID1975K_E0MG_FD_108203 | JGI IMG/M metagenome (GOLD analysis project Ga0160438, IMG submission 108203) | Enriched soil microbial communities from UW Madison campus, WI, USA - HID1975K_E0 MG | ecosystem: Environmental > Terrestrial > Soil > Unclassified | place: USA: Madison, Wisconsin...
GCAACATGCCTTCACAGGCGGCCGGATTAGCCCAGGCTTGGCTATCCCCTACGAGATTGAAGCCCCAGACTGTTAAAGTGCTCGCCATCACCCACTCAACGAAGCGCGCTTCAAATTGAGACTGGACATCGGGGACAATCTTTATGAACGTAGTGGCGTGTTGTATGCTGCGATACTACTTTTGATTAAATCAACATCTCCTAGATAAACATTTTTTACTTCCAATCCGCTTTGGGTTCGCTAGTATTCTGGCTGGCGAAGGGGCGAAGATTTGACTCGGCACCGAAGCTGGCCCGGTCCCCCCCCCCCCGGCGCGACCGGGCCTTTTGCTGTCTATCTTTGCGTAAGCCGCTCCAGAGCGTGCGAGGCTTTGGACAGCGGCAGCAAGCGCATCGACCTGGCGGGCAGCGGAAGACCCCCTGGGAAGCTCCGCTTTTCTGCCGTCCTGGGTAACCACCTGCGGGGCCACGGTGGCCCGGTGGGACTGCCATTGCGTCCAGAGATACCAGATGATGCCGAAGGCTGCGGAGACAGTCGGGCTTCCGCCCTGCCCCTTGAAGATGGCCTGCACGACCTGCTGCATGGCGAGGTAGATCGGGATGATGGTGAAGGCCCATGGGGCGAGTTCCTGAGCCCGCCTCCAGAGTCAGACCCAAAAGACGTTCTGTGCAATAGCTGTGAGCATGATGTGGTCCTCTTGGAACCGGGCAAGAAATAAACCGCCCAAGATGGCGACAAGGCTAACGAATACGGCGATGACGCTGGCTAAGTTGATGCCGCCTGACTTGGCAGGCTGTGGGGCCGCTTGTCGGCAGGGGTGAAGACTCGGACACTGTAGAAGTGGAATTGCCGCCAGCGAGCGCCACTTCGAAAGTGTCGGGCTAGCTAGCGATAAGGGTAGCCCAGTCAGTTCCGTTGATGACGCGCCGGAGCGTGACCGCAACGAGCCAGCGTCCGCTCAGCATCGCATCGATGTGGCCGGCGAATGACCTCAACGGGGTCTCTAGCCGACAAAGGGATAATGCCTAGTCCGGTCTTACGTGGGCCACACCAGCATTAACATTGGTACTGCGATGACTAGGACAAGGATCGAAAGCGGCAGACCGAGACGCCAGTAATCGCCGAACCGATACCCTCCTGGACCCATTACGAGTGTGTTGCACTGGTGTCCGATCGGCGTGAGAAAATCCGAGCCAGCTCCAATAGCGACGGCCATGAGAAATGCCTCTGGCTGATAGCCCAGACCGGTGGCGAATGTGGCCGCTATCGGCGCCATAACGAGCACGGTTGCCGCATTGTTGAGGAATGGTGTGACCGCCATCGCTGCCACCATGATCAACGCCAGCGCACCATAGGGCGGCAGAACGCTCGCCGTCTCGGAGAGCCAGTGGGCGATAAGGTCGGTGGCCCCCGTCGTACGCAGGGAGTCGCTTACAGGAATAAGCGCCGCAAGCATGATCAGGATCGGCGCGTCGAGATGGCTATAGACCTCACGCAGAGGCACGGTGCGGGACAGAACCATCAGCACGGCGGCCGCAAAGAACGCCAAGGGAACAGGTACCAGACCCAGGGCTGTACTGCCCATGGCAAGCGCGAGGATGAATAGCGGGACCAGCACATTACGGACGCTGCCGAGCTTGAGATTGCGCTCCACCAACGGCAGACAATCCCATTGCCGCAACTGGTCGGGCAACTCCTTGAGATTGCCTTGCAGAACGATGACGTCACCATTGCGGAACTTGATCTCCGCAAGCCGCTCGGTGAAACGCTTGTCACGACGGCTGACGGCCAGCAGGTTAAGCCCGGTCATGTCGAAGAAGGTAAGCTCCTTGGCGCTACGTCCGATGAGGCTCGAATGCTCCCCGACGATGGCCTCCACCACGCCGGTATCTTCCGACGCGATGGCGGCATCGCGCCGTTCCGAGAACGCAAGTTTGCCCTGCGCCACAATCTTGTCGAGCGCCTCCGGCTCGCCTTCAAGCAGCAGGAGATCGCCTTCCCTCACCAGCGCGTCAGGCAGGGGAAGCCGGCGCTTGCCATTGACGCCCACGACACCCAGAACCATGGCCTGTCCGCCACCCAAACGCTGTACTTCGGCGATCGTCCGACCCACGCTGATAGAGCCGGCTGGAACATGGACTTCGGTCGTGTAATTCTTAATTTCGAGCGCCGTTTCCATGGACGCATTCTCGCGCGACCGAGCAGGCAGCAGCTTGTAGCAGAGCCCAAGGAATACCACCCCTGCCAAAGCCAATGCGGCACCGACAGGCGTGAAGTCGAACATGGTGAAAGGGACACCGATGAGCTCCTCGCGAACACGCGACACGATGATGTTCGGGGATGTTCCGATCTGGGTCATCAGCCCGCCCAGCAGCGAGCCGAAGGACATCGGCATCAGAAACAGCGACGGCGATACCCCCGATTTACGCGCCATCTGGAAGGCGATCGGGATCATGATGGCCAGGGCGCCGATGTTCTTGATAAAAGCCGAGAGAATGGTCACGACAACAACGAGCAGGATCAGCTGCGCCCGAGGTTTGCTGATCCTTGGCGCAAAGCGCCGAACCGCCACCTCCATGATGCCGGAGCGCGCAACGGCTGCGCTCACGACCAAAGCACTACCCACGATGACCACAATGTCATCGGAAAGACCGGAAAACGCATCTTCCGGCGCCACAACACCGGCGGCCACCGCAGCGAGCAATGCTCCAGCAGCCACAAGGTCGTAGCGCCATTTCCCCCAGACGAAGGCAACCATCATGAGAAGGATGATGGCGAAGGCGAGAAGTTGAGGGGTGGTCATGCCCAAGGCTCCAGTGTGAAGCCTCTAACGCTGCAGACAGAAAAAAGCGCAGGCGATGCTCGTGGATTATTTGGCAGCAATTCAGCCGGCGCGTGCAACCATATCAACGTCCCCAGCTTCGTCTATCTCAAGAGCGCGAAGTTTATGCGCCACTGACTGGACCGGCCATGCCCGACATATCACCTATCGTAACCCCTACGTTGCCCACCAATTCGGTTGAGGCAACGAACCTCATGATCCACTACTATCGGGCGGAAATGACCCGGATGAACGCCTGGCGGGCCCGGCTAGACCTCACGAGTAACTGGGCCATCACCGTCGTCGCGGCGCTCTTGTCCGTATCGCTCTCAAACGCCAGTGCGCATCATGGTCTTACCATCTTCGCCATGGTCATCATCCTGCTGATGCTGTTTGTCGAGGCGCGCCGCTATCGCTTCTATGATATCTATCGAATGCGCATCCGGCAGTTCGAGCGGCACTATTTCGGCCAGTTCTTTGAGGCCGACCCAAAGGGCGGACCTGAGCCCTGGCTCAAGATGCTAGCGCAGGATCTGCGCCATCCGAAGTTCAGAATCACTCTGACCCTGGCGATGAGGCGCCGCCTGCGTCGCAATTACATCTGGATGTTCCTTATCCTGTTGGGTGCCTGGATCGTGAAGATCGCCTCGCCCGACCTGCAGGCCGGTGCCTATCTCGACCCCTCACGCCCCGTGGCCACGATCATTGGACACGCGGCCATCGGACCGGTGCCGGGCTGGATGGTTATCGGCATTATCGCCAGCTTTTACCTTTGCCTGGCAGCAGCCTGTCTCAAGGGCAAGGACCGAGGCGGTGACGAGGTCCACGTCTAGTCGATGTGAGCATCCGGAGTGCATGTCGCGCTGACGTCGCAGCGGCAGCTTTCAGGATCCATGACACCAAAGCGCAATGTCTATGACTCGAGCGCCGACGGTCTGCTCTCGTTGCCCTACCCTCCCACCTTGGGGTGGCTTGCAGACTGGCGGCTTCTGGAACCGAATTGACCAAAGCGGACCATGGCGATTGTCTTCGTCCGGTCGCTATAAGTTCTAGGTTTCCATTCCCGTGCAAGAAGATACCCCCCGCCTCGTTGGTCTCCCAGACCAGGCAGTTCCGATAGTATGCTCGTTCGCAGATGCGCTGGAGAAAGCCCTCCCAGGTCAGGTTGAGGGGATATACCTTGTCGGGTCTTTGGCCTTGAAGGACTTTCGTCCGGGGCTCAGCGACATAGATTTTCTCGCGATCTTGAACCCAGCCGCCGATGTGAACGCACTTCCCCGCGTGCACAGGATCGTTTCGGCAGCGCATCCCAACGTCGACTGCGATGGAATTTACCTCACGCCTGGTGAGTTGGCTTTGCCCCCTGCAGGAAAAGGTCCTTCAGCAAGGGAAGGCAAAGTGGTGCTGGCCTCTGGTGATGAACGCCACGCAGTAACTTGGCTCACCCTTTTGCGACACGGCATCACCGTCAAAGGCAGGCTACCGTCTTCGGAGTGGCTTTCTGCCGATGAGACGCAAGCAGCGTTTTATAGTCGTCAGAACCTGATCAGTTACTGGCTGCCCTGGCTTGACCAGCGCAGGAGCTGGACGGAGTTCGATAACTGGGCGGTTGCTTGGGGCTGTCTCGGTATAGCGCGATTGCATGCGGCAATGGTGAGAATGAAATGCTGTCCAAGTCGGCAGCCGGACATCATGCCTTGGAGTCTTTCCCGCAGCACCAGCCGATAATTGAGGAAGCTTTGAACCTGCGCCAAGGTGGCTCGTCAGGCTACAGTTCTGCCACCATTCGCGCGTCTGACCTCACGAAGTTCATGGATGATCTAATCAGTTCCTTGTCGAGGTAAGCCGGTCAACAGCTTCGAAACGCTCTCCACGTCTAGCCTAATTTCTGAAATCGGGTCGGCACTCGCCATCCAACACACTGCTCCAAACATTGCTCCAGTGGCCACTTCGGCCACAGGAGAAATGTAATGGGTATCTCACAATATGACCCTGCCGCTGCAGGGAGGCCCGCCTGGAACGCCGGCAGGCAAGTCGGCGCCAAACGTGCTGTGAAAGTCAGACAGATTTGGTCGATCCGCTTCTTCCTCGATCGCGAAGGTCGAATGCGAGATCGAGCGCTGTTCGACCTCGCGCTTGACAGCATGCTTCGTGGCTGTGACTTGGTGAAAATCAAGATTGGCACGCTTGTGAACGGACCGGCCATTCGATCTAGGTCCATTGTGATCCAGCAGAAGACGGGGAGACCGGTTCAGTTTGAGATCACCGCCGATACGAGGGCCAGCCTGCTCGCCTGGCTCGAACATCGAGGCGGCAGTGTCGATGATTTCGCATTCCCGAGCCGCGTCCACCCCGACGACCACCTCAGCACGCGGCAGTACGCAAGACTTGTCGACGAGTGGGTTACAGCCATTGGCCTTTTACCCGAGGAGTATGGCACCCATTCGCTCCGTCGAACAAAGGCTTCGCTCATCTACTAGGCCACGGGAAATTTGCGGGCCATTCCAATCCTGCTCGGCCACAGTAAGATCGAGAACACGGTTCGCTACCTTGGTGTAGACGTCGATGACGCCTTATTGCGTTCCGAGGCGACGGAAATATAGCTCTCAATGCCTTCACCGACGGTCACATCCAGGCCGTCGGTGAAGCGCCCCATTCCGTTTGACTGATTTTGCACCCTCCCGACAAGCGGACACATTCAAATGTCCCAACCTTTAGGCGGCACCTGTAGGCAGATATCTGCATGCGAACACTGGATGCGTCTGGCATGCTTTCGACAAGACCAACGCTCTCTACTCTTGCATAATTTCATTTCCGGTCTTGAGAACCACACCACCCCGAGGCTGGGTGATCAGATAAGCAGGTTCTTGCGGGCTTGCATTTCGCGTAACCTGAGTGCCCCGAATGGTGCGCGTGGTTCTTTCAGTAAAAACCTGTTCAATCCGACCATGGGCCCAGTGCGCGCCCCAGCGCCATTTGACATCCGTACCAATTTGTAGATGCGCCATTCATTTATCCTCGCTCTAGAAAAAGCCGACAAACCGCTCAGTTGGCTGCAATAGGTATCGGTTCAGTAGGTCGCCGTAGGGAAAACATGCTCATATTTCTGTTCCGCGTCCTATTTTGTTCATTCAGGGTCCTTTTGGACGTTCCCAAAGCTGCCGTATTGGAAGCTAGCTGGTCATCCCAACGCTCAAGGACTGGCCGTTTGCCGTGCAATAAATCCCAAAGGATGCTGGATGCGCTGCAGATCGGTCGCGGCTCATGGCGCCGATCATCTTGAGCGGCTGCTTGCTGCGGCTTGCGTCCCTGCGGCTGATATTGGGAAGTTCGCAGCGCACGCAGGGCTCTGGGGCTCCCAGCGAAACGCCTGAAAAGGCAATCTCGCTTACCAATTCCTCGTCAAAGGCCTGGTGACTACCTGTCAAAATGACGTTGGGACGAAATCGCTCCGCTTCAACAGGTTCATAGCCTTGCTCGACGAGTCGCATGTTGAGGGCGCAAAGCGACACAAGAGAAATGGCGTGGATCGGATTGAGCCCACCCCAACGATGCGCCTCGTTTCCAAGCCGAACGAGGCGGCACCTCGTTCCAAGTTGATCACTCAGCCAGTTGGCGATCTCCGCGCCCTGATCCATGCCAGCAAGCCTGAAGCCATCCTGTGTGATGATTGTATGTCCATCCGGAATGTCCTCGGCCTTCGGTCCGATGTGGCCATCATGCCCGCTCACTACCAGCTCACCATGGTCAAGCCGGGCCGAAAGCAGGGTCATGCGGGGAATATCGCCTTGCCAAATGAGGCTGCCATCTGGCCGAACAACGATCCATTCCCGATCACCATGGAGCGATCCGCTTGTCGTAATTTGCCCGCTGGGGACGCGCATCCCGCCAAGCGATCTGACGGGATAGATCAGAAGGCTTTCAATGCGAAATGCGGGCATATCAACTCTCGCTAATTGAAGGCTTAAGGATGGCGGTCAGATTGCCATGGCCACTGCCTCTGCTGCCTCCGAGCAGGCGACAAGACCTTGGGCGAACGGGTAACGCTCCATCATGACGGGGATGGAAATGCAAAAGATGTCGGCCTGTAGCCGACCCTTGAGGCGCAGCCTGAAATGATCGTCCTCGCTTTGGTCTCGGGTACGTTTAAGCACATCGTCCGTGGCCAGTGCCTGATCGAGCGTCTCAAACCCGAGCTCCGAGATCGTTGCTGGACTTTGCCCGCGCGCATCGATCAACGTACCAAAGTTCTGCACCTTTCCATCCGCTTCAAGTGTGAAGCTGCCAGCGCCATAGCGGATCGTTCCTTTATCGCCCAAAGCGATGATCTCGAGACAGCCAACACGATGGAGCGCCAGAAGGCGGGCGAGTGAGACATGCGGCACACAGCCATAGGCGTCGGCGAAGACTGGCGCGAGATGCTGGCGAAAGCGTTCGAGATCGCGGTCATCCAGATACGGTACGATGGTGGCAAAGACCTCGTGCGCACGCATCATGGTGTAGCGCCACATAATGACCCGTCGGTCACGATAATTCGCACGGGACTCCGCAAGATCCTCTGCAATTGCCGAAAATCCCTGTCGCGATTTGCGCATCGCGAGATAGGCCTTGGAAAATGCTTCGGGCGTGAACCGCGATAGCGCCAGGTCTTTAACGAAGTCGGGGTCATCTGCGGTCATCTGTTGCTTGAACAGGGCGAAAGATCGGGCAAGGAGGCCAGCCTTGTTTTCCGCGCGCAGCTTCTCCAACCTCGCCGGCGTGAAGATCATAAGCGGCTCTTCCGGGATCGGGTAGAAGAAATCGGCATCGGGTACGGTCCCCTTGCGGGACGCCATGACCAGGCGCGGCGTCGTTGCCGAATGTAATTCAAACGACAAGTCCTGATCCTCGCCGACAAAGCTGCCGTATCGTCCTGCAAGCGCAACGACGGCATCGATGGCACTGAGGGAAGTCCCAAGGATCAGAGCTGCTTCATCCTCGGCCAGTTCGAGATTACTGACAGGATACGGGGAGCGATAAAGCCCCGATGACGCCAGAGACTTCACCGGTCCGGTCAAATGGCCCGTGGCCATGACGACGGCGTCGAAGTGGCGCCTGCTTTTGCCGTCCTTGTTAGCGATGGCCAGTGTAAACCCCTTGCAGTGGGGCATTACATCCAGCACCCGGGTTTCCACTTCGATTGCGACCTGATGCCATGGCGCGGATGTCCTGATCATCTGCTCGAGCTGATCTCCAAAATAGGCACCGAGTAGCACTCGCGGATAATAGTCTCGCTCTCTCACCTCATCCGGGTTGATGCCAAATCTCCTAAGCCAGGACTTGTCTGCCGAGCGAACCCAGTCTGCAAGCGAGGTCAGCATCGGTTGTATTTCCACCGAAGTGATATTCGCTATCATATCCGGCGTGTTGTGTTCTCCTGAATAAGGGATGCCGCAACCGGCAACTTTGCCAGCCTCGAATATGGTGATGTGCAGCGGGTCCGCCTTCTGGAGCAGATTCTTGAGCGTATAAACTGCGGTTGGTCCACCACCGACAAGCGCCACCCGCTTCTTTTGCGCCATATGCCCACACCCCTCGCAGAAATGCTGTGCGCAGCGATCTAAAGAAAACGCGAGAGCGCTGCATCAAGATGGAGCAACGACTTTGCGACATACTCGTTCCAGCGCCCAAAGATCAGTGAATATTCCAAGGTGTGATCTTGGCGAGCTGCTTCACGTCAAGTGGCAGAACTGCGCCCCATTGCGGCCATTCACCCGGTGTTGCCGATTTCCTCAAAGCTGCCGTAGTCATGCGATTTCCCAAAATGGCAGATAGGTCGCGCCCCGATCGCGTGAGGATTTTTTTATCTTGTACAGGGAGTGGATTGACCCTGCTCTAATGGCACGTTCAAAGAAGAAGATGGCCACAATGCTTCTGGGAGGAATTGGCCACAGGGGGATGCATGCCGAAGATAAGACGAATTGCGATCAGGAACTTCCGATCGATTATCGACCTCACGATGGACGCTACCGACCTCACGGTGATCGTTGGCGACAACGATTGCGGAAAATCCAACGTACTTCGGGCGCTCAACTTGTTCTTCAACGGGCAGACCAACCCCGACACGCCATTCAATTTCTCGGACGACTACAATCGCTTCGCGGAGCCAAAGGCGAAACGTGCTCCGGAGATTGAGGTTCAGGTAGATCTTGAACTTCCAGCTACGTACACGAAGAACAATGGCGATCTGATACGCTGGCGCAAGCAGTGGCGAGCCAACGGGCTCCAAGAGAACGACGATTATTGGGGTATCCGACTCGCAAAACATAAACGCGGCCCAGGCTTCACCGAGACCGTTGTCGACATCGAGGGGCGCTCGCGGGTGCCCGCCCTCCTCTCCCGCATCCAATTTGAATATGTGCCAGCTGTAAGAAGCGCGGACTTCTTCAGAACGCTGCGAGGACGCATCTTCCAAGTGATAGCGAATGCCTCGGAACAGACGGTGAGACAGAGTAGCGGACAGCTCGAGGAAGTAATTTCGAAGGCTGTCTCTGGCTTGATCACCGACATCGGCACGGAGCTCAACGACGTGTCGCGCCTCAGTCTACCAAACGACCTAACGCCGCTGTTCCAAAGCCTAGATTTCCTTGCCGGAGAGAAATCGATATCGCTAGACAGTCGTGGCGATGGGATCAAAGCTCGTTACATTCCGCTAATCCTGAAGTTTATCGCCGAGCGCAGCCGTGAGGCAGCCGGCATCTCGCCGACCTTCATTTGGGCATACGAAGAACCCGAGAATAACCTCGAGTTTCGGCGTGCGCAGTCGCTGGCAGATGCGTTTTACAATCTGGCGGAGGGCGAACTCTCGCAGGTTTTTCTGACGACCCATTCTCCCGTCTTCTACAACATGCATCAGGACGATGATGGCCGCGGCTTGTGCAGCGCCTACCATTTGACCAACGAGGGGCCTACGGTAGGGACCGAAGCGAGGTCAGCTGCGGAGGCGATCGTCTCGCTGGATGAGTCGATGGGCGCGATGGCGATCATCGCGCCGCATATAAAGGCGGCTCAGGTTGCTTTGGCGGAGGCAACCTCACAGGCCGCGGATCTCCGGACTAAACTTGAGCAGTTCAATCAATCCAACTTACCGACCCTCTTTGTTGAGGGGCCCACTGACTACGCCGTTTTCAAAAAATTGCTCCAGTTGTTCCGCCCGGAACAGGCGGAGCAGTTGTTTTTGGCCGAGCCTCCGCCACGCGCAGGAGCTAACTACGTAGCCAACATGCTGCGGTCTTGGGAGTTCCGGACAAAGCACCTATCGGTGACTCAACGCCGCAGCGCTGTTGGGATTGTCGACGGGGACGCAGAGGGCGAAGGCGCACATGAGCGGTTCACGAACGAAGATGTGAACTGGAAACACGTTTCACTCATAAAACTCAGCCAGCCCGCACATCTTACTGCAGCCTGTGAACTGGGCATCAACGTGCCTATTTGCCTTGAGGAACTTTGGCCGTCTGACGTTTGGCTGCACGCTGAGCAGAAGGGGTGGCTCAAGCCTAGGTCGAAGAAGGGGCTTATCGGAGAAAAGCTCCTGCAACGCTTAACTGAAGAGGATGAACGTTTGAGCGATCTGATCGACGACGCTTGGCGACTATATTTCGATTGGCGCGTCAACGATGAACAAGCGAGCACTGCCAAGGTTGACTGGGCGGCCTACATTGCGGGCCTCACGCGAACTCAGATCGAGCCAATAGCAACTGAGCATCTGAAAATTCTTGATATGGCCATCGGCAAGCTCGGAATCTGATTTTGCGGGAAGTCGCGTCTGCTCTACCGACGGAGGTTCAACGCGTGACCTCGGCCCTTTCAAAGCTGCATACAGCGCTTGGACGAAATCCGGCGGACCGCTTCCGGGAGGTTCAGTTGGCCTAGCCCCATTTTAGATGCCACAGCTCCGGAGGCATGAAGCTAGAAGTCGGTCGCTCGTTGTTGATGTCAGGGCGGCGGGGCCGGCCTGAGGTTGCCCATATGGTCCGGATCGGAGCCAGACCGCTGCGGTTGCTCGGCCTGCTCAAAGCTTAGCGTAACATGTGGTGGCCGATGACAGAATGTAAGCCTCATCCGCCTCCATCCATAGTAGCCAATGTTGGTGTGCCTGCTTTTGCGTTTGAAGGAAGAGGTTAAACTTGGCGAATGGCACGAAACCGAATCTCCCTTCGCAAGTACATTCGTTTCCAGCTCGAGCAGATGAGCGCATCCAACGAGCATCACCGCTTTGAGGATCTCGCCTTCGAATTGTCGAGACTGCGGATTGCCTCGAACGTAGTACGCGCCACCGGCCCGGTGCAGTCAGGCGGCGATCAGGGGCGGGACTTCGAGACCTACCGCACCTATCTGAGCGGCTCTCCGATCGGCAGCAGCTCCTTCGTCGCCAGGGCTTCGGACGAGACCATCGTGTTCGCTTGCACGCTGAACAAGGCCATCGAGGGCAAGGTGAAATCGGATCTTGCGACGATCTTCGGCGGCGGTGACCGGCCGGACGCGGTGACCTATCTTTGCGCGCCCGACGTTCCGGTTGCGATGCGTCATAAGCTACAGGATCACTGCCAGGCCCAACACGCTGCAAAGCTGACGCTACTGGATGGGCAGACGATCTCGGACATGCTGACCGATCCCGACACATTCTGGATCGCCGAGGAATTCCTGTCGGTTCCGGCCGAGCTCTTCCCACCGGTCGTAGTGGACGAGGAATACCAGGCCCTGAAGGAGAAATGGTTGGCCGAGCCACTGGACGGCGGGCCCTCCAACCTGGCCGAGTTCCTCGAGATCAAACGCGGGATGCGCCGAGCCACTTTCGAAGAGAACGCCAGACCCGATCTCGATCGGTGGATCAGGCGAATGGAGCCTCTGAAAGATATCCCAGGGCTGCGACGCAAAGTTCTCTAC
>Ga0160438_1000448_pt1 | contig 11693 bp, 12 predicted proteins | sample HID1975K_E0MG_FD_108203 | JGI IMG/M metagenome (GOLD analysis project Ga0160438, IMG submission 108203) | Enriched soil microbial communities from UW Madison campus, WI, USA - HID1975K_E0 MG | ecosystem: Environmental > Terrestrial > Soil > Unclassified | place: USA: Madison, Wisconsin...
CAAACTGCGCACCATGCCCGGCCATCAATGCGTTTAGAGCAGTAATATCCGTGCGCACCGTGCGGGTAGAAACAGATAAGCGCCGCGCCAGTTCATCCTGGGGCAGCGTTTCGTTTTGCAGCATTTCAAACAACTGGGCCAGACGTTGGTTTGGGAATCTCACTACCGTTTCCTTTCTTTAATCGGGCGTGATGCCTGTCATCACCATCTGTGATGGGCTTCCCACCGCAATGTAATCCTCAACAAAAGTCAGTTTTCCATTGCCGTGCGCCACACTAAAACGAGTGATGTTGTCACTGCGCTGATTCATGACGTACAGATACTTTTCATTATGGTCGAGGGTGAGCGTGCGTGGGTAATCTCCCCGCGTCCAGACATGTTCCTGAAGCACCAGTTTGCCGTTCGCGGTGACGGTAAAATGACCGATGCTGTTGTGCAAACGATTAGCGATGTACAGCTGTTTTCCGTCTTTACTCAGCATTAAACCCGAAGCATAACTGGTGCCTTTGAAGCCTTCGGGCAGCGAAGACAGGCTTTCGCCTTCGGTCAGTGTTCCCAGGTTTTCATCAACCTGGTAATACGTCAGCGTGGAAGCCTCTTCGTTGATCAGCCACAAACCCTCACCGCCAGGCATAAACACAAAATGACGAGGCCCGGCACCTTTTGAAGAAGCATCAATATAAGGAGGAGCGTTAGGCACGAGCTTGCCGTGTGTTTTGTCGAAACGATATTGATAGATTCGATCCAGACCCAGATCGGTAGTAAACACGTATTTGCCCGTGGGATCGGCGGCGATCATATGAGCGTGCGCACTGCTGTGACCGCTAGCAGCAAAACTACCTTCTGCGGCGGCTTCCGGCTTTTTGGCTCCCGCTGGCCCTGAATCTTGTTGAACATCAGTGGCCTCACCGAGGCTGCAGTCGGCTCTCACAGGCAATACGGCAACGGAACCGCTGCCGTAATTGGCCACCAACAGATAGCGCCCATCCGGCGTGAGTGCGAGAAAAACCGCCCCCGCACCGCCCGATGAAACCTGATTCAGCTCGGTAAGATTACCGTCATCCCCCACGCGCAACGCTGCAACAGTGCCTTGTTCTGCTTCGCTTGCCACATACAACGTTTTGCCATTTTTAGCGGCGGTTAGCTGTGCCGCATGGGGCAATTCGCAAACTAACGTTTTGTGGGTCAACGCACCGGTTTCGGCATCTACCAGGAAGCGGTACACACCTTCTCCATTGGGATGGTAAGTGCCAATCCAGGCATACTGCGGCTGTGTTGCAGGCATCAGAGATCCTTGTTGTGTATGAGATTGGTCGCCCTCACCCTCTCCCCCAGGAGAGGGAACTGCCCAGTTTCCCCCTCTCCCTCAGGGAGAGGGCCGGGGTGAGGATGGTTTTAGCCGACCAACTTCTTGGTCATTTCCAGCAAAGTGCGCACATCTTGCGGACGCGTATTGCCGCTCGCTTTATCAATAATTGAACTGTAAATATGCGGAATCACTTTGCTTACGCCCGCATCTAGTGCGATTTTCAGAATTTCTTCGTAGTTCTCAAGGTCAATACCACCGGTGGGCTCCAGCCAGAAATCATATTTTGCGCAAGCTTTCGCTACCGCTTCATATTCATCACGGCATTGCAGGCCGCCCATTGGGAAATATTTGACTGAGCTTCCGCCCATGTCTTTGAGTAGCTTAATTGCTGTTTCGACAGGTACGATGCCGTCTGGCGCGCCAGAACTCAACGGGCCGGTGGAAATTTTCACCATACCGACGGTGCCGGTTGGAGAAACCAGGCCGTTAACCACACTTTCATTTTGCCCAAGCAGCGCACGGCTGGTTCCCACGCCGGTAAATACCTGGTTTACATGCTGCGGCTGCACCTGGCGGGAGATCTCACTCACCATTGCCGATTGATTCGGGTCGCCTGCACCAAGGCCAACCGAGAGCGCATTTTCGATCAACGCCGCATATTCGCGCATATCTGCAACAGCACTGGCGACATCCGGGTAATTTTTGGAAAGCACGCCCACCAGCACATGCCCTTCGGCAGCGTCATAAATAGCTTTAGCATTCTCTTTGGAGCCAGCCAGCACGTTCAGGCAAACACGATCGCGGTAAAAGTTCGGGGTCAATTTCATGCTTGTTTCTCCTTGCTGACCAAAGCCTTAATGCTGTGATAAATAATCTCTAGCTGCTGTGGGTTTACGCTGCGTACGTCGGCTTCGATAATCCCTTCGTTAGCTTTGTAGCCACGGAAGAAAATCGCATATTCGCCTTGTTTCAGCGCGCTGACTAACTCTACGGTACTGGTGCCAATCACCGCTTCATCGAATTTAATTTCAGTACGCGCGATATCACGACCGGCGGCATCCCACACGACGCGGGCGCTGATCCCCTCAATCGTATTGAGATTAGCGATAAACGGCGTCATTTTTTCCACCATCTGCGCACCGCTCTCTTTTTCCGCACTCAGATAATGTTCGATAGCGCAGGTCAGGCCAAGAATGCCTTCTTTACCGACTTTCATGGCGCGTCCAATGCCGCCAGTTTGGAGTTTCACCCACTCGATGTACTGCGCTTTGCCGATCACCAGACCGCTGGTTGGCCCTTCAATCGCTTTTGCGCCGCTGTAAATCACCAGATCAGCACCGGCGCGGTAGTAACACTGCAAATCTTCTTCCGCTGCAGCATCAACAATTAATGGCAGGTTATGCTTGCGGGCCACGACCGCCGCCTGCTCAACACTAAGCATGCTTTTCTGCACCGAGTGGTGAGATTTGATATACAGAATGGCCGCCGTGCGCGGGGAAATCGCCGCAGCCAGTTGATCAGCCGAACATTCGTTGGCGTAACCGGCTTCAACCACTTTGCCGCCACCGAGATAAACCATGGTGCCTACCGGTGCGCCGAAGTTCACGTTGTGGCCTTTTGGTAACACTATTTCGTTGTTCTCAAGCGGGGTGCCATGCAGGTTTTCAATCAGCCACGCGTTGTCTTTCACCAGCACCGCCGCCACCGATTGCGCGATACCGGCGGAAGCACAGGACACTACCGTCGCCGCTTCCACATCCAGCAGTTTTGCGATGTATTCCCCAGTTTTGTTCACCAGGTCTTTCATTTCAAAGTAGTGATTCATGCCTTTCGTCACGGCGTCCACCACTTCCGGGCGCGGAGTAGAAACACCGAGTGCCGTCATGCGGCCGGATGCATTAATAACTTGTTTTAAATTGTATTTTTCATAAATCGAAGACATGTTCTTGCTTCCCTTGTTCGGTCGTAAACCATTTTCCAGCGCGAACTGCGGCAAGTGCCACCAGTAGTTGTTCACCCTGGAGTGTCTGATTTTCTGAGTCGGTAAATACCGTCGGCTGGCGGCGTTTGGCAAAAATAGTCAGGTCGCCATCAAGGCCAATCGACAAACGGCCTTTATTCACCAGGCGCAGACCGTCGGCTGCATGTGACGTCACACAATCAATGACTTGTGGCAGCGACATGCCGATGGAGAGGAATTTTGACATCACCACGCCGAGGCTATGCACCGGGCCGTTAATGCGGTTGCGGCAGTAAATATCGGAGCTGATGGTGTGCGGAAAAATCCCTTTGCTAATGGCGATTTTCGCCACTTCAAAGCTGAAACTGGCCGTGCCATGGCCGACATCAAGGCGCACGCCACGCTGTATCGCGCTGGAAACCGAGGCACGTAATTCACCCGCAGACGTCAGAATGCGGTTCGGTTTGCCGTTGTAGCAGTGGGTGATGATGTCGCCGCTGGTTAATAAATCGGTGATTTCATCGAGGTCCGGCGGATTATTGCCAATGTGTACCATCAGCGGTAAATCACCGTTTTCACGCTGGATTTCTTTGGCGATTTCAAGAGGTTTAATGCCGTTCGCACCGACCACGCTACTGCTCATGCGGGCTTTGATACCGATGATAAAACCCGGGTGGCGCGTGACGGCATCGCACACCGCCACTTTGTCGATATTCGCCATATCAGAGAGTTCGTTTTGCGCAATCAGCCCAACCTTCGAGATATTCAGCAGAGCGTAAACGTCGGTGCGCGCACTGCGAGTCAGCTCGTAAAACTCGTCGATGTCATCTGCACCGGTGCTTCCGGCATCCACCACCGTCGTCACGCCTGTATGAATACCGATACTGTCGGGGTCATCGTGATAAATCGGGGATTTTTGATAGCAGTGAACGTGGGAATCAATCCAGCCGGCGCTAACGTAAAACTCGCCGTTAAGCTGGCGTTCTTCGCGTGTTTCGCCCGTGACATCGCCCAGTGCCGCAATTTTTCCATCTTTAATCGCGATGTCGATAACCGTATCGTCCACCAGGCGGGCGTTGCGCAGGATTAAGTCGTACATGATTTTTTCCTTATTGGCGGATGGGACGCGCCATCCGCCAAAAAAGTTCTACAAAGCAATCGGGAAGAAAGCGCCAAAAAGCATCGCGCCAAGAATTGCGCCGCCGGTAATCGGTTTGTTCCACAGGTAAAACAGCAGCGAACCAATCAAGGATCCGATACCAATGGGAATCGAGGCGGCCATCGCGCTGAGGATAATTAACGGGCCAAGGAAGCGGCCGGATGCGTTACCCGCGCCCATCATCACGTCAGCACCGTAAGTAGAGTTGCTTTGGTTGATGGTGAATTTACGCGCAAGAATGATCAGATAACCAATCGCCAGGCCAATCACCAAACCGGTTGCTAAAGAAGCGGCGAAGTTAGCGACTGGGAAGACAATCCCGGCCCCCAGCAACAGGGCAGGAACGCCAAGCCCGACACCGGTTTGAATCGCCCCGCCGATGTCCAGAATCCCGACCAGCGAACCTTCAATGATGCGGGCAAACAGGAAGCTGGCACCAAATGCTGCGACTGCGCCATACACGCCTGTGTCGATTCCGGCACGCAGCATGGAAACAAACGCTACTTCGTTAAATGCGCCGATTCCGTAGAGGTAGTACATGTGTGTCCCGGCGAACACGCCGGATGAAAGCAGGCCAACAAAAATCGGGAAAGACCAGTCGGCGTACCAAAAACCTTTATTCTCTTCCATCATTGGCTCCCTTATTTTCCGCTCAGCGAGTTATGAATCAGATCCAGCCAGTTCGGCACGGTCAGATGGAAGGATTCGATCATCTTCATGTCGAAACCGCGGAAGAAACCACTCAGGACAAACAGCGCGATAATCGCGACCATCATCACTTTGGTGACGTGGTTCCAACCGCTCTCTTCCACACCTTTACCAATCAGGATGCCCAGTACCAGACCCGGTACGGCGTTACCCATAATCAGCTGTGCGCAGCCGCCGAAAATCGTCGCCCAGAAGCCCGATTTCTTACCCGCGTCAATCGCCGCCAGCCAGAAAATCACTGGCATTATGATGTTAACCAGCAGGTTAGCGGCAGGCACCAGAACTTTTACCGCCGTGACCTGCAATGCAGCCGGAACCGCCGAAGCCGTGGTGTTAAGGAAGGCGACCACAATCATGCCGATGATGCCGCAGGCGATAGCCATCTTTCTCGGGTCGTGCAGGGTTTCGGCGACGTTACGGTTTTTCACCATCAACGCGGCAGCACCCCAGTTTGGGATAATGCGGTGGTCAACATCTTGTGTGAACGCTCCAGCTGCAACCGAGGACGCCCATGCGTTAAAGAAGAAGCCCAGACCAAATGAGAAGTGTGAAGCCGGATCGCCTTCGCAGGAATTTAGCTCACCGAGAGTACGAAAAGCGCCCATCCCTTGAGTGGTAGGCGCGTGAAACATACGTGCAGCCCCGGCGCCAACTCCAACACCCACCAGACCGCCGATGATTAGCGATTTTATTAATATAATTAAGAACATCTGTCTGTCCTTTCTGTGTGATTTTATTGGGGAATGAAATCGACTTTGTCCATGTTGATTGCCGTAACATTGACTGAAACATCCAGCTCGACGCTGAACATTTGTTTTTCACGCTTCAGGAAGAAGAACAAAAACGCTTCTTTCTTGACCTGGACTCGCGCCTGAATAACTTGCACATCCTGTGGCTCAATGCGCAGTAAAATGTGGGGAGAAGATTTCATCACCGAGCCCTGAACATGATTCAGGGCGTCAGCAAAGGCTTTGGCTTTGGTATCGCCGCGCCCTTTCACTCTCACCGTTTCTGAGAAGTGTTCTTTCATGCTCACTGACCGTACTTCTTGGCCCAGGCCTGTACCAGACGCTCGCCCAGTTCTTCTTTATCCATAAAACCAAAGCCCAGAACGTTATTGCCTTCGTTAATTGCGGTCACGCCTTCATCCACTGAACGCATGCCGTACTTGGCTTTGTAACCGTGTTTGGTTTGCGCGGTGATAGCACCTGCGCCGCCGCTACCGCAGAAAGAGATACCAAACGTGGCATTTTCTGCTTTCATTACATCGCCCAGTTTCATATCAGCGGCAACACCAGGAATCACCACGGCACGACCGCCCGCTTTCTCAATCCCTGCCGCCACTTTCTGGCCTTTTCCCAGACGATCGCCAATCACTACGGTAATTTGTTCCATGTGTTTCTCCTGATTATTCAAAGATTGTCTTTCGCGACTTCAAAATGCACCGACAACAACCACGCCTCTTCAACAGGGAGATTGCCAAACTGTTCCACCACTTCTTTCGCCATCACCAGCGAGTCATCAGAGATTTCCTCAAACAAACTCTCTTCAACTTCTGGCAGCGGTTCGCCGGTCAATGACCGATGAGCCATGGCACGAACGTGGGATGTCAGCATCTGTTCCTGCACCGCGTTCGGCGTGATGTTTCTGTTCATAAGCAGCGTATTGATAAACGCCAACACTCGTTCGGTGAGAAGCGTTTCCTCGGTACACCCGGCTTCATTAACCATTACCGCTCCGTCATTCACACTACGTACCTCTTCGCTGTCAGGCTTTTAAGGTATCGACCAGGGTTAAAGGTTTGTAGCGAGTTGTTTTCCACTTCGAAGTGGAAATCGCGGCTTCAATAGTGATTTGCGCCACAAAAAAGGGCTGAATCGTGATGATTGGCTGGTTTAGTGTGATTACAGTCACGCATTAGCAATGCTTAAGTGAGAGTTCTCAGTGATAGTTTTTGAGCAAATTTGTGAGCCAGGGGGGATTTTGGGGGAGATATTGGAAAGGCTTATGGCACATTTTCCGGTAAAGAAAACTTCCTGCGGTGCCAGAACGGTTGAGTTTTACCCAACCGTATTTTTAAGTAGTGGAAATTGCTTTAAATTATAGGAAGTTAAGTTTGATGGTCGCAATGGTATCAATTTTCCCGGCCTTCACTTCTGGCGAGATTGCGATATAACGTGCCGCCAGCGGTATCGAACTCTGGTTATGCACCATCGGTAGATCATCGAGCGACACGGGTGAGCCAAAAGCCAAAGGCAGATTGCGATAGAGGAGTTGCACACCCACACCCGTCGCGTTATCCGCAGTCAGAGTATTTTTCAAAATCCCCTTTTCCGGGTCTGCTGCCACACCATACAACGTCATTTCGATGTGTTCCGGGGAACCGGTACAAACATAAGTGATATCAAGCTGAGTGGATGCGGCAGTCTTCTGCGCTTGTAGTGTCGCAACATCAACAGGAACCAGGCTGAATGCCGCATTCGCCGCTAAGAAGTGGCAATACCCCGCAGGTGGTGTGGCACTAAAAGAATAATCCACGCTGACTGACTGCTGTAGTGCCGAACGAGTCAGAGTCAATATTGAAGGACTTTGATAGCTGATATGCCCTAATGACTCAATTGAGCCGGTCTTGACCAGTTCGGTTTTAATAAAAACATCGTCACTGGTTAAATCGCTTTTATCATCCAGCGTAAACTGTTCGTTAACCGGCAGCGTGCTAAGCGGCGTGTGGTTTCCTTTCTGACGAATAAGCAAAGAAAGGCGAATACCAATACCTGCGACCGAAGTCGGATAAACATTATCCCCCGTCATGCTTCCGTTCATGATCCCGGTGATCGATAACTGATCCTGCGACTGCGAAGACGCGCAGCTAATATCCTTGCGTTGATGTGCAAGACTAGAAAGCGAAGCGCGTTTCACATACAGCGTGTCACCCACATTGGCTTGCAGAGGATCTTTTTGAAGCGATCCGTTAAGCACAATTGAAAGCCGGGATTGGCTTTGAACATTGCAGGCTGAAGCGAGCGTGGGGAATAGCGCAATCAATCCAGACAGCAGTAATATTTTTAAGGAACCACGCATCTTAGCTATTCCCACAGGTTAGTTTCATCATTGTTATCGGTAATTTCCCGCTCGCGACAGGCAATTTATAATGTGCTTTGCAAGCCTGGTTATCGTCTAAACTAATACTGAGATCCCCTTCATCCGGTGCACCAGTAATAAAGAGTTGCCCACCGTCACCTACAAAGAACATTCTGTCGCTATCTATCAGGCTTGCTTGCGAACCAAAGGGAATAACTTTGCCTCTCTGGCTCACGGTAAAGAGCACTTTACGCCCAATATTCGCTGGGAAATTAGCAAGGACGACCGCATCTTTAGTGGGAATAACGTTGGTTGAGATATTTTCAAAGGAAATATTAGCGCCCACGCTGTCAGCATCAATTTGAATCGAGTTATTATCGTATGCGGATAATTCAGGCACGATGGTGTAACCGCGCCAGTCGGTATAAACGCCGAGGTTATTTTTCACACCAACATGGCTCGCGCCCGGTGCACTCACCAACGCTAACGCGCCATCGGAATATTGACCAATTGTCGCCCCATGGCGATGGATAATAAGTTGTCCGTTTAGCCCATAGGTAAACTGCTTTTGGTTTTCATCCTGGTTATAACCCATCTGAATCTCACCATAACTCCCTTTATAGTCGGTAGTTATACTGGCATTTCTGCCATCTTCTTCACCCTTATTGACGTTGTAACCCAATTGCGTGTTATAGGTGAACACTTCGGAATCCATGATATTGTCATGCAAGCCCAACGTTTGATTACTATTCCCTTCGGTGTCATTGGTCATCATTAACGAAGCCGAATTTTTTGCTTCTTTGTCGAATACGGATAAAGGCAGTGTGAAGTTGACCATCACCTGTTTGTCATTAGTGACGGTCCCTTCTTCATCAAAATCCTGGTTAAGGCTCAGGGTGAGTGACGTACTTACTGGCCCGATCGGGGAGTTAAATCCAAGCTGGTACATTTTTGAGCTGGTGCTGTCTCTATAATCAGTTTGGTTCATAGAAACAAATATAGTTTGAGTGTCAGTCACCGCCTGGTTAATTGATAGCGTGAACTGTTTTTCGCGCGCTTTACTTTCGTCTGCCGTACCATAGTTATCGGCAAATGAAACATAGCGGTCACTATATTGCGTGTAATTAAAATTAATATCGCTGCGGGTTGTTTCCATATGGTTAGAGTAAGCAAGATGCATCGCAGTTCCACTGCGGTTCTCATGACTTTCCGCAAGCGTGGAGTTTTCTTTTGCCACATCAACGGAGAATGCGCCGAGAAACCCTAAGTCTAGCCCCACACCAAGGTCGTAGCTTCGGTAATCGTTGGTATTCTGTATACCGCTTAATAAAGTCACATCATAGGGTAAACCGTAAGCCGCTGTAGCCTGGAATACATCAGGCTCCTCAGACTTTATTGTTGCCTCTGAATATTTCCCGGCGGATAGCCCATATTTCAACGAGCCCTGGCGCTGCAAAATAGACATTGAAGAAAATGACTGGCTAAGATGTTTTTCGCTGCCATCAGCCTCTTGAATGGTGATATCTAATATTCCCCCGGACGAAACGGGAGCCATATCAGAAATAGCAAACGGGCCGGGTGCAACATTGGTTTGATAAATTATATTATTGTTTTGCCGAACAATGACTTTTGCATTGCTATTCGCAACACCACGGATAACCGGAGAAAAACCATTAATGCTATCCGGGATCATTTCGGTATCAGAAGTCAGTTGCAGACCTTTAATGCGAATACTGTCGAACAGATCGCCACTAGTGTAGGCGTCGCCCATCACCAGTTCACTTTTTAACGAAGGAATTGCGCGCTCAACGTAAGTGCTGAGGCTTTCCACTTCCGTACCAGACCCGCTGCTTTGCGAGAGAGTCGATAAATTGCGTAAACGCCATGGGCCAAGATTCAGCCCATTTTTAAAATTGACATAGTTTTCAGCACCTGCAGAACTATCTTGCTTATTTTCAATGGTTTGTGAACCAGACGCCTGGTAACCGATGAGCAACGCGGGAATGCCGTCATCCCAAAGCTCTGGGGGAATTTCATCTTTAAGCAAGGTACGTAGCGTAGTTTGCGGGAAAGAGAGCGACAGTTTTTTAGTAAGATAATCAAACGAAGACGTGGCAACCGGCACAGCTTCGTTCAGTAATACACAGCTACGATCTTCTTTGTCCAGATTGATATTCACATCGTGTGAAGATGAATCAACGCCGATTTTTGCGTACATCTCAACCGGAATACACGGGATAAGTGCTTCTTTCTGCATTGAGAATTGAATATCTTCCGTCGCGAATTTTTTGCCATTCACTTCAATATAAACGTGATAAGTCCCCTCTTTAACCTGGTTTGCTAATACCGAATTGAGATCGGTAATAGCGGGGGCACCGCCCACAGACTGCATCATGCCTGGGTCAAAATAAGCCTGACCTTGCGCCATAGATATAGACGCCAAAATAGATAAAAACAATGAACTGCGAATGAAAACAGGTTTCACGAGGGCACGAGCAATGATTAGTGACATGGCAAACTTCAATTTTATCTAGAATTAGAGCGTCGCTGTTTTCTCAGGCGAAGTGACAGAAAATTCATTCATTGCGGTCCAGACAACTTTTGCCCCAGCAGGTGCAGACTTCACTTTATAGGTCTGTTCACCATGAGGGGCGACTACTGTGTTGTTATCTTCAATGGAGATTTTTAACGCTTCGTTATTAATCAAAACTTTATTCATAACAACATAATAAGGTGAGTTATTTGTCACGGTAACCGTATCATTACTCATCCTTTTCCACGAAAGAGCCGCGATTGCGTCTTCCAGGTTACCGGGGAGATTTTCAGGGCGATAGAAAACTTTAATACGTGTCAGTACCGCAACCATGACTTTGGTTTTAACCAACTTTTCGCCATCTGTCATTGCCGGAATAGCTTTAACATCTAACCAAACCAGGCTTTCACGATCGGTTGGTAAACCCTCACCGGAATACATTATCTGAACAATCGCTTCACTTTTATTTGCCATATGGAATAAAGGTGGCGAAACAAAGAAAGGTAGTTTGGCATTCTTTTCAAGCCCAGGATTTCCCTGCGCATCAATCCACGACTGGACTAAATATTCACGGTCTTCCGAATTTTTAACCGAGATATTGATATCAGGATCTTTGGCATGATAATAAACACGGTTTGCCGAAAGCTGAACAGTTGCAGAGGAAGAGAAACTCAGGCTTGTCAGCGCAAAAATTGCTGCTGCGACGAATGGACGTAATTTCATGATGTATTCCATAGATAAAAATGGCTGGCAAAAATGCCAGCCATGAGATGACTAATAGCTAATTAAAGGAAGTTAACTTTAACGTTAGTCGAAGCGCTGATGGTGCCAGAAATAACTGTTTGGGTAGATACTGTTTGAGTTGGAGCAACATACAGAGGGATATGCGCACTACCGGAGGATTCGGTGGTATGAACCAGTGAGCTACCGCTATTGGCTTTAA
>Ga0160438_1000451_pt1 | contig 11607 bp, 10 predicted proteins | sample HID1975K_E0MG_FD_108203 | JGI IMG/M metagenome (GOLD analysis project Ga0160438, IMG submission 108203) | Enriched soil microbial communities from UW Madison campus, WI, USA - HID1975K_E0 MG | ecosystem: Environmental > Terrestrial > Soil > Unclassified | place: USA: Madison, Wisconsin...
AACTTCCTTGTTTTTGAAAACTTACAATTTTTCAAACAGTGAATAAATATAAAAATATACGGAGTAAACCTAATAATTTTAAGAAACGTCTATCCGAATGTAATGAACCTTATACTAATGATCATATTAATGGTAAGTATACATTAAAAATATGGAGTGAAGGTAATGGGGAGGTGTATCGGACAGGACCACTCTGGTCCAGTTAAAACTTCAAAAATTGTATCAAATCGGATTCGATTTCATGGTGAATAATGATGCCATCTACGAATTGGTTGTCCGATCAAAGAAAGGTAATAAGACTGTAATTAGCACAAAGCCAATTGAGACCAATCGGCTTTTTTATAATCATAGTGAGATTCAATTTGTCGATATGCTATTATCATCTTTAGTAAAATAGGATAAAGCTCTTTTAAATTAAGATTTCATATCTACTTAAAGAAGTAAAGACTAACTTTAAAAAGATATTTTACAAGCATGAACATTCAATTTTTACTCATACAAACTGGTTATTTAGATCCTGTCGATTTTATTACTCGAATTGCGATCGCATTTGCCTTAGGACTTTCAATCGGAGCAGAACGTCAGTGGCGGGACAAAAGCGCCGGACTACGTACAAATGCGCTGGTATCCATTGGAGCCGCAGCATACATGTTGTTATCTGTATACCTATACGGTGCTGATGGTGGCGATCCAGGACGTATTGCAGCACAGATTGTGACCGGCATAGGATTTCTTGGTGCAGGTGTTATCATGAAAGATGGATTGACGATACGTGGACTCAATACCGCCGCAACGATTTGGTGTTCCGCTGCGGTCGGCACGTTATGTGGTATGGCCTTATATATCGAGGCTACTATTGTGACTGGCGCTATCCTGTTTACTCATATTGCGATGGGGCCGTTTAGTGATTGGTTGGGTGCATTAAAATCGTATAAAAGCAGAAAAGTACAGGAAGCCTTTTATTTAATTAAGGTCGCCTGTAAAGTTGAAGATGAAACCGATATCCGGAGTCATATTGTTGGTCAGATTGAGAATAGACATACATATTTGCTACGATCTGTCTTACGCAATGTGTCTGTAGAGAATGCAAACACGGTCATATTAAATGTAAAACTTTCAACAGTTGGTAAAAGTGACGATAAGATAGAAGAACTGATTTTTGAATTGACCAAGGTAAAACACGTTCAGGAAGCAAGTTGGTTTTATTTAGGTAACTCTATGGAGAATTAAATAAATGGTCTACTTTTTCATCGCCATATGTTCTTTTTATAAAATGCAAGAGAGATGGATAGTCAGACAGGATTATCCATCTCTTTTACACTTTTCGAATAATCAAAAACCATTTTTTTATCCTGAATTAGGGAATTCCCAAAGATCGAAAATCCATTTTCTTTATCAGTTCGCCATTATCATAATAGTTTTAGCCTTAATTAGGCTAAAAGCAATTCCTTCACTGTAATATCACTGAACGTTATTTATTTGCGCTTAAAACTGCGCAATCGATTGATTCAATTTATTAGTTTAATATTTGAGACTATTTATTTATCTTTAAGTATAAACTTAAATTTTAATAACCACCAAAGGATCTTTCTGAATCAAATAAGAATAGTCAAGAATTAGCTTGACCATTCTGTAATATCATGCTTTATGAAAATAATATTTTGCCCACTATTTTTTTTATTGTTTCAATTCATTGTTCAGGCTCAGGTCAAACCTGTGAAATTTGATACGAAGATCCTTTATAAGTTTACCTATCAGAACGATAGTACCTCCAGTGCTTCGCGAAGAAGTGTTTTTACACAACTGACTATCGGTGAGCAAGAAAGTCATTTTCAGACCTTATCAAAATTTAGAAGTGATTCAGCATTGGCACAGAAGGGAGGGAGTATTTGGTCTGTCTACAGTTATGGTCGTATAGAGCCTAATAACTTTTTGATTGTCAAACATGGAGATATCATTTCCACTTATGATCCTTTAAACGGAATGGGATTTAATGGGAATAATGAACTGTCCTATTACGAAGAAAAGAAGGAGGATCTACAATGGGAAATGCATCCGGACACTGCTCATATACATGATTTTGTTTGTCAAAAAGCGACAGCAGATTGGGGAGGGAGAAAATGGACAGCGTGGTTCACCATGGATATTCCTATTTCAGATGGACCTTACAAGTTTTGTGGACTTCCTGGTTTAGTGTTATCCATATCAGATCAGGATAAGTATTTTACATTCGATATAGCTTCCATAGGTAAAGAAAATAGCGTCTCCGTTACTTTTGATCAACTACGTCCCGATCTTGCTCTTCAAAAAACTACAAAAGAATCTTTTTATAAAGCTCGTAAAAACTTAAGAAACACGATGGCAGAATATGCGCTATTGACTGGGGGCAGATTATCTGATGCAGGTAAAGTAAGTATACGAGCAGAAATGAAAAGAGATAATAACCATATCGAGCGGCATTAATTTGATGAGCAAAAAGATCCATATGAGAGATAAGCTCTTTTTTACAGTCATTTTTATATTGGTTAGTGTCCATTCATTTGCCCAAACTGTTATTACGGGAAAATTACTCGACGAAAATCAAAAACCGATCGCTAATGTTTCGGTATCCTATAAGAAGATCGGTTCTGCAGCGTTGTTGGGGTTTTCAAAAAGCGATGTAAGTGGAGCCTTCAAATTGACGATCAAAGTCACCGATGCAGATTCAATACAGATGGATTTTAATCATCTCAGCTATGCCAAGCGAAGCGTACATGTTGTCAATGCTAGCGCTAACTATGCTTATATTTTAAAAAGCGAGGTGAGGAAGATACAAGAAGTAAAGGTATCTGATGTACCCGTTTACAATCGAAAAGATACGATCAATTATAATGTAGCCTCTTTTACGGGAAAACAAGATCGGGTAATAGGTGATATTATCAAGAAGCTTCCAGGAGTAGAGATGCGTGGAGGTCAGATTTTTTATCAAGGTGAACCTATCCAGCAGTATCGCGTCAATGGCTTGGATATGATGGGTGGGCGTTACGGCCTTATTAATCAAAATCTCCCAGCAGATGCGGTTTTGAAAGTACAGATTCTTGAAAATCATCAACCGATTAAAATGTTGGATAAGTTGGTTTTTTCCAATCGCGCCACACTTAATCTGCAGCTTAAGAAATTTACCACTACAGGTACAGGTAAAATTGGTTTGGGTGCCACCCCAGCGCTTTGGGATGCCAATATAACACCGATGACATTTGCCAAGACCTTTCAAATGCTCAATTCATTTCAGACAAACAATATTGGCGACGATGTGTCACAGCAGTTAAAACCATTCTATTCAGGTACTGGTTATTTTACAGCTCGATCTAGCTTTTCTGATGGTCCGACTTATCTTTCTATTCGGGATGTGGCCACTCCGGGTTTCGATCAGAAAAAATGGTTGGACAACCAGATCTTTTTAATGAGTAGTAATATGATTCAAAAGTTGAAGAGTGGTCTCGAAGTCAAAGGTAATTTTTCTTACTTCCATGATAATCGAAAGCGTCAGGGGGCGACCATGACCCAGTATTTTACAAACGATGAAGTGATTCAAAATCAAGAAGTCGTGGACAATAGTTATGGTGTTGATGAGTTAAATATTGGGGTATTGGTCGAGAAAAATGAATCCAATGTTTTTCTCCGCAACAGTACCAATTATCGTAAGCAATGGAACAACAGTGTCGGAAATATCCTTTTTAATGAAGACACCCCTATACATCAGGACAAAAAATTTTCAGACGAAGCCTTTCTTAATTCTTTTTCACTTGGCCGTTTCATAGGTAAACAGCTGGTCAATATCACATCTACTATAGAGTGGCACAGTACACCCCAACGTCTTTCGGTCAATCCAGGTCAATTTGAATCGTTGATCAATGACGGGAAGCCATATGATCGGATGGGGCAGATCGTCCGTTTTAAGAGCTTTAATTTTGAAAACGGCTTGAGTCTATCACGTAAGATCAAAAGATGGACATTCTCGCCCAGTGTTCATCTGAACTATAATAGCAGTAAGTTGAACAGTCATATCGAGATACAAAATCAGGATGACGTTCGCAAATTGGACACTGGTTATTTCAATGATATGAATAGTGCGCAGATGCAGTTGCGTATGGCGCTCCAAATCGGAAAAGAAGTGCGTAAGTTTAGATACAGTTTCAATCTGCCATTCAGTCAATATTACTATAATGTCAAACAGCAAGGTGTGCAGCGCTTGAAAAATGAATTCCGGAGCAGTTGGAACCCATCTGCCTCGATGACCTATCTGCTTAACAGTAAAAATAGTCTCGGTACAAACCTGAGCGGAGGGAGAAACTTTGGTGGGCTTGGCAACTTCTATAATGGTTACATCATCAGTCAGTATCGGAGTATCCAAAAGTATGATGCACGCTTACTCAAGAATGAAGATCTCAGTACTGGAATAAATTATGAGTATAAAAACACGTTAAAGGCCAATTTTGCCAATCTGGGTTATAATGTCAGGATGAGCTGGCGCGACTATATGTTTAGTACCACATTGGATAGTCTGGGGCGCAGCACCACCGGTATTAATAACCGAGATGCACAGAGTCTGTCTCAGGGGATAAGAGGAGGACTTTCCAAATTATTTATAAGCATCAAAACTGTTGCTAAAATGAGCGGAAACCTAAGTTGGAGTACTTCAGATTATCTGCTCAATGAGGCTTTGGTCAAACAACATGTAAATAGTCAATCATTCACTTTTGAGTTGATCAATTCGTCATCATCACTGATTTCAGGAGATTATCGGGTTTCCATGGGGCGCACCCACAATAGATTGACCGATGGGCTGAGCAATAAACTGTTGTACAACAATCATTTTTTCAACCTGGTATTTGTTCCCCATGATCGACATTTGATCACGTTGTCCAATTCATTGTATGGGAATAATGTAAAGGCACAAAAGAGCCAATATTTTATGGATGCAACTTATCGGTTCCGGCTAACACGATGGCGTACAGATTTAGAGTTGACGGCATCCAATATTTTGAATAATAGGAATTATTTGCAACAGTTCTCTTCAGATTATGAGCTTATACAAAGTTATTTCGAACTCAGGCCAAGACAGTTTTTGATAGCAATGAGATTTAAAATTTAGTGCTTTCTCTCTATGTCCGATGGTTTTAAATAAGTGGCTATAAATTATTCATTATGTTAAGATATATAATAATCATTTTGTTTTTTTTACCTTTTTCGCTTTATTCTCAAAAATTAGATCATTCTTTTAGCGGAAGAGTATTGTACAGTATATCTTTTAAACTTGATAGTACCTCGTCTAAAGATTATAATGAAGTAACCGAATTATTATTTAATGATAGTACGTCATTATTTCGTTCTGTAAATTTTGGAAGGAGAGATTCTGCGCTCTATTCTTTAGAAAAAAACGGAGATTTTGAAGGATATCCCATGTCATTTTTTGGAGAGACCCTAACTGTACTTCCATTTCAAATTTTGAAACAGCATAATTCAATGTTTACATTCCAGAATTTAAATGCAGGAAACGGAATTAATGTATTTTGTTATATGGAGCCATCAAATAGTATTGAATGGAGGTTAATCGATTCTACAAAAACTATTGGGGGTATGCAGTGCCAAAAGGCAGAGGGTAAATATGCTGGTAGGAATTGGGAGGTCTGGTTCACAAATGAAGTCCCTATTAATGATGGTCCTTATAAATTTTCAGGTTTACCAGGATTAGTGATTTCGGCAATAGATGATACCAAAACATGGAAATTTGAATGTTTAGAAATTAAAACAAGCTTAGCAAATGAAGTAAATTTAAATCGGTATCTAAGAACTGGTATTCACAAAGTAAGTAAAGAAGCATTTCTGAAAGAACAAAGTAATGCCAAGAAGGCTTATGTTCAAAACCGAATGATTGAATTTCTTTCAAATTATAAGTCTCTTAATGATGATGAAATTAAAGAGAAGAAAAAGAATTTTCAAGCTAGCGTTGATTCAGATAACAACTGGATAGAGTTAAACTTTTAAAGAGCGCGTAAAATAAACTGTATCAAGGGGCCATTCAGATTACAACAGTTCAGCGTCGATATATAACCAAATTATGAGAAACTATTTGTTGATTTTATTACTGCTGCCATTTATGTTAAAGTCTCAGACTCTTTCTCAGATTTATGTACATACAGATCGTGGTGCCTATTTCCCCGGCGATACGGTTTGGTTCAAAGCTTATGTCATGAATGAAGGACTATTGGATGCAGAAAGCCATAATCTTTACTTGAATATTGGGAATGCCGATGGTGTTATTCAGCAACGATCTGTTATGTTGCTCAAAAATGGTATGGCAGCGGGTCATCTTGTTATTCCCAGAGAAGGCAGCGCAACTAACCTTTTCCTCAATGCCCATACCACAGCAATGGCTAGCTATCCTGAACTATATTATATCAAGGCCATACCTCTAATTCAAGAGCTTACAACAGCTCCTCTCATTGCAGATATTCCTTTTCAAGACAACGAGATTCAATTGGAGACTTATCCTATTGGCGGTAGCTACATTGCGGGAGTTGAAAATGAGTTACTGGTCAAGTCCTATTTTAAAGGAGGAAAGGGTGTTTCCACGAAAGGACGAATTACAGATTCAGCAGGGACTTTTAGTATATGTCCAGTTTTAAGCTGTTTAATTTTTGGGGACATTTACAATTTTTTTATTCCCAACAAAAGGCACATTGTACTATTTACATACCATGTAATGGTAAAAAGTTAAATATATTATCGGTTTGACTTTTTTATGTAAAATACTAGCATCTCATTTTCCATAACTTTTTTTACATTTGAGCATATATTCAGACAACGATGGTAACACAATTGGAATTATTAAAACATTTGGAATATCTGCATCAACTGAATGATGAAGAACGCTTTGAAATGTCCAAAATATGTAAGCCTTTGTTTCTACCCAAAAAGACAAAACTTGTCGAGTCGGACGACATGTTTAATTATGTTTTTGTACTCACTACCGGCCTGTTGCGTTGGTACTTTTATTCCGAAGACGGTACAGAAAATAATGTTTTTTTTTCTTCCGAAGCAGATGAAGCCTCTATCATTGGAATTCCTGAATATTATGCCGATAAAAGAGAAACAAAATATACGATTGAAGCCGTTACAGATACGCAAATATTGATGTTTCCAAAAGATAAATTTGAAGAGTTGGCTTTTCAGCATAAAGGTATTTTTCAGTTTTATATCAAATCTTTAAAAACGATCATTAATATTCTACGCATTCGCACCGAGCAATTTTGTAGCGCATCTCCAAGCACCCGTTACGAAGATTTTCTAAAAGCCCGATCATACATAACCAAGAATACAAATAGAAAGTATATTGCAAATTTTCTGGGTATTACCCCCAATTCTTTATCAAGATTATCAGCCCGCATACATAAAAAACGACCTCCAAAAAAATAACTTAAGAATACTTTTTCAACATTTATTCGTCCTAGTTTTGTACAGTCAAAAGGGCTCTATAACAGCTGTTTGAACAAGAAGTGCAATTTAAAACGAAAAATAATGAACAAAAGATTTTTACGAACTACTGCATTAAGCTTATTTATGCTATTCGCATCAAATGCTACAAACGCTCAATCTCAAGATGCAGAAAAAATAGGTTTTTATCTTACTCAGGAAATGTCATTTTTAAATATGACATCAACTCAAGGCGAACTGGTTTTTCAGATAAACCAAATAGCTGCCGGTGATGTCGAAAAATTAGACCGAGAAAGTCACGTTCAAAATAATACTCAGGCTGAAAACCTTGCTGCATTTGCATCTATTCTACAACAACGAAATCTTGCTCTACAGGAGATTCTATCACCGATACAATTTGAACTTTTCCTAGAAAACAAAATAGCAAGAGTAGCAATATTCAGAACTTTTGTTATGGCCAAGATGCTCGATTTATCTCAAGACCAGCTAGCTCCGGTTTTAGATATCAATCAAACAGTTGTAGGAAATGTAAGAACCGAACTGGATACCTATTTTTCTACAGATAGCAATAGAGGTAGAAAGAAAGCTCAAAGAAAACTTCGTAAAGCATTAAAGAAAACAGATCAAGCATTTGACGAAGTCTTGAGCCCACTCCAAAAGACCATTTATCATGAAAAAGCCGATATTCTACGCAATGTCATTAGCGGAGAATACGGAATTAAAGATTCGTTTTAAATCATGCTAGCATGAGTCTCGGTATCATCCTCAGTGATCATGCCGGGATTATTTATCATCAAAATTATTTTATTATGCAAAAATTAACAGCAACACTGTCTTTATTACTGTTTTGCAGTGTTTCTTATGCCTCTTCTGGCAGCGTAGAGGACACAATCGCAAACGTGGCATCGTGGCTTATCATAGTCGTTTTACCATTTGCAGGAATTTTTCTGTTTTGGAAGGTTCATATCTATCCTGAAAAAATAGCGGAAAAGAAAAATCATCCCCAATTAAGTGCTATAAAAAGCATGTGTTTGCTTTCATTGATATTTGGCGGACTTCTTTGGCCAGTAGCTTTAATATGGGCAAACTATGATCATAAGAAAGATAAAGCACCTTCTTCAGATTTAGAAGATGCAGATCCTTTTACAGGAAAAGAAGAAATCCAGATTGAAGAAAGCAAATAACTATCGGTAGAATACACAAAATCATCAATAATAAAAAATTATGTTAGAATTACTAATTGGTATATATGCAGGTATCTGCTGGCTTCTCATTAAAAAACTAAAACTAATCCCTTGGAATTTCAATACGCAGATTGTCGTGTTTTCCTTACCGATTTTCGGATCTATTGCACTTATTTTGAGTCTTAACTACTTCTGTCCAATAACCTCGGATGTAAAAGTAGTCAACCGAAGTGTTGATATCACAACACAGACCTTAGGAAAAGTGAAAAAAGTATACGTAAAAACCAATCAGGAGGTTAAAAAAGGAGATACACTTTTTACGATCGATCCGGTGCCATACCAACAAGAAATAAAATCTTTGGAAGCCCAGCTCAGCAATATGAAGTCTACAGTTTCGTCCTACAATTCGGATATTGATGCATCTCGTAAAAGTATTTCCAGTCTGCAATCACAGTTAGAATTAAGTAATAAAAGAATAAAACAATATCAGGAACTCGTAAAAGAAGGCGCCGCTAATAGATTTGATCTGGAGCAAGCAATTTCTACATCACAAGATTTACAGTCGAGAATTAGTGCAGCGCAGTCACAAAAATCATCATTAGAAACCAAGTTTAGTTCAACTTATAATGGAGAGAACGCGTCGGTTTCAGAACTGAAAGCCAAATTAGATCAAGCCAAATGGAATCTTTCCCAAACGGTAGTTCTAGCTCCAACTGACGGTTTGATTCCTAACGTTCAACTCAATGAAGGCGCCATGATGGCACCTTTTAAATCGGCCTTTGTACTTATACAAAAACAGCAATCTGTTATCGCATTCTTTTCTCAAAACGAATTGGAAGCTGTTAAAAATGGTAACGAAGTAGAACTTGCACTTAAAACAGCACCCGGAAGAGTGGTTAAAGCAAAATTAGAGTATGTAGTTGATGCCACTAGTCAAGGACTTATGAATAATGCAGGAGGAATGCTCGGTGGTAACGCAACAACAGCTGGAATTCCCGAAACAGCGAGACAATTGCCGGAAACCGATGGAAAACTTATTGCAAAATTTATGCTAGATGAAAACGAACCACCTTTAACGATTGGTTCCAGAGGAACAGCAGTTATTTACTCCGAGCATATCAAACCTTTACATCTTATCCGCAAAGTAATGGTGCGTGTCGGTAGTAAAATTAATTATTTAATCCCAAAACTGCATTAATATGTTCAATAAGATAAGTATAGCAAGTGCGCTCTTATTAGGTTTGACATCCTGTATCGGTTACAAAGCTGCCAACCCCGAAAAAATAGAACGGTTAAAAAATAATAGCGAGATAAAGGCAAATATGAAGATTTCCGATAAATGGATTCAGGAAAAAGAGCAAGATCAACCTGATTTTCCTTACCAGTGGATGAGTGAACTGCTCAGTCCTGAATTGGAGGCAATGATCAAAGAAGGATTAGCACATAATGTTGATATCATCATTTCTAAAGAAAAACTGAAGCAGGTTGAGTTATCCATGGATATTGCAGGCAGCAGCCTTTATCCTAGTGTTAATGCATTAGCAAATACCGGCAACAACCTCGTTAGTGGGAGCCATATCGGTAATCTGCAATTTAAAGCCAATTGGGAGCTTGATCTTTGGGGGAAAAATAAATCAGCAGAAATGGTAAGTGTAAGCCAATATTATTCAGCAGTATTTAAGAAAAAACTGCTAGAACAATCAGTCGCGGCTATGATCGCTAAAGCTTACTACCTGAACGTCTCAGGGCAGTATCAGGAGCAGAAGATCAGTGATTATATTGCGAAAACCCAAGATCTGAAGAAGATATTTACTGTTCAAAATAAAGTAGGAACCGCCAATACGCTTGACTTATCCAATATCGAAAGCGAAATTATTCTTTTGAATTCTTATCTGGAAAAGGTTAAAAATGCCAATTCGCAGTCAAGAAGGAGTTTAGAAATGCTTTGCGGAAAATACCCAGAAGGTTTGATAAAAGTAAATTCAGATTTTTTTCCTCTAAAAGAAGATATTCCAACAGATTTTCCATTAAATCTGTTGGAAAAGAGATCCGATATTATGATGCAGCTGTTTCAAATAGAATCTAGCTTTTATGAAGTTCAGGAAGCCAAAGCTGCGAGATTGCCTTCCCTTAATATAAGTGCTGCTTTCGGAGCTGCAGAAACCAATGTTGGAGGCATCAGTAATTTATTTTCCAATCCCTTGATAAAAGTTGGAGGTGGGTTGACAACTCCCATTTTTAATGGAGGAAGACTCAAGAAAAATGTAGAAATAAAAACCTCTCAACAGCAGCAGGTAATAGAAGATTATTCAAAATCGGTGCTTTTGGCTTTCTCTGAAGTAGAATCTGCATTAGCAAATTTAAGTTCTATCGATAAGCAAAAAGTTTTTCAGCAACAACTTATTACTGCGTTAGAGAATAATATCGCTTTAACAAAAAAACAGATACAAATCGGTAGTAGTAACAGTTTTGTTCTGATAAAAAAACAAAGAGAACTGATAAAGAAAGAAATGAACAACATAGATCTCGATCTCCAACAGCGCATGGAAAGAATTAATCTTTATATGGCTTTAGGAGCCAGCGGTCTAGAAAAATTTTAAAAGTTAAAAAAACTTTAAGTAGAATTTCGCAAATACAAAAAGCTCCAACTGGAGCTTTTTTTTTACTTTAAAAACTATATCTGTCCTAATGATTTGTTCTACTCTTCTCAACCAAGTCTTAATTCAAAAACTTCTGTCAATTGCTCTGTAATAAATGTAAACACTTCTATTCCAAAATATTCAGTATCTGTTTCAGAAAGATCCTGAGGTAATTAAATCCACAGGAACGGATTATTGTATATGTTCATGATTGTGTCAGGTATTTTCCTGGCTGATTATGAATCAGAACTGTGAATCTTTCGAACTGATGTGGAATAATTAGACAATAGTAACTATGAAAAATAAGG
>Ga0160438_1000453_pt1 | contig 11569 bp, 12 predicted proteins | sample HID1975K_E0MG_FD_108203 | JGI IMG/M metagenome (GOLD analysis project Ga0160438, IMG submission 108203) | Enriched soil microbial communities from UW Madison campus, WI, USA - HID1975K_E0 MG | ecosystem: Environmental > Terrestrial > Soil > Unclassified | place: USA: Madison, Wisconsin...
CGCATCGCCAGGCCAATCGAGCCTTTGCCGGTAATAAAGTAGCTTTCGCCCTTTTCGAGCGCTCCGGGTTTTGTCCACTGCATCGGCCGGCCGATTTGTTGAGGATTGGGATGATAAAGCCGGATGGAGTTGCGGTCGCCAATGACCACATAATCAAAATCAGAACCCGTTGCCATCTTGCCGACAATTTCGGACAGACGCTGACTATCTCTATTTTTTACTGCCTCAACCAGGCTGTCATTAGACGCAATAATTTTCGCCTGATGCATCGCCATATCACGCACATGGTTGGTCAGATAATCTTCAAAACTGGCGGATAAATACTGGCCAAGTGCCGCCATTAACAGAAGGGAAATCAGGAGGAGTAATAAAAAAATGCGTAGCGGAAAGGCAATGTGACGTAGAAATCGAAACTCTTTCGCGGGGGTTTTGCCAAACATTGCCATTCCTTTATTAGCACCTTAAATAGCAGGCGAATGTAACCAATTTGTTTTCAAACGCGCCCATCAAAACGGCTCAAATCGTTACAGATTCCGTACATTAAATCAATTAAACAAATAAAAACCGCTACTCATCTCACAGTGAAAATAATTAAGAAAATAAAAACCATTAAGTCTATTTAAACCACTCAACCCTTTGTGAAATATATCAAAATTAAAAAATCAATTTATCCGTACGATCGTTAAATTCGCACAGCAGCCTTAACAATGTCGCGATGGGAATGATTGAAAACAAAATGTTATTCATTTGCGACAATCGGCAACACATTTATTTCAACAAATTTCCACCCACTCAATTATTCGCGTGGCAAAAGGATTTTCATGTTCAGTAATATCGTATTAGCCCGGGTTAAACGCGCAGAAAATAAAAAGATGGCTGAGATTACGCGTTTTCTCCGTGCCAACTCGCTGAGCATCGATACCACGGTAGAAATCTTTATTACCCTAACCCGTGACGAACAGCTTATTGCCTGCGGGGGAATTGCCGGAAATATCATTAAGTGTGTCGCCATCAGTGAATCTGCACGCGGTGAAGGTTTAGCCCTGACGCTCGCAACTGAATTAATCAATTTAGCCTTTGAGCGACAAAGTACCCATCTTTTCATCTACACCAAAAGTCACAACGAAGCGCTGTTTAAACAGTGCGGCTTTTATACTCTCGCCAGCGTGCCTGGCGTCATGGTGCTGATGGAAAATAGCGCCACGCGCCTGCAACGTTACGCCAGTTACCTCACCACACTGCGCCATGACGGCAATAAAATCGGCTGCATCGTGATGAACGCCAACCCGTTCACTCTCGGCCACCGCTATCTGATTCAAAAAGCGGCCGCACAATGCGACTGGCTGCATGTATTTATGGTGAAAGAAGACACCTCGCGCTTCCCTTACGAAGACCGCCTTGCACTGGTGCGAGCTGGCACCGCCGACATCGCCAAAATCACGGTTCATCGTGGCTCGGAGTACATGATTTCTCGCGCCACTTTCCCCTGCTACTTCATCAAAGAGCAGAGCGTGATTAACCACTGCTACACCGAAATCGACTTACAGATTTTCCGCCAACACCTCGCTCCCGCACTGGGTATCACGCACCGATTTGTTGGCACCGAACCCTTCTGCAAAGTCACCGCCGGATACAACGCCGATATGTGCCAACGCCTGACCTCGCCAGCCGACAGCTCCCCGCCCATTGAACTGGTGGAAATTGAGCGCCTGCGCTATCGCGGCGTATCCATTTCCGCCTCCCTCGTGCGGCAATTGCTGGTGAAAAAAGATTTCGCAGCCATTGAGCACCTCGTCCCGGAAGCGACCCGAGAATATTTGCAAAACCTGCTTGCCACGCGATCAGAAAGCGCCGCTGACAGGCAACCGGAACCCGCATTACAAACAGGTGAAAAATGAAAATTACCCGCCCCGCCGTCGCCGGCACGCTTGAGTCGGGAGATGTGATGATTCGCATTATCCCGCTCGATACCCAGGAAATTGACCTGCAAATCAACAGCAGCGTTGAAAAGCAGTTTGGCGCCGCGATCCGCGCCACGCTGATGGAAATTCTCACGCGCTATGACGTGCGTGGCGTTCAGCTGAACGTGGATGATAAAGGCGCGCTGGACTGCATTCTTCGCGCACGTCTTGAAACGTTACTGGTTCGTGCCAGCGACGCTTGTGCTCTGCCGTGGGAGGAATGCCAGTGATTGCCCCTATCGCCCAGCAGCGGAAAACCCGCACCCGCCGCAGCATGCTGTTCGTCCCCGGCGCGAATGCTGCCATGGTCAGCAACGCCTTTATCTACCGCGCCGACGCGCTGATGTTTGATCTCGAAGACTCGGTGATTTTGCGCGAGAAAGACGCAGCGCGCCGCCTCGTCTACCACGCCCTACAGCACCCGCTGTATCAGGAAATCGAAACCATCGTACGCGTTAACGCGCTGGACTCTGAATACGGTCTGGCTGACCTGGAAGCGGTCGTGCGCGGTGGTGCCGATATTGTTCGTCTGCCGAAAACCGATTCTGCTCAGGATGTTATCGACATCGAGACTGAAATTGCGCGCATTGAAACCCAGTGCGGTCGCGAAGCCGGAAGCACGGGCCTGCTGGCGGCAATTGAATCCGCACAGGGCATTACGCAGGCGGTGGCCATTGCCCATTCCTCACCCCGGCTTATCGGTATTGCGTTAGGCGCAGAAGACTATGTGCGCAACCTGCGCACCGAACGTTCACCTGAGGGCGTTGAACTGCTGTTCGCTCGCTGTTCAATCCTTCAGGCGGCGCGCGCAGCAGGGATTCAGGCGTTCGATACCGTCTATTCCGATGCCAATAACGAAGCCGGATTTTTACATGAAGCGGCCCACATCAAACAGTTGGGATTTGACGGCAAATCACTGATCAACCCGCGCCAGATTGAACTCCTGCATAACCTTTATGCCCCGACCCGCAAAGAGGTCGACCATGCACAACGCGTCGTGGAAGCCGCCGAAGCCTCCGCTCGCGAAGGGCGTGGCGTCGTTTCGCTCAACGGCAAAATGGTAGACAGCCCGGTAATCGAACGCGCACGTCTGGTACTCGCCCGGGCAGCGCTTTCTGGCCTTCGTGAAGAATAAGGAACCACAATGACTCACACTCAACGACAGGAACGCCTCAACGCCTGGCAACGCCGCAGCGAAAGCGATATCCAGGCTTTCCAGAACGCGTCCAAACTGAACCAGCAAACGCAAAAGCCACGCGACAAAAAACTGTGCGCCTCGCTTGATGAAGCCATTCGCCGTTCCGGGCTACACGACGGGATGACAATCTCCTTTCACCACGCGTTTCGCGGCGGCGATCTGACGCTAAACACCGTGATGGAAGCTATCGGCCGGATGGGCTTTAAAAATCTGACGCTGGCTTCCAGCTCATTAACCGATTGCCATGCGCCGCTGGTCGAGCATATCCGCAACAACGTCGTCAGCCGTATTTATACCTCCGGGCTGCGCGGCGAGCTTGCTGAAGAGATCTCTCGCGGATTGCTGGCCGAACCGGTGCAAATCCACTCCCACGGTGGCCGCGTGCAACTGATCAAAAGCGGCGAGCTGAAAATTGACGTCGCATTTCTCGGTGTTCCTTCCTGCGATCCCTTCGGTAACGCCAACGGCTACACCGGCAAAGCCTGCTGCGGCTCGCTGGGTTACGCGAAAGTAGACGCAGAAAATGCCCGCCAGGTGGTTTTGCTGACCGAAGCCCTGCAGCCCTACCCGCACAATCCCGCCAGCATCCCGCAGGATCATGTGGATTTGATCGTTCAGATCGACCGCGTCGGCGATGCCGACAAGATCGGCGCAGACGCCACCCGCATGACCTCCAATCCTCGCGAGTTGTTGATTGCCCGAAGTGCGGCCGATGTGGTGGTTAACTCCGGTTATTTCAAAGAAGGCTTTTCCCTGCAAACCGGCACCGGCGGCGCATCCCTTGCCGTCACCCGTTTTCTGGAAGACAAAATGCGCAGCCGTGGCATTCACGCGGCTTACGCGCTGGGGGGCATCACCTCCACAATGGTTGATCTGCATGAAAAAGGGTTAATCAAAAAGTTACTCGACGTGCAGAGCTTTGACCGCATCGCAGCCGAATCGCTGGCGCACAACCCGAACCACATCGAAATTAGCGCCAACCAGTATGCCAACTGGGGTTCGAAAGGCGCCTCTGTAGACCGACTGGATGTCGTCGTGCTCAGCGCGCTGGAAGTGGACACGCGTTTTAACGTCAACGTGCTGACCGGTTCGGACGGCGTGCTACGCGGCGCCTCCGGCGGCCACTGCGACACTGCCGTGGCCGCCGCGCTGTCGATTATCGTCGCGCCGCTGGTTCGTGGACGCATTCCTACTCTGGTAGATGAAGTGACAACCTGCGTTACGCCTGGCTCAAGCGTCGATATTCTGGTCACAGACCACGGTATCGCCGTCAACCCGGCGCGCCCGGAACTGGCGGAAACCCTCAAAGAAGCGGGAATGAAAGTCGTCTCTATCGAATGGTTACGCAAACGCGCCGAACTTCTCACCGGAAAACCGCAGCCGATTGAATTTACCGACCGCGTGATTGCGGTGGTGCGCTACCGCGACGGCTCGGTTATCGACGTTGTCCGCCAGGTGAAGGAGTAAACGATGCCGCTGTATCTTACCTCTGCAACCCACGCCGTTGTTACGGTGCCGGAAATCATCGCCAGCCGTGATGCACGCCAGACCCGCCAACAGTCCTGGCTGGAACGCCATGGTGTAACGCTGGTTTCGTTTACCGTCGTCGCGCCTGGCACCGTAAAAGATAGCGAACTGACGCGACGTATCTTTAATCATGGTCTCAGGGAGTTACGCCATCTGGCAGAGCTTTCCGGCTGGGAAATCAAAAAACAGACTTGCCTGCCTTTAGCCACCGGCCCGGAAGGATTACTGGCAATAGATGCGCCAGCCATGAGTGTGAAACTGGCGACCATCGGGCTTGAGAAAACGCACCCGCTGGGCAGGCTTTGGGATCTGGATGTGCTCACTGCGCACGGGCAAATTCTTTCGCGTAGCGACTTTGACCAGCCGCCACGCGATTGCCTGATTTGCCAGCGTACTGCCAGCCTGTGTGCTCGGGAGCAAACCCACTCGCTTTCTGAGCTGCACGCCCGCATGGAGGCACTGTTAGATGCTGCCGAAAACGCTGCCCACGCTTGATGCCGATATCGTCGCGGGCTGCTGTGACCTCGCATGGCGCGCGATGCTGACTGAAGTCAACCTCTCCCCAAAACCAGGCCTGGTCGACAGCTTTAACTGCGGGGCGCACAAAGACATGGCGCTGGAGGATTTTCATCGCAGCGCCGAAGCCATCCGCCACTGGTTGCCGCGTTTTATGGCGTCAGGTGCCCGTCACGCCAACTGTCCAGCACATGAAGCGCTCGCGGACCTGCGCGTGATTGGCATGGGTTGTGAAGCCGATATGTTCCGCGCAACGGCTGGCGTCAACACCCATAAAGGCACCATTTTTTCCCTGGGATTGCTGTGTGCCACCATCGGGCGCTTGTATCAGCAGCGGCAGATTATTTCGCCAGCAGCTGTCGGTAAAACCGTTGCCAATTATTGCCAGGGTTTAACCGGCCGCGAACTGCAAAACGGCAACGCCCAACAAACCGCCGGGCAACGCCTTTACCGCCAGATGGGGCTAACAGGGGCACGCGGAGAAGCCGAAGCTGGCTATCCGCTGGTGCTCACACTCGCCCTTCCCCATTACCGCACACGCCTTGCGGCAGGAAGTAACCCCGAACTCGCGTTGCTCGACACTTTGCTGGTGCTGATGTCCGTCAACAACGACACCAACGTCGCCTCGCGCGGCGGAAGCGCCGGCCTTCAATGGTTGCAACAACACGCCCAAACACTGTTACGCCGGGGTGGTATTCGTCAACCCGCCGATCTGAGCCACCTGCACGAATTTAACCAGCAATGTATCGAACGCAATCTCAGCCCTGGCGGCAGCGCAGATCTGCTGATCGGCACCCATTTTTTAAGCGAACTAATGCCCTACACACTCAACATGAATTAATAAAAATCCTTACTGGAGAATCAGTTATGTCTGTTTCAAAAGATAAAATATGGAAGTTACTGGCCCCGCTAGTGGTGATGGCCGTGATGCTGCTTATTCCAGTGCCCGACGGCATGCCTCCGCAGGCGTGGCACTACTTTGCAATCTTTGTCGCCATGATTGTCGGCATGATTCTGGAGCCGATTCCAGCAACGGCAATCAGCTTTATCGCCGTGACGATTTGCGTCATCGGCAGCGATTACCTGCTGTTCGACGCTAAAGAACTGGCAGACCCTGCATTTGACGCCGGGAAACAGGCGCTGAAATGGGGGCTGGCAGGCTTCTCAAGCACCACGGTCTGGCTGGTATTCGGGGCGTTTATCTTCGCGCTGGGTTATGAAGTCACCGGGCTGGGTCGCCGTATCGCGCTGTTTATGGTGAAATTCATGGGCAAGCGGACGCTGACGCTCGGCTACGCGATTGTCATCATCGACGTGCTGCTGGCACCGTTTACCCCGTCAAACACAGCACGAACCGGCGGCACCGTATTCCCGGTAATCAAAAACCTGCCGCCGCTGTTCCAGTCCTTCCCAAACGATCCTTCATCGCGCCGCATCGGGAGTTACCTGATGTGGATGATGGTGATCAGTACAAGTCTTAGCTCCTCGATGTTTATCACCGGGGCAGCACCTAACGTGCTGGGGTTGGAGTTCGTCAGCAAAATTGCCGGTATCCAGATAAGCTGGATGCAGTGGTTTTTAAGTTTCCTGCCCGTGGGAATCATCTTGCTGATTGTCGCCCCATGGCTTTCTTATGTGCTGTATAAACCAGAAGTGACGCACAGCGCGGAGGTGTCTGGCTGGGCCAGCAGCGCATTAAAAGAGATGGGTGCATTAACACGCAAAGAGATGATTTTAATCTGTTTAGTGTTACTGAGCCTCGGGTTATGGGTGTTCGGCGGTGAAATCATTGATGCCACCGCGGTGGGTTTACTGGCGGTGTCGCTGATGCTGGCGCTGCACGTCGTGCCGTGGAAAGACATCACCAAATATCACAGTGCCTGGAACACGCTAGTGAACCTCGCCACGCTGGTCGTAATGGCAAGCGGCCTGAGCCGGTCCGGTTTCATCGACTGGTTTGCCAATACCATGAGCTCGCACCTTGAAGGATTCTCGCCTAACGCCACGGTGATCGTGCTGGTTCTGGTGTTCTACTTTGCGCACTATCTGTTCGCCAGCCTTTCGGCCCACACGGCTACTATGCTGCCGATGATCCTCGCCGTAGGTAAAGGTATTCCGGGCGTACCCATGGAGCACTTGTGCATCCTTCTGGTGCTGTCCATCGGCATAATGGGCTGCCTGACGCCTTATGCCACCGGCCCTGGCGTGATTATCTATGGCTGCGGTTATGTGAAATCCAAAGATTACTGGCGATTAGGTGCCATTTTTGGCGTGATCTATATCAGCCTGTTGTTGTGCGTCGGCTGGCCGATTCTGGCCCTCTGGAGCTAACGGTCAGTCATTCTGGAAACAAGCGTCTCTGTGAGGCGCTTTTTTTATGGTTAAATATGATGACTTCTGGAAGCCCGAGCGAGAAAACGCATGAAAATGACGTGGCAAAACACGCTAATTCTGACCTCTTTACTGTCCACCAGCTCCCTGCTGCAAGCGCAGCCGCTGACCGCCAGGCAATATGGCGATTTTGATCGTTATGTCCTGGCGCTATCCTGGCAAACGGGCTTTTGCCAAAGCATGCATGAACGCAATCGCAATGAGCCTGCCGAGTGTAAAACGCAGCAAGAACAAAATGATAAACGTGCCTTTTTGACGGTGCATGGTCTGTGGCCTGGTTTGCCAAAGTCAGTGGCAGCAAGGGGTGTAGATGAAAAGCGCTGGATGCGTTACGGCTGCTCTACACGCCCGGTTCCTAACATGGCCGAGGTACGCGGCTCGCAAAAATGCCAGGCACCTGCGCCTGCATTAACCCCAGATATCGCCAGCCAGCTCGCCGGAGTCATGCCGGGCGCAGGCGGCCAGTCATGCCTGGATCGTTATGAATTTGCCAAACATGGCGTCTGTTTTGGCTTCAACCCTAATGCCTATTTCGGCACCATGGTGCGCCTGAATAGTGAATTTAAACAAAGCGCTTTTGGAAACTTTTTGGCTGAAAACTACGGCAAAATCGTGACGCGAAAAGCCTTCAATAAAGCGCTGGAAAAAAGCTGGGGAGACGATGCGGTAAAAGCGGTAAAACTAACCTGCAACGGGAATCCGGCTTACCTGACTGAAATGCAAATCTCTCTGGATGCAGCAAAAATTAACGGCCCTTTAAACGAAGATTCATTCGCTAAACAGAAAAACCCGGGCAACTGCGCGAAGCAATTCCGCCTGGATGCGGTAGGTTATTAATCACCAAAGCGGTGGATGACGCCTGCGGCTTATCCACCCTACAAAACCCGTTCTTTCACGTTTTCGTCGGTCAGGATCTCCGATTCGAGTTCCTACTCCGACCCGCTCCGGCAACCCCCGTAAGACATATGGGGGAAATGGTGAGTTGCAACCTATGCACTACACTCTAGTGAAATTAAAAATCTCCTCTGCATTCCCTCTTTTCGATAGTTTTCAGCTGATGGCTACAGTTTTCACGGACGTTGAGTCTACTTCTGAGGTTACCGCTGTCTGACCAATCGCGGTTCTCTCATATACAGATATGTTCGCGAAACAACCTTTAAGAGGTGAAGCCATGCGTTATCGCATCTTTGGAAATACAGGTCTTAGAGTCTCAACCCTCGCCCTCGGCACGGGTAATTTCGGCAACGGTTGGGGTTATGGCGCAGACAAAGAAGAAGCCCGTAATATCTACACCCGCTACCGTGAAGCCGGTGGCAACTTTATTGATACGGCTGACCAATATCAGTTTGGTCAATCAGAAACGATGCTCAGCGATTTCATTGCTACCGAACGCGATGACATTGTGCTGGCGACCAAATTTTCCCTCGGCGACTCGCCTGAAGCGGGCCTTCAACGCTCCGGTAATAGCCGCAAGTCCATGGTGAATTCCCTTGAGGCAAGTCTCAAACGCTTAAAGACGGATCACATCGATTTACTTTGGGTGCATATGCCTGATGGAGTCACACCTGTCGATCAAATCGCGCGAGCCCTCGATGACCTGATACGTTCAGGTAAAATTCTCTACGCCGGGCTTTCTGATTTCCCGGCATGGCGTGTCGCAACCGCCGCCACCGTGGCTGAACTTCGCGGCTGGTCTTCTGTATCCGCGGTGCAGTTGGAATACAGTCTGGTGGAACGCTCGGCAGAACGCGAACTGTTGCCTATGGCGGAGGCTTTTAACCTGGGTGTGGTGAGCTGGTCACCTTTAGGCGGCGGTTTGCTTACCGGCAAATATCGCAAAGGTGAATCCGGGCGTGCACAAGGTCTGGGCGCGGTCATTCATGATGAGAGCAATCAAATAAAAACTGCCACGGTGGATGCAGTACTGGCGATTGCTGATGAAACAGGATATCCCCCAGGGCAAATCGCCATCGCGTGGGTGCTCGCTAAGGGAACGCTACCGATTATTGGCCCACGGACAGCGGAACAACTTGCGGATAATCTCGCATCGGTAAATGTTCAACTGACGGGGGAACAACTATCACGCCTGGACGCCGCAAGCGCAATTTCGCTTGGTTTCCCGCATGACATGGTCGCGGCTTCTGCCCCGTCGCTGGGCGGTGGAAAGCATGAGCTGATTGATACAGCCATTCGAACCGTCCGTTAATTTCACGCAGGAATAAACGCCATGTATTTAAGTTACCGCCTGCGGGTTCAGACGGTAACGCATTCATATTTCGGTGTCTGCCGAAGCATCTCACTTTTATCGGTAATAACCTGGCTGAACTTTGACACAGGAGAGAGCCAATGATTGCCGTACTTTTTGAAGCAGACACCCAACCTCAGACGCAGGAACGATATCTTCAGCTTGCCGCTGAACTGAAGCCCTTGCTGGCAGACATCCCCGGATTTATTTCTATTGAACGATTCCAGAGCATCAGCACGCCTGGAAAAATTCTTTCGCTTTCATGGTGGGAAAACGAGGACGCGGTACTCCAGTGGAAATGCAATGCCATGCATCGAGCGGCGCAGCAGGAAGGCAAGCAGTCGATTTTTTCGTTTTACAGAATACGCATTGCCAACGTAGTCAGAGATTACTCGTCTGCAAAGGGAGAGCAGGCGCATGTTTGATATTCACGTCATCCTCACCAACTCCTGCGGTTCACTCGCCTCGCTCGGCAAATTACTGGGTATGAATGGCGTCGGTCTTGAGGGCGGCGGTGTTTTCTCTGTGCCCAACGCAAGCCATGCTCATTTCCTGGTGGAAGACGGCGAGAAAGCCCGTAAAGTTCTGACCGAAGCCGGTTTCGACGTTCGGAATGTGTGTCGCCCACTGATAAGAAAATTACTTCAGGAGAGGCCTGGGGAACTGGGGGAAATAGCGGCGGCCATTGCTCAATGTGGCATAAACATTCTGGTACAGTATAGCGATCACAATAATCAGCTTATTCTCCTTACCGATGATAATACCCGTGCCGCCGAGGCAACACGCAAATGGGAAATACCGACTCAATGAGTCTTTTGAAAACTGAAGTTGACGACAACCTGGCTGATTCACTTGAAAAGTCCATGTCGCTGGTGGCTTCCGCAATATCTGACCCCTCGCGGGTCAGTATTTTGTGCGCGCTGATGGATGGACGGGCGTGGACAGCGACAGAACTGAGCGCGGTAGCAGAGATTGCCGCGTCGACTGCCAGCGGGCATCTGACCCGGCTTCTCAACAGTGGGCTGATTATCTGCCTGACACAGGGCCGCCATCGCTATTACAGCCTTGCGGGGCAACATATTGCCGGGCTGCTGGAAAACCTGATGGGGGTTTCCATGCACCCACGCATTTCTCCTACGCCCCGCACGCCGGTAAACATGCGTTATGCACGTACCTGCTATGACCATCTGGCGGGAGAGTTGGCGGTGAAAATTTACGACTTCATGCTGCGGGAAAAATGGCTTGAGGAGGATGGCAACGCGCTGACACCAGAGGGAAAATCTCAGCTCCAGAATCTCGGGGCCGTGCTCGATCCACATCCACGCCGCAAGGCCTGCTGCCCGTGCCTGGACTGGAGCGAAAGACGTTTCCATCTGGGAGGAGATGCAGGTTCAGCTTTAATGACGCTTCTTCTACACAAAGGCTGGATAACCCGCACGCCGGGATATCGTGAAGTGAATATGACCGGTAGCGGCGCGATTGCCATGAAGAAATTGTTCAGCCTGAATCTGCCTTAGCCGCTCTTTTTAAATCGCGCTTATACCTAAAAACTGCTTCTACTCAAAGATGCTCCCATTATTGAGGCCGCCGCACTGGCGGCCGACAGTCCCAACAAACACTGAACACAAAAAACAATCAGTTCACTATTAGTTCCGGGTTTGTAGTCATATGCTTTGTTTATCAAAAGTGGAGGTGACTATGAACACAACAAAACGTTTTTTAATGCAGTTA
>Ga0160438_1000454_pt1 | contig 11567 bp, 10 predicted proteins | sample HID1975K_E0MG_FD_108203 | JGI IMG/M metagenome (GOLD analysis project Ga0160438, IMG submission 108203) | Enriched soil microbial communities from UW Madison campus, WI, USA - HID1975K_E0 MG | ecosystem: Environmental > Terrestrial > Soil > Unclassified | place: USA: Madison, Wisconsin...
GGGCAGCGATAGTGGCGACGATGAGCCAGATGCGGATTTCCTCGAGAGAGGCGCCGCGGCCGGCCTTTTCGCAATAGACGGCCGCCAGTACGTAGCAGACGAGGAAGTGTACCGCCCAGATGATGGGCGCGGCGATGACCTTCCAGAGGCCGGTGCCATGGCCGGTTTCGCGTTCGATTTCGTTATTGGCGCGGTTCGCATTCATTGGAGTAGCGGAAAGCCTCCTATGATTGCTGAGGTCAGGACGACGCTGAAGCCGACGAAGTGCCAGTAGAGCGAGACGTTCCAGATATCGGCGTCGTATTTCGGGGTCATGCGGCCGAAGATGGATCGCGTGAGGCAATAGGCCTGCATGATCATGCCCACGGCGAGGTGCAGGACCACCCAGACCACGAGAGCCCAGACTATCGCCGGATAGGCGTGGAGGGTCGGGTCGAGGCCGGTGGTCCAGGGACCTGCCGTGATGGCAACGCCGCAGCTGGCAGCGGCGACCAGCCCTATGACAAGCAGGCCCCGCGCCAGCCCGACCGAGCCGGAGCCGTTGGCAAGGCGAGCACCGAAGGTGGCGCCCCAGGCAAGAAGTCCAAGACAGAAGGCGACAAGGGGCCACTGCCAGCCCGGCCCGGTTTCGCCCGCAGGAGGGAAATCGGTGTGGATGGTCCAGAAGAAGAAGTAGCCGAAGACCACGGAGAGGTAGGCGGTGAGGTCGCCGGTCATGGTGATGAACATGGCCCACCAGCCGGTCGATTTCGGCCCCGAGACGTAAAGGGGCAGGTGGCGGCCGTCGCCGATGTCCTTGGTATCCTTTTCGGGGTGAACGCCTGTGCCCGTCCATAGCCAGTAGAGCAGGACGGCCAGGAAGAAGACGCCCGAAAAGGCGGTGATCCACCACCATTTGAAGACGGTGAAGATGAACACGCCGCCGAGACCAAAGGCGGCCAGCATGGGCAGGAAAGTGGGCTTGCCGACACGCAGGACCTGGATGGGTTCGGCATCGAGCACGGAAGTGACGAGGGTCTCGCGCTTGCCTTCCTCCGCGCTGGGGAGGAGGCCTCGCCCCTGATCGATCGTGTTGAGGAGGTCCTTGTCGTCCCAGAGGGGGTAGCGGCTGTTGATGGTGGGAATAGAACGAAGGCCCCAATTGTCGGCGGGCACCCGGCCCGCCCATTCGAGCGTGCCGGCGTTCCAGACATTGCGAGCAACATTGGGTTCGCGGCTTTTGGGGCGGACGCAATCCCAGACGAAGAGCAGGAAGCCGGCGGCAAAGATGAAGGCGCCCATGGTCGAGGTCATGTTGAGCGCGTCCCATCCCCGCTCGGCGCCATAGGTGTAGACGCGGCGCGGCATGCCCAGAAGTCCCGTCAGGTGCATTGGCAGGAAGGCGATGTGGAAGCCGATAAAGATCAGCCAGAACGACCAGATTCCCAGCACGCGGGACAGCGCCTTGCCCTGGGAGAACGGGTAATAATAGCGGATGCCGGCGAGCACAGGGAACAGCATGCCGCCGATAAGGGTGTAGTGCAGGTGCGCGACGATGAAATAGGTGTCGTGGGCCTGGAAATCGAAGGGGGCGACGGCCACCATGACGCCGGTCAATCCGCCGATAATGAACGTAGCCAGGGCTCCGAGGCAGAAGAGCATCGGGACTGTCCGCACCACAGTGCCAAGCATGACCGTGGCGATGAAGGCAAAAAGCTGGATGCCGGTAGGGATGGCCACCGATTCCGACGCGGCTGAGAAAAAGCCCAGGGAAATGGAGGGCAGGCCGGTGGTGAACATGTGGTGCACCCAGAGGCCGAACGACAGGAAGCCGGTGCCGATGGCCGAGAGCACGATCCAGGAATAGCCGGCGATGGGCCGCTGGGCGAAAGTCGGGACGATCATGGCCAGGAGCGCGATGGCCGGCAGGAAGATGATGTAGACCTCCGGGTGCCCGAAGATCCAGAACAGGTGTTGCCAGAGGATCGGGTCGCCGCCGCGCCGGACGTCGAAGAAGGGCCAGTCGAAGGCGCGTTCAAGCTCGAAGAGAAAGTCGCCGGCGATGAGCGGCGGAAAGGCGAAGAGGATCATCGCGCCCACCACCAGTACGTACCAGCCATAGAGCGGGGTGAGGTTGATATGCATGCCCGGCGCGCGGCATTTGAGGACCCCGACGATCAACTCGACCGCCGCGGCGATTGAGGCCACTTCGATGAAGCTGAGGCCGAGCAGCCATATGTCGGCGCCGATGCCCGATTGCTCGGTGGAAAGGGGCGGATACATGAACCAGCCGGCGTCGGGGGCGGCGTCGAAGAAGATGGAGCCGCAGACGAAGACGCCGCCGATGAGGAAGCACCAATAGCCGAAGGCCGAAAGGCGCGGGAAAGGCAGGTCGCGCGCCCCGAGCATGGCCGGCAGGATGAGGATGGCCACTGCCTCGAAGATCGGGACGGCAAAGAGGAACATCATCACCGTGCCATGCAGGGTGAACATCTGGTTGTAGGTGTCCGCGCTGACGAGGGTGTTGTCGGGCACGGCCAGTTGCGCGCGAATGATGAGGGCCAGCGCGCCGGCAAAGAGCATGAAGGCAAAGGCGGTGGCGATGTACCAAAGGCCAACGACCGAATTGTTGACGTCCGAGAATGCCCGCCAACCGGTGGGCCGCTCCCAGACTTTCGCCAATTGCTGTGCTTCGGCGCTTTTATCGGTCATCGGAGGTCCATGAGAAAATCGACGATGGCCGCACGATCGGCATCGGGCAGGGTGGCAAAGGAGGGCATGCGGGCGCCGCGCTTGATGTGGGTCGGCGCAACAATCCAGTCGTCGAGCGCTTCCCGACTGAAGGGCAGGGTGCCGGCAGCGATGGTTCGGCGGCTGGCGAGATGGGTGAGGTCGGGGCCGACGGAGCCGGCTTCGCTGACGCCGCGCACGATGTGACAGGCGCCGCAGCCAGCGGCCAGAAAGGCTGCGCCGTTCGTGCTTGTGGCGGGTTGGGCCTGAGCTGAAAGCCAGGCTTCGTACTCCGTTTGATCGGAGACGATGACCGGAAAGGCCATGAAGGTATGGGAGGGGCCGCAGAATTCGGCGCAGACGCCGCGATAGACGCCTGGTGTCGTCGGCCGAAGGCGCAGCAGATTTGTCCGGCCGGGAATTGCGTCGAGCTTGCCACCAAGCGAAGGTATCCAGAAGGAATGGATCACATCGGTACTGGTGAGGACGAACTCGACGGTGGAGCCGGCGGGCAGGTGAATCTCGTTGGCGGTGTCGACCCGGGCGCCATCCTCGGTTTCGTACGAAAAGCGCCACCAATATTGTTCGGCAGCAACGTGGATGCGCACATCAGGTGGATCCTGTTCACGCCAGCTTGGCAGCAGCGCAAGCCCGACCAGCAGCAGGATCGCGAGCCCGATTGTCGGGAAAGCCACGCCGCCTATGAAAATGAAACGATCGGCGAATTTCTCGCTCCGGGGGCGTTTCTTGCCGAGCACGGCATAGATGGCCGCGCCCATGATGATGCACCAGACGAGGGCACCGCCAAAGGTCATGAACCAGAAGAGATCGGAGAGTTCAGCAGCATCCTGGCCGGCGGGATGGAGGGCGCTCTGCTCTGGATTACAAGCGGATATCAGCAGCGACGCTGCCAAAACTAGCGCTAGGCGGACAGTATTTCGAAATGAGTTTGCCGCGTCGCGTCGCATCTGCCCCCACAGGATGATCCGTCAATGGAACGCAGGTCCCGCCAATGAGTTCCCTAGTCATGAGCACGGAAAAGGAGGGGCAATGGCAGAGGTGAAGGGTTATTCTACGGTCCAGATTATCCTGCACTGGGCCATTGCAGCGCTGGTGGTGTTCCAGCTCTTCGTCAACGAAGCGATGCAGATCGCATTCAATGAACGGCTTGATGGTGAGATCGGCGGCCAAACGCTGGGCGCGCTGCTGCACATCATCGTCGGGATGACAGTGTTGGTTCTCGCCGCCATACGCGTTTTTTTCCGCCTGCGCCGTGGCGCGCCGCCACCGCACAGCGCCAATCCTGCCATTCTCAACTGGCTCGGGGCGATTACGCACTTCCTGCTCTATGGCTTCATCTTTTTCATGCCGCTGACCGGAGCGATCGCGTGGTTCCTCGGGATCGAGCTGGCGGCAGAACTCCACGAGATTGGGCGGCTGGTCCTGATCCCGGCCATCGCCTTCCATGTCGTGGGGGCGCTGGTGGAGCATTTCGTGCTCCGCCGGGATTCGCTGACCCGCATGCTCAAGGCGACCGCTGACGGCTAAACCTTGTAGATGCGCTCCGCATTGCGGTGAAGAAGGCGCGACTGCTCGTCTGGGCTCGCGCCAGAGATGATGTCACGCGTTGCCTCGACCCAGCGGGTGAGCGAACCGGTGCGGGTGACGACGGGGTGGTCAGAGCCCCAGACGACGCGGTCCCAGCCAAAGCTCTCGATGACGTGCTCGACATAGGGGCGAATCGTGTCGACGGTCCAGTCGCGGCCGGAATAAGCGACGATCCCCGACACCTTGGCGTTGAGATTGGGCAGGCGCGCGAGGGCGCGGATGTTATCCCGCCAGGGATCGAGGCCTGTTCCGGTGACGTCGGGGACGCCGCAATGGTCCAGGATGAACGTGACATCGGGCGCACGCTCGACGAGCTTCTGACCAATGGGCAATTGGTCGGCGCGGACACACAGGTCGAAGCTGAGATCGTAGTCCGGCAGGTGGCGGATGTTCTCGATGAAGAGATCGGACTCGCTAAGGTCGTCTGGCGCTTCGTGAAGAATGCGTCGAACGCCTTTGACATGGGCAAATTCGCTCAGGCGCTCCACCTGGGCAACGAAGTCGGTGTGTTCCGGTCGGCAGGCGGCAATGGCACCGACAATGCGCGGCAGTCCGAGGACGAACTCGGTCTCGGGCAGCATGTCGGTTTCGGCGACGTCCACTTCCATGTGAAGGGCGGTTTCGATGCCGAGCGGCAATGCCTCATCGAAATAGGCTTCCAGCGGCCAGGGCCGGTTGATCTCCGGCGCATCGGCAAGCCAGGGATAGGAAAAACGGTTGGGATAGACGAGGTGCAGATGGGTGTCGAGAATGCGCATGTCCTTGAACTCCTCAGGCCCTAAAGGCTAGCCATCCAGCAGGGCGATGCATTCCTCATCATGGGTGACGCCCAGCTCTGCCAAGCCATGCCCCTCGGCGCTGGCATTGCCACCCATCTGCGCCATCAGCGTGTCGCGCTTGCGCATCAGGTCGAGATCGCGTTCTCCGGAGAGTGCCTTGGCTTCGTCGAAGGCCGTGATGGCTCGCTCGTCATATTGGGCACCCGTCTCACCGTCCCCGTCGGCGCTGAGATAGCGCGCGGTGAGAGCATAGTAAGCGGCACATTCGATATATTTATCGGCGACGCCGTCGATGACGTCGGGTGAGGCTGGGGCCGTCGGCGCCTGCTGGCGTGTGGTTGCAATCACCATCCATACGAGAAGCACAAGCACCACAATGGGCGCGATGATCTTTCCGACCATGGCCTCTTCCCCTCCTTATTCCCTACAGTCTCTTCAATTGTGCAGAGGGTTTCGTCAAGCGTCGGCTTGCACTGGACCGCGCGAACCGCCAGACTTCGCAAAAGGCCTCAAGGCCTGTGGGGGGATGGAATGAGGGCCCGGCATATTGCCCTGGTGACGGGGTCGACCAGCGGAATCGGCTTGGCCGTCGCTCGGAAACTCGCGGCGATGGACTTTGACGTAGCTGTTCACGGATTTGAGTCCGATGAAGCGGTTGCGGACCAAATCCGCGCGCTGCAGGCACTGGGGGACGGTCGCATTCACTATGTGCGCGCCGATCTTACCGATTCAACGGCCAGTATTGGGCTCGTGCAGGAAGTGGTGCAGGCGCTGGGCGGGATCGACATTCTCGTCAACAATGCCGGCATCCAAAAGGTCTCGTCCATTGCAGATTTTGCTGAAGACGACTGGCAGCGGCTAATGGCGGTCAATCTCGATGCGGCGTTTCACGCCATGCGAGGTGCATTGCCGCATATGGTGGCCGGGGGCTGGGGGCGGATCATCAATGTTGCCTCGGCCCATGGGCTGCGGGCCTCGCCCTTCAAGTCCGCCTATGTGGCAGCGAAACATGGACTTGTGGGGCTGACCAAGACCGCAGCGCTGGAAGTGGCCGAGAAGGGGATCACGGTCAATGCCATCTGCCCAGGCTATGTTTGGACGCCGCTGGTGGCAAAACAAGTGGAAGACCAGGCAAGGGTCCACGGCATTAGCGAGGAGGAGGTGATCAGCCGGATCATCCTCGCGCCACAGCCGAGCAAGCAGTTTGTGCAGCCGGAGGAGATCGCCGAGCTCGTCGCCTATCTTTGCTCGGACTGGGCACGGTCCATTACCGGTGCCGCAATCGCCATCGACGGGGGATGGACGGCCAAATGATTGCTGGAGCGCAGCCGATGGACGGCGATGTCATGTTCAATCCGGATCCGCAGAGAGTTGCGGGCAGCGCAATGGCCCGGTTCGCCGAATTGGCGGGATTTGCGCCGACAGACTATGACGGGCTTCACCGCTGGTCGGTGGACGAGGTGGAGGCGTTCCACTCCGCACTCTGGTCCGCATTCGACGTGGTCGGCCAACGCGGGGAGAGGGTTTATGTGCCGGGCGCCACGATCCGGGAGACGCGGTTCTTCCCCGATGCGGAGGTCAATTATGCGGAGAACCTGCTCCGCGAGGCCGATGACCGGCTGGCTATCATCGCCCATCGCGAGGACGGAACGCGCCGGACGCTAACGCGGGCCGGGCTTTACGGTCTGGTCTCGCGCATGGTGAAGGCGTTGCGCGCAGAGGGGATCGGGGTCGGCGACCGGGTGGCTGGGATCGTCACCAATGATATCGAGGCCATCGCGCTCTACCTCGCCAGTTCGGCCATCGGGGCAGTGTGGGCTTCGTGCTCGCCCGATTTCGGGCCGGCGGCTGCAGCGGACCGGCTCGGTCAGGTTGAGCCGAGCCTCTTGGTCGCCGTTCCCGGTTATGGCTATGGGGGCAAGCGCTTCGACACGACTGCGTCCATCAATGCCGTCGTCGCGGCAAGTGCGCCAAAGCGTGTCGTGCTCCTAGGCGCGGTGGAGGATCTGTCGGCCTATGAGGGGCCGGCGATCGCGCTCGACGATTGGCTGGTCCCGCACGCGGCAGAAGAAATCGACTTCTTGCGGCAGGGTTTCGATGCGCCGCACGCGATCCTCTTTTCGTCGGGCACGACGGGTAAGCCGAAGGGCATCGTGCATGGAGCGGGGCGCCTTTTGCTGCAGCATCTCAAGGAGCACCAGCTCCATTGCGATCTTCGGGCAGGCGACCGGTTTTTCTATTACACCACCTGCGGCTGGATGATGTGGAACTGGCTGGTATCGGGCCTCGCCTCGGGCGCGACGCTGGTGACATATGACGGCAATCCAGCCTTCCCGCACGCAGGACGGCTGGCTGACATCATCGACGCTGAGGAAATCGATATTTTCGGGACCTCGGCGAAATTCATCGACGCCTGCAACAAGGCACGGCTACGGCCCCGGGATACGCATAGATTGGAAAATCTCCGAACCATCTTGTCCACCGGTTCGCCGCTGCTGCCGGACGGTTTTGACCACATCTATCGGGACTGGAAGCGCGATGTGCATCTGGCCTCAATCTCCGGAGGGACCGATATTTGCGCTTGTTTCCTGGGCGGGGTGCCGACATTGCCGGTGCGTCGGGGCGAGATGCAGGGCGCCATGCTGGGCATGGATGTGGCCGGGTTCGACCAGGCGGGAAAGCCCGTCGTCGCGGGAGCAGGTGAACTCGTCTGCCGCAACGCCCATCTCTCCATGCCTCTGGGCTTCTGGAATGATGCCGATGGTGCACGATATCGCGCCGCCTATTTCGAGCGCTTTGAGGGTGTGTGGACCCATGGAGACTATGTCGAGAAACGGCCCTCCGGCGGCTATGTGATCCATGGGCGCTCGGACGCGACGCTCAATCCGGGCGGCATCCGGATCGGCACGGCAGAAATCTACCGACAGGTCGAACCGATCCCGCAAATCCTCGAGGCCATCGCGGTGGGGCAGGACTGGCAGGGCGACCAGCGCATTATCCTGTTCGTGCGTCTGGCAGATGGGGTGGTCCTCAACGATGCGCTCGTGAGCGAGATCAAGAGACGCATCCGCGCTGGCGCAACGCCCCGGCATGTCCCGGCAAAAATTCTCGCCGTGCCGGATATCCCGCGCACGCGATCGAACAAGATCGCCGAATTGGCGGTGCGCGATGCGGTCAATGGCAAGGCGCTGGAGAACAATCCAGGTCTCGCCAATCCCGAAGTGCTGCTGCACTTCAAGGATCGGCCAGAACTGGTGGACTGAGGGGGCCCTCAGTTCTTGCTGATGCGGCGACCACTCTGGCCGTCGAACACATAGGTCCTTTCAAGGGGTGCGGTGACCGAAAGGCGCGAGCCGGTCTCGATGTCCTCCTCGCTCGATACCAGAACCATTGTCGGCTGGCCTGAGAGGTCAAGGGTGACGAAGGTCTGTCCACCGGTGGGCTCGACAAAGGTGACCTCGCCCGACAGCGGGCCGCTGCCGGCCTGGAAATGCTCGGGCCGTACACCGATAGTAACCTGTTGGCCGTCGCTGACTGCCTCCGCAGCATTGAACGCGAAGCTGAGGCCGCTGGCGGTGCGGGCGGAGTTGCCCTCGATGGTGGCCTCGAAGAAGTTCATGGCCGGGGAGCCGATGAAGCCGGCGACGAACAAATTGGCCGGCCGGCGATAAAGCTCCATCGGCGAGCCTTCCTGCTGGATAACGCCGTGGTTGAGCACCACTACGCGGTCGGAGAGAGTCATGGCCTCGACCTGATCATGCGTGACGTAGATCGAGGTGACGCCGACCTTTTTGTGCAGCGCCTTGATCTCGGAGCGCATCTGCACACGCAGTTTTGCATCGAGATTGGACAGAGGTTCGTCGAACAGGAACACGGCGGGATCACGCACAACAGCACGGCCCATGGCCACGCGTTGGCGTTGACCGCCGGACAGTTGGCTCGGCTTGCGTTCGAGCAGAGGCTCGAGTTCGAGCATGCGCGCCGCCTGACGGACGCGCTGGTCGATTTCCGCCTTTGGCTTTCCCGACAGTTCGAGGTTGAACGCCATGTTCTTGTAAACAGTCATGTGCGGGTAAAGCGCGTAGGACTGGAACACCATGGCGATGTTGCGCTCGCGCGGGGTGAGGTCATTGACCACGCGGTCGCCGATGATGATGTCGCCCCCCGAGATGTCCTCGAGCCCGGCGACCATGCGGAGGATTGTTGATTTGCCGCAACCGGACGGACCGACCAGGGCGACGAATTCTCCGTCTTCCACGGACAGGTCGATGCCTTCGATGACCGAGACGGCACCATAGCTCTTGGCGATGTTTCTGAGTTCAAGACCAGCCATTTGCAGTGCTCCCAGGTCTATTTGACGGCGCCGGCGGTCAGGCCAGCGATAATGTGTTTCTGCGCCGCAAAGAAGACGATCACGGTGGGCAGGATGGTGAGGGTGATGAAGGCCAGGATCAGCTGCCAATCAGTCGAGAACTCGCCGCGATAGACCATGATGCCGAGCGGCCAGGGATATTTGCTCTCGGAGTTGAGCATGATGAGCGGCAGGATGTAGCTGTTCCAGGAGCCGACGAAGGAGATGATGCCCACGGTGGCGATGATCGGCCGGGAGAGCGGCAGGGTGATGCTCCAGAAGAACCGCAGATATCCGGCCCCGTCGACAAAGGCGGCGTCGAAGAGCTCGCTGGGGAGATTACGGAAGAAATTGCGGAACAGCAGCACCGACATGCCGAGCCCGAAGGCGACCTGCGGCAGGACAACCCCCCAATAGGTGTCCAGCAGCCCCAGATCGCGGATGCGGATGAACAGCGGAAGGATGGCGGTTGCTGCCGGGAACATCAGCCCGATGAGGAAGTAGTTCAAAAGGAAACCCGAGCCGAAGAACTTCACATGGGCGAAGGTGAACGCGGTCATGGCCGAGAGCGAAAGGGTGAGGAAGACCGTCAGGGCGGCGATGAGCAGGGAATTGCCCATCTGCAGCCAGTAGCGTTGGCTGAAGAGAATGTCGCCGTAATTGCTCCATTGCCAGTTGGCCGGCAAACCGAAGGGATTGCCCCGCAATTCGCCGAGAGTCTTGAAGCCCCCCAGGGCCGTGCTCAGCAGCGGAATGATGATGATCGCGGTCAGGATCGTCAGGCTTATGTAGAGATAGACCTTGGTGGGCAGGCGCTCGCTGCGCCCGCCGCCGGCGGTGGCTGCGTCGATGGGTGCGGTTGTCTCAGTCATTTTTCATGAAGATCCGCTTGTAGCTGAAGGCGAGGACGACGCAGATGACGAAGAGCACGACACCAACGGCCGAGCCGAAGCCGACCTGCATGCGCATGACGCCGAAGCTGTAAAGGAAGGTAACAAGGGTCTGGGTGGAGTTGGACGGACCGCCGCCGGTCAACGGCATGATCATGTCGAACAACTGGAGCGAGCCGATGACGGCAAAGAACACCGAAAGACGGACCGTCGAGCCCAGCATGGGCAGGGTGACACGGTAGAATTTCTGCCAGCCTGTGGCCCCGTCGATATCGGCCGCCTCGAGCACGCTCTTATCGATGGACTGCAGGCCCGCCACGAAGAGCATCATGTGAAAGCCGAAATACTTCCAGACGATGACGCCGAGCACAGCGTAAAAGGCAACCTGGCGGTCGGCCAGCCAGAACGGGGCTTCCATTCCCAGGGACGTAAAGAGCCCACCCACGAGACCAAACTGTCCGTCATAGACAAAGCGCCAGATCATGCCTGCGGCCACGTCTGCCAGGACATAGGGTAAGAAGAACAGGAGGCGGAACATCACCGCGCCTTTGATCCGGTGCGTCACCATGGTGGCGATCCAGAGGGCGAGCGGGATTTGGATGACGATGGAGACGAGGATGATCAGCCCATTGTTGATCAGGGCCTGGCGAAACGCGCCATTGTTGAAGATCAGCTCGTAATTCTTGGTGCCGACCCATTGGGTGGGCAAGCCATAGCCATTCCAGTTGTAGAAAGAATACCAGGCGGCTTCGCCCATGGGCAGGATGACGAAGACGGTAAAGAGCAGCAGGGCCGGTGGCAGAAACAGCACCAGGACGGGCAGGGTGCCGCGGACGTGACGTTTGCTGCGACGGGCAACTGCCGGCGCGCGGGTAGCGAGCGGGGGTGCGGCGGCGAGCGAACTGGTTTGGCTCATGGATCAGTCTCCCGGGGCGGGTCAGGCGCGAGGAGCGGCCTCGCCTGATTGAGGCGAGGCCGCACCGGACTACATCTCGAGCGAGAAGGCGTCCTGGATCTGCTGGACGGCATCTTCCGCGGAGATCTGGCCGGCGGCCAGTTCGGCGGACATGTCGTTGACCACGCGGCCCACATTGGGACCCAGATCCTGGTCGAGGTAGTTCTGGTGCCAGGTGGCCTTGGCCTTCTGGGCCGCGGCCTCTGCCATGGACGGATCCTTGACGCCGACTTCTGCACCGATCGTGGTGGGAAGAATGGCGTTGCGTTCGGCTA
>Ga0160438_1000462_pt1 | contig 11491 bp, 11 predicted proteins | sample HID1975K_E0MG_FD_108203 | JGI IMG/M metagenome (GOLD analysis project Ga0160438, IMG submission 108203) | Enriched soil microbial communities from UW Madison campus, WI, USA - HID1975K_E0 MG | ecosystem: Environmental > Terrestrial > Soil > Unclassified | place: USA: Madison, Wisconsin...
ACGAAGCAAGCAAGCCAGGCACTTTGGTTCCTTTGTTGCGGACAAAGGAACTAGCCAGTGCGGCAATGAGCACGGAAAGCCCGACGGGTAAAGGCAAAAAAAATATGATGAAATTAATCGTTCGTTTAAAATCAACAAACAAAATGCTTGAACATTTTTCTAATGCGCATTCGCCATATCCACTTTGGCTCTGGCATTCTTTAACATTAAAATAAAGGGAACACAGATCAAAAACATGATACCGATATAAAGAAAGACATCCATATACGAAAGCACCGAAACCTGCCCCATTAACGAACCATCCATTGCCTGCAAAGCTGCTGATTTTGCCTGATTCGGCGCCATACCATGCTGCATAAAGTTAGACACCAATCCCTGATATTTTTGTTGAAAAAGCGGATTAGTCGGATTAATATGTTCAATAAGATTATTTCGGTACAGCGCACTCTGCCGGGTTATAAATGTCGTAATTAAAGCAATGCCAAATGATCCTCCCAATTGGCGCATCATCCCTGTAAAAGCAGCTCCCTGGCCAATCTGTTGCCCTTTTAAAGTAGAAAGTGACAAAGCACTCACCGGTATAAATAACATACTCAGCGCTAAACCACGCAGCATCAACATCCAGAAAAAGTCTCTTTCGCCAGTATCCGGTGTAAGGATGCGAAATCCCCAGAAGCAGAACAGAAAAAACAAAAACATACCAGCAGCAGCTAGATACTTCTGTTTGACACCCCGCTGCAATACCTGCCCGATAATAGGCATCATGAAAGCCGTTATCAATGCCGAGGGAACGAGCAATAATCCCGCCTGATAGGCCGTCCACCCTAAATTATTCTGTGTATATAGCGGGATAATAAATGTAGACCCATACAAACCAAACCCCATGATAAAGGAGAGGATTGTCCCCACGCGCAAATTCGCATCTTTCAGCACCCTCAATTCCACGATAGGATTCTTGGCAGTCAACTCGCGCCATATAAATAGGTATATACTGAGCACGCAAAGCACAGCAAAGGCCAATATCATGCTGTTATTGAACCAATCCTCTTCCTGTCCGCGTTCCAACACAAACTGTAGGGAACCCACCGCTCCAGCCAAAAATACGATCCCCCACCAATCAATTTCTTTAGCCGATTTCTTTTCACCATATTTAGGGCTTTTCACAAACTTTAAGGTTAGCATAGTAGCAATTACACCGATCGGGATGTTGATGTAAAAGATATAGGGCCAGCTGTAATTCTCCACAATATATCCACCCAAAGGAGGACCTAATGTTGGTCCAACAATAACACCTAAGCCGTAAAGTGCCTGGGCCATACTTCTTTTTTCCAACGGAAATACCTCTGTTATGATCGTCTGGGAAGTTACCAATAAGGCCCCACCTCCTACACCTTGCAAAAATCGAAATAAAATGAGCTCCCACATGGTGTTGGAATTTCCGCAAAGAAATGAACATACCGTAAAGAGAATCACCGAAGCAGCGAAATAATTCCGCCTGCCGAACTGCTGCGAAAGAAAACTTGTCAAAGGCACCACAATCACATTACCGATGGCATAAGCGGTTATAACCCATCCTATCTCACTCAATGTCGCTCCCATATTGCCCCTCATTTCATTGAGTGCCACATTAATAATGGTCGTGTCAACGATTTCCAGTAAAGCACATAGGATGGCTGTTATGGTGATAATTGCCCTTCTCCACCCATATTCTACCAATGAATTTTGTTCCATTATATTTTGGTTATTCGTTGTTGTGAACCATTCACAACATGCAGAAACAATTCAATTAATTCAAATGCACATCTACCAGCACATTCATGCCTGTACGTATTTTCTGAATGAGTTCAGCATTTTGGTTTTCGCCGAAATTTATTCTAACCGGAATGCGCTGTACCACTTTTACAAAGTTACCAGAGGCATTGTCTGGTGGCAATAATGACTGGGCCGCTCCAGTTGCAGGAGAGAAAGATGCCACGGTTCCTTCTAGGGTGGAGTCTGGGAAAGCGTCTACCTTGATGGAAACTTTCTGACCTATTTGCATTTTTGTCAACTGTGTTTCCTTGAAATTAGCGATAACCCATTTATCCGTCTTAGGTACGATGTTAAAAAGCGACTGTCCGGCCGATAAAAACTGACCCGGTTGTAAATTTACTTTTCCTACCTGACCATCTATCACAGCAGTGATCACGGTATAAGAAACATTTAATTGGGCTGCTTCCACTTCTGCCTCGCGCTGCTTAATGGTTGCCTCAGCCACAGAAGCCTGACCGGAGCTCACTGTTTTCTGTGTGCTCACAGCGGCAGCTTGTTTGGAAGCCGACTGCTTTTGGGTTTCCAAGATATCCAATTGTCTTTGTGCTAACTGCTTAGTAGCGAGTGCCTGTTCGTATTGTTGTTGTGTTATGGTATGATCTTTAATCAGATTTTCATAACGTTCAAAGTCATTCTCTGCCCGCCATAAATTAATCTTCGCCGATTCTATTTGCGCTTCTACCGTGTTTACGTTTACTTGAGAAGTGCCTATGTTTGCCTGCGCTACCTGTACACCTGCTCCTGCTACACCGGCATTACTCTTAGCAGTGGCCAAAATAGCCGCTGCCTGCGCCAACGTAACCTGATAATCCCGATCATCCAGAATCACCAAAGTATCTCCTTTATGTACAAATTGATTGTCCGTAACGCGCACCTCTTTGATATAGCCAGCTACTCTTGGTATAACCGGACTGATGGTAGACACGATCTGCGCGTCATCCGTCTCCTCGTGTTTCTGTCCGTGAAGATATTTGATTACTCCATAGGTACCTCCGACGAGGATCAACAGGATAAAAACAATTGCAAAACCCTTATTTCCGGATTTTTTTTCCGGTTCTTTTGCTATAGCTTGATTATTGTTTTCCATTTTATATATACTAAATTCTTATTTTAACTTATTTATCTGTTTAGTTGCAGGCTTACTCTGACGCATTTAGGCCAGCGCTTTCATATAGTTTATTGTAAGCCACCACGGCATCTGCTTTTGCATATTCATAATCAATTCCTGCCTGCAAACGGGCCACATCCGCATCCAGCAAATCGGTTGTTGTAGCTAAGCTATTATCGTATTTATTTTTGGTGATACGGTAGTTTTCATTCGCCTGTTCAACGGCCTTTTCATATACCTGTATCTTCTTCAGATGCTGCGTATAATCTTGATACGCTTTATGGATGTCAATACGAATACCGTCTTTAAGCTGTTCCTGGTTCCAAGCAAGTTGTTCTTCCTGAGCCTGTGCCTGCTTCACTTTAGCTCCTGCTTTGTATAGTGAGGCTAAGTTATAGCTCAGGCCGACACCCGCATTCACGGCATTGGTAACGGTAAAGGCATGCGGTACATTAACTCCTATGTAACCGGCAGAAATGGCCAAGGATGGATAATATGATCCTTTCGCAACTTTTACGCCAGCATGCGCTGCATCCTGCCGATTCGCCAATGCTTTAGCATCTGACCTATTACTCAACGCCAGATTTTCCCATTCAATGAGCGTTTTTATCTGTGGATGCACTTGTAAGCCTGTTGTATCCAGTACAAGCTGGGTATTCTCGTCCAGGCCAAGCATCAGATTGAAGTTGAAATTGGTTATCTTTTCATTATTTTCTGCATTCAATAAGGCCAGTTCGACGTTGCTTTCCTGTAATTGTACCTTGAGCAGGTCATTTCGAGCAACCAACCCATTTACCTCCATATTAGCAAAATCCTTCACCCTTTGTTTAGATGTGTTTAAGTTCTCCGTCACTAACTTTACCGCTGCCTGTGCTTTGTATAGGTTATAATACGCCGCTATTGTATTCTGCACTACCTCTTGTTTATTCCGTTCCGCATCCAATTCTGTGGCCTTTTCTAGATATTTGGCAGAAGTGATTCCGTTGGTAATTTTCCCTCCCGAAAAAATGGGCAAACTCGCCGTTGCGATACCGAACATCGCCTGGTTAATATTGGGTGTTTCACTGACACTACCAGATCCTTCTCCAGACTCTCCCGAACCAGACCCCTGCAATTTAAAATCTACATTCGGCCTGTTTACACGCAAATACTGTCCTGAAATATCAATATCAGGCAATCTATTATCTTTCGCTTCCTGTAAGGACGCCAATGCCTGTTTTACTTTACTGTCACTTACTTTTAATTCTTTGCTATTTTCTAAACCAAGCTCAATGGCCTGTTGAAGTGTAAGTGCTTTTTGTTCTTGAGCTAAAACGGTGTTGCTTCCAACTATAAGCAAACAACAACCTAATAAAAAATAATTCACTTGTTTCATCCGTAAATATTTTGTAATCCACCGGTAAGATGGAGCTTGACATCTTTTAATCCGCCGGCTGATGGATTCCATATAAGGAAAATGGAATTTTAAACTTGGACGGGCTATGATGTTATTCATTTGAATATGATTAATCTTTTGCCAGATCATGATGCGTTAAGTAGGCAATGAACATTTGTTTTAAGTGGATTCTTAATATCTCGATTTTTTGCTTTTGAAACGACTCTAAACCGGCCCCATCCAGCTTCGCATTACAGGCCTCGTATCTGCTATTGGCAAGCATCTGGTTAACACTTCCGATAAGTACAGAGGATAAGAAGAAAACATTGACGTCTTTGCGGAAAACCCCCATGCGTTGCCCGCTTTTCACGGCTTTTTCCACTAGCTTTCTGTTCTTCGTTTTCATTTCCAATATCATATCAAAGAGAGGGCCTCCTTGTATGACACTGGCTTCGCGCGTCATTAAGCGGTTAAATTGCTGTTTGCTATACAATGTATCGATAAATACATCAATTATTTTTTCCACTTTTTCAAAAGCAGTACTTTCTTTTTCATAAATAATACTCTCCAGTTTACCCGTGATAAATGCAAAATGTTTAGCAAAAAGAGCTTCCAATAATTTTTCTTTCGAACCAAAATAATAAGAAACCATTGCCACATTTACTTCGGCCTCATGGGCAATATCCCGGATGGAGGTTTTATCATATCCCTTATCCGCAAACAGCCTGAGTGCAGTGTCCATGATCAAAAGCTGTTTTTCACTATAATCTGCCATTTTGAAAAATTTAACGGCGCAAAATTAAACAAACGTTTAATTCAAACAAACGTTTAATTAACCACACATGACACAACTACACAAAATAGCGATTAACTAGCTGAAAAACAGATATATAAAAATTGTCTTATTAATGTAAAATGCTTTGACTAGAGAAGAGACAAAGCCTAAGATAGCGGGCAAATTTCCTGAAAAGAGCGTTGGAGATATTATAGATAGGGAATTACGCGCGATTTAAGATGTCTCGACTAGCACTCGACATAACAAGCGTTTTCACGCATAACCAACAATAACAACTGGCAACTATAAAAGTCTACCTTTAATAACCAGCGTACCTGCTAGTTTATCATGAAAACATTGTTGTTTACGGTCTAAGAAGCCAGCAAGATAACCTATACCCAGTGTGAGCACACAGGTAATTTTAGCTATATTACGCCAGAGTGCCTTTCCATAACCAATGGGATTTCCTTTCGTATCCGTCACCTTAATCTGCAGCAGCAATTTCCCGGGAGAAGCGTTTCTTGTCGATCCTTCGCCTATTACGTTGAGTAGAAATTTAAATAGAGGAACGAGGATCAGGCCGTATAAAAGTAGGCCCCATTGTTCCTGTTGATCGCTAGACTTCAGCAGGATAGCCAGTGCAAAAAAACAATAGATGACAAAAGCAAAGAAGTAATCTATTGCCGCTGCCAATAAACGAACATCTAGGGTAGCATAATATTGCGGCAAGGCCCGCTCAAAAGATATGCCGAGTGCTTCGCTTAATTCGGCAATTTCACGAAGTTCCTTATAATCATCCCAGCCTTCCTTCTTCAGAAAGTCGGTACCCGTCAGTCCCATCGTCCTAATCTCCTCTAGTGAAAAAGGACCTTCTGGTTTTCCATTTTTAACAATATAGTAGTTTGCCAAAATTCAAAAGTAAAAAAGTTTCCGGCTGCCAGGCGCCCCACAACCAATAACGAATCCATCTAATACCGCTTTACAGAGAAGGACGTTAATCCTCCTTTCAGATCAATCAAAAACTTATCTTTTGCCTGATCGAAGCCTTCGGTGGTATAAGAACCATCGTCTTGTTGCGTAAAACCGGGAAAATCTTTTGAGGATAGTCCGGATTTAACAACGATGCGCCCAGCAGCTTCTTTTGGAATTTCTATTTCAATACTGGCAACTCCCGACTCGGCCTTGATGACACTTTCGCCAACAGGCATACCTAATTTTGTTTCAAAAGAAGCCGCTCCCCCTTTGAGTTCCAAACGCTGCACCTTATAAGCACTCAAATCAAAATCCACAGCTCCTGCCCCGACATCCACGCGGATATTCCAAATAGGATGCACATTGAGCGATAAAAAAGCTTCGTTATCCTTTCCATCTAATTTCCATGATTTTCCTTTCGCCCTTTTCATGCGGAATGATAGATCGGCGATGGAGTCTTTTGTGGTACTCTGTAGCACATGACCTGAAAAAACACCCTTGGTTTTTGCACTGAACAATTCATCTGTAGTGCCTTCCAACTTATATTCCACCGCGCCGCCTTTTATTTCAAGGTTTACCTGTTTCAGACTTGCTTCATACGGACTGGAGAAATCAGCGTTTCTTGAGGTTGATGATGAATCATCGTCCCAGTCGTCATCGCTATCATCACTGTTATAATTAAATTGGACATTAGGGTTCCATATCTTACTAGGTTTGGATACCTGGAAACCTATAAATACCAATGCTGCTACCGTTGCGATAACCGAAACAGCATTACCCACACCCTGCTTAGGCAGCAATAGGTTAACCCCCACAATAATCAAAAAAACCGGCCAAAATCGCCATAAGCTCGACCAATAGAAGGATATGACTCCTGTATTACTCAATAACCACATGATACCAACAAACAGCAGTACCAGTCCCCAATTTAATCTATCTCTATTCATAGCTAATGATTATTATGTTCATCTTGATTCTCATGAACGGTATAGTCTGAACCATTTTCAACTTTTTCTTCCTCTTCATTCTTCCCATTATAATGCTGCTGCTTTGTATACTTAAAAGACGTGAAAATGGTAAAAAGTCCTATAAGAATAAAGATAGAAGGCCAGAATTTTATGAGATCATTCCACTGGAGAAAATCCAGCTGTATAATCAGCAGAAAGAAGCCGATAAATAATAGTATCAATCCAACAGTACTACGTTCATGATTCTTTTTGTTTTTTAACTGCTGAAAAAGCTCGTCTCCACCTACATGAAAATGTTTTTCTGTAGCGTTTTGCTGATGATAGGCATTCTCAAAATTTGGAAAGACCAACGGCTTACGCGGAACCACGATCCACATAATGATATATGCAATAGGACCTGCAATACCGATACCTATTGCGCTAAAGAATATACTCAGCACGAAAATCAACCTTACCCAAACTTTATCAATCCCAAGATATTCGCCGAGCCCTGCACAAACGCCGCCAATCATTCCCTCCTGCTCATTTCTTTTCAGTTCTCTTTCCATCGTCTTATTGATTATGCATTATAGATTCATCTCAGACCTGATCAACAATTATATTTTTGCCGACATCTCAGCTAATTATCATTGGCTTATCATCACATGGGTTCATTAAACACCCTCGTCAAGCGGTCTAATCACCATTTCATCCACGTTCGCTCCGGCACTTAGTTGCAAACAGTTAATCATTACTTTTGCAATATCGCTTGCTGCTACAAATTTCTCTTCAGGTATGTCAACACCTTCCCAGGAAGATGTGTACGTAGAGCCTGGAATTATTTCAGTCACCTTAACTCCGTAAGGACCAAACTCTTGTCTCAATATAGCTGTTAGACCATGAACTGCATATTTTGTTACACTGTAGGCAGCTGCTTTTGCAAAAGGCCTCGTGCCAGCTATGGAGCCTATATTAAACACATAGCCAGATCTTTTGGTGCACATTTTCCGGCCAAAGAAAACGGACAGGTAATGCGTACAATGGACATTAACCGCCCAATGTGCTGCCAGGGCCTCTTCTTCCTCTTCCAGCAGCCCGCCAGGCACGAACATACCCACATTATTCACCAGAATATCTATTTGCGGATATACTTCCATAGCAACGATCGCTAGCTGCTTTACCTGCTCATCCTTACTACAATCTACGGCTGCATATTGCACTTCTATCTGAAACAATGATTGAAGTTCTTCTTTTAATGTGAGCAGCGGGCCCTCTGTTCGAGCAGCAAGCATCAGATGACAACCCTCTGCTGCCAGTGCATAGGCAATGCTTCTACCGATACCCCTCGTGGCGCCTGTTATCAGCGCATAACTTCCTTTTATCATACTTCTATTCGTTGTTGGTTATTCGTTACTCGTTGTTGATTGTTTTTGCTGCTGGTTGGATAGTAAACTTACTTCGTCATTTAACCGGCCAGCAAACAAATATATCAAATTGCTGTTTTTAATTCTGTTTATATGGAATAACCGTTTAGTAGGCATAATTGCATATCAAAGCAATTTTATATAAGTTTGATAACAATATACAGATCTCGAATATATTTTATGTTTTTTACAAGCTTCGGCAAATATCTTTTACTACTAAAAGCGGTTTTTAAGAAACCCGAAAAGGCAAGCATTTATTGGAAAGAAATCATGCATGAAATGAACAGCATCGGCGTAGGTTCGCTGGGCTTAGTTGGTATTATATCCACCTTCATTGGTGCCGTTATGACCATGCAGATTGCCTTCCAGTTAGTATCGGATCTCATTCCCAATTCCATCATCGGACAAATCAACCGCGACTCCAGCATTCTGGAACTTAGTCCCACGATTTCCGCACTGGTCTTGGCCGGCAAGGTTGGGTCTTCCATCTCCTCGCAAATTGGTTCTATGCGGGTAACCGAACAAATAGATGCCTTGGAAATTATGGGTATCAATGCTCCGGGCTATCTGATTCTGCCGAAGATATTAGCAGGCATTACAATGGTACCTTTGCTGGTAATTTTATCTATTTTTTTAGCCCTAACAGGAGGTTTAATTGGAGGAGCTTTATCGGGTGCAGTAACTCCCGCAGACTACATATTGGGCATAACAGGCGATTTCAACGGATATACAGTTGCTGTGGCGCTTGTAAAAGCTTTTGTTTTTGGTTTTATTATCACTTCTATTGCCGCCTATCAGGGTTTCTATGTGAAAGGAGGGGCACTGGAGGTGGGGCAAGCAAGCACCAAAAGTGTGGTGGTCAGCTGCATTACGATCTTAGCGGCCGATTACGTGATTACAGCACTGATGCTTTAGGGGTGATCAGTAAACAGTAATGAGTGACAAGTTGTAACAAAACGGATTGATGACAGATTACGCGCTACTGATTACTTAATAAAGGACGTCAGTAGCAAGATACAAGACATAAGACTTAAAGCAGAAAGCATAGAGAGGGCGTCCAAGAATCTTGATACTTGATACTAAGATCTTGATACTTGATACTTATTACAAAAAATGATTGAAGTAAACGACATATATAAATCTTTTGGCGACAACGACGTGCTCCGGGGTATATCGGCCACTTTTGAGCCCGGTAAAATCAGCTTGATCATTGGTGGCTCAGGTTCGGGTAAGAGTACTTTACTAAAATGTATCGTAGGTTTACACGAACCCAACAAGGGAAAAGTACTGTATCAAGAACGGGATTTTACGCGAATGAACACCGAAGAACGCATTCCTATACGTAAAGAAATAGGCATGCTCTTTCAGAATTCTGCCCTTTTTGACTCGATGACGGTAGAGGAAAACCTCACCTTTCCGCTACAGATGTTTAGCGACATGAGCAAAAAAGAACGGGTGGAAAGGGCTAACTTTTGCTTAGAACGCGTCAATCTGGAAGGCCGAAACAAGCTGTATCCGGCAGAGTTGTCTGGTGGTATGAAGAAGAGGGTAGGTATCGCCCGCGCCATCGCCATGACTCCCAAATATCTGTTTTGTGATGAGCCTAACTCCGGCTTAGATCCCCGCACTTCCATTGTGATAGACGAACTGATCCAAGATATTACGGAAGAATTCAACACTACTACCGTGGTAGTGACGCATGATATGAACTCTGTGATGGGTATCGGACAATATATTCTTTTTCTATATCAAGGAGAGAAAAAATGGGAAGGTTCTAATAAAGATATTACCCATAGTGACGTAGAAGAATTGAACGACTTTGTTTTTGCTAGTCCGTTTATGAAAATCGCCAAAGATAAATTTTAAAAGGACATCAGTAGCAAGATACAAGACATAAGACTTAAAGCAGAAAGCATAGAGAGCGTCCAGGAATATCTTGATACTAAGATCTTGATACTTGATACTTAACAAACACTAACTAAAATCGCTATCTTTGCCCAAAATATTCAGCACTTTGGCACATACTCCTACCACCATACAATTACTTACCCCACAATATTGGCAAGATTACGAACTGATAGACTGCGGGAATTTTGAGAAACTTGAACGTTTTGGCGATCTGATATTAATCAGGCCAGAACCGCAGGCAGTATGGTCCAAAGCACTCGACGAAAGCGAATGGTCAAAGAAACATCACATCCGTTTCAAGGGCAGATCGGCCACCACGGGTGATTGGCTCAAGAAGAATCCCAAAATAGCCGACAGATGGCATATAACGTATAAAAATGCAGACGTAGCGATTAAGTTCCGCTTAGGCCTCACATCATTCAAACATGTAGGGATTTTTCCGGAACAGGCCGTCAATTGGGATTATATTTCTACCACGATCAAATCTTTTAAGACTCCACAGCCGAAGGTATTGAATTTATTTGCATATACCGGTGGTGCTTCGCTGATAGCCAAGGCAGCCGGCGCAGATACCACACACGTCGATTCGATCAAACAGGTAGTTACCTGGGCCAACGAAAATCAGGAACTATCGCAATTAAGCGACATCCGTTGGGTAGTAGAAGATGCTTTAAAATTTGTAAAACGCGAACTAAAACGGGGCAATAAATACAACGGCATCATCCTTGACCCACCAGCATATGGGCATGGTCCGAAAGGTGAAAAATGGAAATTGGAAGATCACATCAATGAAATGATGCGAGATGTGGTGCAACTCTTGGATCCAAAAGAGCATTTTTTGATTCTAAATACTTATTCCTTAGGTTTTTCTTCTGTTATTGTTGAAAACCTCATTAGAAGCGCTTTCCCTCAGGTAAAAAATCTTGAAACCGGTGAACTTTACCTACAGGCAACTGCAGGAAGTAAACTTCCTTTGGGTGTTTTTGGTAAATTTAGAAGTTAAATCTTGGATATTCTACCTGCCTTTCTTAGATCAAGCATAATTTGTTTATTTCTTGTTGTCGAAATAAAAAGAACCTTTTATTTATGCGCTAAGCGCGCAGACTTCTTCTGCTTGGAAGCACCCAAGCAGCAAGGTGCTTTGGCGGGCTTGCTCCCTTGCAATCCGTG
>Ga0160438_1000486_pt1 | contig 11047 bp, 8 predicted proteins | sample HID1975K_E0MG_FD_108203 | JGI IMG/M metagenome (GOLD analysis project Ga0160438, IMG submission 108203) | Enriched soil microbial communities from UW Madison campus, WI, USA - HID1975K_E0 MG | ecosystem: Environmental > Terrestrial > Soil > Unclassified | place: USA: Madison, Wisconsin...
CCGCCATTTTGGGCGCAGCGCGCGTGCCATGCACGTCAGCCCATCGACGCTTTCTCGCCAGATTCAGCGTCTTGAAGACGATCTGGGTCAGCCTTTGTTTTTACGCGACAACCGCACCGTGACGTTGACCGAAGCCGGTGAGCAGCTCAAACAATTCGCTCAGCACACGTTGTTGCAGTATCAGCAAATGCGCCACACCATCGGCCAGGAAGGGCCGTCGCTGACCGGTGAACTGCATCTGTTTTGTTCTGTAACCGCCGCCTACAGTCATTTACCCCCGATTCTCGATAGATTCCGTGCGGAACATCCCAATGTGGAGATCAAACTGACGACTGGTGATGCCGCCGATGCAGTGGAAAAAGTGGATTCTGACGAAGCCGATCTCGCTATTGCCGGGAAGCCAGAAACCTTGCCGCCGGGCGTCGCATTCTCGATTCTGGATAATTTATCCGTCGCACTTATCGCCCCAGCGTTACCGTGCCCGGTTCGTGCGCAGGTCAATCAGCCCAATCCTGACTGGGCAAAAGTGCCGTTCATTTTGCCGGATCAAGGCCCGGTACGCCGTCGAATTGAGTGGTGGTTCCGCCGCCAGAAAATCAGCAACCCGTTTATTTACGCGACGGTTGCCGGGCATGAAGCGATGGTTTCGATGGTCGCACTTGGCTGTGGCGTGGCGTTGATCCCTGAAATCGTGTTGGAAAACAGCCCGGAGCCGGTGCGCAACCGCGTGCAAGTTCTGGAGCGCAACGATGAAACCACACCGTTCGAGCTTGGCGTTTGCGTACAAAAAAAGCGGCTCAATGAGCCGCTTGTGCATGCGTTCTGGAAATTACTGCCCGGTAACCACTAACCCGCGAGGAAGAAGCGGAATGCCGGGTTGTTGGTTTCGTCGTGGCAATCGTAACCCAACTCATTGAGACGGGTTTCAAAATCCGGTTCGTTTTCACCCAGTTCAAACGCCGCCAAAACACGGCCATAATCCGTGCCATGACTGCGGTAATGGAACAGGGAAATATTCCAGTGTGTGCCGAGCGTTTGCAGGAATTTCAGCAAAGCGCCTGGCGACTCAGGGAATTCGAAACTGTACAACCGCTCGCGCAGTGGCTTAGACGGACGCCCACCCACCATGTAGCGTACGTGCAATTTCGCCATTTCGTCATCAGACAAATCGACAACACCATAGCCGCCAGCATTCAATAGTTCGATAATTTCGTGTCGTTCTTCCACGCCACGCGTCAACCGAACACCGACGAAAATGCAGGCTTCTGACGAATTCGAATAGCGATAGTTAAACTCAGTGACCGATCGACCACCCAGCACCTGGCAGAATTTCAGGAAACTGCCTTGCTGCTCAGGAATGGTGACCGCCAGCAATGCCTCACGCTGTTCACCCAGCTCGCAACGTTCAGAAACGTAACGCAGGCCGTGGAAGTTAACGTTTGCCCCGGATAATACGTGAGCGAGGCGTTCACCACGGATCTGATGCTGCTGGATGTACTTTTTCATCCCCGCCAGCGCCAGAGCGCCAGACGGCTCAGCAACAGCACGAACATCTTCGAACAGATCTTTCATCGCAGCGCAGATAGCATCGCTATCCACCGTGATGATGTCGTCGAGGTATTCCTGGCACAGACGGAACGTTTCATCGCCGATGCGCTTAACCGCGACGCCTTCAGCAAACAAACCGACGCGCGCCAAATCAACGGGCTTGCCCGCATCGAGTGCCGCTTTCAGGCAGGCTGAATCTTCCGCTTCAACGGCAATCACTTTGATTTGTGGCATTAGCTGTTTAATCAACACCGCCACACCCGCTGCCAGACCGCCGCCGCCAACCGGAACAAAGATGCGGTCGATATGTGCATCTTGTTGCAGCAGTTCCAGCGCCAGAGTGCCCTGCCCGGCAATGACTGCCGGGTGGTCAAACGGAGGAACGTAAGTGAAACCTTGCTGCTGAGAAAGTTCGATGGCTCGAGCTTTCGCTTCATCAAAGTTGGCACCGTGTAGCAGAACTTCACCGCCAAACGCGCGGACGGCATCGACTTTGATATCCGCTGTCGAAACCGGCATCACTATCAAAGACTTGATACCTAAACGTGTTGAAGAAAGCGCAACACCTTGAGCGTGATTGCCCGCTGAAGCGGTAATCACGCCACTGGCTTTTTGTTCGCTGTTAAGCCCGGCAATCATGGCGTATGCGCCGCGCAGTTTGAAACTGTGCACGGGCTGGCGGTCTTCACGTTTCACCAGAATGACGTTATCCAGCCGTGAGGAGAGCTTTTCCATCTTCTGCAACGGTGTGACCTGCGCGACTTCGTAAACCGGAGCGCGCAGCACAGCTCGCAGATATTCCGCCCCACAAGGGGCGTCAGGTAGCGGTTGTGACTCGGCCATCATTAGCCTCCAAGCTTACTTTTATCGCGCACCGCGCCCTTATCGGCACTGGTGGCAAGCATTGCGTAAGCGCGCAGAGCGAAGGAAACCTGGCGTTCACGCGCACGTGGAGTCCAGGCTTGCGCACCGCGAGCTTCTTGCGCTTCACGACGTGCAGCCATTTGCTGCTCGTTCAATTCCAGTTGTATGCCACGGTTTGGGATGTCGATGGCAATCATGTCGCCATCTTCAATCAGCGCGATATTGCCACCGCTTGCTGCTTCCGGAGAAACGTGGCCGATAGAAAGGCCGGAAGTCCCGCCGGAGAAGCGCCCATCAGTGACCAGCGCACAGGCCTTGCCCAGCCCCATAGATTTCAGGAAGGTTGTTGGGTAGAGCATTTCTTGCATGCCCGGCCCGCCTTTTGGCCCTTCGTAACGAATAACAACAACATCACCCGCTACCACTTTGCCACCAAGGATTGCCTCAACCGCATCATCCTGGCTTTCGTAAACTTTTGCAGGGCCACGGAATACCAGGCTTTCGTCGTCCACACCCGCTGTTTTAACAATGCAGCCATTTTCGGCAAAGTTGCCGTAAAGAACCGCCAAACCACCTTCCTGGCTATAGGCATTTTCTTTGGAACGGATACAACCGTTTTGGCGGTCAACATCCAGAGAATCCCAGCGGCAGGACTGTGAGAAAGCTTTTGTGGTACGAATGCCCGCCGGACCTGCGGAGAACATGCTTTTCACGCTTTCGTCTTTGGTCAGCATGACATCGTACTGTTCCAGCGTTTGCGTCAGGGTCAGACCCAGAACGTTTTTCACATTGCGATGCAGTAAGCCACCACGATCCAATTCGCCCAAAATACCGATTACGCCACCCGCACGGTGCACGTCTTCCATATGGTATTTCTGGGTGCTCGGCGCGACTTTACACAGCTGAGGCACTTTGCGAGAAAGCTGGTCGATATCCGTCATGGTGAAATCGAGTTCTGCTTCCTGAGCGGCCGCCAGTAAGTGCAGAACGGTATTCGTTGAGCCGCCCATCGCAACATCCAGCGTCATGGCGTTCTCAAACGCTTCTTTGCTGGCGATGCTACGTGGCAATGCACTTTCATCATCCTGCTCGTAATAACGTTTGGTCAGCGCGACGATGCGTTTACCGGCATTCAGGAACAACTCTTTACGATCGGAGTGCGTTGCCAGCAGAGAACCGTTACCCGGCTGAGACAGGCCCAGCGCTTCTGTCAGGCAGTTCATGGAGTTAGCCGTGAACATACCGGAACAGGAGCCACAAGTTGGGCAAGCGGAGCGTTCGACCTGCTCGCTTTGCTCGTCGCTCACTTTCGGGTCAGCGCCCTGAATCATCGCATCAACCAGGTCGAGCTTGATGATTTGGTCAGACAGTTTGGTTTTCCCGGCTTCCATCGGGCCGCCGGAAACGAAGATGACCGGAATGTTCAGGCGCAAAGAGGCCATCAACATCCCTGGGGTGATTTTGTCGCAGTTGGAGATACACACCATGGCATCGGCGCAGTGTGCGTTGACCATGTACTCCACGGAGTCGGCGATAAGCTCGCGTGACGGCAGAGAATAAAGCATGCCGCCGTGGCCCATGGCGATACCATCATCAACGGCAATAGTGTTGAATTCTTTAGCCACGCCACCGGAGGCTTCGATTTGCTCTGCAACCAACTTACCCAAATCGCGCAGGTGAACGTGTCCTGGCACGAACTGAGTAAAGGAGTTCACTACCGCAATAATTGGCTTGCCGAAATCGTCATCGGTCATCCCGGTTGCGCGCCACAAAGCGCGGGCACCCGCCATATTACGGCCGTGGGTGGTGGTGGCTGAACGGTACTTAGGCATGCTTATTTACTCCAGTCTGTCTGTCGAGCGGACGGTAATCACCATCCGCTTAGTTATATTTTTACTTAGGGTTGACCTGATCTAACCAGCCCCATTTATCTTCTGTTTCGCCAGTGAACAGACCAAAGAATGCCTGTTGAATACGTTTAGTGACCGGGCCACAACGGCCTTCACCCACTTGAATGCGGTCTACGCTACGAACTGGCGTGATTTCCGCAGCAGTGCCTGACATGAACACTTCGTCTGCCAGGTACAGAGATTCGCGAGACAACACTTGCTCACGCACTTCGATACCCAGATCTTTTGCCAGTGTGATAATCGCGTCACGGGTAATGCCTGGTAATGCGGAAGAGGTAAATGGCGGGGTAAACAGGATGCCGTCTTTCACTTCAAACAGGTTTTCACCTGCGCCTTCTGACAGGTAGCCGTTCACGTCCAGCGCGATGCCTTCTTGATAACCATGGCGACGAGCTTCGCTGCCAACCAGCAAGGAAGAAAGATAGTTACCACCCGCTTTCGCCGCAGTTGGAATGGTATTTGGTGCTACACGGTTCCAGGAGGAAACCATCGCGTCGATCCCTTGATCCAGCGCTTCTGCGCCGAGATATGCACCCCATGGGAAGGCTGCGATGATCACATCCGTGGTGTAACCGTCTGGCGGGTTCACGCCCATACCGACATCACCAACAAACACTAATGGGCGGATATACGCGCTGGTCAGGTTATTTTTACGAATAACGCTACGGCAGGCCTCCATCAGCTCATCAACACTTTGTGATACAGGGAAACGATAGATTTTTGCGGAGTCACGCAAACGCTGCATGTGTTCACGATGGCGGAACACCACTGGGCCAATGTGAGATTCGTAGCAACGGATACCTTCAAATACCGATGTGCCGTAATGCAGCGCATGGGACATTACATGGACCTTTGCCTCGCCCCACGGCGTCATCTCACCATTGAACCAGATGTAATCAGCTTTCTTCGTCGTCATTGTTCTCTTCCTTCTGCGCTCAGGCGCGGATTTGTTGTGTTGTTTGTTGCTGGATTTCGACGCGACCAACGTCCACCAGTTTGCTTAATTGACTAAACAGTAATTCGACTGGGCGCAGACTGGCAACGGTCAATTCAATATTAATATCGTCAGTATTCCCCAGCGTGACCATGTTCATAGAACACACCTGAAAACCGCGATGGCGCACGACGCGTAACACGCGCTCCAGGGTTTCTGGACGAAAACGGGCCGTTACTGCGAGCTGATGTTGCATCATGATAATTTCTCCAGCATTTGTGAGTTACTGGCACCTGGTGGCACCAACGGCCAGACGTTTTCGTACTCATCAATTGAGACGTGAAGCATGTATGGGCCATCGCTGTTCAGCATCGTTTCGATGGCAGCTTCTACCTGGTCTTTACGGGTAATGTGTTGGCCTGGGATACCAAAGGCGCTGGCCAGCATGAGGAAATCAGGGTTATCGGAGAGGTTGGTTTCACTATAACGTTCGGAGAAAAACATTTGCTGCCATTGGCGAACCATTCCTAAACGCTGGTTATCCAGTAAAACGATTTTCAACGGCAGCTGTTTTCGTTTTACGGTGCCCAGCTCCTGAACGTTCATCATGAAGGAGCCGTCACCCGAGATACAGATAACCGTATCGTTCGGTCGCGCAACCTGCGCGCCAACTGCCGCCGGTAAACCAAAGCCCATTGTCCCCAGCCCACTGGAAGTAATGAAATTTTCCGGGCGCGTGAAGGACATATGCTGAGCCGTCCACATCTGGTGCTGGCCCACATCGGTAGTCACCACGCATTCCTGTGGCTTGCGGTCAGAGATTTGTTTTAGTAATAACGGAGCAAAAATGGCTTCGCCGGGATGATCGTAACGCCATGGGTTTTCAGCGCGCAAAGTGGCAACATCTTGCTGCCAGTCAGCGATATCCAGAGGTTGCTGCAACGCCTGTAATAACTGGACCAAATCCCCCTGCAACCCAACGTGTGCCTGGCGCAATTTGCTTAATTCAGCCGGGTCGATGTCCATATGGATAACTTTCGCGTGCGGGGCAAAGGTATTCAGCTTGCCAGTAACGCGGTCATCAAAGCGTGCGCCGACGGCAATCAGCAAGTCGCACTCTTGCACCGCAAGGTTCGCCGCTTTGGTGCCGTGCATGCCCAACATACCGGTATAAAACGGATTGTCCGCCGGAACCGCACCCAGGCCTTTCAACGTAACAGTGGAAGGCATATTAGTGACTGCGATAAATTCGCGCAGCGCCGGAACGGCCTGTGCCATACCGACACCACCACCGACATACAACATAGGTTTGCGAGCACTCGCAATCATTTCACGAGCCTGTTTCAGCTCGGCATATGGCATTGCGAAATCATCTTCAACCGTCGACAACCACGGCTCCAGATCACCTTGCGCTAACTGAATGTCTTTAGGGATATCGACTAATACCGGACCGGGACGGCCAGAATTTGCGATTTCAAATGCTTCAGCGAGCACGCGAGGTAAATCTTCAAAAGATTCAACGAGGAAACTGTGTTTAGTGCACGCGAGGGATAATCCTAAAACATCCACTTCCTGGAAAGCATCGGTACCAATGAATGGGGCAGCGACCTGGCCTGTGATGGCAACGACTGGAACGGAGTCTAACAGCGCATCGGCAAGGCCAGTGATTAGATTGGTTGCGCCAGGTCCAGAAGTGGCGATGCAAACCCCTGTTTTTCCAGTAGAACGTGCATAGCCAATGGCGGCCATTGCGGCGCCTTGCTCATGCCGGCAGAGCAAATGTTCGACCCCGCCGTCGTATAAAGCATCGTAGACCGGCATGATTGCGCCACCCGGATAGCCGAAAACTGCCTCAACACCCTGCGCTCGCAACGCATGTACCACCCACTGTGCACCATTCATAGTTAGTTCCCCGCCTCACTACTGGAGAAACAGAATTTTATTCTGTAACGCATTATCTGTTCCTCTCCAAATTTTTTACCCAACAAAAAACCCCCGGACCTTTCGGTGCGGGGGTTCTTTTCGATTCAGGCTTGATTTTTAAGCCTTTCTTTCTCCAAGTGCAGCCCCGCACGGTGGGATAATAATCACCACCACGCTAATCACGACCAGGCTAATCACTTGTAGAAGGGCTTTCATGTTTGTTTATTCTGTCTACTTGTTCGAAGTAATGCCTACAGAGTTATCACAGTGTGTAATCAAAGCACAAGAATTTTTTATGAAGGATTTGAGTGAATAAAAATAAAATCTGATAAAAGGGTTTTATTTTCAGTAGATAACAAGATAGTGAAAATATTTCATAAAGAGCCAATTCTTATTGTTCTCACCCAGTCTTAGCGAAAAAATAATTTTTTTGCGGGGCGTGTCGCAGAAAAATTGCTGCGAAAAGAAATCCCAGCGAAAAGTCTGGAAAGCATTTCGAAGAACTCTCGTTTGATTCTTTAGTCCACATTATCAAACTGACAGGATAAAGCTCATTCCGAAGGAGCGAACTATGTCACTGGCAGTTGTAAACACAAGGGCGGCATTAGGCATTGCAGCTCCATTGGTCACCGTTGAGGTCCATATCAGCCAGGGGTTGCCGGGCTTAACCCTCGTTGGTTTGCCGGAAACCACAGTACGAGAAGCACGGGACCGGGTGCGAAGCGCCATTATCAATAGTGGATATATCTTTCCAGCCCGCAAAATCACGATAAATCTTGCACCCGCGGATCTTCCCAAAGAAGGCGGACGATATGACCTACCCATCGCTCTGGCCTTGCTGGCGGCTTCAGAGCAGCTTTCAATTGATAAACTGGAGCAATACGAGTTCGTGGGTGAACTTGCGCTTACGGGAGCACTACGCGGCGTTCCAGGTGCAATTTCATCAGCAATGGAGGCATTAAAAGCTGGAAAGAAGATCATTATTGCAGATGAAAATGCCGAAGAACTCGGTTTGATTGAGCAGCCCGGCTGCCTTATTGCAAACCACCTCACTCAAGTCTGCGCATTCCTTGAAGGAAAAGGTGAGTTATTCGCGCCAGAAAAGCTACCGCAGCCAGCGGTTGAATATGGACAAGATCTCAATGAGATTTTTGGGCAATCGCAAGGGAAACGAGCGCTGGAGATAACGGCAGCTGGTGGGCATAACCTTCTGCTTATTGGGCCACCCGGCACGGGCAAAACCATGCTAGTCAGCCGCCTCAATACATTGCTCCCCCCATTGAACGATGGTGAAGCGCTGGAGAGTGCGGCGATCATAAGCCTGGTCAATCCACACTCATTACAACAACAATGGCGTCAGCGCCCGTTCAGAGCGCCTCATCACAGTGCTTCGTTGACTGCTATGGTAGGAGGAGGAACGATTCCAAGGCCCGGAGAAATATCACTGGCGCACAATGGCGTGCTGTTCCTCGATGAGCTTCCTGAATTTGAACGCCGGGTTCTGGATGCATTACGTGAGCCTATAGAATCGGGTGAAATTCATATATCCCGAACACGAGCCAAAATTAGTTACCCAGCAAAATTCCAACTACTTGCTGCCATGAATCCTAGCCCGACAGGGCATTATCAGGGTAAGCATAACCGTTGCACGCCTGAGCAGACACTTCGCTACCTCAGTAGGCTTTCAGGGCCATTTTTGGATCGTTTTGACTTATCCGTCGAGGTCCCACTTCCTCCACCGGGGATTTTAAGCAATCCGGGTTTGAACGTTGAAAGCAGCGTTGATGTGAGGGCGCGTGTGATAGACACGCAGCGGCGACAATATGAACGCCAGCAAAAGCTCAATGCAAGGCTGGATAACCACGAAATCAAGATGCATTGTTCTATTGAGCACAATGATGCGATCTGGCTGGAAGAGACGCTGGTGAAACTAGGATTATCGATACGAGCCTGGCACCGTTTATTAAAGGTTGCTCGAACCATTGCAGATATCCAGAAAAGTGAACAGATAGGGCGGGAACATCTTCTGGAAGCACTCAGCTACCGTGCAATCGACCGTTTATTGATTCATTTACAGCAGTTAGCAGGATAAAAAAATGGGGCTTTCGCCCCATTTCTATTAATCATCGCTTTCGGTGTAGTCTTCAACCGCATCTGCCTGTGGCTTGCCACCGGAGAGTGTGTGGAAACGCTTAGGACGCTTGATTCGCGTCATATACTTGCTCCATACACGTTCGGCATCAGTTACTGGCTCACGCTCGCCACGGCAAACCGCAACAAACAGTACTTCTTCTTCAGTACCAGGTTCACGCTTGCCGAGATCCAGCTCATTGAACGCATAACCATGGCGCTCTAACAGCTGGGCCTCTTTGATGGTGAAATCACCATGGCGAGCAAACCCGCGCGGATAATGTTTATTGTCGAAAAACCGATTAGTCGTCGTAAAGCTTTCCGCCATCCTGCACGCTCCTAATTCTCTTGGTCGAGCTATTTATGGCGCGGAGTATTAGTTACGCTTGACAGAGCGTCAAACAAAACATTTAAATCATAACGACAAATTTTTTTTGGGAGTGGGTCGTGGATACTGAATTACTAAAAACGTTCCTCGAAGTGAGTCGAACGCGACATTTTGGGAGGGCTGCGGAGGCACTTTATCTAACGCAATCAGCCGTTAGCTTCCGTATTCGCCAATTAGAGAACCAACTCGGTGTAAATCTTTTTACTCGCCATCGCAATAATATTCGGCTAACGACAGCTGGCGAGCGTTTACTGCCGTATGCAGAAAATCTTATGAGTATTTGGCTGACGGCCAAAAAAGAGGTTTCTCACACCTCACAACACAATGAATTAACGATTGGTGCCAGCTCATCACTATGGGAATGCATGCTTTCAGAGTGGCTTGTGGCACTTTATCAACAACATAAAGACCTGCAATTTGAAGCTCGTATATCCCAACGAAAGTCGTTAGTTAAGCAATTGCACGAACGACAACTTGATCTGCTGATCACGACTGAATCACCTAAGATGGATGAGTTTTCCAGTCAATTACTGGGACATTTTGACCTGGCACTTTTTTCTGCTGCTCAGAAAACGACCAAAGCAGAGTTAAAGTATTTACGTCTGGAATGGGGGCCTGATTTTCAGCAGCACGAAACGGGTCTGATTAGTAATGATGGTGTTCCGGTTCTGACAACCAGTTCAGCTCAAATCGCCTACAAACTATTACAACAGCTCAATGGATGTTCATTTTTACCCGTGGAGTGGGCCAAGAAACGAGAAGGTATTTATCTTGTGCCTGATAGCACTACGCTTTCACGCCCTTTGTATGCAATTTGGTTACAAAATAGCGATAAACAGAGCACAATCAAAGAATTATTAAAGACACCACTTATAGCGCAGTAATGCGCTTTTGTCGTTCGGCGGGATATTTTAGGGGAATTTTAGGCAAAAAAAATCCTTTGCCGAAGCAAAGGATTATATATGGCAGGGGCGGAGAGACTCGAACTCGCGACACCCGGTTTTGGAGACCGGTGCTCTACCAACTGAGCTACGCCCCTAGATAACGCTTAGTATTATGCCCGCTAATTTAGCAGGCATAATTTTTTTAATAAGTGGCGGAACGGACGGGACTCGAACCCGCGACCCCCTGCGTGACAGGCAGGTATTCTAACCGACTGAACTACCGCTCCACCGAATTTCTTTCTTACTACCACCAGATGTCACATTCTGGCTTTTACTGCTTTGAATTTGGAGCCTGGCAGTTCCCTACTCTCGCATGGGGAGACCCCACACTACCATCGGCGCTACGGCGTTTCACTTCTGAGTTCGGCATGGGGTCAGGTGGGACCACCGCGCTACTGCCGCCAGG
>Ga0160438_1000490_pt1 | contig 10990 bp, 9 predicted proteins | sample HID1975K_E0MG_FD_108203 | JGI IMG/M metagenome (GOLD analysis project Ga0160438, IMG submission 108203) | Enriched soil microbial communities from UW Madison campus, WI, USA - HID1975K_E0 MG | ecosystem: Environmental > Terrestrial > Soil > Unclassified | place: USA: Madison, Wisconsin...
AACGGCACGCATGGCGTCAACCTGGTGCATCTCGAAGATGTTATTTCAGCTATTACGCTGTTGTTGCAGGCTCCAAAGGGCGGACACATCTATAATTTATGTGCGCCAGATCACCCATCGCGTGCTGAGTTCTACACTCAAATGGCGCGCCAGATGAACCTTGATGCGCCAGTGTTCAGAACGGAAGGGCAAAATGGCCACGGTAAGCTGGTGGATGGCAGCCGTATTTGCAATGAACTTGGGTTTGAATATCAGTATCCAAACCCGCTGGTAATGCCCATGCAGTAACCGCTGTGGGGCATTGCTCGTGACCGAAGGGAACGAGTATGAAACCACTGCTGGATGTATTGATAATTCTCGATACCCTCGATAAAGAAGGGAGCTTTGCTGCGGCGGCAACAAAGCTCTTCAAAACGCCTTCCGCGCTCAGTTACACCGTTCAAAAACTCGAAAACGATCTCAACATTCAAATCCTCGACCGTTCCGGTCACCGCGCGCGTTTTACGCGAACGGGTCAGCTTCTGCTGGAAAAAGGCCGCGAAGTGCTGCATTCCGTACGTGAACTCGAACAGCAGGCTATCAAGCTACATCAGGGCTGGGAAAACGAACTGGTCATTGGTGTGGATGACTCTTTTCCGTTTTCGCTGCTGACCCCGCTGATCGAAGCGTTCTACAAGAGTTACAGCGTGACGCGCCTGAAATTTATCAATGGCGTGCTCGGCGGTTCCTGGGAAGCGCTCACCGAAGGGCGGGCAGATATTATCGTTGGCGCAATGAGTGACCCGCCGTCACTGAGCGGTTTTGGTTTTACCTTGCTCGGGCAACTCGAAAGCGTGTTTGTCGTCGCGCCACATCATCCCCTGGCTGAGATTGAAGAACCTCTAACGCGCCGTGTAGTGAAACGCAGTCGCGCGGTGATCGTCGGCGACACTTCCCGTCTGGAACCGTCACGTTCGATGCATTTGCTTGAAGATCAGGATGCGATCACTGTTTTTGATTTCAAAACTAAACTCGAGCTGCAAATCAGCGGCATCGGCTGCGGTTATGTTCCGCGTTACATGGCGCAACGCTTTATTGAAAGTGGCGTATTGGTAGAAAAACGGGTGGTTTCCCATGTGCCGTTTGTTCCGGTATGGATTGGCTGGAACGAGCAAACCGCCGGGCTTGCCAGCGAATGGTGGCGCGAGCAGATAGTCAGCAGTCCGGAGATTGCCGTGGTCTACGGCACCACGGAAAATAATACAAATGGGTGAGTGGCAGGGCGCTGTCGTCACATCTATGGTTAATAGTGGATCGTTATTTCTTCTGAAAGTGTCTTCGCGTTTATTTTTCTTCTCTGCGTTGTTTTGCAGAGTTTTTTTGTGCGCAAGGAGTCTGTATGAAGCAAACCAATCAGCAATGGCAGTCACGGCGTGAGCAGGCGGTTCCTCAGGGAGTCGGCAATGCGTTGCCGGTATACATCGAAAAAGCGAAAAATGCCGAAATTTGGGATGTTGAAGGCAAACGCTATATTGATTTTGCTTCTGGTATTGCGGTGCTCAATACCGGGCATAACCATCCGGCAGTGATTGATGCGGTGCGTCAACAGCTTGAAAAATTTACCCATCCTTGTTTCCAGGTCACGCCTTACGGCAATTATATCGAGCTTGCCGAACGGCTGAATACACTGGTGCCGATAAGCGAACCGTGCCAGACCCTGTTTCTCACCACTGGCGCTGAAGCCGTTGAAAATGCCATTAAAGTGGCGCGAATCGCCACCGGGCGCTCGGCTATTATCGCGTTTCGTGGTGCGTTCCATGGCCGAACCCTTCTGGGAATGGCGTTAACGGGTAAAGTTCAGCCGTATAAAAAAGGTTACGGTCCCTTCCCGGCAGGTATTTATCACGCGCCTTATCCAGCGGCATATCTTGGCGTGAGCGACACTCAGGCGCTGGCCTCGCTGGCGGGTATTTTTGCCGCAGACGTGTCACCCGATGAAGTCGCCGCCATTATTATTGAACCGGTACAAGGGGAAGGGGGCTTCTACGCCGCATCGCCTTCCTTTATGAAACAACTGCGTGCGCTGTGCGATAAACACGGCATCGTATTAATTGCTGACGAAATCCAGAGCGGTTTTTGCCGTACCGGTAAAACCTTCGCGATTGAACACAGTGAAGTGGAACCCGATTTAGTCACGATGGCGAAAAGCCTGGCGGGCGGTTTCCCGCTTTCGGCGCTGGTCGGTAAGAAATCGTTGTTTGATAAAGCCATGCCGGGCGGGCTTGGCGGCACTTATGCAGGTTCACCCGTGGCGATTGCTGCCGCACTGGCGGTGACTGATATCATTGAGAAGGAAAATCTCAATGCCCGCGCGCAAGAAATTGGTGAGCAAATCACCCGTCGTTTACACGAAATTGCCGAGCAATTTGACTGTATTGGCGATGTCCGTGGTTATGGCGCAATGATTGCCATGGAACTGGTGGAAGAGCGTGACAGCCATCGTCCAAATAAAGAGTTAACACAAGAACTTGTCAAAGAAGCCGGTAAAAAAGGACTGGTGCTGCTTTCTTGCGGAGTGCGAGCCAATGTGATTCGTTTTCTCGTTCCGTTAACTGCTGAAAAAGAAATTGTTAATGAAGGTCTCAACATCTTGTCATCATGCCTCGAATTAGTGCAAAATACGCGCCTCACTAAATGAGAACAAAAAAACCGACGTTAAACGCGTCGGTTATTTTTTTGCATTAAGTTCTAGCAGTCAAACAGGCATCCGCCAAAAAAACCAAGAGGCCGGGCTTCGTACCGGATAGATACTAGCTTTTAAAAAACGACAGTCGTGTCGCCGAGGAAATTCAGATGGGGCAGCTTTTTGCTTTTGCGCAGGTATTCGCCGTTTGGGGGAATGACCATGTCGCTTAACGTCACCGCAGGTGCAAAATCTCGTGTTGAACTCCGTAAGAGCCTGACGCTCATTCCGGTTGTTATGATGGGCCTTGCTTATATGCAGCCTATGACCTTGTTCGATACATTTGGGATTGTATCTGGCCTTACCGACGGACATGTCGCTACGGCTTACGCGTTTGCCCTTGTGGCAATTTTGTTTACCGCGTTAAGTTATGGAAAGCTAGTACGCCGCTTCCCATCAGCGGGTTCCGCCTATACCTACGCTCAAAAAGCTATCCACCCGGTGGTCGGTTTTATGGTGGGCTGGTCGGCGCTGCTTGATTATCTCTTCATGCCGATGATCAACATCCTGCTGGCAAAAATCTATTTTGAAGCCCTGGTGCCGTCGATCCCATCGTGGATATTCGTCGTGCTGCTGGTGGGCTTTATGACTATCTCTAACCTGCGTGGCATCAAAACCGTGGCTAACTTCAATAGCCTCATCGTTGTGCTGCAAATGGTTGTGATGGTGGTAATCACGGGTCTGGTGATTTATGGCGTAGCCAATGGCGAAGGTGCCGGCACGTTAACCAGCACGCGTCCATTCTGGTCTGAACACGCAAACGTGGTGCCGATGATCACCGGTGCGACGATACTGTGCTTCTCGTTCCTCGGCTTTGACGGCATTAGCTCGTTGTCCGAAGAAACGAAAGATGCAGGCCGAGTCATCCCGAAAGCGATTTTCCTGACTGCCCTTATTGGCGGCGTGATCTTCGTGGTGGTGTCTTACTTCCTGCAACTGTACTTCCCGGACATCTCTCGCTTCCATGACCCGGACGCATCACAGCCAGAAATCATGCTCTTCGTGGCAGGCAAAGCCTTCCAGTTCGGCATCCTGATTTTCTCCTGTGTGACGGTTCTGGCTTCTGGTATGGCGGCACATGCGGGCGTTTCTCGCCTGATGTATGTGATGGGTCGTGACGGCGTGTTCCCGGAGCGTTTCTTCGGTTACATTCATCCGAAATGGCGTACCCCGGCGTTGAACGTTGTGCTGGTGGGAATCATTGCTCTGTTCGCGGTTAAGTTTGACCTGGTTACAGCAACGGCGCTGATTAACTTCGGTGCGCTGGTGGCGTTTACCTTCGTGAACCTGTCAGTCATTTCCCAGTTCTGGATCCGCGAAGGCCGTAACAAGTCCATCAAAGATCACATCAACTATCTGGTGCTGCCAATCTGTGGCGCGCTGACAGTGGGTGCATTGTGGATTAACCTGGAAGAAAGTTCGATGATTCTGGGGCTGATTTGGGCGGCTATCGGCCTGACCTATCTGGCCTTCGTGACACGTCGCTTCCGTAACCCGGTTCCGCAATTCAACGAAGATTTAGCGTAAAAGCTGAAGACAAGAAAGGCCGCGAAAGCGGCCTTTTTGCTTTTTGTTATCCCACCAAAAACTGCGCATACTCAAACAACGCTTTCAGCAACGCCGTCTTTTCTTTATCGCTTTCATGCAGGTTGTACAGCGCTTCCAGTTCTTGCGCATAGGCTTGCAGCGCTTCCTGAGACAACACTTCACGGCGATGTTCTAACCAGCGCTGCTGCTCAGTTTCATCCAGCGTGCCGGGGAAATTTCTGGCGCGATAGTTAAACAGCAATTTCTCAATGCGTTTATCGGCAAAAGTAATATCCAGCGCCGGTAAATTTTGCGGCTCTGTCTCCAGCACAATGCGCATCGCCGCGCGATCGGCATCGCTGAAGAAACCATTATACAATTGAGCATCGACATTATCTGACGGCACAAAAGGCTCGGCCTCAGCAAAAATAGCCACCGCTTTTTCACGTACGGCAGGGTGTTCCCGCAGTAATTTCAGGTTATCCAGGCAACGTTTACGGTCGATGCCTAACCGCTCGGCATCTTCCGGACGCAGGGTATTCGCCACCGCCAGCACCGGGCATTTATTCAGATGTACCAGTTTGATTGGCACGGCGGCAGCATCACCCAGCGCGGCTTTCGGCGTATACAACCGCTCACGCAATGCATCGGCATCCAGCTCCAGCAGCGGAGAAATATCTCCAGCCAAATCGACCATGATCACCGCATTACGGTTATCAGGATGCCAGGCCAGTGGCGCAATCCAACTGGTATTGCCGCGCCATGCACCGAACATTCCCGAAACATGCACCAGCGGTTTCATCTGCGGAATATCAATTAGCGTGGTGAGCTTGTGTTTGGAGCGATAAGTATAGAGATACTCGAACAGACGCGGCTGGCGTGTTTTAACCAATTGCGCCATGGCGATAGTGGCGTAAACATCGGACATCGCGTCGTGCGCGTTGGCATGTTCAATTCCGTTGGCTTTGGTTAAATGCTCCAGACGAAAACTCGGCAGCCCATCGTCGTTTTCCGGCCAGACAATCCCTTCAGGACGCAACGCATAACAGGCGCGCATCACATCAAGCAGATCCCAGCGCGAGTTATCGTTCTGCCAGCTCCAGCCATACGGGTCGTAAAAATTACGATAGAAAATATTACGCGTCACTTCATCATCGAAGCGCACATTGTTGTAGCCCACCACGCAGGTCTTGGGCTGCGTAAAAATACTGTGGATGCGTTTGGCAAAATCGGCTTCGTTGACTCCCTGAGCCAGCGCGTGCTGCGGTGTAATCCCGGTAATCATCACCGCTTCGGGTTGAGGCAGATAGTCATCAGCGGGTTGGCAGTAAAATACTTCCGGCTCGCCAATGACATTAAACTCGGAATCTGTCCGAATCGCTGCAAATTGCGCGGGGCGGTCAAGCGAAGGACTTTTGCCGAAAGTCTCATAATCATGGAAGAGAAAGGTCGGTTGTTGCGTTGTATTATCCACGGTTTACTCCCGCCCTTGAGTGTTGTTTAACATATTGTTATTAAACTGAAATCCCACTAAAACTCGCTCCATGTTTCAAACTTGTTAGTCAGTCACTGCATCAGTGCATGTTAAACCATTAACAGGCCTCCTGCACCACTGCGCAAGATATTCAAGATGAGTACGCAATGCTATCTATTCATATATTTTTGCAATTTAATTGCGAAAATTATCGCAAACTCCAGTAAAAGAAGCGGCTGAATTTATTGTTACCGAGGGTATATCGTTGAAGATCCGTCTGTTTGCTGTTTGTTCTCTGCTGTCATTATCTGCTCACTCCGCTTTTGCCGACGATATCTTTGTTAACCCGCCATCCCCTCCACAAATTCAGGCGGGTTCCTGGGTGCTGATGGATTACACCACCGGGCAAATTCTGGCTGCGGAAAACGAACATGTGCGACGCAACCCGGCAAGTCTGACGAAATTGATGACGGGCTATGTGGTGGACCGCGCCATTGATAGCGGGCGCATCAAGGCTGACGATATCGTGACAGTGGGCAGAGATGCCTGGGCAAAAGGCAATCCGGTTTTCGACGGTTCATCGCTGATGTTTTTGAAACAGGGCGACCGACTCACCGTTCATGACCTGAGTCGCGGGCTGATTATCGACTCCGGGAACGATGCTTGTGTCGCGCTAGCCGATTACGTTGCTGGCGGGCAACCGCAATTTGTGGCGATGATGAATAAATACGTGCAGCAATTACGCCTGCGCGATACCCATTTTGAAACGGTACACGGCCTGGATGCACCGGGCCAGCACAGTTCTGCTTACGATCTCGCCGTGCTATCCCGCGCCATTATTCATGGCGAACCTGATTTTTATCATATGTATAGCGAGCGCAGTCTGACCTGGAATGGCATCACACAACAGAACCGTAATGGGCTGTTATGGGATAAAGGCTTGAATGTCGATGGCCTGAAAACCGGTCACACCGCGAGTGCCGGGTTCAATCTTATTGCGTCGAGTGTTGATGGCGAGCGCCGTTTAATTGCTGTGGTGATGGGGGCTGAAAGCCCGAAAGGGCGTGAAGATCAGGCGCGCAAATTACTGCACTGGGGTCAGGATAATTTCGATACCGTTCAGGTTCTGCATAAAGGTAAGAAAATTGGCACCGAGACAATCTGGTACGGCGATCAAAAGAAAGTCGAAGTCGGAACCAATCAGGATGTCTATCTGGCGCTGCCAAAATCTGAAGTGCCTAATATTAAGGCTAAATATGTCCTCGATAAGCCTGAGCTTGAAGCCCCTATCGCAGCTAACCAGCGTGTTGGTGAAATTGAACTGTTTGACCGCGATAAACTGATTGCGCACTGGCCGCTGGTGACGCTGGCTGATGTCAAAAAGGGCAGCGCATGGTCACGCTTCAGCGATTATCTGAGCCACAAACTGTAAATTAATTGAAGGATGCAAACGGGGTCGGCAGTTATGCCGACCCTTTTTTTTGCCTGTACTAAGATCTACAGGCGAAAGATTCGCAAAAAGCGATCGTGCTCGCAAAGTAACCACATTACCCTGACAAAGGATTGTTTCCCTGCAATTTATCGGTGTATAAATATACAGTGTTTTTAAACGGGTCAGGAGGTCATATGGAATTTAACGTACAACAAGTGCATGAGCGGAAAGTAGCGGGTTTTCATATGGTAGGGCCGTGGGAAAAAACGGTTCATCAAGGGTTTGAACAGCTTTCACTGTGGGTGAAAACACACAAAATTGTCGGCGAAGAGTGGCTGGCGGTTTATTACGATAACCCGGATGTCGTACCTGCGGAAAAGCTGCGCTGCGATACCGTAGTATCGGTGGCTGAAAACTTCACCGTGCCTGAAAACAGTGAAGGCGTTATCACCACCAAAATAGAAGCCGGGCAGTATGCGGTGGCGCGTGCCCGTGTCGATGACGGTGATTTTGCCAAGCCGTGGAACCTGTTCTTCGACAGCCTGCTGGCTGACAACCGCTATCAAATGGCATCGAAACCCTGCTTTGAACACTATCTTAATGATGGTTCGGAGAGCGGAGTCTGGGAAATAGATATGTATATACCCGTGGCAGATCAAGTCTGATGCTAAAGGGGGCGCAAGCCCCCTAACTTTGTGATGCCCCCTCAATAAAAACAGGTACAATCCCGTTTTTATTTTTCAGGAGACCCGGGTGTGCGCCCCGACAAATCATTAAGCCCGTTTGAGCTCCGCGTTTATCGCCACTACCGAGTCGTGCACGGTATCCGTATCGCGCTGGCATTTGTGCTCACCTTTCTTATTGTCCATCTTCTGAAAGTGCCAGAAGGGACATGGCCATTAATCACCCTCGTGGTGGTGATGGGGCCCATTTCCTTTTGGGGAAACGTTGTCCCGCGTGCGTTTGAGCGTATTGGTGGCACCATTTGTGGTGCAACGATGGGCCTGGTTGCGCTCAGGCTAGAGCTTTTTTCGCTGCCTTTGATGTTGGTGTGGTGTGCGCTGGCGATGTTTATCTGCGGCTATCTGGCCCTGGGTAAAAGGCCCTATCAGGCTTTGCTGATTGGTATCACACTTGCCGTGGTGGTGGGAGCGCCCGCAGGCGACATGGAAATCGCGATGTGGCGCAGCGGTGATGTTATCTTCGGTTCATTACTGGCGATGCTCTTCACCAGCATTTACCCGCAGCGCGCGTTTATCCACTGGCGTATTCAAATGGCGAATTTCGTCACGGCCTTTGGTCGGGTCTACAACGCTGGTTTTTCTCCAAACCTGGTGGAACGCCCGCACCTGGAAAAGCATCTGCGCCAGGTATTAAGTGATGTGGTCAGAATGCGTGCTTTGATTGGCCCGAGCAGCAAAGAAACCCACATTCAAAAAACCATCTTAGAAGCGATTCAAACCGTCAGCCGTAACATGGTGTGCACGCTCGAGCTGCAAATTACCGCTTACTGGGCGTCCCGTGAAAGCCACTTCCTGATGATTAACGCACGCACACTGCGTGACACACAGCAGATGACGCAACGTACACTCGCGGCAATTGCCCTGGCATTGCATGACGGAAACCCATCGCCGATTTCTGCCAATAACGAAAAACTAACCGAAATCGTTAGTGAGTTGCGCCAACTGATGCAAGAGGGGCCGAACGGGAAACTTCAGGAAACCCCAATTCATGGCTACGTTTGGTTGAGCCTTGAGCTTGCCCGTCAACTGGAATTGCTCTCACAGTTGATCTGCCGCGCGTTACGCAAATAATTGCTTAGTCTGATATGAATTGCTGGTTTCGATTCAGCACTATTTGAGGTTAAGATAGCGAAAGAGACCCATCGCCTGTATGTTCGGGTTGCAGCTAATCACCATGCAGCTTGAAGAATGACATTGTCAGCGGCCGTCGCTACCTTTAAGGTAAGCGTATGACCGTTAACTTAATGAATCGTTGTTTTAACGAATCCAAGTATGAAATTAGCAGGGGTATAAAAATGGAACCAACCAAACCATCTTTCCAGGACGTGCTTGAGTTCGTGCGTCTGTTCCGTCGTAAAAACAAACTGCAACGTGAAATCCAGGACGTGCAGAAAAAGATCCGTGATAACTCAAAACGCGTTCTGCTGCTGGACAACCTGAGCGATTACATCAAGCCAGGTATGAGCATCGAAGCTATTCAGGGCATCATCGCCAGCATGAAAACCGACTACGAAGACCGCGTTGATGACTACATCATCAAAAACGCTGAGCTGTCTAAAGAGCGTCGTGAAATTTCCAAAAAATTGAAAGTGATGGGCGAAATCAAGGCCGATTAAATTTACCCGTCGTACTTCGGGTTGCCTCTGCGTTGGCTGCGTTCACTTACCGCCTTGATGCAATTCGAATTATTTAGGGTAAATAGTGTTAATTTTAGAAACCGCCATTCATGGCGGTTTTTTTCGCCTGAGTTCAACGCACGCCGCCTGCTACCATCTTCACCAGATGTTGCCGCGGGTAATACACATCAATAGCCAACTGATTAATCTGCCAGCGTAATTTCTCAGCATCATGTTTGCGAACATCCAGCATCAGCCCCACAGCGCTTCCGCTGTGCGCCACGTTCACGCCGAATAAATCAAACTCTTCGACCAGCGCCAACAGCTGCGAAAACATCGGCTTTGCCAGCAACGCCTGGCTGGCGATCGCGCTTTGCGTGGCAGCTTCTCCCAGTAAGCGAGGATCTTGCATCCCGCAACTTTGTTGCAAGCGAAGCCACGCATCATCGAGCGCTGCGGCATTGCTGATTAATGTAGATTCGCGCTGATGACGCCGATATTCCTCAGTCAGAATCGTCGTATCACTTTCAAGTAACAGGATATCCATTGCTGGCGCGGGCTGGCAGCTAAACTGAGTCTGTGCATTCAGATGGGAAAATAGCGTCGGCAAGACAAAAATCGTGCTGTCGGTCGGTTCAATGTTTACGCATAAAGCGGCAAGGGTAGATTCGCTGAGTGTTTCACCCAAATGCCGGGCGGTTGCCACTGCTGTTGCGGCAATATCTGCGGTGCTGCTCGCCAGACCTTTACCCACTGGAATGGTGGACTCCAGAGCCGTGCTCAGGTTATTTGCTAATGCTGCGGGATAGCCGAAATATGCCACCACCTGTTCCAGCATGTGGCGCATACGTGGGCGTTCTTCGCCAGACTGCACGCCTTCGCGGACTTCAACGGTGCTAAACCAGTCGATAGGGCATGAAACCAGCTTTTCGCTGCCGCCAATCCAACCCTGAATGAATTCGCCGCAGGACGCCGGGCAGCGCGCTTCAGCCATAACGGTGGCCACTTTCTTTCATCGTGGATCTCATTTTGTTTTCTTCGCCATAAGCCTTAAAAAATCAACAAAAATTGTTATAGCGCAACACTCGCTATCTATTAGCTTTTACACTGTTCGAGCTTTTATATATTCACGTGCATGATAGTTTGAGTGTCATGCACGATACAACTGACTCGTTTATGCCATGTCTTTACCCGTTCTTATTTGGGGTGAACATGGCTGGGAAGGAGGTGTAATTCCTCCGCAGCCCCCGCTGCTGTGATGCCGACGAACCCGCGAAACCACTGATCTCACGATTGGGAAGGGCGGGCGAGAGTGACGCTAAGCCAGAAGACCGACGAATCATTTAATTTAAACAACTCCTTCGGTGGGAAGTCAGTTGTCATCAGTTGCGTGCGGCTTCCGGCTGCACGCACGTGCTGACATCCGCTTTTTGCCGAAAGTAATAAGGCAACTATGGCAGGGGCAGCGAAACACGC
>Ga0160438_1000494_pt1 | contig 10936 bp, 9 predicted proteins | sample HID1975K_E0MG_FD_108203 | JGI IMG/M metagenome (GOLD analysis project Ga0160438, IMG submission 108203) | Enriched soil microbial communities from UW Madison campus, WI, USA - HID1975K_E0 MG | ecosystem: Environmental > Terrestrial > Soil > Unclassified | place: USA: Madison, Wisconsin...
CGGATAAAATTTGGGAGTTCTTAGAAGATTATTTTAAAACAGAGCAGGTGGAGACGTTTGTATTGGGCAAGCCTTTGCAAATGGACGGGACGGATTCGGAGTCTGCGATTCATATTTTAGGATTTGCAAGACGGTTAAAGAAAACATACCCTTTGATCCCTATTATTGAAATAGACGAACGGTTTACGTCAAAAATGGCCGCTGCTGTTATCGCTCAAAGCGGTAAGAAAAAAAATAAAAGACAAGAAAAGGGTATTGTGGATACCATATCAGCAACCTTGATCTTGCAGACATATATGGAAACTAAAGCATTTTAATATGGCATTAAAAGATATTCTATTCTTTGTAGAAGATATTGATTTTAAATTAAAGGAAAAGGCAAAAATTCGTCAGTGGATTGTGGATACAATCAAGGCTGAAGGATTTAAACGTGTTGGTGAACTAAGCTTTATCTTATGTTCAGATGCTTATTTATTGGAAATTAATAAGCAGTATTTGAATCATGATACTTATACAGATGTTGTTACTTTTGACTCCTCGGAAGATGATGATGTGATTGCTGGTGATATATTTATCAGTGTTGAGCGTATTACAGAAAATGCTGCTAAATTTAAAGTTGATAGTAGAGATGAGTTACAGCGCGTGATTATGCATGGCGTATTACATTTATGTGGATACCATGATAAAAAACCCGAAGATAAAACGTTGATGACGGCTAAAGAGAATGAGTATCTTGGGAAACGAGATTTTTAGATATAAAAAAGGCTTGCAATAATACTATTGCAAGCCTTTTTTATATGATTTGATTAAGACTAAAATCTCTCGAATTGAGAAAAGAAAAATGCACCTTCGATTTGAGCGTTTTCATCTGAATCAGAACCATGAACCGCATTAGCATCGATAGATTTTGCATATTTGTTACGGATGGTACCTTCTGCAGCTTCAGCAGGGTTAGTAGCACCGATTAAAGTACGGAAATCTTCAATTGCATTTTCTTTCTCCAAGATAACAGCAACAATAGGACCTGAAGTCATAAAGTTTACTAATTCTCCGTAGAAAGGACGCGCGCTGTGTACTGCGTAAAAAGCACCCGCTGTTTCTGTAGTCAATTGAATATATTTCATTGCTACGATTTTGAAACCACCAGCAATAATATCATTCAAAATAGCGCCGATGTGACCATTTGCTACTGCATCTGGTTTGATCATCGTAAAAGTTCTGTTAGTTGCCATTAATGTTATTTTTTTTGCAAAAGTAATGATTTCCACCAATAACTGAAAGATAAGCATATTATATTATCATTACGACTATTTTTATGTAACTTTTTCTTTGATAAAAAGTATTTTCTTTGCGTGTCTAGAAATGATTAACTTTGTACTATTATGGCATTAAATCTAACAGTTGATATTGATAAGGATTCCGGTTTTTGCTTTGGTGTAGTCTATGCAATAGACATGGCTGAGGAAATTCTTGAGGAAGATGGTTATTTGTACTGTCTAGGCGATATTGTACATAATGATGAAGAAGTTGCTCGACTAAAAGCAAAGGGTTTGCGGATCATTGCTCATGATGTTCTTCCCACTTTACAACATGAAAAAGTCCTTATCCGTGCACATGGTGAAGCTCCAGAAACTTATAAGATCGCTCTAGAGAATAATATTACGCTAATTGATGCATCGTGCCCCGTAGTTCTCAAGTTGCAAAATAGAATTAAAACTTCTTTTGATCAGGATGAGAAGATCCTCATCTTTGGGAAGCATGGCCATGCTGAGGTTGTTGGTTTGCAGGGACAAACTAATGATGAAGCTTTAGTTTTTCAGGATATTGCTGAGTTGGATGATGCCGACTTGCCAGCATCCTTTACACTTTATAGCCAAACGACGAAGAGTGTAGATAAGTTTTATCAGATCAAAGATGAGTTGATCAAGAGAGGCTATGAAGTAAAAGCAAACGATACCATTTGTCGCCAAGTTTCTAATCGTTACGAAGATTTGGTACACTTCGCCAAGATGTATGACAAAATTGTTTTTGTTTCGGGTAAAAAATCTTCCAATGGTAAAGTTCTTTTTGAAGTTTGCTTAAAAGAAAATCCTGATACTTATTTTGTTTCAGAAGTTGGAGAGATTGATGTAACAGTTTTCAAAGAAGGCGATCGTGTGGGTATTTGTGGAGCGACCTCAACACCTATGTGGCTGATGAAAGAAGTCAAAGCTTACTTAGAAGCAATATAACCTCACAATTACGCGTCATAAATATTTCATATTGTCGTAGATAGCAATATCTACGATCTAATTTTCATACTTTTGTTTCAAATGAGTAAGAAAGCTACCAAAGGAATTTTATTAGTTCAACTGGGGACTCCGGATAGTCCTGCCACATCAGATGTAAGAAAATATTTAACAGAATTTTTAATGGACGGAAGGGTAATTGATATTCCATATATCAATAGAACACTTTTAGTTAGGGGAATCATAGCTCCTACGCGCGCTCCGAAGTCTGCTAAAATTTATGAAACAATCTGGGATAAGGAAACAGGTTCTCCTTTGATGCATTACAGCATTATACAGCGTGATCTCTTGCAGAAGTCTTTAGGGGAGGATTATCATGTCGAATTGGCCATGCGTTACCAGAATCCTTCTATTGAAAATGCTTTGAAAAATATGGAGGGAATGCTTCTGGATTCGATTCGTGTTATTCCTTTATTTCCGCAATATGCATCTGCGACCAGTGGATCTGTTATTGACCGCGTGATGGAACTGATTCGTAAATGGAATTATTTACCGAATATGAGTTTTGTAAGTAGTTATTGTCAAGAGCCACTCATGATTGAAACCTTTGCAGATCATGCAAGACAGCATGATATTGCTCATTTTGACCATATTGTATTTAGTTATCACGGGCTTCCTGTACGTCAATTGGGGAAAGTTGATCCAACCAGGCAGTTAAGTTGTCCGGAAGATGGTTGTGATTCGTGTAAAAAAACGGTCAATTCTTTTTGTTATCTGTCACAATGTCATGCAACTACAAGAGCAATTGCGCAAGAATTAGGTCTTGAAAAGGAACAATATAGCATCTGTTTTCAATCGAGATTAGGCAAAGAACCTTGGATTCAACCTTATACGTCAAGTTTATTAGAGGACTTGGCACAAAAAGGCAAGAAGAAATTATTGGTATTTAGTCCAGCATTTGTTGCCGATTGTATTGAAACAATAGATGAAATTGGCGTGGAATATGCTAATGAGTTTAAGCATTTGGGAGGTGAAGAGGTTCAATTGGTTGAAAGTCTAAACGGTGATCCTAAGTGGATTGAAGCATTGAAGCGCTTGGCTTTGAATGCTTAATACTAACTTAAAAATACGATGTTAATAGTAAATGTAATTGTACTTCTTCTATTGGACTTTTATATCTTTTTTGCATTAAAGGCAACAAAGATCAAGTTTGCAAAGACTAAAACTTTTGGGATTCTTTGGTGGGGTTATTCAATTTTGCTTTCTCTAGGAGTTATCATATCCTTTAAATTTAATATTCCACTACTAGTTCGTTCCGTTTTTTTAGTTGCTTTTTTTCTCACAGCAGCTTCTAAATTCTTCTTTTTCTTTGTTCTCATTCTGGATGATTTGAGGAGAGGAGGACTTTGGCTAACGAGACTGTTGACCCCGAAAAAAACGATCAAACAAGCGGTCAATGTGTTGGAAATGCCAATATCTGAAGAGCCAGTTAAAGGGATCACAAGGTCAGATTTCTTAACAAAGGCGGGGATTTTGGTTGGTGCGTCGCCATTGGTGCCTTTAAGCTGGGGAATTATTTCGGGAGCGTATGATTATCGTGTGCGTCGTCAAAAGTTATACTTGCCAAATTTGCCGGCAGCTTTTCACGGGATGAAGATTGGACAAATTTCTGATGTGCATTCGGGTTCTTTTTATAATAGAAAAGCCGTAAATGGTGGAGTTGACTTATTACTGAATGAAAAACCAGATGCTATTTTTTTTACTGGTGATTTAGTTAATAATGTCGCTTCAGAAATGCGCGATTATCAAGATATATTTTCAAGGGTAAAGGCTGATTTAGGTGTGTTCTCAAGTTTAGGAAATCATGATTATGGTGATTATTATTTTGGGAAAGAGGATTCAGCGGCTAAAAGAAAAAATCTTCAGGACTTGATTGAGACACATAAAGTAATGGGCTGGGATCTTTTGAATGATGAGAATCGGATTTTGAAAGTTAACAATGAAGAATTGGCTATTGTTGGTGTACAGAACTGGGGTACCGGCCGATTCCCTAAGCACGGCGATTTGCAAAAAGCTTTGTTGGGTACAGAAGAACAGTCTGTTAAATTACTTCTTTCCCACGATCCTTCGCACTGGCGGGCTCAGGTGCTAGATACAGATATCGACGTCATGTTCGCGGGGCACACACACGGTATGCAGTTTGGTGTTCGGCTTAAGAATGTTCAATGGAGTCCTGCAAAGTATGTGTATAAAGAATGGGCCGGGTTATATAGAGAAAAAAACAATAAGCAACTTTATGTAAATGTGGGCTATGGATTCTTAGGTTACCCGGGTCGAGTAGGAATATTGCCTGAGATCACCATTTTTGAACTTATAAAAGGGAATGATCCGAAAGCACGCGTATAATTAAAGAATAACATTTATAAGGGATGTGGTATTTAAATATGCTTCTCCTACATGTTAGCTGATGACAATAAAAAAATAAGCACTCAATCGAGTGCTTATTTTTTTATTGTCATTGTCATTTTCTTTAACAGTCTAATTACTATCTTTAACGATCAAAAATTATGAAATAAAAATTAGACCATGCAACAAACATTCGAAATTAATTCGGATCCTCATACCCGGTTGAATATACTTACTGGTGAACGTGTGCTCGTTTCTCCACATCGAAGTAAAAGGCCATGGCAAGGACAAGTCGAAGATGACAATCAAGAACAACGACCATCATACGACCCGAAGTGTTATTTGTGTCCGACGAACGAACGGGCTGATGGAGATGTTAATCCCGATTATAAAGAGAGTTTTGTATTTGTAAATGATTTTTCTGCACTTTTGAAGGATACGCCTACGGCAGATATCAATGAAGATGAGCTTTTTATTGCGGAATCTGAAAAAGGTATTTGTAAAGTTATCGCCTTTTCTCCACGACATGATCTGACACTTCCAGAAATGTCAGTTCCGGCAATCAAAGCGGTAGTAGATGTTTGGCAAAAGGAGTTTGCTGCTTTGGCTGAACATGAGTGGATAAAGTATATTCAAATATTTGAAAATAAGGGTGCTATAATGGGGTGTAGCAACCCGCATCCACATGGTCAGATATGGTCACAAAATCATGTTCCTGTGGAACTTCAGAAGGAGTCGAAAAATCAAAAGACATATTTTGACAATCATGGTGTTACCATGCTAAGTGCATATGTTCAAGCAGAATTGAGAAAAAATGAACGTATTATAGAAGAGAATGACAGTTTTGTTGCGTTAGTTCCATTTTGGGCATCATGGCCGTATGAGACGATGATCGTAATTAAAAGACCTGTACAGAATATATTAGCTTTCACAGATCAGGAGAAAGAACAGCTGGCCTCAATTTTGAAATTGTTGACAACACGCTACGACAATTTATTTAATACATCATTTCCTTATTCTGCGGGTATGCATCAAGCTCCGGTGAATAGTGGAGACTTTCCGGAATGGCACTGGCATATGCATTTTTACCCACCATTGTTACGTTCTGCTACGGTTAAGAAATTTATGGTAGGTTATGAAATGCTGGCAAATCCACAGCGTGATATTACGCCTGAATTTGCAGCTCAACAATTAAGAAACTGCTTAACGACTCATTATAAAAACGTTTAATTTATGATTACTAAAGAATCTATACAGAATAAATTTATATCCATTTTTCAAGCTGAGCCTATTATTGTACGGTCCCCAGGTAGAATTAATATCATAGGAGAGCATACCGATTATAATGACGGGTTTGTGCTGCCAGCGGCTATCGATAAAGCGGTATATATTGCTGTATCTAAAAGAGATGATGAGTTGATCTCTTTATATGCCGAAGATTACAAGGCCGTCTACGAGATCAGTTTAAATGCTATTGCACCAACAGATTTACATTGGCCCAACTATATCTTGGGGGTTGTTGATCAAATCCAGAAAAGGGGTTTATTGGTTGGTGGATTTAATCTTTATATCGATGGTGATGTTCCCTTAGGAGCAGGTCTATCTTCTTCTGCCGCTGTAGAATGTGCTACGACTTTAGCTTTAAGTGAGCTTTTTGAATTAAATATTCCACGTTTGGAGATTCCAAAAATTGGACAATTGGCCGAGCATACTTATGCAGGAGTAAAATGCGGTATTATGGATCAGTTTGCTTCAACGTTTGGTAAAAAGGATCAGGTATTAAAGCTCGATTGCCGTTCTTTAGAATATGAATATGTTCCTCTGATATTGGATGGTTATACAATCATTTTACTGAATACAAATGTAAAACATGCATTAGGAGATACTGCGTATAACAAGCGTGTGGAACAATGCAAGCAAGCTATTGCTTGGGTTAAGGAAAAATATCCTGAGGTTGTCAATATGCGTGATGTGTCGGTTTCGATGTTGGATGAAATGGTGAAAGATAAAGATGCGGAAGTATATACAAAAACACGTTTTGTCGTTGAAGAAAGCGAACGCGTTCATGAGGCATGTGAGCATCTGAAAGCGGGTAATTTAAAAGCATTAGGACAAAATCTATTGGCGTCACATCATGGTTTGAGTCAAGAATATGAAGTGAGCTGTGCTGAGTCAGATTATTTGGTGGATTTTATCAAACAGTTTCCTGAGGTGCTGGGGGCAAGACAAATGGGGGGTGGTTTTGGTGGCTGCACAATTAATCTTGTGAAAAATGATTTTGTTGTCGCACTTATCGATAAGATCTCACCAGAATATTTCGCGAAATTTGGTAAGGAATTGACCGTAATACAGGTGAAAACAGATGATGGTACATCTGTTTTGTAATCAATAATCTAAAAAAGGTTTCTATCATTAAATAGAAACCTTTTTAGATCGTGTACTCATATGACAAATGCTATTATACCATTTCTTTTAAAAGCTTTAAAGCATAACTAATACTATTCACATTACTTAAAGCCAGCCTAAGCTGCTTTTTGATTTCTTTTAAATTACTAATCTCTGGGTGCTGCTGAACAAAAGCAAGTACTTTTCCAAATTGATCCGATTCGAAATAGGTTGATTTTGGGTTGTTAACGAAATATCCTTTTAAGGTGTTTTTCTTGTAGGATATTTTTTCAAATCCAATCTGCTTTCCAAACCATTGTAAGCGCAAAGTATTAAACAATTCAAAGACTTCATGTGGTATCGGACCGAATCGGTCTTCTAATGATACTGCAAAATCTGTCAGTTGGTCTTCATTTTCGAGTTTCGATATTTCCGTATATAGGTTATATCGCTCACTGATATTGGTTACATATTCATCAGGTATCAATACTTCCATATCGGTGTCGATCTGCGTAAAGGAGACATATTTGTGGTCTTTATCATCGGCAAAGACATCTGAGAATTCGTCTTCTTTTAATTCCTGAATTGCTTCATCAAGAATTTTATGATACATCTCAAAACCAATTTCGGCAATAAACCCAGATTGTTCTCCACCTAATAAATTTCCTGAGCCACGAATATCAAGATCGCGCATAGCGACATTAAATCCTGCCCCTAATTCTGAAAACTCTTCGATTGCTGATAATCGTTTATAAGCCTCTGGCGTAAGTGTCGATAATGGAGGGCTTAGCAGGTAACAGAATGATTTTTTATTTGAGCGACCTACACGTCCACGCATCTGATGAAGATCGCTTAGACCAAACATATGCGCATGGTTAATGATGATGGTATTGGCATTGGGAATATCCAATCCGGCTTCGATAATGGTTGTGGCAACCAATACATCAAAATCGTGATTGATAAACTTAAGCATAACATCTTCGAGATCATCACCTTCAAGCTGTCCATGCGCGATACCTACCCGTGCATTAGGGACTAATTTTTGAATCATAGCACCTAGTTGCTTAAGATCGGCAACACGGTTGTGAATAAAGAACACTTGTCCACCGCGTTCCAGTTCAAAGGATACTGCTTCCTGTATCAGTGTTTCATTGAATACATGCAATTCTGTTTGAACAGGTTGACGATTGGGAGGTGGCGTGTTGATTAAACTCAAATCTCGCGCCCCCATCAGCGAAAAGTGTAATGTACGGGGTATAGGGGTTGCGGTTAATGTCAGTGAATCGACATTGGCACGTAATAGTTTTAATTTTTCTTTAACGGAGACTCCAAATTTTTGTTCTTCATCAATGATCATCAAGCCCAGATCTTTAAATTTAACATCCTTACTTACTAGGCGATGAGTACCAATGATAATATCAATTTTCCCCTCAGCTAATTTTGCCAATGTTTCTTTAATTTGTTTAGCTGTTTTAAATCTATTGATATAGTCTATGGTACACGGTAGATCTTTGAGGCGTTCAGTAAAAGTTCGGTAATGCTGATGTGCAAGAATCGTTGTTGGTACAAGTACTGCAACCTGCTTGCTGTCTGCAACAGCTTTAAATGCTGCTCGTATAGCAATTTCCGTTTTTCCAAAACCAACATCACCACATACTAGACGGTCCATCGGATGTGGCGATTCCATATCACGTTTTACATCTGCAGTAGCTTTTTCTTGATCTGGTGTGTCTTCATAAATAAAAGAAGCTTCCAGTTCATTCTGTAAATAAGAATCTGGACTAAAGGCCGTACCGGTCTGTGCTTTACGTTTCGCATAGAGCATGATCAAGTCTCGGGCAATGTCCTTGACTTTTTTCTTTGTGGTTTTCTTTAGCTTGTCCCATACATCTGTTCCCAGTTTATTCATTTTTGGAATAGAACCTTCTTTTCCTGAATACTTGGAAATCCGATTTAAGGAGTTGATGTTTACGTACAGAAGGTCATTGTCAGCATAACTCAATCGGATCATTTCCTGAGATTTGCCATTGACTTCCACTTTCTCAAGTCCAGCATACTTTCCGACACCATGGTCGATATGGGTAATATAATCACCTGGTTTAAGATCTCGCAGATCTTTTAACGTGATGGCCTGACTTTTTTCATAACCTTTTTTTCGCTTGTACTTATAATATCGATCAAAAATTTGATGATCTGTATAGCAGGCTAATTTGACATCATCGTCCCTAAATCCTTCTCTGAATCCTTTATGGACAGGAATAAAGGTAACTGTTTTGTCGAGATCTTCTAAGATTTTATATATCCGCTCTATTTGTTTAGGTGAATCTGAGAAGATTAAATTTTCGATTTTATTTTTCTCATTCTCTTTGAAATTATGGATCAACAGATTGAAATCTTTATTGAATGAGGGTTGTGGGTGGATATCAAATTTGATTGTCGTTTCGGCTTTATAGAAGAATTGTTTTCCGAATTCGACGATTGGGAAATCGAAAAGGAGTGCATTGAAATTTTTTTCATCAGAAAATCCATAAGCGGGATTTATCCACTCTGAATTATCTTTCTTTTCTTTTTCTGATAAAGCATTCCAAAACTCGGTTGCTTTTTTATTTCCATCTTTTATCGTATCCAATGTGAACTGAACATCTTTTATCCAAACAACTGCATCTTTGTCAATATACTCCAAAAGGGAAATATTTTGCGCACTTAAGAATTTAGCCTGCACATTGGGGACGATGGTTACTTTATGAATTTTTGATACAGACAGTTGGGATTCGATCTCAAATGTTCGAATGCTTTCAATGTCATCTCCAAAAAATTCTATTCGGTAGGGAAGATCATTAGAAAAAGAGAATATATCGACAATTCCTCCTCGAATGGCGTACTGTCCAGGCTCGTAAACAAAATCTACACGGTCGAAATCGTATTCAAATAGAAACTCATTGATAAAGTCTATACTTAATTTGGTGTTTTCGGTTATTTCTAACGTGTTTTTCTCAAGATCACTTCTATTAATTACCTTTTCAGCAATTGCTTCGGGGTATGTAACAACCATTTTTGGTAATTCGGAAGTATGATTTAGTACATTTAATGTTTCTGCGCGTTGTAAAACATGTGTTGCATCAAGTTGTGTAAAATCAAAAGGTTTACGGTAGGAGGCGGGAAAAAATAATACCTGTTTATCCAGAAGGCTTTCCAGATCACTTAAGAAATAAGATGCATCTTCATGTGTTGGAAGGATAAAGAGGTAGGGGCGTTCTTGTAGGGTATAACTCGCTACTGCAACAACGGCATCAGATGAACCGATAAGGCCTCTTAAATGGACTTTTGGATTTTTAGCTTGTATCGCTTTTGTCAAAGTTTGTGTCAACTTACTTTGACCGTATTTTTCTATAATTTCTTTAATTCCCACGCGTTCACTAATTTGGAATATTGCGAATTTAGTTAAAATGATGGGTTGTTACAAAATAAGCTTTTGCTATCTGCTATAAATAACCAAAAAAATTAGTAAGGTCTCATTGTCATTGGTACTGGACGGTGTTGTAAAACTGTATTATAAGTTTGTATTTACATTTAATACTTTTATATAGTCTTTTAATGCTGTAGCATTTGCTGCATCAAGTATTTCTTGGAAATGCTCTCTATAGTCAAACTGATGGTCCTCATGAATTTTTTCATATTTTGACACAGCATGTTTTATTCTGCCAGCTATATATTTTTGAAGTTTATGTGCGGCAGATTGGTAAGATGAACCAAATAACGATGGGTACATCATGATGGCTCTTTCTAAAATGTAAATACGAAATTCTACTTCACTCAATTTATCTTTTGTGATTTTTTCGTGCTCGTTAACCATACCGCTGGCTTGTTTTACCAATTTGCTTAATCCTACGAAATTGCTCATACTTGGCGTATTGTAC
>Ga0160438_1000495_pt1 | contig 10925 bp, 6 predicted proteins | sample HID1975K_E0MG_FD_108203 | JGI IMG/M metagenome (GOLD analysis project Ga0160438, IMG submission 108203) | Enriched soil microbial communities from UW Madison campus, WI, USA - HID1975K_E0 MG | ecosystem: Environmental > Terrestrial > Soil > Unclassified | place: USA: Madison, Wisconsin...
CAAAAACTGACCGGTAACCTAGTGATTCGGATGGAGAACAGGGAAGACACTCCGCTTAGGATAAGTATTGTTGATAACGGATATGGGCAGGCACCGCTCCGGGAAGAACTCAACGCCAAGGGGGAAAATGTAAGCGTGATACCCCTGAAGGATAGCGCCTGTTGGTACGACCTGAGTATAGCGGTAGAAGGTTATCCGGATTTTTTATGGAGCTACGCCGGCCGGGTGGAAACCGGAGAGCAGGGCTACACAGACCCGCAAATAGATGGTGCCCTCTAACTATACAATTTGAGGTAATATTCTTTTGCCATACGATCGCTATCAAATTGATAACGTACGTCTTGCATACTTTGTTTAATGATGGCAGACCATTGCCGTAGGTGATCGTAATACATAGGAAGGATATGATGCTCAAGCAATTCATAAAGATGATAAAAGTCGTGTTCGTCCTGCTCTTCCACACTACTACGCTGATAATCGGCCTGTGGAACCACAAATCCATTTACACCATGCTGTATAAATTCAGGGATCCATCCGTCAGCCGTAGATAAATTGAGTGCACCATTCATCGCAGCGGTCATACCGCTGGTTCCCGAGGCTTCGCGGGGAACACGTGGGTTATTGAGCCAGATGTCGGCAGCCTGTTTAAGGCTTTTGCTGAGGGCTAACTCATAACCGGTTAATATCGCAACATTGGAATAAGAGTGACTAACATGAACCAGATGATTGAAAAGAGCGATACTTCCTTCATCAAACGGAAAAGGTTTACCCGCCCAGATCAATTGAACGGGATATTGTTTGTTTTTTAACAACCGATCAAAGCGATCAAAATGCTTCAGCAACAGATCGGCCCGTTTATAACCGGCAAAACGTCTTGCCCATACAATGGTTAATACGTCAGATTTGAAAAGTCGGCCGGTTTGATCGGCTACTATCTGGAAAGCCCTGCTTTTTATTTGCTTTTTACGCCTGACCATCTCTTCCTCATTGTCTGCCTGCAGTGATCCATACAGCTTTTTGTCAGCCCAGTATTTCCAATTTTGGGCATTCGTGATGGCATCAATCGGCGAAATGCCTCCATATTTTTCCCACATCGCACGAGCTACCTGTCCATGGAGCTGCGAAACGCCATTGGCCTTTTTGGACAAGCGTAGCGCAGCAAGTGATAAATTAAACTGGGCATCTTCAATACCGGTTACATCTACTACTTCCTGCTTATTCAACCCCGCAAAGAAACCCATCTCCAAACACAGATCAATAGGATGTTTTTCATTCCCGGCTTCTTCCGGGGTGTGGGTTGTGAAGACCAGCTTTTCTTTGACTTGTTCTTTGTCTTTTGATTGCTGTAATAAATAGAAAACGGCCGGTAAACCGTGGGCTTCATTTAAATGGTACTTCTCTGCCTGATAGTTGATGATATCCAATAATTTGGCCCCACCGATGCCTAAGAGCATATACTGCGCTAATTTGGTGGCTGTATTGGTATCATACAAACGATGCGAAATGGTTTGGGAAACATAATCATTTTCGGCTAAATCAGTTGTCAGCAAAAATAAAGGAGCCGACTGAAATGTATCGGGCGGTAAATAATAAGCTTTTATCCAAACATCGGCATCATGTATTTTTATGGTGAAACGGATGCCGGGATCTTCTAGATAACTGTATAATTTTTGCTGCCAATCTACACGTAGGGTTTGATCTTCATTCCTGCCCTGGTCATAGTAGCCAAATTTCCAAAGAATACCTATACCAACGACCTGTTGCTTTAACGAAAAGGCGCTGCGCATATGGGAACCTGCCAAAAACCCAAGTCCGCCGCTATAAATTTTTAGCGACTGATCAATGGCATATTCCATGGAAAAATAAGCAACGTGTTTACCATAATCGGCTTGATGAGTGTATGGGAAGATAAATATGGGTTTTTCCATACGAAAGTAGCTTTACAGGGTTAATTATACATTTTTATAAACCAGATTCGGGAAGTATTGTTTTCCCGGTCATAACAAATAGCTGAGATCTCTTCTGGAACGGATCCCATCAAGGATCGTTTTACTTTTATTCAGGAAACACTTCTTCCAGTTTATATACCCAGGCATGTTCACAGGGCATATCGGCCGGTGATAAAGAAGGCACATCGATGGTTAACTGCTTAGCACGTTGCTTCCATTTGATCTGCCCGGAAAATCCTAAGAGCTTTACACGCTTTGCTTTATGGGTAATGGGTAGTGAAACCGCTCCATTCTTCCAATGGGTGCAGATAACATACAGGTCTCTCCCTTTTTTAGTATAAAACATTCCGTTTTCTTTACTGCCAACGGGACGCTGTTCCCAGACGGTTGATCCGTAAATGGCTTCGCCATTTATCTGCAACCATTTACCCATGTCCAAAAGACGTTCCTGCATAATTACCGGAATCATTCCATCTGCTGAGGGACCTACATTCAGCAGTAGATTGCCGCCATTGCTTACTTTATCAATCAATAAGTCGATCAATTGTTTGGAGGTGAAATAATCATCTGTTGTCTCGAAACGGTTATATCCGTAGGAAGTCCCGATGCCCCGGCTTTCTTCCCAGGGATGGGAAGCTTGGTCGCCTATCCCCTTGTCGCGCACCAGATCGTACTCGGTAGTATAATAGCCGCCATGTTTGCTACGGGTTTCTTTTCCCCATCGGTCATTCACGACAACGGTATTTTTAACTGGCGATTCGTTATATAACCAGGAGAGGAACTGTACACTTTTAAAGGTATCACTGGCGTAATCCCATTCACCATCCGCAAAAATTACTTCGGGTTGGTAGGCATTAACCAACTCTTTTAACTGTGGGATCATATGCTTATCAGCCCATTGTCCCATGCTCGTCTTTTTATAAAGTGGATGATTCCATTCCAGCAAGGAATAATAAAAGCCCATGTGCAGGCCAGCACTCTTCACCGCTTTGCTTAAATCACCTGCAAGATCGCGATGGGCACCAATATCTACACTGTTCCACTTGGGACTATACTGACTGGGCCATAAACAGAAACCATCATGGTGCTTAGAGGTTAATACCACATATTTGGCACCGGCCTTCTTAAATAATTCAGCCCACTTTGCCGGATCAAAATGCTGCGCCTTGAACATGGGGGTAAAATCCTGATAGGTAAAATTTTCTCCGTAGGTTTTACGGTGATAATCGGTAAAAAGCTTATCGCCTTGCAACAAACGGTTTTCATAATGTTCAGCATATTTTTCATACAGCCCGTCCACCTCATCCACTGGGGCATAAGCGGGTACAGAGTAAGGGCCCCAATGAATGAAAATACCAAATTTGGCATCGCTCCACCATGGTGGCACCTCACGGGCATCAAGGGAGTCCCAATCTGGCAGATAGTTTTGGGCAGATGATAAGTGGGAGCAACAGATAAGTATTAACAAAAAACGGAAAGATTTGAGATTTATCATGAAATATAAATTAACGGAACGACTTATTATCCTATTAATATCTTTAGCCTTGATCGGATATCTACCAAAGCTAAAGACATTATCTATTTATTATTCCCACCCGGGATTTTGTATCAAATTAACATTTTTGGTGATTTCCTCTCGAGGAATGGGCATAAAATACATTTTGTCGGTAAATACATTGGGTTGGGGATCCACCGGTTCATAATCATAGCTAAAGCTACCATTGGCTTCCTTGGTAATGACGACTCCTGTTCCCCTTTTTCCATTCAAAATAGTACCGGCCGATTTCCATCTCCTTAAATCCCAATAGCGCTTATGTTCCAAACATAGCTCCACATAACGTTCATTATGAATGAAAGACCGCATCTGATCTTTCGAGTAAGAACCAGGTATCAGGTCGTTACTGATACCTGCCCGTCGACGGATCAGGTTCAGTGCATCGTAAACGCTTTGATCGGGTGCACCCAAAAATTCATTCTGTGCCTCCGCATAGTTTAAAAGTACTTCAGCATACCGCAGCTCAATCCAGGGCTGATCACTTCCATAACCTCCACGGTAAATGGTGTTTTCGGGATTGACTCCTTTAATGGTATAATAGCCTGTAGTGGTATTATAAATGATGGAAGAAGGATCGGCATCGTAATCGCGGCCCCCACGATAAATCTGCAAGGTAACTTCTTTTAAAGGAGGTCCACTGGTTGTGCCCTTCATCTTCGATCCGTTATAGGCGACATAGGCATAAAAACGTTTATCTCGATTTACATAAGGATTTTGATCGTTATACCCTGATCCTTGTTCATGGATAGCTTTGCCATTTGACATCGGAAAGGCATCAACCAGATCCTGTAGAATGGAACCATAACCGGCTACATTATTAGCTAAAACCAACGGTTTCACAAGGGCATCCCAATCATGATATTTTTCCGGCAGATGATATTCGATCTGAAAAATAGATTCGTTATTGCTGCTATTTAGCCATAAGGTGCTTAAATCATCGTAAAGATCGTATTTCCCTTCTTCAATAAGCTGTCGGTTAACCACTGCTGCTTGTTGCCACCGGCCCTGATCGTTCTGAAGATTGAAGAGCGGACTGGCCCAATACAATAATACCCGCCCCTTTAAAGCTAGTACTGCCGATTTGGAAGCTTTTGCTTTAAGAGCGGTTTCAGGGACTCTTTCATAAGCGCGATCAAGATCATCCAAAATAAATTGGAAAGTTTCTTCTGTACCAGCCCGACTAACTGCCAAATCATCATTAATATCCTGAGGTTGTGTCAATAGAGGTACTCCGCCATAACGTTTTACGAGATCGAAATACATGAAAGCCCTCAAAAAATAGACATCGCCCGAAAGCTGCTCTTTCACACTGTCAGCCAAAGGAGCCGTTTTGATATGGGTAAAAAATTCGTTCATTCGCCGAATGGATGTATAGGCCGGTGTCCAAACATCCATGGGATTGTTTACCTCATCCCATTGTCCTATAAGAATCTGGTTTGGGGTAAGTCCGGGATACGTTAAACGGGACTCGTCAGTTATGTTATTATACACGTGCTCTTTCCAGCCATCCAGTCGATCGTTGTACAGTTGGTTTACATACAATTCGATTAGGGATTGATCTATCCATACTTCATCGGAACTGATGGATGATGGATTTTCACGATCTAAAAAGTCCTTGTTACAACCAGCCAGGTATAGGCCGCAAAACAAGAAACTTAAGATCTTTATGATATGGATTGTTTTATCTACCGTTTTCATTAGCCTGTTTTTATTTCTTAATATCATGCGCTTTATCATGCTTATAATAGGTTAAAGCGTTAAATTAACGCCTAAGTTCACGGAGCTCTGTTGCGGATAGTAATTGCCATTGGCATTTTCCACTTCCGGATCAAATTCTTTCAGCTGACTTATGGTCAGTAGGTTAAAACCCGAAACAAAAACTTTTAAGCGTTGAATACCGATTTTTTTCAGCCGCTCCGATCTGAAATTATAACCAACATCAATGGATTTAAGCCGTGCATAACCGGCCTTTTTCAACCATAATTCTGAATCGCGGTTATTGACCGACCGTTGATCGATCCAAGCTTGTGGATAGGCTGCATTTGGGTTTTGGGGAGACCAGGCATCCAGCAAATAGGCAAAGGTATTGGACGAACCGCCGTCGTTGAACATAATCCGGCCCGTACCTGTTAACATGACACTGCGCTGTGACGCGCCTTGAATCAGGAAGTTCAGATCAAAATTTTTCCAGGTGAATCCTGCACTTAAACCATACATGATCCTTGGTGTCTGATTATAATAGGAAAGGATGCTCTGATCTATAGTAGAAATTTGTCCGTCACCGTTCACATCAGCATAGCGGATATCCCCGGACATGGATTTCTGACCAAATTGATACCCACCGTACCATTCGTCTGCTTCTTCCTGACTTTGAAAAATCCCCGAGGTACGGTAGCCTGTCTGAAAACCATAAGAACGGCCTTTTTGGATCTGATAATCCAAGGCATTGGCCGGGTCGTCTATATTGGTCACTTTGTTTGTTGCATAAGAAGCGGTAAAACGCAGATTGTAAGAAAAATTGTCCCAGCTTTTCCGATGGGTCAACGTGGTTTCCAACCCTTTGCTTTTCATTTGGGCATAGTTTTCGTTCGATAGAGCCCTTCCAAAGGTTGCCGGAATCGATCGTTGCCTTTGCCATAGAATATCGGAGGTGGTACGGAAGAAGTAGTCCAGTTCAAAACCGAACATGCCTTTGAGAAAATCGGCGTCCAAACCTATGTTGGTATTATTCTGCGTCTCCCAGGTGATGTTGGGATTAGGATATACGCCATAGCTGATATTGGGCACCGCAGTACCGTTAACTACAGGCCCCGTATTGGTACTGATGGTATACATATCGGCATACTGAAAGGCATTTACCCGATCGTTGCCAATTGTTCCATGAGAACCCCGTAGCTTTAAGCTTTCAATAAAGTCAAGAGATGGTGCATTTTTAAAGAATGGTTCTTCCGATATACGCCATCCTGCCGATACTGCTGGGAAAAAGCCATAACGATGGCCGGGAGCAAAACGAAAGGAACCATCGTACCGAAAAGAGGCTTCAAAGAGGTATTTACTGTCGTAAGCATAATTTACACGGCCAACTGCACTTCGACGGGCATCATTTACATAGTCAAAACCATTCATCGTTTGATTGGCCGGCCCACTGGCAAATAACTGATCTTTAATATTGGACACGAAATCCTGACGCATCACATTAAGGCTATCGCCAACCGACTCATACTGCTCATATAATAATAGTCCGCCTACATCGTGTTTACCAAAGCTTTTGGTATAGTTTAAAGAAAGGTTTAAGGTATAATTGCTCCTTCGGTTTGCCTGTTGGGCCAAAGAGGTCTGCCCTCCTACTTGCTTAATACCCGTTACGTTCCCATTCGGATCTTCATCATACATGGAATAGGGTGTAAAGAATTTTTTGTCGGAAAGGTGCTCACGATAGACGGACGCCAGGCCTTTTAACGATAACCCTTCGGTAAGAAACGGCAACTTATAATCGAACGTGAGCGTTCCCAGGAAAATATCGGAAGTGGCCCGGTCATAACCCGACGATCGGATCATCTCTACCGGATGTTCGGAAGAGGTATTATAAGGCAGGCCACTTGGGGTATAGGCGGGAGTAGTCGGCCGGTTTCGGATTAAGGCATAAAAAATATCATCCGCATCGAAGCCCGGACTATTATTGTTTTCCTGACGGCCTTCGAGGTTTAAACCTAAGGTCAGGTTCTTATTAATCGTCGCATCTACATTAGCCCTGAAATTATAGCGCTTGTAGTTAATATTATCGAACATCCCATCCTGATCGAGATAGCCTACCGAAGAAAAATAACGAATGGCTTCGCTACCGCCATCAACCGATACATTATGCTGTGTTTGCATACTTTCCTTCTTGAAGGCCTCATCATACCAGTTAACGGTATTCACACCATTACGGAACTGATCGATCTGGGTATCGCCGAAAAATAAACTGGACTGCGCAGGGTTTGCAGGATCGTAACCCTGATTCAACAGGGCCTGGTTTCTGACTTCTGCATACTGCGAAGCGTTCAATAGCTTGGGATAGAAAGTAGGGCTTTGTAATCCTGCATAGGCACTATAGGTAATACTCGGTTTATTGGTTTTCCCTCTTTTGGTTGTGATCAGGAAGACGCCATTGGCCGCCCGCGCACCGTATACGGCCGCAGCTGCAGCGTCTTTCAATACGCTGATGCTTTCCACATCATTGGGATCGATTGCACTAAAACCATCACTCCGGATAACGCCGTCTACCACGACCAGCGGTGTATTATCGTTTAGCGTACTTAATCCTCTTATCGATAAGGTAGAGCCACTTCCCGGTCTTCCGTTAGGATTGGTTGCAATAACGCCCGGCAAGCGTCCGGCGATCACATTGGTTAGGTTCGATACGGGCTGTCCAGCAATTTCTTTAGCTGGAATGGAAGCTACGGAACCGGTAAGGTTAACCTTTTTCTGGACACCATAACCCACTACGACTACTTCCGAGAGTGCTGCGTTGTTCTCCTTCAATACAACAGTTACATTACTTTGCCCACTTAGGACTACCTCAGTGGGATCGTAGCCGATCGAACTGAATACCAGAGTAGTTTGCTTATTCGTTACCGTTAAGCGAAAATGCCCATTGCCATCCGTCATCGCTCCTCCTTGCTGTTTGCCCTTTTCCCGAACGGACACAGCAGGGATAGACCCCCCTAAGGTATCCGTGACCAATCCGGTCACGACAATATCCTGGAAAAAATTTAGCATCGGCCCCGATGAGGGACGGATAGATACAGTTTTCTGGTTAATCTGAAAAGTGAGCCCTTGCCCCTCTAAGCATTGTTGCAAAACATCTTCTATAGAAGCCTGGCTAGCGGACAAGGTAACCGGCTTTGCACGGTTGATGAGATCTGAAGCATACAAGATATCATAACCACTTTGCCGCTGGATCTCAAAAAACACGTCTCGAAGTGGGGCGTTGGTTACCCGAAGATTAATTTTTTGCGCATAGGTAGTAGCCCTTAACTGAAGGATCGCAAAAAAGAGCAAAATGCAAGTTAATTTCATGGTGCGAACAAGTATGGCTGGGACGTACGGGACTCCATCGCACGTGAATGCAATATATTTTTTATACATTTGTTTGTTAGGTTAAAGTTTACAAGAGTTTACGGATCTAAACTTAGCTTGCCTAATCGTAATTGACCGGGAGGTGTTGATCGCACCTCTCGTCACTTTTTAGGCCAGCATAAAATGACGTATGTTGACTTATGGCATAACGATTACCTTCCTCCCTTCTATTTTAAAATGAACAGCCTCTGTTAATTCTAATCCTTTCAGCAATTCTTGCAAATTTTTATTCCGTGCATAACTGCCCCCAAACACTTTCCCTCGCATATTTCCCTGATAAATTACTTCTACATCATACCAACGTGCAATCTGATCCATGATTTCGGGAATTGGATCGTCGTCGAAAATAAAATAACCATTTTTCCAGCCGACCACCGGCTCTACGTCAACCTGGGTAACCTGTATGACTGAGTTGTCTTCTGATAGGTTACTTTGCTGACCGGGATAGAGTATTTTTCCGCTCTGCCCTATCTGACGGGCAGCTACTTTATTGACGCGGACAGCTCCTTCCAACACCGTTGTGATGGCGCGCGGACTTTCATCATAATCAGAAACATTGAAATGAGTGCCTAATACTTCTATTTCCTGCTTCCCTGTAACCACCCGGAACGGACTCGATGGTACTTTGGCTATTTCAAAATAAGCCTCCCCTTTCAAGAGCACTTTTCTTTCTGACCCGGAAAATGCTGTTGGGTATCGGATTGAAGAAGCAGCATTTAGCCACACTTTACTACCATCTGGAAGGATTACCTGATATTGCCCGCCCCTAGGCGTACTGATACGATGATACACAGGCGGTTCTCCGCTAGAAGTGGGTAGGGAACGGTAGATCAACTGTCCATCTTCGGTTTTGGTGATGTTTATACCTGATTCTGCCGCTATCTTTCCGGCAAGTATTTCATCCAAAGGAATAATGGAACCATCCGCCAATGTTAAAGTGGCAACATTTTTACCTGGCTTAACCAGAGCCTGTGTGTTGGTCATCTGCTGAGAGAGCATAGCGCTTCTCTCTTGCCCGTGATACCAATATAAACTGATGCTACCGATCAATAGCACGCTGGCGGCTGCATACCACCACCGTTTTCTAGGAGACTTGGCTTCTTCTGTCTCTCGAATAAGCTGGCGGTACACTCGGTCTTTCATTTCTAAATCATGCCCATTTGGATGCCCAGCGTGCATACGGAAAGGATCGGGGTAGGCGTAAAGCGCTTTCTCTTCTTCGGGAGATGTTTCGCCGGCTAAGTATTTTTCGTATAACGCAAGGTATTCTTCAGGGCTCATTGTACTTTGGTTTCCTATAAAGAGGGGTAAAGATTTCCCTAACACACATACTTTAAAAAAAATGTAAAAAAGCAGTAATTTTTTATTCAATTAAATATTTGTAATATTGCGTACGAGACTGATCAGCAATAACACGATCTACCCAACCAATTTCCCAATGAGAAGTGAACATATTTCTGATGAACATTTGTGGCACGCCTGTACACTTGATGATACAAAAGCCTTTGTCCAATTGTACCATAGACATTGGCTTAAGCTCTTTCAAACGGTGAAATTCTACCTGAAAGATGAAGTAATTGCTGAACAGGTTTTACAAGATGTGTTTATCGTCTTATGGAGGCGTAGAAAAGCCTTAAAAATCCATAATTTCAACAATTATATTTTTATTACAGCTCGCTACCATGTCTACAAATCATTAAAAACGAAGCAAATAGATCCACTTTATTATGTCGCTTCTTATGAATTCACAAAGGCTCCGGTGGTGCAAAACGATGCGGAAGAAAAATCAGATTTGGACGAACTACATCATAAGCTCAAAACGGCTTTATCGGAACTGCCTACTAAATGCAGGGAAATTTTTTGGATGAGCCGTGTAGAAAACCGATCAAACGATGAAATTGCCCAAGAGTTAGGTATTTCCAAACGAACAGTCGAAAATCAAATTAGTTTAGCTCTTAAGAAATTGCGTTTATCATATCAGAGCTTACTGCCTGACACTTTCTTGATATTATTATGGTTGTTCTGGAGCAATCGTTAAAATAGCCGTGGCTTTGCACTGGAAAAAGATAAAAAATCATATAACATACAGCTGCATGGACCAAATGGTTTTTATCGCTCCTTTCGAAACGAGGGGAAAACTCCTGCCTTAGACTTGAAAGCGTATTATGAATCAAAAGATCAAAAACTGACCGGTAACCTAGTGATTCGGATGGAGAACAGGGAAGACACTCCGCTTAGGATAAGTATTGTTGATAACGGATATGGGCAGGCACCGCTCCGGGAAGAACTCAACGCCAAGG
>Ga0160438_1000499_pt1 | contig 10902 bp, 7 predicted proteins | sample HID1975K_E0MG_FD_108203 | JGI IMG/M metagenome (GOLD analysis project Ga0160438, IMG submission 108203) | Enriched soil microbial communities from UW Madison campus, WI, USA - HID1975K_E0 MG | ecosystem: Environmental > Terrestrial > Soil > Unclassified | place: USA: Madison, Wisconsin...
ATGCGTTTGGCTTCGTCAAACGCCGGGCGATAGTGGCTGTCGTGAATGTCATCAAAATGTGGCGCCTGGTATGGCAATAAACTGATGCGGTAGAACGGGTTTTCCGTTTGCATGCTGCACTCCTGCTGGGGGCAAAGGATAATTTGAGACTGTATTTGGTGGATGACGCTGCTGTACGACCGGTCACATAGGTTACAGATCAGACCGGCCACACAGGTAACACATTCTGCCTAATCTATCCGGATGATACTTTGCTTACGTCTGTCGTAGTAAGCAAGGTCCATCCGGTTAAATATTATCGCTTCAAGCCCGTCGCCACGCTCTTCCAGCATCACATATTCCCCTCTCAGCGCCTGGTTCACGAACAACCGTTTACCAATATAGATGTCGCCTTTGGAGCGCACTCGATACAGTCGTGCCCCTTCCGGATAGCTCACCTCCGGCGTTTTCCCGTCCCATTGCCGGGGCGACGGCACCCAGATACCGCCTGGCGTCAGGCCGCCCAGGGCTTCATGCGGTCGCTCCTGATTAAATTCTTCGCGATAGCTGTCGAACCACGCCTGCTGGGCTTCGAGTGTCGCCCGGCGGTTACCGAAGCTCAGGCTGTGTTTCAGGGAGCGATGCATGCGTTCGTGGCGCCCGTTCTCTTCCGGATGCCCTTTGCGGATACGCTCCGGCCGGATACCGAGCTTAATCAGCCAGACCGCAAGACGACTCAGCCCGGCGATACCGGTGCCGGCAAACGGCTGCCCGTTGTCGGTTTTCAGCACTTCCGGCAGGCCGTATTCGAGGAAGGCCCGCTCCAGACATCCCCGGACAAAGGACTCGCTTTCCCGGAACGTCCCCTCGCAGGACAGCAGGTAGCGACTGTGGTTATCGGTCAGGGTGAAGGGGTGGCAGTACTGCTGACTGAGCAGGCGGAACTTGCCCTTGAAGTCGGCGCTCCAGACCTGATTGACCCCGCTGATGGTCGTCAGCGGCTGCCGGTTTCCGGGCGTGCGGCGGCGATGAGTGCGGGGGATGACGAGCCCTTCACGCTTCAGGATATCGCCGATAGTGCTGGCGGCAGGCACATCAAACGGCACCTTGTGATTAATCAGCCAGGCGCGGACTTTTTTGGGTCCCCAGTCGGGATGTGTTACGCGCACATCAATGAGCTGCTGAATAATCTCAGGCGGCAGGCGTTCAGCATGTGTGAGCCGGGCGCGGGGCTGGTCAAAAAGAGAGGCCGGGTCGTCGGGATTAAAACGTTGCAGCCATTTATAGCCGGTTTTACGGCTGATGCCGAAGTGACGGCACAGGGTGGAGAAAGGTTCCGTACCTGCGTGGCAGGCACGGATGAAATCAAGGCGTTGCATGGGGCGGGTCTCAGTCCAGGGCATAGTGAGTCTCCTCTGCTATGCCGTTTATAACTGTTACCCATGTGTCCGGTCTAAAGTGTTACCCATGTGCCCGGTTTGTACCCTGCGCTTATCCCCCCTACAACACCATTCCCGTAGGTCGGATAAGCGCAGCGTCATCCGACAACATTCGCCTAATTTTCCAGTCTAACCAGTCGCTTGATACACAGCAATAATCTCTGCGGCAATAGCCACGGCGATTTCTGCCGGGAGTTTCCCTTTCACATCGGGCAAACCCACCGGGCAGCGCAAGGTACTCAGTTGCTGCTGCGTGATGCCTTTTCCCGCCAGCCGATACTCAAAACGCTGACGTTTAGTCTGTGAGCCAATTAACCCCAGATAGCGGTAATCGCCACGTTTCAGTATCGCTTCGGTTAATTCCAGGTCGCGCGGGTGATGGTGTGTCATCACAATAAAATAACTGTTCGCAGGTGCGGATTTCACCGCATCCAGCGGGTCTTCCGCCTGCCAGGTTTTCACTCCTGGCGGCACGGCAGCGAACATATCAGCACGTTCATCAACCCAGGTGATGTGACAAGGTAAGGTTGATAATAATGCCACCAGCGCTTGCCCGACGTGGCCTGCGCCAAAAACGACAATTTGCGGCTGCGGCTGAATCAGCGGTTCAAACAACACCGTGGTCATTCCACCACAACACTGCCCAAGCCTGGCGCCGAGATTAAAATGTTCGGTATGCGGAGCGGTATTTTGCTTCTCCAGCATGTCACGGGCCATTGCGATGCACTGGTATTCGAGATGCCCACCGCCGATGGTGAGAAAAGTTTCTTCGCGCCCAACGATCATTTTGGTGCCGCAATTTCTCGGCACCGAGCCTTTGTCCGCCAGCAACGTCAGCAACACACACGGTTCACGGCGCTCATGCAACTGCATCAGGATGCGTATCCATTGATCGTTCATGGTGCCTCCTGACAACCCCAGAACACGCGTTCCGGGGTGGCGGGCGCGTCTAATAAAGGGTGTTTCTGGTAATTCGTCACACTGGCGACGGCATCCTGCAATGCACACCACACCGATATTCCCAGCATAAATGGCGGTTCGCCAACGGCTTTGGAACGATAAACGGTGTGCTGCGGGTTAGCGTGATTTTCCAGCAGATTCACCCGCAGATCGCATGGCACATCGCTAATCGCCGGGATTTTGTAGCTCATCGGGCTGTCGGTCAGCAGCCGCCCTTTTTCATCCCACATCAGCTCTTCGCAGGTCAGCCAGCCCGCGCCTTGCACAAAGCCGCCTTCGATTTGCCCGATATCCAGCGCCGGGTTTAGCGAACTCCCCACGTCATGCAGAATATCCGTGCGCAGCAGGCGATATTCCCCGGTCAGCGTGTCAATAATCACTTCCGAGCACGCCGCTCCGTATGAGAAGTAATAGAATGGCTGTCCGCGTCCGGCGGCGCGATCGTAATGAATACCCGGCACTTTGTAGAAACCCGTCGCCGAAAGCGGCACCTGGTTAAGCCACGCCAGGTTAGCAATTTCGTTGAATGTGAAATGTCGCCCTGCCGCTTTCACTACGCCGTTGCGAAATTCTACCTGTCCCGCTTCGCAATGGTGTAAACGGCAAAGCATCTCCACCAGCCGTTCTTTAATGGTGAGTGCCGCAATTTCCGCCGCTTTACCGTTAAGATCGGCACCGGATGACGCCGCGGTCGGCGAAGTATTAGGGACTTTGCCCGTATTCGTTGCCGTGACCTGAATCTGCTCGACAGGAATTTGCAGCACCTGCGCGACAACTTGCGCCACTTTGGTGTTCAGGCCTTGTCCCATCTCCGTGCCGCCATGGTTAAGCTGCACGGTGCCATCGGTGTAAATCAGCAGTAATGCCCCCGCCTGATTCAGGAAACTGGAGGTAAACGAGATGCCGAACTTCACCGGAGTCAAGGCGAGTCCGCGTTTGAGTACCGGGCTGTGGCGATTAAATTCACCGATTTGCGCACGACGGCTCTGATAATCCGCGGTCACCTCAAGCTGACGGGTGATTTCCGTCATAATGTTGTGTTCAACAGTTTGGTGGTAGTGCGTGACGTTGCGTTCGGTGTCGCCGTAGTAATTGCGTTTGCGCACTTCCAGCGGGTCCAAACCCAGGTCGCGGGCAATGTGATCCATAATCTGTTCGATGGCGACCATGCCCTGCGGCCCGCCAAAACCCCGATACGCCGTATTCGACGCCAGATTTGTGCGGCAGCGATAACCCGTAACACGCGCATCCCCGAGGTAATAGGCGTTATCGGCGTGAAACATCGCCCGATCGCAGATCGATCCTGAGAGATCCAGCGAATAACCGCAGTTAGCCGCCAGATCGATGACTACGCCATTGAGCATCCCTTCATCCGTAAAACCAACATCGTAGCGGACAAAAAACGGATGCCGTTTACCGGTGATGCGCATATCGTCACGCCTGGATAAGCGCATTTTTGCCGGTTTTCCGGTCAATGCAGCCACCAGGGCAGCATGGCAGGCGATGCCCGCAGCCTGCGTTTCTTTGCCGCCGAATCCTCCGCCCATGCGGCGCATATCCACCGTGACTTTATTCATAGTGACTCCCAGTACCGAGGCCACCAGCTTTTGCACTTCGGTTGGATGTTGAGTGGACGACCACACCGTCACGCTGCCGTCTTCACCGGGCTGTACGACAGCGATTTGCCCTTCGAGGTAAAAATGCTCCTGGCCGCCGATATGAAACTGCCCCTGAAGTCGATGCGCAGCCGCTGCCAGCGCAGAGTCTGCGTCACCACGTTGATGAACATGTGGCTCTTGCACATACAGCTCGCGGCGCAATGCCTCTTCGACATCCAGCACGGGTTCAAGCACCTCATATTCAATCACCGCCTTGAGCGCCGCTGCGCGTGCGGCTTCCGGTGTTTGCGCCGCGACGGTTAATACAATCTGGCCGTGGTATTCCACCCTGTCGCTGGCAAACAGCGGATCACCCGGTGCCAGCGGGCCGATATCCAGCTCTCCGGGGACATCCTTCCAGCTGAAAACTCGCTCAACACCCGGCACCGAATAACACGCGGACGTGTCGATGTTTAAAATTTTCGCATGAGCGTGTTGGCTGAGAACCGGGCACAGATGCAACATGCCCGGCAAGGTGAGTTTATCGTCGATATATTCCGCTTTGCCGCTGACGTGTTTATCCGCACTTTCATGTTTCAGGCTTTTGCCCGCGCCGCCGTTCATTTCACGGGTAAATTGTTCTATTAATGCCTGCTCAGACAAGCGCACCGGATTAGTTGACATAAGCGTTTACCTCCAGCGCATCGCTCGGTTCGTTATGTTGGAGAACCAGACGTGTTAACAGATTCTGCGCAACTTTCAGACGGTAAATGCCTGAACCCCGGAAATCGGTTAACGGTTGGAAATCATTGGCCAGCGCTTCGCGGGCCAGCCCGACCGTCCGCTCATTTAAGGGTTGTCCGATAAACGCCAGCTCGGCACTTTTCGCCCGCGCCGGAACCGCCGCCATTCCCCCAAATGCCAGTTTTGCGGATTCCACAATTCCGTCTTTGACATGCAGATTAAACGCGCCAAATACCGTCGAAATATCGTCATCCATGCGTTTAGAAATCTTCCATGCGTTAAACGTTGGCGATATCGCTTCACGTTCAATCACCACCGCGCTGATAAATTCACCTGGCTGCAAAGCAGTTTTACGATAGCTCAGGAAGAACTCATCGAGCGGCAGAACGCGGCTCGCCTCGCCACAGCGCAGTTCGAGGCTGGCTCCCAACGCCAGTAACATGGGCGCGCCATCGCCGATGGGCGAGGCATTCGCCAGGTTCCCGGCAAGCGTCGCGTGGTTGCGAATTTGCGGTGAGGCAAAACGTTCTAATACACGTGCAAACGCCGGGATCAGCGGCTGCAAGACCTGCTCACACCTCTGCAACGTCGCCATCGCCCCCAGCCGAATTTGATTTTCGCTGACGGTAATGACTTTAAGTTCTTCGACCTGATTAAGGCCGATGATCAGCGGTAACGTCTGGTATTGCTGGGTGATCGTCAGCGCCAGATCGGTGCCGCCCGCCAGCAGACGTGCCTGTGGGTTTTGCTGATAAAGCTCGGCCAGTTGCGCCTCGCTTTTCGGTAACAGGCAGCGGTTTAATTTGCGTAGCTCGCCCATCTGCGCTTGTTGCAGAGATTTCAGGCGTGCCACCGTTTGCGGTTCATCACGGCTGAACTGATCCTGCTCACATCCGGCACTCTTTTGCATCGCCTCGATAATCGGACGATAACCGGTGCAACGGCACAGATTCCCGGCGAGGTGTTTTTCAATCTCATGGCGCTGCGAGTGGCTCCTGGCTTTGTGCAGCGCGAAGCCGGACATCACAAAACCTGGGGTGCAAAAACCGCATTGCGATGCGTGGCAGTCCGCCATCGCCTGTTGAACCGGATGCAGTTTGTCGCCTTGCGCTAAATCTTCGACCGTCAGCAACTGCTTGCCATCCAACTGGCTGATGAGCGTGATGCAGCCGTTAGCCGTGTCATACCGCATTTTCTCGCCATCGACTTGCCCGAGCACCACGGAACACGCGCCACAATCCCCCGACGCGCACCCTTCTTTGCTACCGCAGCGATGTTCGCTCCCCCGCAGCCAGTTCAATACCGTGGTATTCGGATCAACATTGTCGAGCGTTTTTAAGGTTTGATTGAGCAAAAATTGAATCATGCCGCGACCTCCAGCGTGTCACGCGCCCACACGCATTTGCCGTTGACCCAGGTGTGCCAGATGTTGCGATCGTCGCCAAGCGTCATCAGCACGAACAGTTTTTCGAAAATGTCGCGGCTATTGGCATGGCGCATTTTCTGTAGCGGCGATACCGCTAAGTCGAGCACCACGAAATCCGCTTCTTTGCCGGGTAAGAAATTGCCAATCTTATCGTCAAGATCTAACGCGTGAGCGCCGCCTAATGTGGCGTGATAAAACGCTTCGCTTGCGCACAATCTGTAGCCTTGCAACTGCGCGACTTTGTAAGCCTCCGCCAGGGTTTGCAGCATATTAAAGGTGGTGCCTGCGCCCACATCGGTGCCAATTCCCATGCGGATCCCGCGCTCGTGGCACTGTTTTAAGTTAAACAGGCCGCTTCCCAGAAACAGGTTTGAAGTCGGGCAAAATGCAATGGCAGATTCGGTGCGGTGCAGGCAATCCCACTCGCAATCTTGCAGATGAATGGCGTGGGCAAAGACGCTACGTTTCCCGGTCAGTTTGTAGTGGTGATACACCCCAAGATAGCTTTCGGACTCGGGCCACAGGCTTTTCACCCATTCCACTTCCGCGCTGTTTTCACTCAGATGGGTATGCAGCCAGGTATCGGGGAATTCCTCGCGCAGCGTTTGCACGGCGGCGAGCAATTCAGGTGAAGAGGTAGGCGCAAAACGCGGGGTCAACGCATAGTTCAGACGCCCCTTTTTATGCCAGCGCTCAATGAGTTCGCGGGTCTGAAGATAGCTTTGCTCCGGTGTTTCAGTCAGATAGTCCGGCGCGTTGCGATCCATCATCACTTTCCCGGCAATCATGCGCATTGAGAGGTGCTCCGCCGCACTGAACAGAGCGTCTACCGATTGCGGATGCACAGTGCCAAACACTAATGCCGTGGTGGTGCCGTTGCTCAGTAGCTGGTTGAGGAAAAATGCCGACATTTTCGCCGCGTGCGAGCTGTCCCGGTACTGACTTTCCACCGGGAAGGTGTAGGTCTGGAGCCACTCCAGGAGCTGCTCGCCATAAGCGCCAATCATTTCGGTTTGCGGATAATGCAGATGCGTATCAACGAAACCTGGCAGGATCAGTTTGCCGCGATAATCGACATAGTCACTTTCGCCGCGCAGATGGAGACGCCCTTCTTCCCATGGCAACAGCGTGACGATAATGCCGTCGTTAAGAAATAACAGCCCATCTTCGTGATGACGAGCGTTTGCCAGTAATTCATCCGGGCGGGTTCCGGTTTGGGTGATGTCGAAAAACTGACCGCGCAATGCTTGCGTGTAATTAACTGTCATCGCCGTACCTGTAATGGGTTTGTGAAGAATGAGTTAACTATTGCAATGTTGATGCCATGTTGCCGTTTGGCTTTAATCGGTTTTATAACAGTAGCTTAGATTACATTTTTGGTTGTTGCGCAACATTTGCGCAACTTTAACGCATGCAAACGGTTGCTATTTATCGCAATCGGTTGCCTTTCACCTTTGCGGACTGAGACCTCGAAAATGGCGAAAAAATCTGCGCGATGCTGGTGCAGCGCGAAACCCTTGCTGCACCAGCATTGCGCAAGGTCTGCCATACTAAAGTTCAATTATCGAAAATAGCGTTCGCGTGCTAAGGTATTACGACATAAAAAGCGTTGAGGAACAGTGAGATGATTATTCTGGTAACCGGCGCCACCGCCGGATTTGGTGAGAGCATTACCCGTCGTTTCGTCCAGCAAGGCCATAAAGTGATTGCTACCGGCCGCCGTCTGGAGCGCCTGCAAGAGCTGAAAGACGAACTGGGTGATAGCATCATTACGCTGCAACTTGATGTACGTAATCGCGCGGCTATCGAGCAAGCGATGGAACAACTGCCTGCCGAGTGGCGCAATATTGACGTGCTGGTGAATAACGCGGGCCTGGCGTTGGGTATGGAACCTGCTCATAAAGCTGACGCGGATGACTGGGAAACGATGATCGACACCAACAATAAAGGTCTGGTGTATATGACTCGCGCCGTGCTGCCAGGTATGGTGGAGCGTAATCGTGGTCACATTATCAATATCGGTTCGACTGCGGGAAGCTGGCCGTACGCGGGCGGTAACGTTTATGGCGCAACCAAGGCGTTTGTGCGCCAGTTCAGCCTGAATCTGCGTGCAGATCTGCATAAGACGGCTATTCGCGTAACGGATATTGAGCCGGGTCTGGTTGGCGGAACTGAGTTCTCAAATGTGCGTTTCAAAGGTGACGACGGCAAAGTCGAGAAAACCTACGAGAATGCCAATGCGCTGACGCCTGAAGATGTGACTGAAGCCGTTTGGTGGGTCGCGACATTACCGAAACACGTCAACATCAACACCCTTGAAATGATGCCTGTTAGCCAGTCGTTTGCGGGGCTTAGCGTTCACCGCGAAGGTTAATCGCCTTGCCCATATCTGGAGGTTTTCAGGTATGGGCGACCGTGCAAATAAATGTTAAATTTGCACGGTTCTTCAACGATAAGAAAAAAAACCATGTTACCGTCAACTTTGCTCAACCCCACTCAGCCTGTAAACCAACAAATCTACCGCATTTTGCGCCGTGATATTGTTCGTTGCCTGATTCCGCCTGGTACTCCGCTTTCTGAAAAAGAAGTGTCGATTCGCTTTGAAGTATCGCGCCAGCCGGTGCGTGAAGCCTTTATTAAACTGGCTGAAACGGGACTGGTGCAAATCCGCCCGCAGCGTGGTACGTATGTGAATAAGATTTCGGTCAGCCAGGTGAAGAACGGCTGTTTTGTGCGTGAAGCGATTGAACGTGCGGTGGCAAAACGTGCCGCGAGTATGGCGACGGATGAGCACCTTTATATGCTCGAACAGTTGCTCAATCAGCAACGCACGGCCATTGACCGTAACCAACTGGATGATTTTTTCCAGTTAGATGACGAATTCCATGAGCAGTTAGCATTAGTAGCGGATTGCCGCCTGGCGTGGGAAACGGTCGAGAATATTAAAGCGACAATGGACAGGGTGCGCTATATGAGCCTTGAACACGTCTCTCCCCCGGAAATGTTACTCTCTCAGCATTACGATATTTTTGAAGCCCTGAAGCAGCATGATGAAAACGGCGTGGATCAGGCAATGCATCGCCATCTGCATGAGATAAGTCAGTCAATTTTGTTGATTCGTAACGAGAAACGCGACTGGTTTACTGAAGAGTAAGTTTGAAATACTGCGCGTGAAGACTTGCATTCGTAGGTCGGATAAGCGCAGCGCCATCCGACATTTTCATCTGTAACAACAGCGTAAACGGTGGATGTCGCTCACGCTAATCCACCCTACGAAACCACAAATTTAGAACTTAGCGACTGTCGCTTTCGCGCCGTTTTCACGCAGCGCCAGGTAAGATTCAATCACCTGATTAACGAATTTCGCGTTCGCAGGCAGGTCTTCACCAAAGATAGTTTTCAGCCCTAACAGAGCTTTAACGCGGGTTTCCCCTTCTTTGCTGGCAGCAACCGCTTGTTGGATAGCAGGCAATAATGGATCACTCACTTCGATAGCCGCGCCCTGCTCGTCCACACCACCGACATAACGCATCCAACCTGCAACGCCCAGCGCCAGCAGATTAAATTCGCTGCCGTTTGCCAGGTGCCAACGAATGGAGTCTAACCAACGCTGTGGCAATTTCTGGCTGCCGTCCATCGCGATTTGCCAGGTACGGTGACGCAGTGCCGGGTTGGTGTAACGCGCAATCAGTGAATCGGCATATTTTGCCAGGTCAACGCCCTGCACTTTCAAGGTTGGCGCTTGTTCCTGCAACATCAATCCATGTGCGGTACGACGGTAATTCTCATCCTGCATGCACTCAGAAATATGCTGATAGCCCGCCAGATAGCCGAGGTATGCAAGGAATGAATGGCTACCGTTGAGCATACGCAATTTCATTTCTTCGTATGGCAGAACGTCTTTCACCAATTCCGCACCGGCTTTTTCCCACTCTGGGCGACCAGCCACAAAGTTGTCTTCGATAACCCACTGGCGGAACGGTTCACATGCCACAGCAGCAGGGTCAGCAACGCCGGTTGCCTGAGCCACTTGTTCCAGAGTTTCAGCAGTAACGGCTGGCACAATGCGGTCAACCATAGTGGATGGGAATGTTACATTCGCTTTGATCCACTCCGCCAGTTCCGGGTTAATCGCCTGCGCGTACGCGGTAATAACGTTGCGGGTGACGTGGCCGTTTTCCGGCATGTTGTCGCAGGACATCACGCTAAATGCTGGCAGACCAGCGGCTTTACGACGCGCCAGGGCTTCAACAATGACGCCCGGTGCGGATTTCGGCTGTTGCGGATTTGCGATGTCGTGTGCAATGAATGGGTGATCCAGCAAGATGGTGCCGGTTGCCGGAGTATGGCAATAGCCTTTTTCCGTCACGGTCACGCTGACGATGCGCGTGTCCGCATGCGCAATGCGCGCCAGCACGGCCTGCGGATCTTCCGGCGCAACCAGCGTTTCAAGCAGGCAACCGATTACCGTCGTCTGCTGTTGCTCGCGGCCGGTCGCGTCAGCGCTGCGCAACGCCAAGGTGTACAAGCCCGCTTGCGGCGCCAGCGCATCGCGCGTGTCGGCCTGCCGCAAGGACACGCCGCAAATGCCCCAGGCCAGGTCCCCGCCCCCGCCCGCATTTAACGCGGCTTCGTTGACCGCCGCAAGATGTGCGCGCGCGAACGCGCCCAGGCCCAGATGCACGATGCCCACGCGCAAGGCGTTGCGGTCATATGCCGGCCGCGCCACCTCCAAGGGCAACGCGGCAAGCCGCGC
>Ga0160438_1000501_pt1 | contig 10893 bp, 9 predicted proteins | sample HID1975K_E0MG_FD_108203 | JGI IMG/M metagenome (GOLD analysis project Ga0160438, IMG submission 108203) | Enriched soil microbial communities from UW Madison campus, WI, USA - HID1975K_E0 MG | ecosystem: Environmental > Terrestrial > Soil > Unclassified | place: USA: Madison, Wisconsin...
AAACCGCTGATTCAGCCGCCTGTTGTGGCGACATTCCGCGCCCCATGCGGCTGACGATTTCGTAGCTGATGCAGCCTTTCATCAAGTCTTCGCCAAGGCCAGTGGCGGTGGCGGCACCAATCTGGCTGTCGGCATAAAAACCGGAACCCGATACCGGTGAATCGCCCACGCGCCCAGGGCGTTTCATAAACAAGCCGCTGGTGGAAGTGGCGACGCACATCTGTTGATTCTGATCGAGCGTAATCACACCAACGGTATCGTGGCCGGTGTACGGGCTGAGGCCGCGATCCAGCGTTTCACGTTTACGCTTGAGATAATGCTGATGGGCGCGATCGGTCAGCATGTTTTTGCGCTCAAAACCTTGCGCGAGCGCCCAGGTTTGCGCGCCTTCGCCGACCATAAAACTGTTGAAGCGCTCGCGGCTTAAGGCTTGTGCCACCAGAATTGGGTTAGCGATATCACGGATACTGGCCACCGCGCCGATGGCGAGCGTTGAACCGTCCATAAATGCAGCGTCCAGTTCAACCACACCTTGTTCGTTAGGCAAGCCGCCGTAACCAACTGATTTATAAAATGGATAATCTTCTACACAGGTGACTGCGCGAACCGCAGCACCACTGGCGTCGTTGTTCCCTTGCAATAACTGCGCGGCTTCACTGACCCCTTCCCAGGCCATACGCCAGGTCGCTATCACGCCCCAGTTTTTTGATAACGTCATGTTTTACTTACTCCGTGGCGGGTTTAGTGGTGGCAGAAATTTCCGGGGTTTCATTCGCCCGGTATTGCTTGTCCACGACTTTAAGGAACGGCAGATAGATGATGGCGCCAATCAACAGATTGATGAGCTGAATTACAGCGCCGCTGAGATGCCCGGTAACGATAAACCCGCTTAATACTGGCGGCAGCGTCCATGGGATATAGACCCCAGTGGTGGTGGCGACCCAACCTATAGACATGGTGATGTATTGCACCGTTACGAGCACCAGCGGTACCAGGTTAAATGGGATGAGCATTATCGGGTTCATGATGACTGGCAGGCCAAACAGCACCGGCTCGTTAATGTTGAAGATGGAAGAACCGGCAGCGAGACGCGAAACATTCTTAATGTGCTGGCTGCGGGCAAATAACAGCATAGCAATCACCAGAGACAAGGTGGCTCCCGCGCCGCCCATCCAAATCATGTCGTAGAACTGCTCGGTGACAACATGCGGAGGCAGCAAACCTGCCTGCGTTGCGGTCAGGTTCTCCATTTGGTTTTCCATCCAGAATGGACGCAGGATGCCGTTGACCATTGAGCCGGAGTTAATCCCCACTGACCACAGGCTGGTAATGCTAAAGCACGTAAACAACGCGCCAACATAGGAAGTCCCGAAGTGGCGAATTGGCGTAGCCAGCACTTCGTAAACAAACTGGTGAATAGTGTGGTAATCCGTGCGGGCGAACAGCACCCGAATCGCGAGCGCAATCACCAGAATCAGCAGCGATGGAATCAAAGCCGCGAACGATTTTTGTACCGCAGGTGGTACGCCATCCGGCATGCGGATCACCCAGTTGCGGCTTAGCATCCAGGCAAATAATTCAGTGCTGGCAATCGCACCGAGCATCGCGACAAACAAACCCTTTGAACCCAACCATTCCATCGGAATGAGGTTGCCAATTTCCTGGGTTTTAGCGAAGGGGGTAAGAATCAGGAAGCAGGAGAGAGACAAAATCCCGGCGGACATTTTGTCGATGTCATAGCGCTCCGCCAGACGATAAGCGACCAGGAAACTAATGAACACCGCCATGGTCGAGAAGATGGCATTAAACGGGATTTCGATAGTGGCAGACCAACCTTCACCAAAAATCGACGCCATAAACTGTTGATAGGCAGTGCTTGGGAAAGAGGAGATAACCAGCAGGATTGAACCGACAATAATAAAAGGCATAAACGAGATATACGCATCGCGAATGGCCCCGAGGTGGCGTTGTTGCGCCATTTTCCCTGCAAGTGGCATCAGCTTTGCTTCTATTGCGGCCATCAGGTTTTTCATTGTTACCGCTCCGTAAGGAATCACAAGAGACAATTCTTGTGTTGTATACAGTAGACATTGTTAGCGGCGAATAAAGTGAGTTAATTCACAGATGGTTAATAAAAGTATCAAGTGATTACTTATGGTGAGGTTAGCTGTCGAATGACGCTGGCGCTTATCCGACCTACGCCGTTCCTGAAGGGTTTGTAGGGTGGATAAGCGCCAGCGTCATCCACCATAAGGCAGGATTTACATCAGTCCCAACAGCCGAGGAATGAACAGGGAAATCTCAGGAATGTAGGTAATCATCATCAGTGAGACAAACAGCGCGGCATAGAAGGGCAGCAACGGCTTGATCAGATTCTGAATTTTAACGCCAGTGATGGAGCAGCCGACAAACAGTGCGCTGCCAACCGGAGGAGTCAGCAAGCCGACGCACAAGTTAGCCACCATCATGATGCCGAAGTGAACCGGATCCATCCCCAAATCTTGCGCGATAGGCAGGAAGATTGGCGTGAAGATAAGTACCGCTGGCGTCATATCCATAAAGATGCCGACAATGAGCAGCACGATGTTGATAAGCAACAGAATCACCAGCGGGTTATCTGAGACACCCATCAGCGCATCGCTAATCATGTAGGGAATATCCGCGTTGGTCATGGCCCAGGACATGCCAACCGAGAAACCAATGAGCAGCAGAACAATCGAGGTTGTCACCACCGAATCAAGGATGAGCTTTGGCAAATCACGCCATTTCACTTCGCGATAGATAAGCACCGAAAGGACGAAGGTGTAAACCACCGCGATGGCTGAGGCTTCCGTTGCGGTGAATACGCCGCCCAGAATCCCGCCCATGACGATAATCACCAGTAACAGGCTTGGCAAAGCGTCGAGGAACGCTTTTGCCGCTTGTGCGCAGGTTGGACGAGCAGATACCGGATAGCCGCGGCGGCGGGATATAATCCAACACACCAGCATGATTGACAGGCCCATTAAGATGCCCGGCAAGTAACCGGCCATAAATAACGATGCCACCGATACGCCACCCGCCGTCAGTGAGAACACAATCAGCACGTTAGAAGGCGGAATCAGCAGCCCGGTAATGCACGATGAAACGTTCACCGCCGTTGAAAACGCCGGGTCATAACCTTCTTTATTTTGAATCGGGGAAAGTGTTCCCCCTACGGCTGCGGCAGCGGCAACAGCCGAACCGGAGATGGAGCCAAACATCATATTCGCCAGGACGTTGACGTGGCCCAAAGAACCGGGAATACGGCCCACCATAATTTGCGCGAGATTAATTAAGCGGATGGCTATTCCGCCGCTGTTCATTAGCGTTCCGGCAAAAATAAAGAACGGAATCGCCAGCAGCGCAAAGTTATCCAGGCCGTTGGCGAGACGCTGCGATACAGTGATGACCGCCACATCCCACGGGAACATCAGCAACATAGAGGAAACGGTGGCAATCCCAATCGCAAACGAAATAGGCACCCCGATAAACACCAGAACGAAGAACGCACCAAATAAGGTGAGGGCGATATAAGTTTCCATTATTTCCCTTCCTTGCTGACCAGAGTGTGAGCGTCGGTCAGGATAAAATAGAGCGAGTAAAACATCATAATTGCCCCGCTTAATGGCAGCACAATGTAGACATAACCCATCGGGATTTGTAACGCCGCTGAGAGCTGCGAAGTGGCTAATGTTTTTTCAATCAGTTTCAGGCCGCCGTTGACGATAACCGTCGCTGAAAACAGCAATATCAGCGAGTTGATAACGATGTTAAGCAGCGGTTTTTTATTATCTGGCAGCATCATCGAAAGGAAATCGATGGAAAGATGGCGTTGTGCGCCAACGGTATAAGATGCGCCCAGCAGTCCCACCCAGATCATCAGAAAACGTGCCAGTTCATCGGTGAGGGTACTGGGTTGATTGAGGATGTAGCGGCTGAAAACCTGCCACACCACGCAGACGACCAGAGCGACCATCACCAGTACGGAAAAAGTGGCAATAGTCCGGTCTACCGCAAGCTTTATGGGCTTAAGTATCATGTTTGCATACCTGAAATTTAACCTGGAAGAGCGGGCGATGACTGATCACCCGCTGAAACTTACCGCTCTAAATCACTCAACAGCGGATTCAAATTTAGCCAGCAACGCAGCCTGTTTAGGATCTTTGGCGAAGTCGTCATACAGCGGTTTTACTGCGGCGCGGAATGGGGCTTTATCAACGCTGACGATAGTCGCGCCCATGGCTTTAGCCTGAGCACGTGAGTCAGCATCGACTTTCTCCCAAAGCTTTTGTTGATACGCTTCGGAGTTTTTCGCCGCTTTCATCAGGATTTGCTGCTGTTCAGGTGACAGCTTTTGCCAGGTTTTCGTGGAGATAACGAGGAAGTCAGGGATGGAAGTATGTTCATCTTCGGAGAACACTTTAGCGATTTCGATATGGCGAGTCTGAACCCATGACGGCACGTTATTTTCTGCACCATCAACCACGCCTTGTTGCATCGCGGTATACACTTCACCGAATGAAATAGGAGTGGGTGAGCCGCCCATCAATTCAACCATTTTTAATGTTGTAGGGCTTGCCTGGACACGAATTTTAAGCCCTTTTAAATCTTCTGGTTTGGTAATCGGTTTTTTAGCATAGAAACTACGGGTGCCGGCAACATAGGCAGAAATACCGAAGAACCCTTTATCTTTTGTTGATTCCATAATTTCTTTGCCGACTTCACCAAACACCACGCGATTAAAATGCTGCTGGTCTTTAAATAAATACGGCAAATTATAAATAGCGTAAGTATTGTCAAAAGATTCCAAATCACTGGCCGAACCTTTCGTCATATCCAGCGCACCGTTTTGCAAAAGCTCCAGTGTTTCGCGCGCGCTGCCCATTTGGCTGCTTGGGTAAATACGAATACGCATATTACCATCAGAAAGTTGTTGTACCTCTTTGGCTAATTCTTCAAATGCCAGATGCACAACATGGCTACGTTCCAGGTTATGTGCCAGTTTTAAGGTGATTTTATCTGCGGCATTTGCGCCAGTGGCACATAAAGTCATCAGTGAGGCACAGAGTATTTGGCGAGGTAGAGTTAAAAATTTCATAAATAATGCTCCCTGCATAAAATATTAAGTGAGGATGAGAGATTGTTATTGCTGTATGACAGCTTATTGTATTTGTCCGATAACCAGGGTGTGTCGAGGTCACATTTTTAATCGAATGGGATTGGTTTAGATCTTTTTTGTGCCCTTGCTCACCTTTCTGAATTTATTAATAAATGCAATTTTGATTGCGGGAGTGATTAATTTTCGGATTAAAGCGCTGAATACAAGGAAATACCGATGTTTTAATGCGGAATTACTATGGCTTTTTATTAATATGTTAATTAGAACTTAAACTTAACAATAAAATAACGGTCTCCTGTTGTGGAAACCGTTATTATTGGAACCCCTCAGGGGATTTCTTGAGACTATTTATAAATAGTCGCGGTGCCGAACATACGTTCATTACCGCTAGCCGAGTTAACAATAAAACCTTTTGCTCCTTCTTCTTTCGCTTTCTCTCCAAGTTTGGCTTGCAGATCATCAAGGCTTGAAGCGCCAGTGACAGAAACGGTTCCTGCCGGACGTAGTTGGCCTGTGTTCATATCACTCATTTCTTGGGCTGCCATGGTAGCAAACGGTAATGCCGCAAGGGTGACAACCGCAGAAAAATACAGCAATTTTTTCATAATCACATCCTCATCGCTTTTAGGGGTCGATTAAAAAAACATCAACACTGAAAGTGTAGGTCTAATGTGATAATTAAAGGACGCAAAAAATTGATGAACTCATGCTCATTTTTTGAACGACATTACTTGACGAAATTCTTACAAATCATACAGATACAGGCTCATGATTTTGTTGGTTTTATCGTGCGTCCGGGCGAATCAGATCGAAGCGCTGCGTTTCATCAATGGTGTAATAAGCTGACGGGCCGCCCGCGCGCAGCACAGGTTTCGCCAGCGCAGTCTGATAAATACCGTCTATCAGCAAGGCTTCATCAATATGCACCGCGACAACTTCGCCCAGCACCAGCCAGCTATCAATCGCCGTACCGTCGGCACTCGTTAACTGAATGCATTGCGACAAACGACATTCAAAGTTAACCGGGCTTTCTGCGACCCGGCTGGCTTTAACTTTTTGACCAGGAACGGCAGTTAATCCGGCGCGGGTAAATTCATCTTCACCGTGTGGAATTGACGCTGAGGTTTCATTCATCTGCTCCGCCAGTTCGCGTGTCGCAAGGTTCCAGACGAACTCTTTGGTGTCGAGAATATTTTGCACGCTGTCTTTCCAGCCGCTGCTGGCAAAACCGATAATCGGTGGGCGATAATTAAAACAATTAAAGAAGCTATACGGGGCCAGATTACGGTTCCCGTGGCTGTCATATGAAGCAATCCAGCCGATAGGGCGAGGGCCGACGATCGCGTTAAGCGGATCATGTGGTAAACCGTGGCCATCGGCAGGTTCATAGTAATAGCGTTTCGCGGACATAAAACCTCTGCTTGCGTGATGAAATTGACGTGGCGTGTTTACGCCGCTGGCTTCACAGAGTATCTTACGCGCCCACACAAGGAGAAGCCGCAATGAAAACCTCTGACACCACCAAACCGGGTCTGCACCCTCGCAACCGTCATCGTAACCGTTATGATTTCCCGGCGCTGACGCAAAGTAGCCCGGCGCTGAGCGCGTTTTTACGCCCTGGCCCACACGGCGATACGACGGTTGATTTTGCCGATCCGCTGGCGGTGAAAGCATTGAACCAGGCGCTGCTGGCCCATTTCTACGGTGTGAAACATTGGGATATTCCAGAAGGTTTTCTCTGCCCGCCTGTGCCAGGTCGCGCTGACTATATTCACCATCTAGCCGATTTGCTGGCAGAAGGGAATGGCGGCGTGGTGCCTTCTCAGGCTTCTGTGTTGGATGTGGGCGTGGGCGCGAACTGTATTTATCCGCTTATCGGGCAGCATGAATACGGCTGGCGTTTTACCGGGACGGATGTTGACCCGGAAGCGATGCGCAGTGCGACCGCTATTATTGACGCCAATCCGGGGCTTTCGCGCCTGATTCGTGTGCGTCGCCAGAAAACCCCGACCGCGATTCTTCCAGGCGTGATCCACAAGAATGAAATGTTCGATGCCACACTGTGCAACCCGCCGTTCCATGATTCAGCGCAGGCGGCACGCAGCGGCAGCGAGCGTAAACGCGTTAACCTCGGCCAGGCTAAAGACGGCGCCCTGAATTTTGGTGGTCGTGAGCAAGAGCTGTGGTGTGAAGGTGGCGAAGTCGCATTCGTCAGCCAGATGGCGAAAGAGAGTAAAGAATTTGGCCGTCAGGTGCAGTGGTTCACTTCACTCGTATCACGTGGCGAAAACCTGCCGCTGATTTATCGCGCATTGCAGGAAGCGGGCGTGGAAAAAGTGGTGAAGAAAGAGATGGCCCAGGGGCAGAAACAGAGTCGTTTCATTGCCTGGACCTTTATGAACGACGCACAGCGCGCTCGTTGGGCCGCTACGCGTTATAAATAGTCACACCGTAGGATTTGCGGGTGGCAGCGTTCCCGCTGCTGCCTGCGCATCCTGTAGCGCCTGAACGCCATCGGCACCCGGTTGCATCACTTGCACCGTTTGTACTGGCGGGCGAATACCTGCCGCATCAAAGTGCTTTTTCACCATCCCATCTAAAGCAAATCGCACCGACCACTGCTTCAGCGGCTGGGTTGTAAACGATACGCGCACCGTAAATGCCTGATTAGTCAGCCCGACAATCCCGGCAAACGACGGTTCGCCAATCACCAGTTTGCGAATATCTTCCTGCTCCATCAGTTCATGCACCGCTTCTTTCAGAATACGGTTGGCTTTGTCGACATCCTCCTGCCGGTCTACGTCATAGTTGGCGACAAACGAACCAATGCCGCGTACAAAGTTGGCGAACGTGGTTATCGATGACCATGGAATGATGTGATACGCCCCGGTATCCTGGCGCACACCAACCGAACGAATCGACATGCGCTCAACGCTGCCGGTAATCGGCCCGATAGTGACTAAATCTCCAGTGTTCATCCCATTTTCAAACTGAATAAACACCCCGGTAATAATGTCTTTGACCAGCGTTTGCGCCCCGAAACTGATGGCTAATCCCAGAGCGCCAGCCCCGGCGAGTAACGGCGCGATATTCACCCCAATTTCTGACAGTAAAATCATAATGGTTATGGTGCTGATAACGACCGCCAGTGCGTTACGGAACAAGGTGAGCAGCGTGCGGGTACGTGCGCTGGGCATCGGGCGACCATGAATATCAGACGCCAGGCGGTTTTCAATCAGGCTTGCCAGCAACGTCCAGCCAACGGCTGAGAACAGCAAAATCAACACAATGCGGATGATAATGTCGATAGTCTTCTCACCGGCACCGTTGGTGAGCCATGCCCACATATCAAACAGTCCCCAGGCATTGAGTAGCATCATCACGGCAACGCACACCGTCAGAATACGCGCCAGTTTCAACAGCGCTGAAATCCAGCCATTCAGCCGTTTTTGCAGTTCCGGGTAATTGCGCTGAACCTGTGGTGAAAGCGAGATGGTTTTCGCCAGCCAGCGTGACAGCATCCCTGAGATAAACGCCGCAATACTGATAATCGCCAGGCTATGCAGAGAAGCCGCCATCATCCATTTGAGGCTGTTACCAGGATCGAATAGCGAGAAGAAGAACAACACCACAAAGTAAGCGCTCGCCAGCCAGTGCCAGACCAGCGCGAAGGCGCGAATAAACAGGCTGAAAAACGCCATCGAGCGGTCAGCCAGTTGAATCAGGCTTTGTTGGATATGGCGTTTATTGGTGAATATCAGATACAGCGCCCAAAGCATGATGCACAGCATAATCAAAACATTGGTTATCGCGCCGACTTGTACGTTGACCTGGTTGGAGATAATCGGCACCGCGACCAGAATACCGTAGCCAATCAGGCTGCTCAAACCGGCGAGACGAATGTTCCAGTATCGCGCGTTCTGGTCACTGACCGGGAAGGGACGTAAATCGGGGAAACGCGGGCAGAATATTAAACGCAATATCGCTTTGAAGAATTCTATTAACGCAAAGGCATTCAGGAACAGCCCCTGCTGGCGGGCGATGGTGCGACTGCCTGCGTTCATCATGTCGCTAAATATTTGCCCGACGAAAATCGTTAATGCCAGGAGCAGCAAGTCGATGATAAATGCGCCAATGATCATCAGCGGCAGATGGAACCAGCTCGAGCGGTCGCGGTTCTTTTTGCGCCCCCATTTACCCATGCGCGTCCAGACCGGCGTCATACAGGTTCGAATCAACAAATAGAAAGCGAAAACGCTGACGGCGAGCATCGCAAAATGCGTGAGTGCGTTATAGAAAGTCTGTGGATTAAACGACTTATGCGGAGCACCGGTAATATTGCGGTGCAGTTGAGCAAAACGCTGGGCTAATTCACCGCCGTAATGGCGACTGACATCGGTGACATTTTCGAGCACCGTTTTGTCTTCGCTCAGTTGCTCAGGCGGCACAATGGCGGGAACCGGCTCTGGCGGTGGCGTGGCAGCCACTTTGCGTAGTTGTTCAATTAACTCATTGCGCGATTGCGAGTTATCCAGCACATCGGCCAGCGCGGAATAGGCTTTCTTTTTTTCTTCAAGATTAGGTTCGGCGGGTGGGGCGGTAGTGTTCTGTTGAGAGGAAGCCGCAGCCGCAGCGGGGAGGCTGACAGCCTGCGTTTGAAAGCTAAACATGCACAGCAGGAGCAAGAGTAGCGGCACGGCGTTCCTCCGGACTGAAAGTCAGACAAAGGAATAATTATAGAGGGGAGGGAGAAGGCGGCGAGAAAACGGGAATTATCTGGTGTGAACGTTGGACTGATGTCGGATGACGCTGCGCTTATCCGACCTACGCCGGGATTGGTTTTGTAGGGGGGATAAGCCGTAGGCGTCATCCACCAACTTTAAAGCGGCGGGGTCGCATTCGCTTACCCGCCCTGGACGTTATTTTAAGAAACGTGCTGCAAGAATTCCTGTAAACGCTGGCTTGGCGGGTTCTCAATCAACTCTAGCGGGTTGCCATCTTCAGCAATGCGGCCCTTATCAATAAAGATCAGGCGCGATGCGACTTTGGCAGCAAAACCAACTTCGTGAGTCACGATAACCATCGTCATGCCTTCTTCGGCCAGATCCTGCATAACTTTCAGAACTTCATGGCGCAGTTCCGGGTCAAGTGCAGACGTTGGCTCATCGAACAGCATCATTTTCGGCTTAACCGCCAGCGCACGGGCAATGGCCACACGTTGTTGCTGACCGCCGGAAAGCTCTGAAGGATAGTGATGCGCACGCTCGGCGAGGCCCACTTTTGCCAGCAGTTCTTTAGCCAGTTTATCGGCCGCGTCTTTTTTCAAACCACGGACACGAATCGGGCCAAAGGCGACGTTTTCCAGCGCAGTCAGGTGTGGGAACAGATAAAACTGCTGGAACACCATGCCTGCTTCCTGACGAATCAGGCGCTCATCAACTTTCGGATCGTTTACTTTCAGACCATCAACGAACAGGTCGCCGCTGGTGATATCTTCAAGTTTGTTAATGCAGCGCAGCAGCGTGGATTTACCCGAACCAGACGGCCCGATAATAACGACGACTTCACCTTGTTTAATATCGAGATCGATATTGTGCAGCACCTGGGTTTTGCCAAAGTGCTTAGAAACATTTTTAAATTCAATCACAGGATTTTCATCCTTCTTTCAAGGCGACGCAGCACGAAGCTCAGCACCAAAGTAATAATCAGATAGAAGACCGCAACGGCGCTCCAGATCTCCAGCGCACGGAAGT
>Ga0160438_1000504_pt1 | contig 10835 bp, 11 predicted proteins | sample HID1975K_E0MG_FD_108203 | JGI IMG/M metagenome (GOLD analysis project Ga0160438, IMG submission 108203) | Enriched soil microbial communities from UW Madison campus, WI, USA - HID1975K_E0 MG | ecosystem: Environmental > Terrestrial > Soil > Unclassified | place: USA: Madison, Wisconsin...
ACAAAACCCACCGGCTCCTGCGCCCCTCCCCCTGTCAGGTGGGGGTTCTTCTCAATAAACCCGCGCAAAACTATCCGGGTCGAAGAACTGCATTTCTTCCCCGCCGCCCGGCTTGCGCACAAAGGCGCGGATGCAGCCGTTCCATTTCTCGGCAGCGGTGGCGTCCACCCCTATCTGCCGCAGCCGCATGAGATTGAATTCATTCACTTCGCTTTCGCTGAATTCTCCGACGGCGAATCCGAACGAAAAACTCACCCCCGACCCCGTGCAATAGGGCACGGCCGCCGCCGGCAGGGTGAGGCCCATCAGCATCAAACTGGCAATGATAAGACGTTTCATTTTCCGCTCCATTTTCGGTCCGGCCCGTTCAGCCGACCTGGCGATCTTGCGCGGCCTTTTCCTGCCAGCGCACCAGCATAACCACTGTGGGAATTGCAAAGCTCAGCATCAAGAGGCGAATGACATGGTGCGCTGCAATGAAGGCGGTATCATAGCCAAGCGCGATCCCGAGCGCGCCCATGCCCTCGATCGCGCCCGGCGCCAGCCCCAGCCAGATCTGGCCAAACGGCATGTCGACAAATTGCGCGACGATAAGGGTAATTACGGTACAGATCCCCACCGTCATCGCCGTGGCGATCACCCCGCCCTTGGCCGCGGCCAGAAATTCCGCCCGCGTAATGCCCACAAACCGCGACCCGATCAGCACGCCGGTCAGCATGAAGGTGATGACCATCAGTGGTCCGGGCATGGCTTCGGTGTAAAGCCCACCCAGCTTGGCCACAGTCGCCGCCGCCATCGCGCCAAGCACCATCCCGGCCGGAATTTTCAGCTTGATAAAGACCAGCCCCACGGCCACGCACCCGGCCGCGAGCAATAGAAGCTGCACCGGGCTCATCACGCCCATCGACCCCAGCGCTATTCCATCGCCCAGCGGCAAGAACACCGCCATCACCGGCACGGCAATGGTCAGCATGAAAATGCGGATCACCTGGATGATGACGATCTGGCGGGGATTGCCCACCCCGCTGGCGGCGATGCCCAGCACCAGCGACAAATGTCCCGGAAACGAGCTGAGATAGGCCGTCCCCGCATCGAGCCCGAACAGCCGCGTCAGCATCCAGCCTGTGGCGGCAATGATGATCACGAGCTCGATCGCCAGCGCCGCCAGGCTGATCGGCCAGCTCGCCAGCAGCGACAGGCTATCCGGCGCCACGCTCGCGCCCATCGACATGCCGATCAGCACATAGATCACGTCCCGCAGCCAATTGGGCATGCTGATCGGCAGGCCCAGCATCGCCGCAACGGTCACGGCCAGCGCCGACCCCATCAGCCATCCGGCCGGCAGCCCCAACAGCGTCGCAACGCCCCCTCCGGCCGTCGCCAGCGCAAGGGTCAGCACGAAAGGCAATGGATGAGGCAGGGCAGGGCGGGACATGGCGGGCAAATATCGAAAAGGCAGGCCACCACACCCTGCCCATGTTCGCCGCACATTCAAAGCTCTAACTTGACTTTCGAGGTCTACGCGTGGGCAGCAGCATCATGCTCAAGAGTCCCCTCCCTGCCCTCCCCTCAAGGGGGAGGGTGACCGCGGTGGGTGGACTAGAAAACGCCGCGCACCAACGCCCCGAATTTTCGCCACCTGTGCTACGAACTCGATGTTACCCTCCCCCTTGAGGGGAGGGCAGGGAGGGGGTGATCCTTCAAGCGTCACTGACTGCAGTCCCGGGTCTCAAACCTCCTCCCCCAGCGCCTCAGCCAGCGCCAGATAAACCCCCTCCGGATTGCGCATCACTTCGTCATTGGTAAACCGCAGCACGCGATAGCCGTGTGCTCGCAACGCCGCATCCCGCAAAGCATCTCGCTCCGGCCCGTCGCCGACAAAATGGCTGTCGCCATCGATCTCGACCACCAGTCGCGCCGAATGACTGGCAAAGTCCACGACATAGGGCCCCATCGCGACCTGCTTGCGAAAATGGTGGAGAGTCCGAAGCGGCGCGATCAATCGCCAGAACCGGATCTCAGCCGGCGTCGGGTTCTTCCTCAGCTTGCGCGCAAATTGAGACATCGCCCCCCTCCCCCTTGGGGGGAGGGCAAGCAAAGCTTGGGTCCAAAGGACCCTAGCGGCGCTCGGGCGGGGGGGATCTTCGACCCACCCCCCAAATGAAATCTCACCCCACCGGTAGTGCTTTTTCCACCAGCCGCACCCAATAGCTCACGCCGACCGGGATGGCCTCGTCGTTGAAATCATAGGTGTCGGTGTGCAATTCGCTCGATGCCCCATTGCCGAGGAAAATATAGGCCCCCGGCCGCTCCTGCAGCATGAAGGAGAAATCCTCGCCACCCAGCGAGGGCGCGATATCGTCGTCCACGCGATCGTCGCCCACCACGTCCCGCGCCACCGCGGCCGCAAAGGCGGTCTCGTCGGGGCTGTTGACGGTCACCGGATAGCCGCGCGCATAGCGGATGCTGGCCTCGGCGCCGAAGCTGCGGGCAAATTGGGGCACCATTTCGCCCAGCTTGGCCTCGATGAAATCCTGCACGTCCGGATCGAGCGTGCGCACCGTGCCGGTGATTTTCGCCGTGCGCGAAATCACATTGTCCGCCTCGCCGGCTTCCAGCATGGTTACGCTGAGGACGGCATTGGCCATCGGGTCGAGGTTTCGCGACACGATGGTCTGCAGCGCCACCACCATCTGCGCCGAAACGATCAGCGGGTCCACCGTCTGCTGGGGGCGCGCCGCATGGCCACCCTTGCCCACCACATCGATATAGAACCGGTCCGTGGCCGCCATGATCCCGCCGACGCGGATGCCGAATTGACCGACCGGCATGCCCGGCCAATTGTGCATTCCATAGACCTCGTCGATGGCGAACTGGTCGATCATCCCGTCGTCGATCATCACCTTGCCGCCGCCGCCGCCTTCTTCCGCCGGCTGGAAGATCAGCGACACGCGCCCATCGAAATTGCGCGTCTCGCTGAGATATTTCGCCGCGCCCAGCAACATGGCGGTGTGCCCGTCATGTCCGCAGGCATGCATTTTTCCCGGAATGGTCGAGGCATGGGGAGCCCCGGTCTTCTCGGTCACGGGCAGCGCGTCCATGTCCGCGCGCAGGCCGATTGTCTTGCCGCCCGGCCCGCCGCGCCCGTTGATGATCGCCACCACGCCGGTCCGACCGATCCCCGTTACCACTTCGTCGCAGCCGAAGGCGCGCAGCTTTTCCGCCACGATGCCCGCCGTCCGATGCACGTCGAACAACAGCTCCGGATTGGCATGCAGATCCTGCCTCCAGGCGGTGATTTCGTCGTGGAACTCGGCAATACGATTGATAATGGGCATGGATGAACCGAAGCAGGTGGGAATGGGGGACAATGTCTCTGTCCGGTTCCCCCCAGTCAACTGTTCGCGCGCCGGCCATGCCCGCCAGCGGTGCCGCAGGGCCTCAAAATTCCGTGGGACGGATTTTTCCGGGCCTGTCGCTACACATTTGCCATCCTACTCCCTATATCGGGCGCAACACTGTTCTGCCGGGTTCGCCATGTTCGCTTCCAAGTCCTTCCGCTTTGCCAGCCTCTTTGCCTGCCTGATCATGGCCTTTTCCATGGTTTCGGTGTCCGACGCCGAGGCCCGCCGGGGCGGCAGCTTCGGCAGCCGTGGCATGAACACCTTCAATTCTCCCGCGCCGACCAAGACCGCACCCACCCAGGTCGCGCCGGTGCAGCGCACAATGACCCCCGGCCAGCAGCAGCCTTCGGCCGCGCCCACCGCCCAGTCGGCCCAGCCGCGCGGCGGCTTCATGAATGGCTTTGGCGGCTCGCTCCTCCGCGGCCTCGCCATTGGCGGCCTCTTCGGCCTGCTGATGGGCGGCGGCTTTGGCGGCATGGGTGGCATTCTGGCCATGATCGCCCAGATCGCCCTCATTGGCGGCGTCATCTGGCTGGCCATGCGCTTCTTCCGCGGACCGCGCCCCGCAACGGCAGGCGGCCCCGATGTCGCAGCCTATCAGGCCCAGCCGCAGCCCAATGCACAGCCCAAGGATTTTGGCCAGATGTTTGGTGGCGGTTCGGCCGCGCCGCGCGCCGCCCAGCCCGTGCCCGGCAAGAACGCCCTCAACATCGGCATGGAAGACCTCCAGATCTTCGAGCAGATGCTGACCCGCGTGCAGGCGGCCTTCTCGAGCGAAAATTATGCGGCCCTGCGCGCGCTCACCACGCCCGAAGTCATGGGCTACCTTTCCGAGGAGCTGGCCACCAACGCCACCAATGGCGTCAAGAACCACGTTTCCGACGTCACCCTTCTGCAGGGCGATCTCTCGGAAAGCTGGCGCGAGGGCAAGGTCGAATACGCGACCGTCGCCATGCGCTATTCGTCCATTGACTACACGCAGGATCGCCAGTCTGGCGCCATCGTCGAAGGCGATGCCGACAACGCCACCGAGTCCACCGAAATCTGGACCTTCAGGCGTGATGTCGGCGGCGACTGGCTGCTCTCGGCCATCCAGGAAGCCTGATCGTCCCACAAACTGCATTTTCGGCCCGCGCCTCCTCATGAAGCGCGGGCCTTTTTCTGCCTGCAGCGTTTAGAACTGCGTGCAGGTGAGCACCGCCGACCCGATCAGCGCTGCCCCGGAGATGCGGTTGAACCAGTGCACGGTGCTCTTGTGGCGGAGGACATGTCCGAGCAGCCGCCCGCTCAACGGCCAGATTGCCATTTTCCCTATCGATGCGAGCGCCAGCCCGGCCACGCACCAGAGTTTGGCTTCGATATCCGGCTGAGCAACCAGCAGTCCCGCAAAGAGTGCCCATTTGAGATAACCCAGCGGATTGCACCATGTGACGATCAGCATGTGGGCGATGGCCACGCCATGGCTTTCGGGCTTGAGCGAGACGTGATCGATGCCATGCTGATTGTGCTGGCTGAGCTGGCGCAGGCCGCACCAGAGCAGAAATCCTGCGCCGAGCACGATCAACGCCGGTCGGATCGGGGCAAAGGCACCCGCCACAACCCCAGAAGCTGCGGCACTCAACAGCAGCAGGGTGAATTCCGAGGCCAGTCCAGCGCCCAGCACCGGCGCCATGTGCCGCCGAACCAGCCCTGTTCGGATCAGAAAGAGGTTCTGCGGTCCCAGAGATGCGGCAAAGGCCAACCCAAGGCCGAGCCCGGTCAGAAAGCTCTTGCCATCGGTTCCGCCCGCCCAGCCAGATGAGGTGGCCGCCAGGGCAAGGGCAGTGGCTATGCCGGCCAGGGCGAGCCCGGTCGGCGCGCCATTCCGGATGGTGGAACTCTCTCCAGTGGTCATCGGTCCCCGTCGCATTCGCTGTGTCGCAAACCGCTATGCGCCCACCGCCGGCCTGGAGCTACGGAACTATTTGCGTCCAAGGGCTCTACGCCCGGAACTTTCTGCGCATAGTCCTGACCTCAGCCTGGAACGGTCCTGGGGCAGGGCGGCTTTTTCAACAAAGCGCGTCTGGCTAGCCCAAAATTTCCCATCCGCGCCTTGCCCCTGCCGCCCCTTTTTGCGAAGGGATGCCCAGCCCCGGGAGTTGCCCAATGAAAATCCTCGTCGCCGTCAAGCGCGTGGTCGACCACAATGTGCGCATCCGTGTCCGTCCTGATGGTACGGGCGTCGAGACAGCTGGCGTGCGCATGTCGATGAACCCCTTCTGCAAGCATGCGGTGGAAGCCGCCGTGCAGCTGGCCGAGGCCGGAAAAGCCGACGAGATCGTCGTGGTTTCCATCGGCCCCAAGGGCACCAACGACGTCATTCTCACTGCCCTCGCCATGGGCGCCCACCGCGGCATTCTGGTCGAGGCCGAGCAGAAGCTCGAAACCCTTACCATCGCCAAGCTCCTGGCAAAGATCGTCGCGGAAGAGCAGCCCGATCTCATTCTTTTGGGCAAGCAGGCGGTGGACGACGACAGCAATCACGTCGGCCAGATGCTCGCCGCCCTCACCGATCGCCCGCAGGCCACGTTCGCCTCCGAGATCAAGGTTGACGGCACCACCCTCGAAGTCACCCGCGAAGTCGATTATGGGCGCGAGACGTTGTCGCTGCCGCTCCCGGCATTGGTGACCGCCGACCTTCGCCTCAATACCCCGCGCAATGCGGCCCTGCCCATGGTCATGAAGGCGCGCTCCAAGCCGCTGACCGTCCGCGCCGCTGCCGATCTTGGCGTCGATCTCACCCCGCGCCTCACCGTCGAAAACATATCCCCGCCGCCCGAACGTGTGGCAGGAAAGAGCGTCGCCTCGGTTTCCGAGTTCGCCGCCTCCGTCGCCGCCGAAGTCAACGAGATGGAGGCGCTCTGATGTCCGTTCTTCTGCTTGCCGAACACGACAACGGAAAACTCTCGCCCGCGACGGCGCGCCTCGTCGCTGCCGCCAGCCAGTTGGGCCTTGTCGATCTTCTGGTCGTGGCCGAAGAGCCAGCTGCCATCGCCGAGGCTGCTTCCACCCTCTCCAATGTTCGGAAAGTCCTGGTCGCAAAAGGTCCGGAAACCGCAGATTCGTTAGCATCAACGCTCGAACGCTGTGCCAAAAGCTATCAATTTGTTAGCGCCAACGCCTCAACGGTGGGTAAGGACGTCATTCCGCGCCTGGCTGCAAAGCTCGATATCCAGCCTGTCACGGACATCGTCGCCATCGCGGCGCCGAACCGCTTCACCCGCCCCATCTACGCCGGCAATGCGCTCGAAACCGTCACCGACCCGCAGCCGCTGCACCTTCTCACGTTCCGCGCCTCGGCCTTCCGCCCTGTTGCGGCTGGTGCCGCTGCGCCCGTGGAAACGCTCGACAATTCAGTCACTTCGGTGGCGCGTCTGCTCGCCGCGCACCGCACCGAGAGCGACATTCCCGACCTCTCGACGGCCCAGATCGTCATTGGTGGCGGTGTCTCGGTCGGTTCCGCAGCAGGCTTCCAGCTCATTGAAAAGCTTGGCAAAACCCTCGGCGCAGCGGTCGGCGCCACCCGCGCCGCGGTCGATGCCGGCTACGCCCCAAATGATTGGCAGATCGGCCAGACCGGCAAGATCATCGCCCCCGATCTCTACATCGCCATCGGCATTTCCGGCGCCCTCCAGCACCTGGCCGGCATCCAGGGCGCCAAGAAGATCTTTGCCATCAACACCGATCCCGAAGCTCCCCTGATGAAACTCGCCGACGTCGCGCTCGTGGGCGATCTCTTTGAAATCATTCCGCAATTAATCGCCGAACTTGAAAAGCTTGGCGTTACTAAACCCACCGGCTGACACCCTTCTCTTCACCCTCCCCCTTGAGGGGAGGGCCGGGGAGGGGGTGTTTTCACTTCCAAAAGCCCGCCCTCAACCCCCTGCCGATTGCAAAAATCCCCCGCGCGCCTATAAAGACCGCGCCTTCTCACCGGACTTCAAAAAATGTTCGAAAACCTCTCAAAGGCCCCTGGCGACAAGATCCTTGCGCTCATGGGCGAATATGCGGCTGATGCCCGTCCCACCAAGATCGACCTCGGCGTCGGCGTCTATAAGGACGAAAAAGGTGTGACCCCGGTCATGACCTCGGTTCGCAAGGCCGAAGAGCGGATTCTTTCGAACGAAAAAACAAAGACTTACCTCGGCATCGCCGGGAACAAGGGTTATGGCGCGGCCGTGCTTGACCTCGTTCTGGCCGACAGCATCGACCGCAGCCGCGTCCGTATCGCGCAGGCGCCGGGCGGCACCGGTTCCCTCTGGGTCCTGATGCAGCTGATCAATCGCGCGCGTCCCGGCGCGACCGTCTATGTCTCGGATCCGACCTGGGCCAACCACAACCCGATCGCCATCAATTCGGGCCTCAAGGTTGCAACCTATCCCTATTTCGACGCTGCCACCCGCGGCGTGAAATTCGACGAAATGCTTGCGGCAATTGATAAATTGAGCGCGGGCGATGTCGTTCTCCTGCATGGCTGCTGCCACAATCCGACCGGCGCAAACCTCAATAACGAGCAGTGGGACCAGGTCGCGGCGAGCCTTCTGCGCACCGGTGCTCTGCCCTTTATCGACCTCGCCTATCTCGGTTTCGGCGATGGCATCGAGGCCGACGCCTACGGCACCCGCAAGATTCTCTCCACGGTCCCCGAGGCCGTGATAGCCTTCTCTGGTTCGAAGAATTTCGGTCTCTATCGCGAACGCGTCGGTGCCGCCATTCTCGTCGCCCGCACTGCAGAAGAAGCCGATGTTACCAATTCGCAGCTTCTGAACATCATTCGCGGCGCCTATTCGCAGCCGCCTGATCACGGTGCCGAGATTATCCGCACCATCCTTCAGGATGCGGATTTGCGCGCCGAATGGGAAGAAGAGCTGGCGATCATGCGTAACCGTATGATTTCATTGAGAGAAAAGCTCTCTGCAGCAATTCGCGAACGCTCGAACTCCACCGATTTCGACTTCGTCGCCGGTCATCGCGGCATGTTTTCGCTTCTCGGCCTCTCGGTCGAGGCAGTGGACCATTTAAAAGCTGGAAACGGTGTCTATATGACATCTGATAGCCGCATCAATGTCGCCGGCATTCCGGAAGACCGCGTTGGCGATCTTGCAGACGCGTTTCTGGGCGCCATTCGCTGAGCCAATGCTTGCGGCTCCCGTGCCGCCATGGAATAAACTCGGCTAACCGGCCGAAATGAAACGCTTTTCAGGAGGGAACGATGAAGTTCTTCGTCGACACAGCAGATACCAAGGCCATCGCGGAGCTTCACGATGCGGGCCTCGTCAATGGCGTCACCACCAATCCGTCGCTGATTGCCAAGTCTGGCCGTGACTTCAAGGAAGTCATCAAGGAAATCTGCGCCATCACGCCCGATCCGGTCTCGGCCGAAGTGGCAAGCCTCGAGTATGACGGCATGATTGCCGAGGGCGAGGTGCTGTCCAAGCTCGCGTCCAACGTTGTCATCAAGCTGCCCCTGACCCTGAATGGCCTCAAGGCCACCAAGTACTTCAAGGAAAAGGGCATTCCGACCAACGTCACGCTCTGCTTCTCGGCCAACCAGGCGCTTCTGGCGGCCAAGGCCGGCGCGACCTACATCTCGCCCTTCATCGGCCGCCTCGACGATATCAATCTCGATGGCATGGAACTGATCGAAAACATCCGTCAGATCTATGACAACTACCAGTTCGAGACGCAGATCCTGGCCGCGTCGATCCGTTCGGCAAACCACGTGACCCAGGCCGCCCTCGCCGGCGCCGACGTCGCCACCATCCCGCCCGACGTGATCAAGAAGCTCGCCCAGCATCCGCTGACCGACAAGGGCATCGAAGGCTTCCTCAAGGATTGGGCCAGCACCGGCCAGTCGATCCTCTAAGGATTTCAAACGATTATCCCGCCCTTCGGGGCGGGTCGCGCTGCAGAGACCTCGCCTTTCGACATGCTCGGGGTGAGGTCTTGTTCATTCAGGGATTGTCATGGCCGACACCGAACTTTCCGCAGAGATCAAGTCTGCGCTCGCCGCAGTGGACATCCCCGGCGGTGGCGATCTGGCCTCCTATTCCGGCCTCTCGGAAATCATCGTCACCCCCGGCGCCGTCGCCTTTGCCATCGCCGTCCAGCCCGGCATGGAAGCCGCCTTCGGCCCGGCCCGCGATGAGGCCCAGAAGCGCACCCAGGCGCTCGCCGGCGCCCGCAAGGTGATGGTCTCCATCACCGCCGAAAAATCGAGCGGCCCCAAATTCTCCCACGGATCGCCTGTTCCCGCCGGAAAAACCCCGGTCAAAGGTGTCCGCCGCATCATCGGCGTGGGCTCGGGCAAAGGCGGCGTCGGCAAGTCGACCACCGCTGTCAACATCGCCCTATCCCTTGCGGCCGAGGGCCTCAAAGTCGGCATCCTTGATGCCGATCTCTATGGTCCCTCCGTGCCCAAGCTTCTAGGCATCGAAGGCCGTCCGGCCATTCGCGAAGACGGTATTTTCTCGCCGCACGAGGCCTTTGGCCTCAAGGCCATTTCCATCGGCTCCATGCTGGTTCCCGGTCAGGCCGTGGTCTGGCGCGGCCCGATGGCCACCTCCGGCCTCCGCCAATTGCTGCGCGAAACCGATTGGGGCGAGCTTGACGTCCTCGTCATCGACCTGCCCCCCGGCACGGGAGACATCCATATCGGCCTCTTCCAGCAGGCTGTCGTCGATGGCGTCGTCATCGTCTCGACGCCACAGGATCTGGCGCTGATCGACGCGCAAAAGGCCATCGACATGCTCCGCCGCATGAATGTGCCGGTCCTCGGCCTCGTCGAGAACATGAGCTATTTCATCGCGCCCGATACCGGCAACCGCTACGACATCTTTGGCTCAGGCGGCGCAGAGAAGGCAGCAACAGACCTCGACCTCGAATTCCTCGGTGCCATTCCCTTGGTCATGTCGATCCGGGAAAATTCGGACGCCGGTGCACCTTCAGTTGCCGTGGACCCCGACGGCCCGGAGGCCGCAGCCTATCGTGCCATCGCCCGACGTCTGGTCACCCGCATCCCCTGACCCAGCCGCCGCCTCGGCTCGTTTCGGCCGAAAATGATTGCTGAAATCGATTGCATAAACGATTTTGGCGGGCTATCGGGTCTCCCCAATTGGCACAAGCTGCCTTGGAGGGGATCCATGTTTTCATTCGACCGGCGGGATTTCGGTCCCGACTTCACCTTTGGCGTTGCCACGGCCGCCTATCAGATCGAAGGCGGGCAGGGCGATGGCCGCGGCCAGTCGATCTGGGACAGTTTCTCCGCTACTCCTGGCAATGTCCACAACGGCGATACCGGGCGTGACGCCTGCAATCATTACGAACTCTGGCCGGCCGATCTGGACTTGATCCGCGACGGTGGCTTCGACGCCTATCGCTTTTCCTTCGCCT
>Ga0160438_1000506_pt1 | contig 10824 bp, 10 predicted proteins | sample HID1975K_E0MG_FD_108203 | JGI IMG/M metagenome (GOLD analysis project Ga0160438, IMG submission 108203) | Enriched soil microbial communities from UW Madison campus, WI, USA - HID1975K_E0 MG | ecosystem: Environmental > Terrestrial > Soil > Unclassified | place: USA: Madison, Wisconsin...
GCGCAGGGCGGCCATCAGCATGCCGGGGGTGATCTTGTCGCAGTTGGAGATGCACACGATGGCGTCGGCGCAGTGGGCGTTGACCATGTATTCCACGGCGTCGGCGATGATCTCGCGGCTTGGCAGCGAGTACAGCATGCCGTCGTGGCCCATGGCGATGCCGTCATCGACCGCGATGGTGTTGAATTCCTTGGCCACGCCACCGGCGCGCTCGATCTCGCGGGCAACCAGCTGGCCCAGGTCCTTCAGGTGCACGTGGCCCGGGACGAACTGGGTGAACGAGTTGGCGATGGCGATGATCGGTTTCTTGAAATCTTCGTCCTTCATCCCGGTTGCGCGCCACAGGGCACGGGCGCCGGCCATGTTGCGGCCGTGGGTGGAGGTCTTGGAACGATAATCAGGCATGAAGCGCTCCTGGCGGCTGAATCAGGTCACAAAAAGGGAAGTGAGCTTCTCTTGTCCTTTGCACCGCAGGCCGGTTGCCACTGGCACGGATGGGGGCCGAAGACACTACGGGATCGCCGCATGCTTGGCCAGAGCTCATAAACCCGCCGGGGGATGACTGGCGATGAATAGGCCGATTCTACACCGCTGGCGCGGCGAGGGAATGGCGATGTGTCTGGGCGGTGGTTTTGCACGAATGGCCGGTTGTTGTAGGACGCTTCCGAAATACACCCAGCAGGGCTGACAACACCCTCCGAAGCTTCTTAATATCCGCCGCGCCGCATGTGCGGCTTCACGAGACACGACCTTAATGGACCTTCCCAGTTTCGGTTCACACAGAACCTGCAAATTGGCACTGAGCGCGCCGCCGCCAGGGCTGCCGAGGGCTTGAGTCCATGTGACTGAGGTCTGTGGGCGCCTGCGTCGGCGCCTGGAGAACCTCATGCAACACACTTGCGAACGCCGTGATACCCCGCTCACCCTGCGCCAGGCTGCCCAGGCCCGGCGCGATGATTTCCTGCACCCGGACGGCTACGGCGAAGGCACGGCTGGCAGCTTGATGACCAGTGAGTACTCAAGCCTCGACGCCGGCCTTACCGCCAGCCAGGCCATCGACATGCTGCGCCGGGAAGCGGCGGATGCCGAAACCATCTACCAGTCCTACGTCCTCGACGGGCAGCGCAACCTGCTGGGGACGCTGTCCTTGCGCGAGCTGATCCTGGCGGCGCCGGACGAGCCCATCGAGCGCATCATGGTGCGCAATGTCATCTGCGTCTGTTCCAGTACCCGCCAGGAAGAGGTCGCGCGCAAGATCCGCGAGCATGACCTGCTGGCCGTGCCGGTACTGGACGAGGTCGGGCGCCTGGTGGGCATCGTCACCTGCGACGAGGCGCTCGACGTGGTGGTGGATGAAGCCACCGAGGATTTCCACAAGGGCGCCTCGATCACCAACCATGTCGGCAACCTGCGTGATGCCACGATCAGCCTGCTGTACCGCAAGCGCGTGCTGTGGCTGGTGCTGCTGGTGTTCGGCAACCTGTTCTCGGGGGCGGGCATTGCGGCGTTCGAAGAAACCATTGCCGCGCATATCGTGCTGGTGTTCTTCCTGCCGTTGCTGGTGGACAGCGGTGGCAATGCCGGGGCGCAATCGGCAACCTTGATGGTGCGCGGCCTGGCGACGGGCGAAGTGGTCATGCGTGACTGGCTGCGCATGCTGGGGAGGGAGTGCGGGGTCGCGTTGGCGCTCGGTGGCACCATGGCACTGGCGGTTGCATCGCTCGGGGCGCTGCGAGGCGGGCCGGAGATCGCCCTGATCGTTGCCAGCAGCATGCTGGTGATCGTGTTGCTGGGCAGCCTGATCGGCATGAGCCTGCCCTTCATGTTCACCAGGCTCAAGCTTGATCCAGCGACTGCCAGTGGGCCGCTGGTCACCTCCATCGCCGATGCGGCGGGGGTGCTGGTGTACTTCGGGATCGCTTCGTACGTGCTGGATATCTGAAATGAAAATGGGGCCGCAATGCGGCCCCATTTCTATGCGTTTGCCAATCAGCTGTTAGGCAGCAAACGGCAGGTAATGCTCTTGATGTAGCGGGTTTCGGCAATTGCCGGGTGCACCGGGTGGTCCGGGCCCTGGCCGCCGCGCTCGAGCAGTTGCAGGTTGCGGTCCAGGTGACGGGCGCTGGTCAGCAGGATGTTGTTCAGGTCGTCTTCAGGCAGGTGCATCGAGCACGAGGCGCTGACCAGGATGCCGTCCTTGTTCAACATGCGCATGGCCTGTTCGTTGAGGCGGCGGTAGGCCGCTTCGCCGTTTTTCAGGTCTTTCTTGCGCTTGATGAAGGCGGGTGGGTCGGCAATGATCACGTCGAAACGCTCTTCGGCAGCTTTCAGCTCGCGCAGGGCTTCGAACACATCACCTTCGATGCAGGTCACTTTTTCGCTGATGCCATTGAGTGCGGCGTTACGCTCGACGCCATCCAGGGCAAAGCCCGAGGCATCGACACAGAACACTTCGCTGGCGCCGAATGCGCCTGCCTGCACACCCCAGCCACCGATGTAGCTGAACAGGTCGAGCACACGCTTGCCTTTGACATAGGGTGCCAGGCGCGCGCGGTTCATGCGGTGGTCGTAGAACCAGCCGGTTTTCTGACCTTCGCGGACCGGCGCTTCGAACTTGACGCCGTTCTCTTCCAGCGCGACCCAGTCGGGTACTTCGCCGTAGACGGTTTCGACGTAGCGCTGCAGGCCTTCGGCGTCACGGGCGGCAGAATCGTTCTTGAACAGGATGCCGCTTGGCTTGATCACCTGAACCAGGGCGGCGATCACGTCATCCTTGTGCTGTTCCATGGTGGCCGAGGCCAGCTGTACCACGAGGATATCGAAGAAGCGGTCGACCACCAGGCCTGGCAGCAGGTCGGAGTCGCCGTAGACCAGGCGGTAGCACGGCTGGTCGAACAGGCGCTGGCGCAGGGACAGGGCGACGTTGAGGCGGTGCACCAGCAGCGACTTGTCCAGCGGCAGCTTGATGTCACGCGACAGCAGGCGGGCGCAGATCAGGTTGTTCGGGCTCAGCGCCACGATGCCCAACGGCTTGCCATTGGCTGCCTCGAGGATCGCCTGCTGGCCGGCCTGAAGGCCTTGCAGCGGGGTCGCGGCGACGTCGACTTCGTTGCTGTAGACCCACAGGTGGCCGGCGCGCAGGCGGCGGTCGGCATTGGCTTTGAGGCGAAGGCTGGGCAGGGACATGACGTCGCTCCGGGAAAAAAGAGCGGGAGTATAACCGGTTGGCCCTGGAATCGGGGCGGGGCACGACAAAGTGCGGGCTTCATCGCCGGCAAGCCGGCTCCCACAGGGGCAACCGCTCTCTTGAGCAAGGGGGGGACTTGTCCTGTGAAGGGGGCGGCCTAGACGCGATCCAGTGCTAGAATCCTCCGTCCTCAACGAGTGTGCACGCATGTCCCAAGAACTCAGCGCCGAACAGATCCAGCAAGCCTTGCAAGGCATCACCATTCCGCCGCAACCGCAGATCATGGTCGACCTGCAGTTCGAGCAGTACATGCCCGACCCGGACCTGGACACCATCGCCAAGCTGATTTCCCAGGACCCCGGCCTGTCGGGTGCCTTGCTCAAGCTGGTCAACTCGGCGCACTTCGGCCTGGCCAACAAGATTGGGTCGATCCAGCGTGCGGTCAATTTGCTGGGCAGCCGCTCCATCATCAACCTGATCAACGCCCAGTCGATCAAGGGCGAGATGAGCGACGAGACCATCGTCACCCTCAACCGTTTCTGGGACACCGCCCAGGACGTGGCCATGACCTGCCTGACCCTGGCCAAGCGCACGGGCATCCAGGCGGCAGACGAGGCCTACACCCTTGGGCTGTTCCATGATTGCGGCGTGCCGCTGATGCTCAAGCGCTTCCCCAATTACATGCAGGTGCTGGAAGAGGCCTATGCCAGCGCCAGCGCAGAAACCCGGGTGGTCGATACCGAAAACCGTACCTTCAACACCAACCACTCGGTAGTCGGCTACTTCACGGCCAAGTCGTGGCGACTGCCGGAGCACATCAGCGCGGCCATCGCCAACCACCACAACGCGCTGGCCGTGTTCCGCGAGGAGTCGTCGCGCAATACCCAGAACCAGCTGAAGAACCTGCTGGCGGTACTGAAGATGGCCGAGCACATCTGCGCTTCCTACCGGGTGCTGGGCAACCAGGCCGTCGACCACGAGTGGCATGCGGTCGGCCCGCTGGTACTGGACTACATCGGCTTGTCGGAGTACGACTTCGAGAACCTCAAACAGACCATTCGCGAGCTGGGCGGGCACTGATCCATGCCAGAACTACCCGAAGTCGAGACGACCCGGCGCGGTATTGCGCCACATCTGCAAGGCCAGCGTGTCAGCCGCGTGGTGGTGCGTGACCGGCGCCTGCGCTGGCCGATTCCCGAGGACCTGGACGTGCGACTGTCCGGGCAACGTATCGTCAGCGTCGAGCGGCGTGCCAAGTACCTGCTGATCAATGCCGAGGTGGGCACGCTGATCAGCCACCTGGGCATGTCGGGCAACTTGCGGCTGGTCGAGGTCGGGCTGCCGGCAGGCAAGCACGAGCATGTCGATATCGAGCTGGAGTCGGGGCTGATGCTGCGCTACACCGACCCGCGGCGTTTCGGTGCCATGCTCTGGAGCCTCGACCCGCTGAACCATGAGCTGCTGCTGCGCCTGGGGCCAGAGCCGCTGACCGACCTGTTCGACGGCGAGCGCCTGTTCCAGCTGTCACGCGGGCGGTCGATGGCGGTCAAGCCGTTCATCATGGACAACGCGGTGGTGGTGGGGGTGGGCAACATTTACGCGACCGAAGCGCTGTTCGCCGCGGGTATCGACCCCCGGCGGGAAGCGGGCGGGATTTCGAGGGCGCGCTATCTGAAGCTGGCCATCGAGATCAAGCGCGTGCTGGCGGCGGCCATTGAACAGGGCGGGACCACCCTGCGCGATTTCATTGGCGGTGATGGGCAGCCGGGATACTTCCAGCAGGAGCTGTTCGTCTATGGGCGCGGCGGGATGCCGTGCAAGCTGTGCGGCACGACATTGCGCGAGGTGAAGCTGGGGCAGCGGGCGAGCGTGTACTGCCCGCGCTGCCAGCGCTGAATCTCAAGGCCCAATCGCCGGCAAGCCGGCTCCCACAAAAGAGCACACAGTACTCTGTGGGAGCCGGCTTGCCGGCGATAGGGGGCACTGCTGAAATCAGGCCTTGCCGGTGATGCGGCGATACTTGGCCATCAGCTCATCTTCGGTTTCCGGGTGCGCTTCATCCAGCGGGATGCAGTCGACCGGGCAGACCTGCTGGCACTGCGGCTCGTCGTAGTGACCCACGCACTGGGTGCACAGGTTCGGGTCGATCACGTAGATCTCTTCGCCTTGGGAGATGGCCTCGTTCGGGCACTCGGGTTCGCAGACGTCGCAGTTGATGCAATCGTCGGTGATGATCAGGGACATGGGGACTCCGGCCGGGGCTCTGCGCCCGGGCATGTTCAACGCAATGGGCACAATTGTGCCGCATTCGCGCCCGCAGTGCACGCGGGCGCGATAATCAGGCGCTTGGGCTTACTTCTTGAACCGTTCGGTCAATGCCTCGGCCACGATCGGGTGGACGAACTTGCTGATATCACCGCCCAGCGCGGCGATTTCCCGCACCAACGTCGAGGAAATGAACGAATACCGCTCCGAAGGGGTGAGGAACAGGCTCTCGACGTCGGGCGCCAGTTGCCGGTTCATGTTCGCCAGCTGGAATTCGTACTCGAAGTCCGAAACCGCGCGCAGGCCCCGCAGGAAGACGTTGGCGCCCTGTTCCTTGGCGAAGTGCGCCAGCAGCGAAGAGAAGCCGATGACTTCGACATTGGGCAGGTGCTGGGTGACCTCACGGGCCAGCGCCACCCGCTGCTCCAGGGGGAACAGGGGGTTTTTCTTCGGGCTGGCCGCCACCGCGATGATCACGTGGTCGAAAAGCCGCGAGGCGCGTTCGACCAGGTCGCCATGGCCTTTGGTAATGGGGTCGAAAGTACCCGGGTACAACACTCGGTTCATCGCGTCATCCTGGCTGGAGTGCGTTGGGGAGTCGGATGGTAGCGCAGCGATTGCGCCCGGCCAAGTCATCCGGCCGGCTGATGGCACTATAGACAGGGGCCGTATTCGTTGTCATGCACTGTGTGCCAGGCGGGCGACCAGGGCTTCGCTGAGCTTTGCGCTCAGTGCGTACACCGACAATTGAGGGTTGGCGCCGATGCTGGTGGGGAACAGCGAACCGTCATGAATCGACAGGTTCTCCAGCTGATGATGGCGGCCCAGGCTGTCGCACACCGCCTGGCGCGGGTCTTCGCCCATGGCGCAGCCGCCCATGACATGGGCGCTGCCCAGGCGTGTACGGAACAGATCCAGGTCCAAGCCGTCGATCATGCCTAGCGTCTGCGCCAGGTCGGTCGTGGCGCGGGCATCGCTGTGCAGCGGGGTAACGTGGGTGGCGCCCGCGGCGAACTGGATCTGCGCCATGCTGCGGTAGGCCCGGCGCAGGCCATCGCGCAGGTAGTCGCTGACCGGGTAGTCGAGCACCGGGGAACCATCGCCACGCAACGCCACCGTGCCACCAGGGCTTTGCGGGTGGAAACCGTCCCGCAGCAGCGCGAGCATGACGTGGGTGTGCGGCAGTTCAGCCATGCGCCGGGCATTGTCGGTGCCATGGCCGCCGAGCAAGGTGCTGGCCAGGGCCGGGTGCAGGGGCGGCACTTCCAACTTGTAGCCCACTGCGCCGTCGACGCCGTCCTGCCACTGGAAGTGGTCGCTGTAGATGGATTGCGGGGCGCCATGGAAGGGGTCGATACGTTCGTCGAAGCGTGCCGCGCTGAAATTCACCAGGTGCAGGAAGGTGCGCTTGCCCAGGCGGTCGTGGGGGTCGGGCGCCTTGGAGCGCAGCAGCATGGCGGGGCTGTTGATGCCGCCGCCGGCGAGGATGTAGTGCCGAGCGCGAACCCTGATGCTTCGCCCCGTTGGCTGTATTCCTTGGGCATCCAGGGCTTGGCAGTGCAACTGGGCAATGCGTTCGCCGTCGTGCTCGAAGCGCTCGGCACGCGCGAGGTACAGCAGCTCGCCACCGTTTTCGAGCAGGGCGGGAATGCGCGTGACCAGCATCGACTGCTTGGCGTTGACCGGGCAGCCCATGCCGCAATAGCCGAGGTTCCAGCAACCCCGCACATTGCGCGGGATCACCGCCCAGCGGTAGCCGAGCTGCTCGCACCCGCGGCGCAGCACATCGTTGTTGGCGTTGGGCGGCATGGCCCAAGGGCTGATGCCCAGCTCTTGTTCGATACGCTCGAACCAGGGGCGCATTTCAGCTTCGCCCAGGCCTTTCACATCGTGCGCCGTGGCCCAGTGGGCCAAGGTCTGCGCTGGCGTGCGAAAGCTCGAAGTCCAGTTGACCAGCGTCGTTCCACCCACCGCCCGGCCCTGCAGGATCGTGATGGCGCCATCCTTGCTCATCCTGCCCAGGCCTTCCTGATACAGGCTGGCATAGGCTTCGCTCTCCAGCAGGTGGAAGTCGCTGCTGGTTTTCAGGGGGCCTTCCTCGATCAGCAGCACCTTGAACCCTGCAGCGCTGAGGATCTGCGCGCTGGTGGCGCCGCCTGCGCCGCTACCGATCACGGCAATGTCGGCCTGCAGGGTGAGGTCGTGCTCCAGGCGTGAGCCGTCGCGGGCTATCCAGCCGCGGTCGAGGCCTTGGCGAAACGGGTCGATGACAGGCATTGGCAGGGCTCTTGTCGTGGGTCAGATTTTCGGCGGGCCGGGGTAGCCACAGGCCGCCCAGGCTTCCGGGCGCTCGTACCAGGCCATCTGCAGCAGTTGCAGCAGCGAGGCGTGGCCCATGCGCAGCAGGTTCAGCGAACTGTCCTGCCAGCGCTGCAGAAACGCCGTCACCTGATCCGCGCCGGCCTGCTCCCAGGCGCCCCATACGCCCGTCAACGGCCCTCGGGTCAGGGGCAGGCTGAGCACATCGAACAGTTGCCGGGTGAGCTTGAGCATTTCCGGGGACAGCGCTGCCAGCTTGTGGTCGAGGCTGTGCAGCACCAGCACGTCGCTGGCCGCCGTCCCGGCGAGCACCACCGGGATCATGGCGCGCAGCAGTGGCAGGTCGTCGGCGCGCAGTACCTGATAACCACTGGCAGGCGCCTGGGGGCTGCAACCGACCAGGCTGGCGGTGGCCAGGAAGGCGCTTGCGCCCAGGCTGAAACGCAGCAAGTCGCGGCGATGCATGGCGCAGGTCTCAGCGGATGAACAGTTTGTAGACCAGGCGCTGCAAGGCCTTGCCATACGGTGGGTAGATCAGGCGCGCCGCATTCAGGCGCTGCTTGGCAAGCACTGCCTTGGCCTTGCTGAAGGTCAGGAAGCCCTCGTGGCCGTGGTAGTGGCCCATGCCGGAAGGGCCGATGCCGCCGAAGGGCAAGTCATCCTGGGCCACATGCAGCAGGGTGTCGTTGAGGCATACGCCGCCCGAATGGCTGTGCTGCAGCACATGTTCCTGCTCGGCACGGGCGTAGCCAAAGTAGTACAGCGCCAAGGGGCGCGGGCGCTGGTTGATGTAGGCCAGCGCATCGTCGAGGCTGTCGTAGGGGACCAGCGGCAGAAGCGGGCCGAAGATCTCGTCCTGCATGACGTGCATGTCGTCGTTCACCTGCAGCAGCAGGTGCGGCGGCAAGCGCCTGCCCTGGCGCGGCTCGTCGGGGTACAGGTCGACTACCCGGGCGCCCTTGGCGCGGGCGTCGTCCAGCAGCTGCTGCAGGCGCTGCAACTGCCGTGGGTTGATGATGGCGCTGTAGTCGGGATTGTCGGCAATACGCGGGTAGAAACGGTGAACCGCATCGCTGTAGGCATCGCTGAAGGCTTCGAGGCGCTCGCGTGGCACCAGTACGTAGTCGGGGGCCACGCAGGTCTGGCCGGCGTTGAGGGTCTTGCCGAAGGCGATGCGCTCGGCGGCAGCGTCCAGCGGTACGCTGGCCGAAACGATGGCCGGCGACTTGCCGCCCAGCTCGAGCGTCACCGGGGTCAGGTTTTGCGCGGCGGCCAGCATGACCTGGCGACCGACGCTGGTGGCGCCGGTGAACAGCAGGTGATCGAAGGGCAGCCTGGCGAATGCCTGGCCCACCGCCACTTCGCCCAGCACCACGCTGACCAGGTCCTCAGGGAACACCCGCTCCAGCAAGGTCTTCAGCGCCTGGGCACTGGCCGGCGTGGCCTCGCTGAGCTTGAGCATCACGCGATTGCCCGCGGCCAGGGCGCAGGTCAGCGGGCCGATGGCGAGGAACAACGGGTAGTTCCACGGCACGATGATGCCCACCACCCCCAGCGGCTGGTACAGCACGCGCGCACTGGCGGGCTGGAAGGCCAGGCCGACTGCTCTTCTGTCCGGGCGCATCCATCGCCGCAGGTGGCGTTCGGCATGGCGGATGCCTTGTACAGAAGGCAGCAGCTCGGCCAGCAAGGTTTCATCTGCGCTGCGCCCGGAGAAATCCGTGTCGATGGCTTCGATCAGCTGCTGCTGATTCGCCAGCAACGCTTCGCGCAAGCTTTTCAGCCACTGTCGCCGTTGCGCCGCCGGTGGCATCGGGTTGCCGGCGAACGCCTCGCGCTGGGCGGCGAACGTCGCTTCCAGGTCGGTGTCGGAATGCACAGGAGGCAAGGCGATAGGCGAGGTCACGGTGGCATCCCCTCTGGGTTGAGAATGTCTAGAGCCTATACTCTAATTCGTACCATGGTGCGACTTTTTTCCCGGTACCGAGCGGTGCATCCGGGGCGTGTTACACCGTAAGATGAGCCATTATCGAAAGCCTTCAGACTGGGAGCTGAGCATGGCCCCGCGCATGAAGACCCGCGAACGCATCGTGCAGAACAGCCTGGAGCTGTTCAACCAGCAGGGCGAGCGCAGCGTCAGTACCAACCACATTGCCGCGCACATGGAAATGTCGCCCGGCAACCTGTACTACCACTTCCCCAACAAGCAGGCGATCATCGCGCTGCTGTTCAGCCAGTACGAAGAACTGGTGGACAGCTTCCTGCGCCCGCCGCAGGGGCGCGTGGCCACGGTGGAAGACAAGCGTTTCTACCTCAAGGCGCTGCTGGCGGCGATGTGGAACTACCGCTTCCTGCACCGCGATCTGGAGCACCTGCTGGACAGCGACGCCGAACTCGCCGCCCGCTACCGGCGTTTTTCCGAGCGCTGCCTGCGCCAGGGCCAGGCGATCTACCGCGGTTTCGTCGATGCCGGCATCCTGGCCATGGAGCCTGCGCAGATCGAATCGCTGACCATCAACGCCTGGATCGTGCTGACGTCCTGGGTCCGTTTTCTCAGTACCACGCGCGAGCATTCCGCCCACCTGGGTGAAGAAGCCTTCAAGCGCGGCGTCTATCAGGTGCTGGTGCTGGAGCTCGGCTTCGTTACCAATAGCGCGCGCAGTGCCGTGGACGCGTTGTGCCAGGAATTCCACGTTCCCTTCAACCAGGCCCTGGAACAGTAACCAGGGTCTTCGTGCAATCGATCAGGAGACTGTCATGCCCCTTGCGCAATTGATCACCCCGCAGCAGCTGGCCGAGCGTATGGACTCGCCCAAACTGGTGATCCTGGATTGTCGTTTTGCCCTGGAGGATGCGGATTACGGCCAGCGTAGTTATGCCGAGGGGCATATCGCCGGGGCGCACTTTGCCGACCTGGAAAGGGATTTGAGCGGGCCGGTGAGCAAGGGACGAACCGGGCGCCACCCACTGCCCGATCCGCAGCGTCTGGTCGAGCGGTTGCGCGAGTGGGGGCTGGACGACGACAGCGAGGTGGTGCTCTACGACGATGGCCC
>Ga0160438_1000510_pt1 | contig 10743 bp, 8 predicted proteins | sample HID1975K_E0MG_FD_108203 | JGI IMG/M metagenome (GOLD analysis project Ga0160438, IMG submission 108203) | Enriched soil microbial communities from UW Madison campus, WI, USA - HID1975K_E0 MG | ecosystem: Environmental > Terrestrial > Soil > Unclassified | place: USA: Madison, Wisconsin...
AGAATCTGCCCGTCAGTGACGTTGCCTGCACCGATGCCGATAACCGGAATGGTCAGCGCCTCGGTGATGCGTTTCGTCAGTGCGACCGGCACGCATTCCAGCAATAATAATTGTGCGCCTGCGGCTTCTAGAGCAACGGCATCATCGAACAGCGTTTGCGCAGCAGCCTCATCACGCCCCTGAATTTTATAGCCACCGAAGATGTTGACCGATTGCGGCGTCAGACCCAAATGTCCGCAAACGGGAACGGCACGCTCGGTCAGCATTTTGACAGTGTCAGCCAGCCAACGACCGCCTTCAAGCTTGACCATATTGGCACCGGCGCGCATCAGTTCGGCGGAGTTGGCAAAGGTTTGTTCAGGCGTGGCGTAAGACATAAACGGCAGATCGGCCAGCAGCAGGCAATTTGGCGCACCAAGGCGCACGGCGCGTGTGTGGTAGGCAATATCCTGCACGGTGACGGGCAGAGTGGAGTCGTGGCCCTGAACAGTCATCCCTAACGAATCACCAACCAGCAGCACGCCAATGCCTTCATCGGCAAACAGTTTTGCAAAGCTGAAATCGTAGGCGGTGATTGTCGCGAATTTGCGTTGAGCCTGTTTCCACTGGCGCAACTGAGACATGGTGGTTGGTTTCATGGCAGTCCCGGAATGATATTAATTAAATGAACACGTCCCTGGTTACCACAAACTAATCCCATCCTGGGAGAGGTGTTTTAAAACGTCAGCCACGCGCTGTCCACCAGGGAACGCGCTATCAGGCGCAATTTCCAGCAGCGGAACCAACATAAATGCGCGGTTTTTCATATCGTAATGCGGCACGGTAAGCGTAGGTGTTGCGATAGTCAGATTACCGAACAGCATAATATCGAGATCGAGCGTACGCGGCCCCCAACGTTCTGCTTTGCGCACACGACCATGCTCTAACTCAATACGTTGAGTATGAGCCAGTAAGCCTTCCGCAGACAGTTCAGTTTCCAGTGCGACGGCAGCATTTAAGTAATCAGGTTGGTCTTGCGGGCCGAGTGGCGGGGTGCGGTAGAAAGAGGAAATCGCAACCACCCGGCTTTGCGGAATGGTTGCAATGGCGTCAAGCGCGTGAGTCACTTGCTCAAGCGGAGACGCCTGGTTGCTGCCTAGCGCGATGTACGCAAGCGTCATGCACTTCCACCGCTGCGCGGTGCACGCTTACGCGGGCGACGATGACGGCGGCGGACGGCTGGCTCATCACCTAACACATCGAGCATATCTTTTTGCGCAGGAGGAGCCGCGACCTGGAATTCACCCCACCACTTGGTCAGGCGTTGTAATTCCTGGTTATTTTCTACTTCTGCACGCAGCGCCAGTAAATCGTACGCCGCACGGAACTTAGGATGCTCCATCAGTTTCCATGCGCGTTTGCCCTGGCGGCGCGACAGGCGAAGTTGCAAGCCCCAGATATCACGCACCAGTGTGGTAATGCGTTTTGGAATCGCCAGCGCACGGCAGGCTTCATCCAGCACTTCATTCATTGCCAGTGCGAATGCGTCCATATAAGCAAGGCCGCTTTCCTGAGTCAGCTTCTGAGCCATCTCAAGCTGCGGATACCAGAACATGGCAGAGAACAAGAAGGCCGGATTAACGCGCATATCGTTATGAATACGGTTATCGGTGTTCTTCAGCACCTGGTCGATCATGCGTTCCATCGGGCTGTCACCCTGCTCGGTAAAGTAGCGGGTGATGGATGGGAATAACGGCTGGAACAACTGGTATTCGCGCAGTAATTCGTAGGTCGCGTAACCGTGGCCAGCTTGCAGAAGTTTCAGGGATTCTTCAAACAAGCGGGCAGGGGGCACGTCATTAATCAGTGTCGCTAAACGCGGAATCGGCTCGCCGGTTTCCGGGCTAATCGTCATATTCAGCTTGGCGGCGAAACGCACAGCACGCAGCATACGCACCGGGTCTTCGCGATAGCGGGTTTCAGGGTCGCCAATTAAGCGGATAACGCCGTTGCGTAAATCACGCAGGCCACCGACATAATCACGCACTGAGAAATCAGCCACGCTGTAATAGAGGCTATTGATAGTGAAATCGCGGCGCTGGGCATCTTCTTCGATAGAACCAAAGATGTTGTCGCGCAGCAGCATACCGTTCTGGCCGGTCTGGGAAGTCTGTTTATCAGACTTCTGCTCTTCGTGGTGCCCACGGAAAGTGGCGACTTCAATGATTTCCGGCCCAAACATGACGTGAGCCAGACGGAAGCGGCGGCCAACCAGGCGGCAGTTGCGGAACAGTTTACGAACCTGATCCGGTGTTGCGCTGGTGGTGACGTCAAAGTCTTTCGGGCGTTTGCCAAGCAAAAGGTCACGAACACCGCCACCCACGAGGTAAGCCTCATAGCCTGCTTTGTTCAGACGATAGAGCACCTTGAGGGCATTTTCACTGATATCTTTGCGGGACAGAGCGTGCTGGTCACGCGGAATTACCGTGATTAGCGGGAGATCTTCATTCTCCTCGACCACGACATCATCGCGGTTAAGCACCTTGCGGCAAAAATTAGCGACTCGGGTAAAAATAGTACACCTCGGCAGTGTCAATCATAGGGACAAAAAAAACAGCGGCTAATCATAGCTCAGTGTGTGGCATTTGAGAACGACGTATTCACGACGAGCCTGGCACAATGGCTTTCAGCGACCAGGTTTGTACCGCTTGAGTGAGTAACTCACTCAACGTCAAATCTTGCCAATGAGCGATTTCCGGCTGATTCAAAAATGTTAGCGCAGCATGGATTACGGGACGCGGATCGCCTTGTGGAAGGGCTGGCGCGTGATTTTGCTTCGATAATTTTGCACCATGTTCATTAAGCACCAAAGGCAAATGAACGTAATCTGGAACCTTCCAGCCAAATTGTTGATACAGCGAAATTTGTCGAACGGTTGGCTCAATTAAATCGGCACCGCGCACAATTTCGCTCACGCCCTGGAAATTATCATCCACCACTACAGCAAGATTATACGCAAATAACCCATCACGACGGTGAATGATAAAATCTTCACGCGCCAGGGATTCGTCAGCAATTAACGTTCCGTATAGTTTATCTTCAAAACTTAATACCGGATGGCGCTGCACAAAACGCAGTGCCGCATTATCTGACCCGTGTTTTAGCGTGCGGCAATGGCCATCGTAAAACCCGCCGATTTGTTGAATTCGGCTGCGAGTACAGGTGCAGTAATAACTCAAACCTTGTTTTTGTAAAAACGAAAGGGCTTCACGATAAGCCTCATGGCGTTGTGATTGCCATAAAACCTCGCCATCCCAATGCAAACCGTAATGGTCTAATTGCTGCAATATGGTGGTCGCGGCTCCAGGCACTTCGCGCGGCGGGTCGATATCTTCGATACGCACCAGCCACTGGCCGTGTTGAGAGCGAGCTTGCAGGTAACTGCCGAGTGCGGCAATCAACGAACCGAAGTGGAGTTCACCCGAAGGCGAGGGTGCAAAGCGCCCGATGTAGTGAGATGTGGTCATTTTTCAGGGAGCTAGAAATGAATAAGGCGGGAGAGACTCCCGCCTTTGAAAGTGATGAAATCGCGAGCTGTTAGCCAGCCATTTGTTTTTCGCGGATTTCTGCCAACGTTTTGCAATCAATGCACAAATCAGCTGTCGGGCGAGCTTCGAGGCGGCGGATGCCGATTTCAACGCCACAAGATTCGCAGTAGCCGAAATCTTCGTCTTCTACTTTCTTGAGAGTCTTCTCGATTTTCTTGATCAGTTTACGTTCCCTGTCACGGTTACGCAGTTCGAGGCTGAACTCTTCTTCCTGGGCTGCACGGTCTACCGGGTCCGGGAAGTTTGCTGCTTCGTCTTGCATATGCGTCACCGTGCGATCAACTTCATCCATAAGTTGGCTACGCCAGGCTTCAAGAATAAGCTTGAAGTGCGACAGCTGGGCTTCGTTCATATACTCTTCGCCCGCTTTCACCTGATATGGCTCCACCCCAGCGATGGCGAGGATACTCAGGGACGATGTTTTACGCTTTTGCCCTTCTTGCATGTTGTTTCTCCTTAACACGCACTATCGGTCCCCTGTTCGGGGGAAAATCAGGCCGCTATAAATAGCAGATGCTTTTCAGGATGGCAATTATATAAATTCCTCTCTTGACAACCCTGTGAAGAAAAGCGTATTTACGCGAACCGCCAGCACACAAAACAGACAAACGTTAACTGCTCTTTATTAAGAAATTATAAACAGACAGGCAACGGCGAAATTAGAGTAAGCCCTCGGGCAGAAAGTTCGGCCTTATAAGCAATTATTTCAACTCCGCACTGTTGCGCCTCGTATAACAGTTGCGCGTATTTTGCGTCGATGTGGCGTGCCGGGGAAACTTGAGTGATAGCAGAATGCAATACTGCAAACAGCAATACCGCGCGTTCGCCCTGCAAAACCACGCTCATCAATTCCCGCAAATGCTTCTGGCCACGAAGGCTGACAGCGTCTGGGAAATAGCCACATCCTTGTTGTGATAACGTGACTGATTTCACTTCAATATAGCAGTTAACCTTGCAATCTGCTTGTAACATAAAATCAATGCGGCTGCGTTCAGCGCCGTACTTTACTTCACTTTTAATTGCTGTATAGCCCATTAATTCTGAAATGCTTTCTGCATTCAACGCTTCTTTCACCACGGTATTGGCACGTAACGTATTCACACAAATAAACTCACCATTTTGCGTCTGCGTGATTTCCCAGGTGTGAGGATATTTACGTGTCGGGCTATCAGACGTGGAATACCAAACAGTGTCGCCGGGCGTTGCACAGCCGGTCATTGCCCCGGTGTTTGGGCAATGGAGCGTCAACTCTTCACCAGACGGAGTTACCACATCGGCCAGAAAACGTTTGTATCGTTTGATCAGCGTGGCCTGCTGCAACGGCGGGGTAAATTCCATTCACTCTTCCTTATTACTTAGTGTCCAGCGTTGTAATTCCTGGTAACGAGTGCGGCCCTGTCTGAATACAGACTCATACAGGGCAAATTCATCGACCTTAAACTGCCAGCGAAAATTAGGGGGGGGGATGGTGACTGCTCGCGGCGTGTTGCGATAAAGCGTGATATGCGGATGAAACGGCTGCGGGCTTTGGTAACAGCCATTACGCGCCGCCTGGGAACGTAACATATTCGCCAGTTGAATTAATCCTAAAGGTGCGTGACGTGGGCCAATCCACACAACGTTTGAGCGCAGCCATTGCCCGGCATCGTCTATCGCCAGGGTAAAACCTTTCTGTCGAATGCGCCCGGCGAGTTGGCTCAACGCTTTTTGTTTATCCGCGCTGATATCCCCCAAAAAGGCCAGCGTCAGATGCAAGTTTTCGGCGGCCACCGCGCGTCCGGTATCTTCAGGGAACTGTGTGGCGCGCCAGTGGATAATCTGTTGTTGCACCTCTTTGGGTAGCTCGAGGGCAAAAAACAGACGGCGAGTCTCAGCCATATTGGTTCTCTCAATAATGTCTTGTCGTAATGCTACAATAGCGAACTTCGCATCATACTCGTTTGGAGCCGTCTGTGTCGTCATTACCGGTTGCCGCAGTGCTACCCGATATTCTTAACGCCTTACAAAACGCGCCGCAGGTTTTACTGAGCGCGCCAACGGGTGCCGGTAAATCAACCTGGTTGCCGTTGCAGATTTTACAGCAGGCAAACTTAGGTGGACGCATTTTACTGCTGGAACCTCGTCGCCTGGCGGCACGTAATGTTGCACAGCGTCTGGCAGAATTATTGGGTGAAAAGCCCGGTGAAACAGTCGGCTATCGGATGCGTGCCGAAACCTGTGTTGGGCCAAATACGCAGCTTGAAGTGGTAACCGAAGGTATTTTGACGCGCATGATTCAGCACGATCCTGAACTCACCGGGGTGGCGCTGGTTATCCTCGATGAATTCCACGAACGCAGTCTGCAAGCCGATCTGGCGCTGGCGCTGTTACTCGACGTGCAGCAAGGCTTACGCGATGACCTCAAGTTGCTGATTATGTCGGCAACGCTTGATAATTCACGCCTTCAGCAGTGTTTACCTCAAGCGCCGGTTATCAGTTCTGAAGGGCGGGCATTTCCGGTAGATCGTCGCTACAGCCCGCTTTCAACTCACCAACGTTTTGATGAAGCCGTCGCCATAGCGGTGGCGAATTTGCTGCGTGAAGAGTCAGGCTCGTTATTGCTGTTTTTGCCCGGAGTGGGTGAAATTCAGCGTGTTGCGCAACAACTGCAAGAGCGCGTCGCAAGCGATGTTCAGCTTTGCCCGTTATACGGCGCATTGCCTTTGGGCGAGCAGCGCAAAGCGATTTTGCCTGCGCAGAACGGCATGCGCAAAGTGGTGCTGGCGACCAATATCGCCGAAACCAGTCTGACCATCGAAGGCATTCGCCTGGTCGTGGACTGCGCGCAAGAGCGTGTCGCTCGTTTTGATGTGCGCACCGGGTTAACCCGCCTTGTCACTCAGCGCATTAGCCTGGCGTCGATGATTCAGCGTGCCGGGCGAGCAGGGCGTCTGGAGCCAGGGATTTGTTTGCATCTTATCAGCGCGGAGCAGGCTGAGCGTGCGAGCACTCAAAGCGAGCCGGAAATCCTGCAAAGTGACCTCTCCGGTTTGCTGATCGATTTACTGCAATGGGGCTGTGCAGAGCTGAATCAACTGACGTGGCTTGATATGCCGCCTGTCGCCAATATTGCGGCTGCACGCACTTTATTACGCCAGCTCAACGCGCTTGATAACCAAAACCGGCTTACGTCCACAGGCCAGAAAATGGCGAGTCTCGGTAACGACCCGCGTTTTGCCGCCATGTTAGTCAATGCGAAAACGGCAGATGAACAGGCGACGGCTGCCCGCCTGACGGCGATTCTTGAAGAGCCACCGCGAGGCCAGGACAGCGATTTGCGGAACGCGTTTAGCCGTCGTCAGGAAAACTGGCAGCAGCGCAGCGGGCAATTGCTAAAAAGGTTGAACAGCCGTGGCGGCGAAGCCGATTTCTCTCTTGCCGCACAGTTAATGGCGCAGGCTTTCCCCGACAGAATCGCTCGCCGTCGGGGTCTGGATGGTCGTTACCAGTTAGCCAACGGCATGGGGGCGATGCTCAACCAGGACGATCCGTTAACGCGTTACGAATGGCTATTAGCACCGCTATTGTTGCAGGGGAGCAATACGCCCGACGCCCGTATTTTGCAGGCCATTCCTCTGGACATCGACGCGCTTGCGGCGCAGTGTCCGGCACTGCTAACCCAAAGCGACTCCGTGGAATGGGATGAAACGCAAGGCACGCTGAAAGCGTTTCGTCGCACGCAAATTGGCAAACTGGTGTTGAAAGTTCAGCCACTGGCAAAACCATCCGAAGACGAGCTGCATCAGGCGATGCTTAACGGCATTCGTGATAAAGGTTTGGCCGTTTTGAATTGGTCGCCTCAGGCGCAACAGTTCAGAACACGTCTGGCCTGTGCGGCAAAATGGCTGCCCGAACTGCAATGGCCTGAAGTTTCAGACAACGCCTTACTGGGAGAGCTAGATCGCTGGTTATTACCTGAACTGCATGGTGTACACTCGCTGCGGGCATTAAAAAACATTGATGTCACACGTGCGTTACAGAACTTGCTCGACTGGAACGCGCGCGTACGTCTGGATAGTGCGCTGCCAACTCATTACACTGTGCCGACCGGAAGCCAGATAGCGATTCGCTATGACGATGAAAACCCGCCTGTTCTTGCGGTTCGTATGCAAGAAATGTTTGGCGAGGCACAAACACCGGTGATTGCCGATGGTCGTGTGCCGTTGGTTCTGGAACTGCTCTCCCCGGCGCAGCGCCCTTTGCAGATAACGCGTGATTTAACCGCATTCTGGAACGGTGCATACCGGGAAGTGCAAAAAGAGATGAAAGGACGTTATCCAAAGCACGTCTGGCCGGATTCGCCAGCAGATGCGCTGCCAACGCGGCGCACTAAAAAGTACCAATAACTTTGAGAGATTTCCTCTTTTGCGTTTAGCGAAAGAAAGGAAAATCAGGCCGTGCGCCTTATTTTGGTGGAGAAAGCAATGGCGGGGAATGACCGCGAACCTATTGGACGTAAAGGCAAACCTTCACGTCCCGCAAAAGAGAAAGTCAGCCGTCGTCGAGTCCGGGAAGAGGAATACGACGCGGATTATGACGATGATTACGATGACGAGGAACCGATGCCGCCACGTAAAGGAAAAGGCAGTGGCAATGGCCGTCCGCCACGTAAAAAGCGCCGCTGGTTGTGGTTCTTAGTAAAACTGTTTGTGGTCTTCGTGGTGCTGTTTGTGATTTACGGCGTCTACCTTGACCAGAAGATTCGCACGCGCATTGATGGCAAAGTCTGGCAGCTCCCGGCGGCAGTTTATGGCCGTATGGTGAACCTTGAGCCGGATATGCCGTACAGCAAAAAAGAGATGGTCAACCTACTGGAAGCGACTCAGTACCGTCAGGTAACTAAAATGACGCGTCCTGGTGAGTTTACGGTGCAGGGCAATAGCATCGAGATGATCCGTCGTCCGTTCGATTTCCCTGATAGTAAAGAAGGGCAGATCCGCGCACGTCTGGTGTTTGATGGCGACCATCTGGATTCTATCCAGAATATGGATAACAACCGTAGCTTCGGTTTCTTCCGTCTGGATCCGCGCCTGATCACTATGTTGTCTTCGCCGAATGGCGAGCAGCGTCTGTTTGTGCCGCGCACCGGTTTCCCGGAGCTGTTGGTTGATACCCTGATTGCCACTGAAGACCGTCATTTCTATGAGCACGATGGCATCAGCTTCTACTCTATTGGTCGTGCGGTGCTGGCTAACCTCACTGCCGGTCGTACCGTGCAGGGCGCGAGTACGCTGACGCAGCAGTTGGTTAAGAACCTGTTCCTGTCGAGCGAACGCTCTTACTGGCGTAAAGCGAACGAAGCGTACATGGCGCTGATCATGGATGCGCGTTACGGCAAAGATCGCATTCTTGAGCTGTACCTGAACGAAGTGTATCTCGGTCAGAGCGGCGATAACGAAATTCGCGGCTTCCCACTGGCGAGCCTGTACTACTTCGGTCGCCCGGTTGAAGAACTGAGCCTTGACCAGCAAGCGTTGCTGGTGGGGATGGTGAAAGGGGCGTCGATTTACAACCCATGGCGTAACCCAAAACTGGCGCTGGAACGACGTAACCTTGTGTTGCGCCTGCTGCAAGAGCAGAAGGTGATCGACCAGGAATTGTACGACATGCTGAGTGCTCGCCCGCTGGGTGTGCAACCGCGTGGTGGTGTGATTTCGCCACAGCCTGCGTTTATGCAGATGGTGCGTAACGAACTCCAGACAAAACTTGGCGATAAAGTTAAAGACCTGTCTGGCGTGAAGATCTTTACTACGTTTGACTCCGTTTCCCAGGATGCGGCAGAAAAAGCGGTGAGCGAAGGGGTTCCGGTACTGCGTGCCTCCCGTAAGCTCAAAGATCTCGAAGCGGCCATGGTGATTGTTGACCGCTCTACCGGCGAAGTTCGTGCCATGGTGGGCGGGGCAGAAACGCAATTCGCAGGCTTTAACCGTGCGATGCAGGCGCGTCGTTCTATTGGTTCTCTGGCGAAACCAGCGACGTATCTGACGGCTCTAAGCCAGCCGGATGCGTACCGACTGAATACCTGGATTGCCGATGCGCCAATCGCGTTGAAACAGCCAAACGGGCAAGTGTGGTCGCCGCAAAACGATGACCGTCGTTACAGTGAGAGTGGCAAGGTCATGCTCGTGGACGCGCTGACGCGTTCGATGAACGTGCCAACCGTCAACCTGGGTATGGCGCTGGGCTTGCCAGCGGTAACCGATACCTGGGTTAAACTTGGCGTGCCGCAGAACCAGTTGCACCCGGTTCCGGCTATGTTGCTGGGGGCGCTGAACCTGACGCCAATCGAAGTGGCTCAGGCGTTCCAGACCATTGCCAGCGGCGGTAATCGCGCAACGCTGTCGGCGTTACGCTCGGTGATTGCTGAAGACGGTACCGTGTTGTATCAAAGCTTCCCGCAGGCGGAACAAGCTGTTCCACCTCAGGCGGCGTACATGACGCTGTTTACCATGCAGCAGGTTATGGCTCGCGGTACAGGGCGTGCGTTGGGTGGCAAATATCCGAACCTGCATCTGGCAGGTAAAACGGGGACGACCAACGATAACGTCGATACCTGGTTTGCCGGTATTGATGGCAAAGAAGTGGCGATTACCTGGGTTGGGCGTGATAACAACCAGCCGACCAAGCTGTATGGCGCAAGCGGTGCGATGTCGTTGTATCAGCGCTATCTTGCTAACCAGACGCCAATTCCGTTGGTGCTCAATCCACCGGAAGATATCGTCGATATGAGTGTTGATGGCGCGGGTTACTTCCAGTGCGGCGGTGGTGGCGATCGTACGTTGCCAGTGTGGACGACGAATCCAGACGGTTTGTGTCAGCAAAGCCAGCAGGCTGAGCAAAACAACAATCCGTTTAGCCAGTCGCAGGGGCAGCCTCAACAACAGCAGCCGCAGCAACAACAGCAACAACAACAACCACAGCAACAGCCAGAAAAAAGTGATGGCGTTGCTGGGTGGATTAAGGACATGTTCGGCGGTAACTAATCCTCGCTGTATTCTGAAAAAGCCTCCGTTTGTAACGGGGGCTTTTCTTTTTTGTTAAGTCCATGCAATTACTCTGGTTAATTATTATTCCTTCGCACGCTTCATGGGTGTGATCTGCTTGCTATGCACTTTCC
>Ga0160438_1000515_pt1 | contig 10701 bp, 9 predicted proteins | sample HID1975K_E0MG_FD_108203 | JGI IMG/M metagenome (GOLD analysis project Ga0160438, IMG submission 108203) | Enriched soil microbial communities from UW Madison campus, WI, USA - HID1975K_E0 MG | ecosystem: Environmental > Terrestrial > Soil > Unclassified | place: USA: Madison, Wisconsin...
ATCGACGGCAAGTGGTACATCTATTTTGCCGCGACCCATACGCAAGAGCTGGATAAGTTAAATATGTTCCAGCACCGCATGTTTGCGCTGGAGTGTGCCGATGCAGACCCGCTCACCGGGAAATGGGTTGAAAAAGGTCAGGTGAAAACGCAGTTCGACAGCTTCTGTCTTGATGCCACCACCTTCAATCATCAAGGCAAGCAGTGGTATTTATGGGCGCAGAAAGACCCTGACATTGCCGGTAACTCGAATATCTATCTGGCCGAACTGGAAACGCCGTGGGCTATCAAAGGCACGCCTGTGATGTTGAGTAAGCCCGAGCTAGACTGGGAATGCAGAGGCTTTCTGGTTAACGAAGGTCCAGCAGTGGTGGTTCACGGCGATAAACTTTTCGTCAGCTATTCAGCCAGCGCCACCGACGAAAATTACTGTATTGGATTGCTGTGGATAAACCTGAATGCTGACCCAACCGACCCAGCAAACTGGCATAAATCATCACAACCTGTCTTTACTACCAGTTATGAAAACAAGCAATTTGGCCCAGGCCATAACAGCTTTACCAAAAACAAAGATGGGAAAGATGTGCTGGTGTATCACGCCCGGAATTACACCGAAATTGAAGGCGATCCCCTGTATGACCCGAATCGTCATACACGCCTGAAAACAATCGAGTGGGATGAAAACGGTATGCCAGTGTTTGGCATACCGCCTGCAGACAACCGCTAAAATCTTTATCAGTCCCTTCCAAAAGGAAGGGATTTTTTTGGTTTGAAGTAACCAAAATTGGAGTGATTTCTGTTAGACCAATTTATTCTTGTTATGTGACAACTTTCTCAATCAGTAAAAAACATAACTCCCAGAGCAAATATCACAATAGCGTAATAAACCACCAGTCCATAGAGTGAATAAATAACACACTCAATGCTGGAGAAATAAAATGAGTACAGCAAGGAAACTCTCCGTTGCCGAAAAAATTGGCTTCGGTATGGGCGATGCTGCCTGTGGAATAGTGTATTCCTCAGTCACCATGTTTTTAACGTATTTCTATACTGATATTTACGGGCTATCCGCTGCCGCAGTGGGAATAATGTTCCTGGTTACCCGCGTGCTTGATGCAATTACCGACCCACTTACCGGATTAGTTGCTGACCGGGTGAGAACACGCTGGGGGCATTTCCGACCATGGTTAATTTGGTTTGCGATACCTTATGCGGTGCTGGCGGTATTAACCTTCACCACACCGGATTTTGGAGAATCAGGAAAACTGCTTTATGCTTATATTACCTATACGTTATTAATGCTTTGCTACACCTTTATTAACATTCCGTATTGTGCACTGGGTGGCGTGATTACCACCGATGAAAAAGATCGTTTATCAGCCCAATCTTATCGCTTCACTATTTCGTCACTCGCCGGATTAGTTGTTTCTGTCGCAACATTATTTTTAGTCGACTGGCTGGGTAAAGAAAATAAACAATTCGGCTTTCAGGCAACCATGGCGATTATGGGAACACTCGCCGTCATCATGCTATTTTTCTGCTTCTTTAGCACCTCTGAACGTGTTCGCCCAAAAGTTGAAACCAACAGTAGTATGATGGATGACCTGCGAATTTTGCTGGCGAATGACCAGTGGCGTATCGTGGCAGTGATCACCTTTTTCTCAAGTATGGCAGGCGTAATGCGCAGTGCAGCAACATTGTACTACGCCACTTACCTGATGCTCGGCGGCATCGAAAGTGCTGCTGGAACCGCGATGAAATCCGCATTTGTTTCCACAAGTGTGGTTGGCACGATTATCGGCAGCATCGCCGCAGGTTATTTGGCACAACGCTATCGTGCTGTATCGTTATTTAAAAATATTAACTTATTGCTGGTTGTTATCGGTGTGGTGATGTTCTTTGTTCCACCAACCTGGCTCGCCCTCGTTTTCCCACTTTATTTCCTGGTGGGATTCTTCCACCAAATGTATCAACCTTTCAAATGGAACATGATGGCTAACGCAGCAGATTACGGCGAATGGAAGTTTGGCCGAAGAATTACAGGGTTATCGTTCTCCGGAAACCTATTTGCATTAAAAATGGGCATGGCTGTTGCTGGGGCATTTGTCGGTTTCTCCCTCGGATGGTTTGGATATCAGGCGGGTAATCCAACGCAAACAATGCTTGCTACCAATGGTATTATTGGTTTATTAACCATCGGCCCGTCTATTTCCTATTTCATTCTTTACTGGCTAAGCCGCTTCTATACTCTCGATGATAAAATGATGAGTCAAATTCAGCGTGATCTCGCTCATCGTGAACAAGCCGAAGAAATAAACACCCCAGAAGTTACACCCGCTTTAATTTCCACAGGTGCTAATAATCATGGTTAAAATCACAACTCGCCCTGGATATTACAAAAACCCAATTCTCCATGCAGATTATTCAGATCCAGATATTGTACGCGCAGGCGATGATTTTTATATGGTTTCATCGAGCTTTAACCATTTTCCCGCGCTTCCCATTCTGCATTCGAAAGACTTAGTAAACTGGAAAATTATCAACCACGTATTTTCTCGCTTTGAGAACAATACTTACGACACCGTGCAACCGGGAAAAGGCGTCTGGGCACCGTCGGTTCGCTATCACGATGGTAAGTTCTGGGTATTTTTCAGCACACCAGATGAAGGCATTTTCATGTCGTGTACGGAAGATCCCCATGGAGAATGGAGCGCCCCACACTGCGTGAAAGCCGCGAAAGGTTGGATTGATCCCTGCCCGCTTTGGGACGAAGACGGGCGAGCCTGGCTGGTTCATGCTTTTGCCCACAGTCGCTCCGGGAAAAAACATCAATTGCAACTTATTGAGATGTCACCAGATGGCCGTTCACTGATAAGCGACGAGCAAATTATCTATGATGGTGCACTGGATCTGCCCACGCTTGAGGGGCCAAAGTTCTATAAACGCAATGGCTGGTATTACATTTTTGCTCCCGCAGGTGGCGTAGAAACGGGTTGGCAATGCGTACTACGCGCGCGAAACCTACAAGGCCCATGGGAAACGCAAATAGTATTACAACAGGGAGAAACTCATGTTAATGGCCCGCATCAGGGCGGCTTTGTTGAACTTGAAAACGGAGAATGTTGGTTTGTCCATTTTCAGGATGCTGACCTCTACGGACGCATTGTACATTTACAACCCATGCGCTGGCAGAATGACGGGTGGCCAACTATCGGTGAAAAACAAACGCTGCATGGAACCTGGCAGCCCGTCATCGAACATCCACTCCCGTCGATTGCAACAAAGCAACAAGGCGCTGAACAGCCACAAACCAGTGATGATTTTACTGATGGAATTCCAGGACTACAGTGGCAATGGCAGGCTCATCCTCAGCAAAAATGGCTACAATCCGCCACAAATATGCTGGCACTAACCTGCCAGACCATGCCGGAATACCAGGGCGTGCAGGCGTTGTACGCTCAGCCAAATCTGCTACTGCAAAAATTCCCTGCACGTGAGTTCAGCGCAACCACCAGACTAGAGGCAGCTTTCGTTCAACCGGGTGAACTCAGCGGCCTGATAATTTACGGCGAACGCTACGCGGCGCTGGCGCTTGAGCAGTGTGAAGGAAAACGCAAAATTACTTTTATCTCCGCCTGGATGAGCGATACCGGGGTACTTCATCAACAACAACGTGATATTGCCGACTGGCCGCAAAACACGCCACTTTGGCTAAAGGTGGATGCGAAACCTGGCGGAATTTGTCATTTCTGTTTTAGCGAAAATGGTACTGACTGGCAAAGCGTCACGCCTTGTTTTGCTGCCGGAAAAGGTAAATGGGTTGGCGCAAAAGTGGGGATTTTCGCCGCTTCACGCCAGGCGGTTGCACAACCTGGCGTGGGTTTTTATTCGCACTTTACTATCGAGGTTTAAGTTTGAGATACCCGGTGGCGTAACGCTTGCCGGGAATCCCTTTAAATAAAGAGCATTAAACCAGAGTGCCGTAAATCGTCAGCAAGGCCACCACCACCAAAATCACCAATGACGTTTTCTTCGCCATCGAAACTGCGGCTTTCGGCGTTTTGATTTTATCGAGATGCGGTTCGCGTGCGAGTGAATACTGAGCCAGTTGCGTTAATACCTGATATTGCGAGGTATGCCTGTCCGCCAGTGAAGCAAACCACGCGGGCAACGCTCTTTCGCCGTGGCCAAGTAACGCATACGCAACGCCAAACAGGCGTACCGGGATCCAGTCCAGAATATGCAAAATGGCATCAATCCCTGAGTGCAAACGTTCTTGCGGGGAATGGTGGCGAGCAAGCCAGGTTTGCCACGCACGTAAGAAAGCATAGCCCGTAAGCGTGACCGGCCCCCACACACCGCCGACAATAAACCAGAAAAGCGGAGCCAGATAAAAACGGAAGTTAATCCACAGCAGCGCGTTTTGCAGTTCCTTCAGATATTCACGTTCGTCGCAATCTGGTGGGATCCCGTGAATAAGCGTCAGTTCGCTCGCCATCGCGTCGCGCGCGTGGCTGTCGTCATGACTCGCTGCCTGCAAATAAGCATGGTAATGCAGACGTACCTGGCCTGCGCCAATGCACAACACGCCAAGCGCAATCCAGAAAACTAATAGCGGGACATTAAAGAACAGGCCTTGAAGCGCGCGGATACACAGGAAAACCACCAGCATACATACAGCGGTCATCAGGATTGTGCGCATCAACGAAAAGTGTTTTACCCGCCGAAAAAGCGCTTCCAGACGGTGATCTAACTGCCAGTGTTCGCCAAGCTTGAACAGCCGCTCCCAAATCATCACCAGCAGTAATGTAAACAGCGTCATTTCATCTCCTTATTTGACGTTACCTCGACCGAATGGCGAAAACGCGCCCAGTCAAATGCAGGACCAGGGTCAGTTTTACGTTCCGGTGCAATATCACAATGTCCCGTCATATGATCAGCAATTGCCGGCCACGCGCGAACCAGGGTATCAGTAATCGCAGTAAGCTGTTGATATTGCTTATCAGTATAGGGCAGCGTATCGGTGCCCTCCAGCTCAATACCAATGGAAAAATCGTTGCAGCGCTCGCGCCCCTGATACAAAGAAACACCAGCATGCCAGGCTCGCTTATCAAAAGGAACATACTGCACGATTTCACCATCACGGCGAATAAGACAATGCGCTGAAACTCGCAGATGCGCGATACCCGCGAAGTACGGATGAGCTTCAGCGTTCAGCGTTCCAGTAAACAACGCATCAATCCATGGCCCACCAAATTCACCTGGTGGCAAACTGATGTTATGCACCACCAGCAGCGAAGGTGTTTCATCCTCCGGTCGGCAATCGAAATGTGGGGAAGGAACGTGCTTTACACCCACCAGCCAGCCGTTTTTTAGCTGCATTCGCGGTCTCCTTAGAGTGGTACTTGAGGTCGCATCAATGTAGCATGTTTCGACATTAACTAAGCCATTTCGGAGTTTTATCATGCCACCTCGCCGTTACAACCCTGACCGCCGACGTGACGAGCTTCTCGAACGTATTAACCTTGATATTCCAGAAGCCGTTTCCCAGGCTCTGCGCGAAGATCTCGGTGGTGATGTTGACCCCAATAACGATATAACCGCGCAATTGCTGGATGCTGAACATCGTTCTCATGCCGTGGTAATCACCCGTGAAGATGGCGTTTTCTGTGGTAAGCGCTGGGTCGAAGAGGTCTTTACTCAGTTAGGAGGCGACGTAAAAGTGGTCTGGCACGTGGAAGATGGCCAGACAGTAACTGCCGATCAGCCACTTTTTGAATTGACCGGTCCGTCACGCGTGCTGTTAACCGGCGAGCGTACTGCGTTGAATTTTGTGCAAACACTCTCGGGCGTTGCCAGCGAAGTACGCACTTATGTCGACTTGCTGGCAGGAACCCAAACGCAATTGCTTGATACCCGAAAAACCCTGCCAGGGCTGCGAACTGCACTGAAATACGCCGTATTGTGCGGTGGCGGAAGCAACCACCGTCTCGGGCTATCGGATGCATTCCTGATTAAAGAAAACCACATCATCTCTTCCGGCTCTATCCGTCAGGCAGTAGAAAAGGCTTTCTGGTTCCATCCGGATGTTCCTGTGGAAGTCGAGGTTGAATCGCTGGAGGAGCTGGAACAAGCGCTGCACGCCGGAGCGGACATTATCATGCTCGATAACTTCACCGTTCAGGATATGCGCCAGGCTGTTGCAATCACTCAAGGTAAAGCGCAGCTGGAAGTTTCCGGTAACGTCACCAAAGAAACTATCCGTAAATTTGCCGAAACTGGCGTCGATTTTATCTCGGTTGGCGCACTGACCAAGCATATCCGCGCACTCGATCTCTCCATGCGTTTCCGCTAATTCCTGACAGGCAGAGGACGTAAAAAAAACTCTGCCTTTTTCTTCTTCTTTCGTCACTGCTCGCATTTTCTTTGTGACTTCCTGCAAACCTATTAAAACCCCTGGAACCCTGCTTCCTGATACCTGAAATCACCCTCGCCTGAGTGATTTAAACGGAGCAAAGTGCCGCCATCTCAATCAGGAGCGGCACATGAACAAACAACAAGGATTCACACTTATTGAGCTGATGGTCGTCATCGGCATTATTGCGATTCTTAGCGCCATTGGTATTCCTGCGTATCAGGGTTACTTACGCAAAGCTGCGCTCACCGACATGTTGCAAACCTTTGTCCCTTATCGCACTGCGGTAGAGCTTTGTGCGATTGAACGAGGGGGAATTAGTGAATGCGATGCGGGCAGCAATGGTATTCCCTCGCCGAAAACCACGCGCTACGTGAGCGGTATGAGCATTGAACAAGGCGTTATCACACTTACAGGACAAGAAAGTCTGAACGGGCTCACCGTTTCGCTAACTCCTCGCTGGAGTGATGCGGAAGGTGTGGAAGGTTGGTCACGAACTTGTGCAGCAACCAACGGTGGTTCTCTCCAACAAGCATGCGAAGAAGTGTTCCGCTTTGATAACAATCAGGCGGTAAATTAAACCATGATCAATCAGCAGATCCTCGCACTCTGTAACCAGTATCAGGCGTTATTGCTTGCAGAAGATCCAGCGCTACATATCGTTATTGCCCCTAACCCACCGGCTCAGTTCTTTGAAGCTTTACGTTTCATCTGCGATAAACCGGTCAACGTCGAATACTGGCCGACTGAGCAACTCGAAAAAGCCCGGCATTCACGACTGCCAACCAGCCCGGATGAACCGCAAGAAAACACAGCGCCAGTTGTACAACTGCTCGAGGAAACGCTGCTAAAAGCGATACAACTGAGAGCATCAGATATTCACTTTGAGCCCATGGAGCAAGGGTATCAGATTCGTTTTCGCGTCGATGGTGTGTTGCAATTGCAGCCCCTGCTGCCCACGCATCTGGCGGCACCACTAACCGCACGGCTAAAAGTTCTAGGTAATCTTGATATCGCGGAGCGTCGACTTCCGCAGGACGGGCAAATGGCGATAGAAATTGAGCAACATAAATGTTCATTTCGCATCGCAACCTTGCCGGTCTATCACGGCGAAAAAGTCGTCTTACGTTTAATGTCACAGACAGAACAAACTTTTGAGTTAACGCAGTTGGGCATGTCGTCTGACGACTGCGCCCGATTTCAGCGTGCGCTTGCCAATCCACAAGGAATGATTCTGGTCACTGGCCCCACAGGAAGTGGAAAAACCATCACGCTTTACAGCGCCTTGAAAATCCTCAACCAGATATCGAGCAATGTGTGTAGCGTTGAAGACCCGATAGAAATCCCGATGCATGGGCTTAATCAAACGCAAATTAACAGTAAAGCGGGGCTGAGTTTTCAGAGCGTGTTACGCGCATTACTGCGCCAGGACCCGGATATCATCATGGTGGGTGAAATCCGGGATGGAGATACCGCAGAGATAGCTATCAAAGCCGCGCAAACCGGGCATCTGGTGCTTTCAACGTTGCATACCAATTCCACGGCTGAAACAGTCGTGCGACTTGAACAAATGGGCGTCGAGCGCTGGATGCTGGCTTCTGCGTTAAACATCGTGGTGGCACAACGATTAGTACGTAAACTCTGTCCCCACTGCAAGCAGCAACTCCCTGATGACATCATTCTTCCCTCAACACTTTGGGGAAATGCTCTGCCCCATTGGCGGGCGGTTGGCTGCAAAAGGTGTTATTGCGGTTTCTACGGTCGAAGCGCTTTGTTTGAAATACTCCTTGTCGACCCTTCTCTACAATCAGCGATCGCTCGGGGCATTTCTGCAACCGAGATCGAGACCCTGGCACGCAAACTCGGTATGAAGACCCTTTTCGAACGTGGCTGCGAGGCTGTAGAACAAGGACTCACGACAATAGAGGAGCTATACCGGGTACTTGGTGTTCCCCATGGCTAAGTTTGTTCTCTGGCGCTGGAAAGCCGTCGATCAGCATGGCCAGATGCAACAAGGCGCTTTGCTGGCTGATGATGTTGCCTCAGTTAGTGAGCAATTGCTTAATGCCAATCTTCAACTTTTGCAACTGCGAAAAACATCCAGTGTTCGCAGCGGTTGCTGGCATATTCAGCAAAAAATCCAGGTTTTTCGCCAACTCGCTACGCTGCTTCAGGCGGGAATATCATTATCTGACGGGCTGTTACTCATAGCCCAGCAGCATCCATTCGATGAATGGCGAGCGCTGCTGAAAGACCTGGAACAACGCGTATCTAACGGTATTCCCTTTTCCTCTGCATTACAGCAATGGCCGGGAGTTTTTCCCGCGCTATTTATCGCTCTGATTCATATTGGTGAGTTAACAGGGAAGCTGGATGAATGCTGTAAACGGCTGGCTGACCAGCAAGAAAAGCTCTACCGACTGCGCAAAAAAGTGATGAAAGCACTGCGATACCCGCTGTTTATTATGGTAGTCGCGCTGGTAGTGACTGTCGGAATGATGGGTTTTGTACTGCCTGAGTTTGCCAATATCTACCGCTCTTTCAATGCTCCATTACCGGCAATTACGCTAGCTGTAATGGCTGTTTCGCATTGGGTAACGACACAAGGAGTATGGTGGTTCCTGGCAGGTAGTGTACTCGTATCAAGTGGTTATTTTTTGCGAAAGAAAAAACCACACTGGCAAGAATATGAACAGAAACTATTGCTGCGTATTCCTCTTGTTGCCCGCCTTTGGCGAGGGCAAATTCTAAGTCAAATCTACACCACATTATCATTGGCTCAACAGGCAGGGATCCCGCTATTACAAGGCCTCGAAGCGGTTGAAAACACCTTAACGCAATTGATGTGGAAAAAGATTATCTCGCAGATAAGCGTCAAAGTGACTGAGGGTATTCCGCTTTGGCATGCGCTCTCACAGAGTGGATGCTTTACATCTTTGTGCTGCCAGCTTGTGCGTATCGGGGAGGAATCAGGAGCTTTAGATTTGATGCTGGAAAAACTCGCAACCTGGCATCATAGCCATACCGAAGAACTGGCAGATAACCTTGCCGCTGCTCTTGAGCCAATAATGATGTTAGTTGTGGGAGTGATCATTGGAACGCTGGTCATCGCGATGTATTTGCCGATTTTCCAGTTAGGAGATGCGATGAGTGCAGGATGACGGCGTGGACGAAGCCACGCCGACTATCGTCAATAGCTTAGAGGCTATTGAAAACGCGGTTTTCCTGCTCATTCACACGAATGAAGGTGGTGCGTTTGGTCAGCTCTTTCAAACGAGAAGCACCAACATAAGTACAGGCAGAACGCAGGCCGCCCAAAATGTCGCGAGCTGTGTTTTCTACAGGGCCACGCAATGGCAGCTTAACGGTTTTGCCTTCAGCAGCACGGTATTTTGCAACACCACCCACGTGGCGAGTCATTGCAGACTCGGAGCTCATGCCGTAGAACAGCATGAATTTCTCACCGTTTTCTTCAACGATTGTGCCGCCGCTTTCGTCATGACCTGCCAGCATACCGCCCAGCATCACGAAATCTGCGCCGCCACCGAAGGCTTTAGCCACATCGCCTGGCATAGTACAACCGCCGTCGCTAACAATCTGGCCACCAAGGCCATGCGCTGCATCAGCACATTCAATAACAGCGGAAAGCTGCGGGTAGCCAACACCGGTTTTGACACGAGTAGTACAAACGGAACCCGGACCGATACCGACTTTGACGATGTCCGCGCCGGAAAGAACCAGCTCTTCGCACATTTCCCCCGTCACAACGTTACCTGCACAGATAACTTTATTTGGCCACGCATCACGCGCTTTGGAAACAAACTGAGTGAAGTGCTCAGAATAACCATTTGCCACATCGATGCAGATAAATTGCAGCGCTGGGTTAAGGTTCAGAATTTGTTTGGTTTTCTCGAAATCAGCGTCTGATGTACCGGTTGAAACCATGACAAATTTCAGGATGCTTTCTGGCGTGGATTTCACGAAGTCGCTCCACTCTTCAAAAGAGTAGTGCTTATGAACGGCGGTGAGGATATCAAACGAAGCCAGTGCCTTGGCCATGCCGAATGTACCAACGGTGTCCATGTTAGCAGCAATGATCGGAACACCTGACCATGCAATACCGGAGTGTTTGAAAGTGAACTGGCGCTCAAGCTCTACATCAGAGCGGCTTTTCAGAGTGGAACGTTTTGGACGAATAAGAACGTCTTTAAAACCTAACTTCAAATCTTCTTCAATACGCATGTTGCAGATTCCTGGGTCGAATGGCGAAGGACGCGTGAACGCAAT
>Ga0160438_1000518_pt1 | contig 10621 bp, 5 predicted proteins | sample HID1975K_E0MG_FD_108203 | JGI IMG/M metagenome (GOLD analysis project Ga0160438, IMG submission 108203) | Enriched soil microbial communities from UW Madison campus, WI, USA - HID1975K_E0 MG | ecosystem: Environmental > Terrestrial > Soil > Unclassified | place: USA: Madison, Wisconsin...
GTGATGTAACGGAAAAAAAGAGCGGACCTGCATTTAATAAAGTACCGGGTAGTGAGCTGCTTGCTGTTATGCGTAGAGATGCTGAGAAAGCTGCTGATTATGCGCATAGGCATGGAGTTCCTTTTTGGTATGCTGATGTTGACGGAATACTAAACAATCCCGAAATTAATGCCATTTATATTGCAACTCCTCCATCTTCGCATCTGGAATACGCACTTTTAGCATTGAAGCAGGGAAAGTATGTTTATGTTGAAAAGCCTGTGGCACTTAACGCCAGTGAAGTGTCGATTTTGGCAAATGCTGTTCAGAAATATCAAGGTAAATTGGTGGTTGCTCATTATCGCAGACAGCTTCCGCTATTTTTAAAAATTAAAGAAATGATCAATAATGGTCTTATTGGTAATGTCCGGATGGTGGAGTTGCGTCTTTGGCAGAGCCGTTCTCCGGCTTTAGTCACTAAGGGAGCTGCTGATTGGCGGACAGATCCTGCGATATCTGGTGGTGGTTATTTCTTTGATCTTGCACCACATCAATTGGATCTGATGATCTATTTTTTTGGCATGCCTTTGTCTTATCATGGTTTTAGCCTAAATCAATCTACGGATAGTGCTGTTGCTGATCAAACAAGAGGCACAATTGTTTTTGATAACACGATCGTTTTTAATGGAAGCTGGTCTTTTAATGTAGCATCGTCGGATAACGTGGATTGCTGCGAAATAGTTGGAGAAACGGGGAGCTTAACATTTTCAATTTTTAGTAATAAAGTTGTTTTGAAAAATGAAAGTGGAGAGGAGGAATTTTCATTTGATCATCCCGAAAATATACAGCTACCAATGATTGCAAGCACAGTTAATTTCTTTAAGGATATGGGATCTAATCCAAGTTCCATTGAAGAAGCGGTAACGTTAATGCAGATTATTGATGCTTTTGCTACTGTGGAATAATGAGGGTATTGATTTAAAAAATAAGGGTTGTTCAATTATTGAACAACCCTTATTTTTTAATGTTTTTGTCTATTACAAAATAGACTGACATACTTTAAGCGACCTCTAGTGTTGCTTGAATTGTCTTCGTAATCGCATCCAATAATACTTCCTTATATGCCATGAAATGGATTTGACGATCTACTTCTTCAGATACTTTTAAGGCTGTCTTAGCTGTCTTTACAGCTTGCAGTTCATTTAAATAAAGATCGTTAAATGTTGCGGTATCTTTATTTTTTAGTATTCTTATCGTGTGTGAATATTGTTCAAATATATCCGTGATGACAGCTAAATTTGCACTATCAAAATGTTGAAGTTCATTTGTTTTTTCAGAAAGCTTCTCAAGCTTTTTTCTTTCTTTTGCGTAACCCATAATCCTGCGAAGTTACAGATTTTTCTACAGCTATTTGCAAATGATGTGGAATAGTCTAGAAGAGGTTTATTCCATTGGGCAGCTACCAGGTTGTAGGCGGTACGGTTCGAGCAAGCAAATAAGGTTGATCTTGATACAAAAGTATATTGTTTTACAGGATAGGCGAGGGAATAAAAGTAAAGTATTTATTAACTTTATGTTACAATAGCTGATCCATTTTGATTTTTTATGGGTAGCATGTGACTCTCTTTAAGCCTACCAATTTTTTCATTTTGCTAGTATATGCATGCAGATTCATAATCATATAATAAGTTCATTTTCTATTGTTTAGTTCATTTTTGCGCAAGTGTTTAATTTCGTTATTTGTAATAAATATTACTGTTTTGTTATTGTTTTGATAATTTAAATACGATTTTTTTTAAATTGTTTATTTAATTAGTAGTGTATGTTAAAAATATTTTATTTATTTGTTTCTGCATGTTCACTTGGAATCATGCACACTAACATACATTAACGAACTAAATTAAATGAAAAATTCTAAACTATTTCATGTTTTAGCCTTTTCTATGGTATTTGGATTTGGTGGTCTCAACCAATCGATCGCCAGTACGCTGTCTGAATATCAAAGCAACCAAGTTAAGATTTCTGGAGTTGTTAAAGATGCGACTGGTCCGATCTCAGGAGCATCTATTGCTGTAAAGGGCACATCGATCGCCACTTTTACGGATGCTTCAGGTAGATTTACTTTAGCGACTATTCCTGCAGGATCAAAAATTGTGATCAGCTATGTCGGCTATGCATCTAAAGAAATTGAATGGAAAGGGGAAAGTACCTTGAATGTGCAACTGGAGTCTACATCAAATGATCTGGATGAAGTTGTTGTGGTTGCTTACGGTACCGCTAAAAAATCAACCTTTACAGGATCTGCGTCGGTGGTGAAATCGGATCAGCTGGAGAAAATATCAGGATCGGGATTTGCAGAGGCATTGCAGGGGATGAGCCCAGGTGTTAATGTGGTGAATAATGAAGGTAACCCGGGCGGTGACACCCGTATTCAAATTCGTGGTATCAGTTCTATGTCGGGTAATTCTAATCCGCTATATGTGGTGGATGGTATGCCTTATGATGGACAACTGAATTCAATATCGCCTTCGGATATTGAGTCGGTTACAGTATTGAAAGATGCTGCAGCATCATCATTGTACGGTTCGCGCGCAGCAAATGGTGTGGTCGTGGTGACAACTAAAAAGGGAAAAACAGCTAAACCGCAATTGAATTTTAGATCGGCATGGGGTACTTCGGACAATGCAGTCAAAAATCCGACAAAAGCTTCTCCGCAGGAACAATTACTGAATACTTGGGAAGCCATGTACAATGATCAGTTCTATAAATATAACTTAACATCGGACAAGGCCGGAGATTGGGCTTCGGACAATGTCTTGAGTAAACTGCTTAAGCAGGTGACCAATTCGAAAGGTGAACCTACATATGTTTCTCCTTTTCAGCATATCAATGAAGACTATGTGTTGCATGATGGTAAGGGTAATCCCTATATCAATCCAAACTTGAAAATGATCTGGAATGAAGAAGATTATGATGTGTATAAGGCTGTTTTTTCTAGAAAACTAAGACAGGATTATGGCATGGATGTGTCGGGAACTGCTGGTGATGGAAAGACAAATTATTTCCTTTCCTCTTCGTACCTAGATGATAAAGGATATGCTTCCAATCAGTACTTTAAGCGTTATGGCTTCCGTGCGAATGTGACGACTCAAATCAACAAATGGTTACAGGTGGGTGGAAATGTTTCTTACAGTGGGTCTAGACAGAATGTTTCTGGTGCAGCACGTGCTTTAGTGTTTACGACATCGATGTATTCACCTTATTTACGTAATCGCGATAATACAGATTGGGTTTACTCCGAAAAAACAGGTAAACGCATGTACGATTATGGCGATTATGTTAATAATTTCTTTGGAGCCAATGTGTTACAGAATAATGGTGATTATTGGAATAATGACAATGATGAAGATTTCAATAATTTTATGCGTACGATGATGGCATCACGTTTCTTTGCTCAGGTTACCTTGCCTTATAACTTGAGTTTCAAAACGAGTCTCAGTATTGACGATAACAGTTCTAAAAACTTTTTGTACGGATCTGCAGTTCATGGAGCAGGACAGCTCGCTCCTTATGGTGTAACGGTGCTTACTAATGGTGGAAATGCGACTCGCTCGAATACGAACACTAAATCAGTGACGTTTAACAATATCTTAAGCTGGAATCAGGATTTTGGTAATCATAATTTTTCTGCATTGGCCGGTCAGGAATCGTATACCAACAACAGTCTTTACGACTATGGTTATGGTGAAGGCATTATGCAATTGGGGCAATATGAACTAAGTTCGACAACAAAGAATTGGCAGGTTCAATCTAACAAAGATCGTTTTGCTCTACTATCTTACTTCGGAAAGTTAGATTACAATTATAGCGGTAAATACTATTTATCAGGTTCATTCCGTCGTGATGGATCTTCCCGTTTTCATCCGGATAACCGCTGGGGGAATTTCTTTTCCGCAGGACTTTCCTGGCAGATTGCTAAGGAAGATTTCTTAAAGGATGTGAGCTGGTTAGATAACTTATCCTTCCGCTCCAGTTATGGTACTACCGGTAATGATAAGTTAAGCCGTAGAGGAGATAATGGCGTTGGAGGTGGTGATATTTACTATGCCTATCAGGGTGTATATGAAGCAAGCGATCTATATGGTCAAGCGGGTTTAAAACCATCTGCATTTCCTACGCCTGCTTTGATCTGGGAGAAGAACAAGCAATTTAATGCTGCATTTGATTTTGGTATTCTGAAAAACATCTACGGTACCATTGAGTATTACTCCCGTACTTCTTCTGATTTGCTTTACTACAAAGAGTTTCCACTTTCTGCACAGGTCGGTAATGCGAATGGTTTGAATACAAACTTAGGTGATTTGAAAAATTCGGGTTTTGAATTCTCATTGGGTGCTGATGCGATCCGTAATGAAAACTTTAGATGGAAAATTGATGCGAATCTTTCGACGTTGAAGAATGAGATCACTTATTTGCCAGGAGGTGAATTTACGTACAACAACCGTGGTGCTGGTTATAAACTTTCGGAGGGATATTCCTTGTATGAATTTTATATGGTGAAAAATGCAGGTGTTAATCCTGAAACAGGAAACATGCGTTACTGGATACGTGATGGTGAAAACTGGAAAATGACGGAAAACTATGATAAGGATGTCACTTCGAATGATTATCAACGTATAGGGTCTGCTCTTCCTAAAGTGTATGGTTCTTTGACCAATGCATTTAATTATAAAGGGTTGGATATGTCCTTCATGTTGTACTATTCGCTAGGTTCTAAAATGTTTGATTATGCTTATGTGGAGCGTACAGCAGTACGTGGTGGTGTTGGTGTAATCCAAGATCTAATAGAAGACCATTGGCGCAAACCTGGTGATCAGGCTTTATTACCTAAATTTTCGAATGATGACTATGCCAGTACACGTAAAAATTCTGATTTCTATGTGTTTGATAACGATTACTTAAGACTTCGAAATGTTTCTCTAGGTTATACGCTGCCGACAGCTACAATGGCGAGACTGGGACTGTCAAAAGTGCGTCTGTATGTTTCTGGAGACAACTTACTAACGTTTGGGTCGGCTAAGAATCGCTATTCTGATCCGGAGACAGCTTTATCTGGTAATAATTATAATGGTTCTGCAGATAAAGATAACGGAATCCAAGGTTCAAGAAGAGTGTATATGGCTGGTTTACAAGTGTCATTTTAAGAAAGAATAGAAAATGAAAAATATCGTTAAAAGTTTACAATATATTGCATTAGGAACTGTTGTTTTAATGCAAACAGGCTGTAAGGATTTCCTTGATGCTAATTCTTCAACAGCGACTTCGGAGAATGTTGTTTTATCAAGTGCTTCTCAATTGGAGCGTGTATTGACTGCTACTTATAGACAATTGTATTTCAATGATCAAGGAATGGATCGGGTATATGCCGGTTTACCCGGTTTGCAGATGTATGTTGATTTAGGGGGTGCTGATATTGTGAGTCACACCAATATGGGAGGCAATCAGGTAACAGCATATACCTATGAACCGCAAAAAACACAGACGACAGGTTTATCTAATGGAATTTGGACGATGATGTATAAAATCATCAATCAAACAAATATCATTATTGAAGCGTTGCCTGGCGCGCAAGGGGAAGAGACATTAAAAAACCAGATTATGGGTCAGGCAAAAGCGATTCGTGGTCTTTGCTATTTCCATCTGATTCAAAATTATCAGCAAACTTATATGTTGGCTAAGCAGAAACCAGGTGTTATTTTGCGTTTGAATCCTAAGGAAAGTGAAAATTTAGCTCGAGCTACTGTAGAACAGACTTATACGCAAATCGTCAAAGATTTGACGGATGCAAAATCGTTATTAGCTAATTATACACAGCCTAATAAATGGACCATTGATAAGTATGTGGTTTCTGGTCAGTTGGCACGTGTGTATTCGGTGATGAACAATTGGCAAGGTGCTTATCAAGAGGCGAAAACTGCTTATACAAATTATAGTCAATTGATGACCAAGACACAGTATCAGTCTGGATTTGATGATGTGATTACAAACAACTATGCTGAGGTGATGTGGGCAGTTCCATTTACAACGACTAATAACCTAGGTGGAGGAACACAATTTAACTTCTGGTATAACCAGGATGAAAGCTATGGCGAGGGTTATACGGATGGGCCTATTTACTCATTTTTGGATTTCTTTGCTGATGGTCAATATGAAAAACTGTTTGAAAAAACGGAAGATCGTTACCAATTTTGGAAACGTACTAAAAATGCTTCTAAAGAATGGTCGACAAAATGGGCGTATAATAAGTACAAACATTATGGTGATGCGAATGGTGCTAAACAGGGAAATACGAGACCTGAGGTTTCTTTAATGCGTGGATCTGAGATGTTATTGATTATGGCTGAGGCTTCAGCTCAATTAAATAATGGTGAGGGTTTGGGTTATTTAAATAGATTGCAAACGGCTCGTGGAGTTAAAGGCTTGACAGTTGCCGCTTCTGGAACTCCGTTGCTAGAGGCTATTTATGTGGAAAGACGCAAGGAACTGTTATGTGAGGGAGTTACTGGAATTTATGATTTATTGCGTTTGCAAAAACCACTTGTCCGTATTCAGGAAACAGCAACTTATGTAGAGGGGCACTATACTTGGGGTGTGACGAACTTGAACGGTTATGTTGCAAGCAGTCCGGCACCAACGGGAACTTTTCCTTCTAATGACTACCGTATGCTCTGTCAAATACCACAATTGGAAATTGCCAATAATACGGCACTTTCAGAGGCTGATCAAAACCCTTATTCAGGAACAAACTAAGGTAGTCTGTATTCTGTAAAAACAGTTTTGTAGGTACAAGCTATAAATATGAATGTAAAATGGCCGAGTGTAATTCACTCGGCCATTTTAATTTTTTTACTGATTAAAGACGTCTTATCCAGATATTGCGGAAGTCAACAAGATCTCCATGGTCTTGCAATACGATTGGTCCTGGACCGTGAACTAATGTTTTTGGTAATCCGATGTACTCTGTAGTTCCTTCGATCTGCGTATTGTATTGTACCACAACACCATTGTGTAAAACGGTTACGATGCCTTTTTTGATTAATACACCATCGGCATTAAATCGTGGAGCGGTATACAAGACGTCGTAAGTATGCCATTGTCCAGCTGGTTTGGTTGCTGTGACCAAGGGTGGCTGTTGTTTATAAATCGATCCTGCTTGTCCATTGACATAGGTTGGGTTATTATTGTTGTCTAAGACCTGTAATTCATATTGACCCTGCAAAAAGATACCGCTGTTTCCTCTTCCTTGTCCTTCACCTTTGATGACTTCCGGACTTTTCCATTCGACATGAAGCTGGAAATCTTCAAAGTTTTCTTTTGTCTGGATATTCCCTGTTTTTGGGGTGGACGTTAAAACGTTATTTTGTACTTTCCAGGGTGCCTGCTCTTTTACGTTATTGGAACTTACCCATTGGTTCAGATTGGAGCCGTCAAAAAGAACGATCGCATCAGAAGGGGCTTTGTTCTCAGTAGTTGTCACCGTACGCAGTACTGGAGTATAAAACTCGGTATCCTGCGGTTGAAATTTCGTTTGGGCATAACTTAAAGAACCAATTAGGCTCGTGCTGAGGACACAGCAAGATATATAAATTTTGTTCATTTTGTAATAGATTGATTTCACGTAAATATAAGTATTCAATGTTAAAATCTGACATGCTTTTATGTAAGACTATTGTGATGGAAGTTTAGAATGATTGAAAATGACCATCGAAAAGAGGGTATAACTCATGTTTTAAAGTTGGGACAAAAGGTTGTCCTCCAAAACTAACAAAATGATGCATTTAAGCGTTATAATTATAAAAGGAAACACTTTATCGTCACCTAGTTTTTCATTCAGTCATGATAGAGCACTTCGACGGTTTCATGTACATCAATAACTAAAAACATGGATACACTAAAGCAATATCACGAGAAACGTAATTTTGAAAGTACAGAAGAGCCTAAAGGTAAGTTAAAGATTAAACGAGATAAAAAATTGCGCTTTGTTGTACAAAGACATCATGCCAGTAGATTGCATTATGATTTTAGATTGGAAGTAGCCGGTGTACTAAAAAGTTGGGCTGTACCAAAGGGACCATCATTGTTTCCTACCGATAAGCGATTGGCTGTTCAAGTTGAAGATCATCCCGTCGATTATGCAAATTTTGAAGGAATAATTCCGGAAGGTAATTATGGTGCTGGTACCGTAAGTGTTTTTGATAAAGGGTATTATGAGCCTTTAAATGGACAAGATGAAGATACTTTTTTAAGTAATTTAGCGGATGGGTCTATTAAATTTGTCCTACATGGAGATAAGCTCAAAGGAGAATTTGCTCTTGTCAGAATAAAAAGTGATCAAGAAGGTAAGTCGTGGTTACTCATTAAACATAAAGATGAATATGCAACCGAAGTATCCTATAATGCTGAAGATGCAGTTCCTGAAAAAATAAAAAAAGAAGGATTAGAATATAAAAAAGTAGGAGCAAAGAAGAAGTCAAAACGAATAGCTAAGCCATCGAATAATAGTGAACCAGAGCTGGCTCAGCTGTCGCCAATGTTGGCCAAGCTAACCGATGCTATGCCCGAAGGGAATGATTGGTTATTTGAAAAGAAATTTGATGGTTTTCGCATTATTGCAGTAAAAAAGGATGAACATATTTTTCTTTATTCCCGAAATGGAAAAAATATGAACAAACTATTTCCTTCCATTGTGAAGGAGCTAATGGCTTTAAATAGAAATGTTTGGTTAGATGGGGAAGTGGTGATAGAAGATAGCACAGGTAAATCGTATTTTCAGATGTTGGCAACAGGCGAACCATTGGGTAGTTCCTATCAACTGCATTATTATATCTTTGATATTTTGAATTTGGATGAAAATGACTTAAGTCAATACCCTTTATCTGAGCGAAAAGAACTATTAACTTTGTTTTTTAAAGGATTCAAAAGTCAAATGATTGAGTTGGTTAACTTACTAAAAGGGACACCTATGTCCATTTATCGTCAAGCGGAACGAAAGGGATGGGAAGGAGTAATTGCCAAAGATCTTACCAGTTTTTATCATGCTGGAAAACGAAGCAATCAATGGCTTAAGATTAAAATTCGACAAAGCCAGGAAGCTGTTATTTGCGGTTTTACAAAACCGCAGGGAAACCGTTCTTCTTTTGGAGCTCTCGTTTTGGGTTGCTATGACAATTCGGAGTTGACCTATCTAGGTAACTGTGGTACTGGATTTAATGATGAGTTGTTGGAAATATTAATGGATAAATTGAAAGTGCTTATAATAAGCAAGAAGCCGTTTCCTCAAGATGTATCTGTTGCGAAGGAAAAGGAAGTGACTTGGGTGAAGCCGGATCTCGTCTGCGAAGTTTATTATTCGGAGTGGACAATGGAGCATCATTTACGTCACCCGGTTTTCAAGGGATTACGTACAGATAAAAAAGCTAAGGAGATCGTCATGGAAGAGGTCAGAAATGAAATGGTAAAAGAGAAGATAATTTCTATAAACCGCCATCGTGTAAAACTCACTAATCTTGATAAAATATATTGGCCAGATGAAGGATATGTGAAAGGTGAAATGCTTGAATATTATGAACAATATGGTGATTTACTATTGCCTTACTTAAAAGATAAGCCAATTTCACTTCATCGTTTTCCTAATGGAATAGGAGCTGATGGTTTTTTTCAAAAGGATGTCGATTTAAAACAAATTCCAGATTGGGTAAAGACCGTGCCCATATATGCTGAAAGTACGGATAAAAATATCGATTATATGGTGTGCAATAATAAAGCAACCCTCTTGTTTATTGCAAATCTCGGCTCTATTGAGATAAATCCATGGCTATCGACGTATAAAAAGATTGAAAATCCGGATTTTGCAGTTCTGGATATTGATCCAAATGGAGCAGATTTTGATTCGGTAATTGAAATAGGGCTGACTGCTCATCGAATTTTTCAACAAGTTGGAGTTGCAGATTATATTAAAACATCTGGTTCGACAGGATTACATATCTACTTGTATGTCAAACAACGGTATACTTATGAGGTTGTACGCGATTTTATCCAGCTCATCGGAGAAATGATTCATGAGGAGCATCCTGATACAACAAGCCTTATCCGGGATCCTAAGAAAAGAAAGGGTTTAATCTATCTTGATTTTTTACAAAATAGAAGAGGACAGACCATCGCAGCTCCATATTCTATACGTCCTAAACCTGGTGCTACTATCAGCACGCCTTTACATTGGGAGGAAGTAAAGAAAGGTTTGGACATCAGACAATTTAATTTAAAAACTATAACGGAGCGATTGAAGAAAGTGGAGGATCCATGGAAAACCTTTTTCGACACACCTAGTAATATTAAAGAAGCTTTAGCGAACTTATAACTATTGTCAAAGCGTGAACACTTAATTGATATTTGAATATTTTCAGATTTATAAATACCAATTTTTGTCTTACTTTTAGTAAATTGTATAGAGAAGTAGACGGTTTATTTGTTGAATAGCAATACCATAAAGAAATTTAACCATATATGTGAAAAATTATGATCTTTCATTGGGGTTAAATACCCGCTCTTGCGTATAAATTCAATGGTTGAATACACATTTCTA
>Ga0160438_1000522_pt1 | contig 10586 bp, 9 predicted proteins | sample HID1975K_E0MG_FD_108203 | JGI IMG/M metagenome (GOLD analysis project Ga0160438, IMG submission 108203) | Enriched soil microbial communities from UW Madison campus, WI, USA - HID1975K_E0 MG | ecosystem: Environmental > Terrestrial > Soil > Unclassified | place: USA: Madison, Wisconsin...
TCAACGTCGTCACCGGAGCCCAGGCCAAGGCACCTTCCAACGCGCCGTCCTACACATCTGTCTTTGCCCAGTCGCTGCTGCAGGAAGCCGAGAACGATCCGCGCGTCGTGGCCGTAACCGCTGCAATGCCCTCGGGTACCGGCCTCGACAAATTCGCCGAGATTTTTCCCGATCGCATCTTTGATGTGGGCATCGCCGAACAGCACGCCGTGACCTTTGCGGCTGGCCTCGCCAGCGAGGGCATGCGCCCGTTCTGCGCCATCTACTCAACCTTCCTGCAGCGCGCCTATGACCAGGTCATCCACGACGTGGCCATCCAGGGCCTGCCGGTGCGTTTTGCCATAGACCGGGCCGGTTTCGTCGGGGCCGACGGCCCAACCCATGCGGGCAATTACGACAATGCCTATCTCGGCGCTATTCCGGGCATGGTGTTGATGGCGGCCGCCGACGAGGCAGAGTTGCGGCACATGGTTGCAACCGCGACCGCCTATGATCGCGGACCGATTGCCTTCCGCTATCCACGCGGAGACGGCATGGGGGTCGACATGCCGGCGCGTGGGCAGGTCCTGCCGATCGGCAAGGGCCGCGTGCTCCGCCAGGGCAGCACGATCGCGCTGCTGTCCTATGGCACGCGACTCGGCGAGGTCCTCGCCGCTGCCGACAAGCTGGCGGCCCTTGGGTTGAACCCCACCATCGCCGATGCGCGCTTCATGAAGCCGCTGGATGAAGAACTCATTGCCAGACTGGCCCAAAGCCATGATCTGCTGGTGACGACGGAGGAAGGCGGGATCGGCGGTTTTGGCAGCCATGTGGCGAGTTTCCTTGCGACCAACGGGCTGCTGGATGGCAAGCTGCGGTTCCGTCCGCTCATGATCCCAGACCGCTTCGACGAGCATTCAAGCCAGAACGACATGTACAAGGCGGCCGGCCTCGATGCTCATGGCATCGTCTCAACGGTGCTTGGCGCGCTCGGCTATGATGAGGCGGCCCAGAAGGCTGCTTTGGCGGGGGCCTGAGCCGGTTGGGAGGAGGCCCTGCCTCCTTCCTCATGCATAATGGGTCGGCACGCCTCGGGAGAGTTTTACGGTCTCCATGGAGATATAGGCGGACATGTCAAAAAGCTCGATCCGCCCGACAAGCTGCTTATAGACCACGTCATAATGCTCCACATTGGGGAGCACCATTTTCAGGATATAGTCGAAATTCCCGGTAAGCCGGTGCACTTCGACGATCTCGGGAATGGTGGCGACGGCGGCGTGGAATTTTTCGAGCCAGTCCGCGGCGTGGCTTCCTGTACGTATAATTACGAACACCGTTGTCGGCAGGCCCATGCGCCGCCGGTCGAGCTCGGCCGTGGTGCGGGCAATGAAACCCTCTTCGCGGAGCCTGGCGATGCGGCGCGAGCAGGCTGAGGCCGACAGGGCGACGGCGTCGGCGATCTCGGTCATGGGCGTATCGGCATCCGCCTGAAGCAGGCCCAAAATCTTCCTGTCACGCTCATCGAGCACGCCTCTACTCCCATTGCTGCAATTTCCAGGCGACAGTAGCCTAACGCACGCCGTAAAATTGCACCAGTGGCGCGCCGGGCAAGAATATCTGCAAACCCGATGCCCGGCGCCCGGCCCATACTAAGCGTGGTCTGAAGCACGGGGATAAAAATGAAAACCATCGGTCTGATCGGCGGCATGAGCTGGGAATCCACCGCGGTCTATTATCGGCGCATCAATGAGAGCGTTCGCGCCCTGCGCGGCGGATTGCACTCGGCCGAAATTGCCCTGCGTTCTCTGGACTTTAACCGGGTGGTCGAGCTGCAGAAGGCCGGGCGCTGGGAAGATGCGGGCACTCTCCTCGGCGAGGCCGGCGCGGGCCTGGCTCGGGGCGGCGCGGCCTGTGTGCTGATTTGCACCAATACCATGCATCTGGTTTCTGAGCCGGTGGCGCGGCTGAGTGGGGTGCCTTTGATTGATATTATCGACGAGACGGCGGCGGCGCTGAAGGCGGATGGGCGGCGCAATCCGCTGCTGCTGGCGACGCGATATACGATGGAACATGGCTTTTATGCCGAGCGCATGGCGCGTCATGGCATCAGTGTGACGGTGCCGGAATGCGACGCGCGGGGTATTGTGCACGACATCATTTTTGATGAGCTCTGCCAAGGACTTGTGGAGGATGGCTCGCGCCGGCGCTATCTCGACATCATCGAGCAATCGCGCGCCCGGGGGGTGGATTCCGTCATCCTCGGCTGCACGGAAATCTCCCTGCTCGTCGACCCCAATTCCCTCCCCCTTCCCGGCTATGATTCCACCGCCATCCATGCGGACGCGGCGGTGCGGTTTGCGCTGGCGGAGGAGCTGGAACGGGCGGCGTAATGCCCGCAAAAGGGGCCTATCGGTTAGCAGAACGTTAGCATTGGCAACGCGCCAATGCGAAAAAGGCGGGACCACGCCGACAAAGAAAAACCCCCGGCCGAAGCCGGGGGTTCTTTGTTGGGCCGAGGCCGAGCGATTTAGATGATCTGGAAGTTCGCTGCAGTGAGGTCAGCGACCGTGGCGCCAACAACCTTCACGAGGCCATCACCAGCGTCCAGACCGGCGCCAGCGGTGTTGACGTAGACATACGCATCTGCGCCGAAGGCAAAGACCGAGACCTTACCAATATCGGTGTAGGTGCCAGCCAGTGTAGCTGCCGCAGCCAAGCTGCCCGCGCCGCTGATAGCAGAAAGCTCAGCGTCGAGGAGCACGTCACGGCCAAGGTTGCCGGCGCCGTCCTGTACCTTAATCGCGTCCTGAGCTTTGTTGAAGTCAGCGATCGTGACCAGGGTGCCGTTGATCTCGGCATCGGTGTAGTTTGCGCCTGCCTTTGCGCCAACATTGTCAAGGCCAGCAGCTGTACCGCCCAGCACAAAGATGTCGGCACCTTCGCCGCCGGTCAGGCTCAAAGCCTTCGTGGGATTACCGACATCAGCGTTGACGGTGATGGTGTCGTTACCTGCACCTGCATTGATGGTGATGTCGTTGGCGTGAGTGGTGTCGATGGTGATCTTGTCGTTACCCGAACCGGAAACCACGGACTTGAGAGCACCATTGGCGGTGAAGTCAGCAGTCAGAGCGCCCGTGAAAGAGCTCGCCGCCACCGTTTCAATGTTTGCTGGCGAGGTCAGGCTCAAAGAGCCCGAGCCGCTAACATTGAGTGTGGTGATGGTCGTGCCTGCGATTGTGGCAGTGGACGAGCCAGTGTTCGACAGGTCAACTGTTCCGACCGAGTTGATGGTGATTGCGCCGGCGCCAGACACGGCGTCGAGAGCAACTTTAGCGGTCGAAGTGACCAGTGCATCAGTGAACGAAGCGGTGGTGGTTGCGGCTGTCGCGGCAAAATTACCCTTCACGCCGAGCGTCGCGCTCAGCGACAGGCCTGTAGCGACAAGGTCTACACTGGTTGCAGAACCAACGTGCCAGAGCTGTGCAAGCTGCTTAGCATTCTGAACTTCGAGGGTTGAGGCTGCGGTAACCGTCGTAACGTTGAGTACTTCAACATTCTTCAGGCCGTCCGCAACAACTGTGCCAGTACCACCGGCGGCCAATGCGTTAACTGTAGCATTAAGGGTATCCGTGCCCAGGCCGCCATCGATCTTTGATGTTGAAGGAGCCCAGAAAGTACCCGCGTTAATGGTGTCGTTGAGATTAGTCGTGGTCTTCTCGCTACCTGCTGCGCCAATCCCCGTAGTGCCGTCCAGCGTAACAATGGCAGCAGCGGCGGTGATCGTGTTGCCAGCGGCGCCGTCAGTCACGATCTTTGCTACGATTGCGTCAGCAGAAGCCTGGGTCGCCTGAGCAGCAGTGGTAATGCCAGCGAGCCAAGTGCGTGCGGAGGCCGCAGCGCCATTGCCAACGTAGGAGCCAACTTCTGCGGGCGTGTCGAGCGCTGCCGTGAAGAGGTTGGCAGCAGCAAGCTTGGCATCAACAGTCGTCTTGTCCGAACCCTGGGCGCCATCCAAAATCGCAATAGCGATGTTGTTGATGTTCAGCGTGCCCTTGTTGAGCGCGTCAACGAAGAAGTTGAGACCACCAGCTTCAGCATCGCGACCAAACAGCGACTGGTAGATCGAGTTGACGATCTGGACGTTGTTCTGACCGGCGAAGCGATCGGTGTATTCCTTCTGGCCAGCCAGGTTGTTGATGGCGGACAGGTTGGCACCGTTGTTGGTGACGCCATTGAAATAGGCAAGGCCAGTCGGATCTGCCGGACGGCCAAACAGGGCGACGTATACGCCTTGAATCGTTGCCATGGAAATTTTCCTCTCGATAATTGACCCGGGCCGATGGGCCGGTCTGCAAAACGTCTAGACTCGTGCATTTCTTCCGTCAAGGCGAATCTACAGTTTACTGTTCTTGCAATAGCCACATTCGCGATTTTTTCCGAGTCTTCGGGGATTCCAGCCGAGTCGACGCTATCGCAAGTTACTTTACAGGACAGTAAAGCGATGTCTATATACGCGCCACAACGAGGCTCGTTACAGCCGGGAGTCTAGCCATGTACAGGAATCACTTTATAGCCCCAAGTGCTGACAGTGTTCAGCAGTCGCGAAGCGAAGCAGGTCGGTGGCTGAAGAGCCTGCGCGAGGGCGCGGGGATGAGCCAGAAGCAGCTCGCTCAGGCCGTGGGCTTCGAGTATTATACCTTCATCTCTCAACTGGAGAGCGGGCGCGGACGACTGCCGCAGGGGCAGTACATGGCCTTTTCACAGGCCCTCAATGTTCCGCTGCGCGAATTCGTGAAGACAATGACGCGCTATTACGACCCGATTACTTACTATGCACTGTTCGAGAGCGAAGAACTGCCCCCACCCGCCAGCGGGGAGACTGCCGGCCGGGACGATCTGGCCGCACGCCTCGAGCGGCTCGAAGCACTGGTCGCCAACAAGAACAGTTAAAAGGCCATTTTTCCAAGCTGAAATCTTAAAACACACCATCTTGGCCGACCGATGATGGATTTGTTCGAGATTTCGGCCGGATTGATCTTGCCGCTGGCGTTGGCGCGATTTGGCGCGCGGACGGATATAGCGGATTTGATCTCTGGAGTTGGAAGGCCAAGGCGCTGGCCTGCTTGAGGCTCGGCCACAGCTATCCGCCGGCATTGCCGAGATGTTTCCGCTCAGTCCCGCCCTGTCAATCTCGGCCGACGGAGCGGCGTGGCCTGGCCCCTCGAAAAATATATTACGAGGCTGGCGCGCAGCCCCCTTCCAGCCCACCAAATGCCACCGGCGGGCGGCTTAAGCTAAAGTAATTACTGCACTTATCGAATCAATCCGATGGATTAAATCGCCCTAGGCTGAAGGGTTTAGGGCGCGACGGGGCGCCTAGCCTTAACTATCCGGAAAGGTTAACAATTGATTTACGCGATCTCGTGAGGTTTATTGTCCTCAGAGGGGGCGGCAAGATGCGCGTAAGACCCCAGTTGTGGGGACGACAATGTCAGCAGCAATTCAAGGAATCTACATCGCACTGTTCGGCCGCCCGGCCGATCCAGGCGGCCTGGCTTACTGGACAGAAGTGACGAAGGGCGGCGCCGATCTTTCCGCCATGCTCAGTGTTCTGCCGAATTTGACGGAATATACGACGCGTTTTGAGGGACAGACTCCGGACCAGGTGATTACGACTGTCTACCAGAATCTGTTCGGTCGCGCCCCCGACGCAGAAGGCCTGGCCTTCTTCAAGGGGCAGCTGGCATCCGGCGCGCAGACCCTTGCAACGATCGCCGTCAATATCATGCAGGGTGCGCAGGGCGACGACAAGGCAGACGTGACCGCCAAGGTCGGCGCAGCCGAGCTGTTCACGGCATCGCTGGATACGCCGGAAGAAATCGCGGCCTATCAGGGCGCTGACGCGGCCGCCCTGGCCAAGAAATTCCTCGACACTGTCGATAAGGACAAGCCGGCAACGCCCGAGAGCGTGGAAAAAGCTGCGGGCGCTGTGGTGGCGGGGCAGGATCCGACGGGCGGTCAGGCGCCTAACCCGGGTGGTGGTGGCACTGGGGGTACGCCCACGCCTCCCGCCGCGGCGCTCAATGCCGACGGAACGGTGGACATCGCCAACGGCGTGACCGTGTCGGTGACCGAGACAAACACCACCATAACCATCGCCCGCGCCGGTTTCGCAACCGTCACCTTCGCCAAGGCCAATGTGACCGATCTCGTGATCCACGAAGGCGGGCAGGTGAACATCGCCGCCAGCGCAGCATTCAGCAAATTTGCCGGCGAGGGCACGCTGAACGTCACCGGCGTCAGCTTCCAGGCGGCGGTCAAGACCGGCGCCAGCAATTCGCTCGACGCCGTGCCGGACCTCAAGGCGCTCATCCTGCGCACCCATAACGACACCGACCTCACCCTATCGGTCAATGGCAGCGAGGCCGACACGATCAAGGCGCTGTGGGACTATTGGGACGCGGGCTATGTCGCCAATTTCCCCAACTCCTACACCAGCCTCGAAATCAACTCCGCCACGATCGAGCTTGGCCTGCGCTATCTCGACTATCTGGAAGACGGCGGCGCTGCACTCACCGATATCCTGGCCAAGGGCGGTGGCGGCCGTGAACAGACGCTGCACGATAACCTCTTGGGCAATCTGACATATGCGTCGGTGAACGATCGCGGGTTCGCTCCCAATATCAGGGATGGTTTCCTCAACCGCATTCCGGACGACATCGAGACCCGTCCCTGGGTCAGTGGCAATGCCAGCGACTTGGGCAACGCAGCACACGACCAGGCGCGCGCCTTCGACTTCAAGCAGGGCTGGGCGCGCGAAGACTGGATCGACACGGTGCGGTCCGGATCTGTCGACCCGGTCGCGATTGACGGCAATGAAATGTACTATGGGGACGGCAACACCGTCACCGGGTTCAACATTGTCCGCCACGAGGGGGCAGGCATCGAAATCGCCCTGAAGGCGAAACAGCGCGGCGGCGCGGACTATGCCGCCACGGTCGATAGCGACGGCGTTGCCGTCTACCACGTCCCTGCAGGGTCTCAGGCCGGCAACGCAGCGCGGTCTGTGTGGAGCTTTGACTACGCTGTCGCCACGGGCCTCAATGGAGCGGATTCGAGCCTTGACGCCTATAGCTTCAAGGCATTTCTCGACATCGATCCGTCCAAGGCGAACGACTACATCATCCTCGACATGAAGAATGCAGCGGACGGCGCTCCCTTCGGGAACGGCTTCAATCCGTGGATCCTCACCAATGAACCTGCCGGCTTCGGTGACGATGACGGCGGCAAGGTGAACATCTCGCAGAACAGCGTCAATTACGGCTTCGCCTTCATCAAGGACAAGATCGACGGCAATCCCAACCAGAATGGCCTCCAGCCCTACACCTATACGGATGGCGAATTCAAAATCGTGTTCCAGGCCCTCGATGCCGCCGGCAATGTCGTGGTCGAGAACAGCATTCTCGTCGTCGTGGGGCTCGGAGCGCCAGAAGTTCTGTAGTCGTCGCTTAGACTTATTGGCTGCTCGTGGTGCACAGGCACTGCCGGCAGCTGCCGCGCCAGCACCTCCGGAGACCTTCGGAGGTGCATCGTCGCGACGCCTGCGCAGGATGGCTCCATGGTCGCGTTTCTGAGTTAAACCCCGCATGCGCCACAAAAAACTTGTAGGGAAAACGTAAAAAATGCTTGGATCGCGTATCTCTTGGGGGAGAGAACATGAGCCAATCTGCCGACGACCTGCCGCGACTGCTCTCGGATATTGCGGCCGAATTGCCGCCTTATGCGACGGCGGAAGATATTCTCAGCCATCCGCGTTTTGCCCTTGCCCGCAATCACTACATGCGGGTGATGATCGACTCCTATAAGGCCGACACCGCCCTGCGGCACCTGATGCATGAAATGGGCCGCAATGTGCTGTTCAACATCATCCTGGGCCAGGATGCCCTGAAAAACCCGGACGACCCCTCGACCTGGCCCAGCGTCGGGAGCCTCCGCGACGTCTTCATGCCCTTCGGCCTTTCGAGCCCGCGCAGCTTTGACGACACGCTGGCGCGCATGCAGATCATCGGGCTGATCGAGATCATCCCGGCGCCGGACGATCGCAGGCGGCGGCTCGTCGTGCCCACGGAAAAGATGATCCGGGAAGACCTCATCTGGCTGGCCGACCACATGTCGCCGCTGGCAGTGCTTTTTCCGGAGCGCGACGACTATTTGCCGGCCCTCAGCCATGACAGGGAACACCAGTGCGCCCAGCGGATCATTTCCACGCAGAACTATGGCGAGGCCTATGAAATCCTCACCCCCACCGATCCGATCCTGGCCCTGCTGCTGCGTCAGGATGCCATGAAAATCCTGTTTTCCTACATGCTGGCGGCCCAGGACACCGGGGGCAGCCGCGCCTCATTGCCCTATCAGGACGTCGCCAACAGGACATCCACATCGCGAACGCATGTGCGCAATTTGCTCTATGACCTCGAAAAAATGGACATGGTGAAACTGCATCAACGCGGGGGGCGGGATGTCGAGATCACCCCGGCGCTCTGGTCGATCATCGATTATTTTATGGCCAAGTCCATGTCCGGCCATGATCTCGTCTGGCAGGTCGCCAGACAGATCGTCGCCGCCGACGCCATGGCCGCCTGATATACGCAGTTGTTTCCAACACAAGCCCGCCGGGGCCTGCTTTAAAAGCCGGGACTGACCTCTATCGTTCGGTGGGGCCGGTCCCTGACTGACAGAACTTGCGCCCGGCTGGTGGCTCCTGGCCTCACCGGGCGTTTTTTTTTGCGCTTCGCGCGGCGCGGGGCATTGCCCGCAAAAAGTTCCGGTTCGGCCGGCCATGGACGCGAAAACTTCCACCCCTTCAGGCGGCCCAGGGTGCATTTAATGCGCTCGACCCCTTGAGGAGGAAGACGTGATGAGCCTTGTCATCTCCCAGCCCGTGCGTGCCCCCTGGACGATCCTGCACGCGCTCCGCAGCGCCCTCAGCCTGCGACGCAGTCCGCGCCTGCCGAAGGGGCTCGACCGTCGCCAAATACAGGATGCGGGCATTCCCTGGGAGCTGGCGGGCTATGGCCGTGGGGCCGATGTTTCCATGCTGCCGATCGTCATGCTCGAGTCGCAGCGCTGAACCGCCATAGTCGCCAAGAAGGGGCGCGCCGCCCCTCCCACCCGCTGCGGGCATGCCTAAAGATCCGGATCAGCGCTCCGGCGGCGCTTCCACCATGCCCAGGGCGGACATGTAGAGCTCGAGCAGGGCTTCCTGCTCCATGCGCTCATTGGCATCCTGCTTGCGGATGGTCACGATCTTGCGCAGGATCTTGGTGTCAAAGCCATTGCCCTTGGCTTCGGCATAGATCTCCTTGATGTCGGCAGCGATCGCTGCCTTTTCTTCTTCCATGCGCTCGATGCGTTCGATGAAGGCCCGGAGCTGGTCCTGGGCGACGCTGTCTTCGACGGCCATTAACATACCTCTTTTGTTCTGGCCCCGTTTCAATCCTAAGCGCGGCGTCGGTTCAAGCCCCTTGTGGTTCTATCCCCCATATCCCCTGTCGCTGAGTGCGCCCAAGTTCGCAATTCCGTCAAATCGACCCCTTAGCCATTGACCTTGTCTTCCGCTTCGTTTCAAACGAAAGGCAATCTTCCAATGAATTGCGGCTCGCTCGTGCTTTTTTTGCGCCCCAGCCTGGCGATGACTGCTGCCCTAGTCGGCGGCTTCCTGGCCTTTTCAACTCCTGCCCACGCTGAACTGCGGATTTGCAATGAAACGGCAAACCTGGTTTCCGTTGCTCTTGGATACCGCGCCGAACGCGGCTGGATGAGCGAGGGCTGGTGGCAGACGCCGCCCGGGGACTGTCGCGTTCTCTATCAGGGAGACCTGCAGAAACGCTTTTATTATCTCTATGCTGTGGACGATATTGGCGGCGGCGCATGGGACGGCCAGGTCTTCATGTGCACGCGTGACGAAACCTTCACAATATTCGGGGTTGAGGATTGCCTCGCCCGGGGCTATGAGCGCACCGGGTTCTTTGAAATCGATACCCAGAACCGAACTGACTGGACTTTGCAGCTTACCGAAAGTGCGGGAGCGCCAAGTATCGTCGGTCCGGAAGGCGGAGAAGATCTCGAAGAGCCAGCCTTTCTGATCGATACCGATGAAGGTGTCGACCAGACGGTTCCGTTACCACCGCCCCCGCCTCCAAGAACTCAAGATACGGAAACGCAATGAGACGGATCAGACGCGCGAAGATCCTCGCCACCCTCGGGCCTGCAAGCCACGACGAGAAGATGATTGAGGAATTGGCAAAGGCCGGTGCGGATGTGTTCCGCATCAATATGAGCCATGCCAGCCACGACCTTATGCGCCAGACCGTTGAGCGCATCCGAAATGTCGAGGCGCGACTGAACCACCCCCTCGGCATCCTGGTCGATCTGCAGGGTCCCAAGCTGCGGGTCTGGAAGTTCGCGGAAGGCTCGGTCAATCTGGTCGCGGGCCAGAAATTCACGCTCGACAGCAATAATGACGACAATGGCAATGCCGAGCGCGTCTACCTGCCCCATCCGGAAATCATCGAGAGCGTATCGGTGGGCGATCGCCTGCTGCTCGA
>Ga0160438_1000526_pt1 | contig 10555 bp, 9 predicted proteins | sample HID1975K_E0MG_FD_108203 | JGI IMG/M metagenome (GOLD analysis project Ga0160438, IMG submission 108203) | Enriched soil microbial communities from UW Madison campus, WI, USA - HID1975K_E0 MG | ecosystem: Environmental > Terrestrial > Soil > Unclassified | place: USA: Madison, Wisconsin...
AGTTTGTGCCAGCCTCCATCAAGAGCGGTAAAAAGACGTAAACTTTCTACGAATACTGCCGATATTATTCCACAACTGCTGGATGAACAGGTCAAACAGGCCGTTTAACAGTTCGGTGTGGTAAACACTCCAGCAGCGATAAGCCATTATCGCTGCTTTTTTTTGCCCCGCATCTGACTGTTTTTCCCTTTGATTTGTGATTCCTCGTCACATTTAACAGCAGAAGGATGTACTCGTGCTGATTGTAATAGGTTATCTGGTCGTAATTGCGACAGTATTCGGCGGCTATATGATGACCGGGGGTCATCTTGGCGCACTCTATCAACCAGCTGAATTTGTCATCATCGGCGGAGCGGGGATCGGGGCCTTTATCGTGGGCAATAACGGTAAGGCTATAAAGGCGACGGTAAAAGCGTTGCCATTACTGTTTCGCCGCTCGAAATATACCAAAAGCATGTATATGGATTTGATGGCGCTGCTTTATCGCTTGATGGCGAAGTCGCGCCAACAAGGGATGTTTTCCCTTGAGCGTGATATCGAAAATCCAAAAGAAAGTGAAATCTTCGCCAGTTACCCGCGTATTTTAGCCGACACCCTGATGCTGGAATTTATTATTGATTACCTGCGCTTAATTATTAGCGGGAATATGAATTCGTTCGAAATTGAAGCGCTGATGGATGAAGAAATTGAAACCCACGAAAGTGAGGCGGAAATACCGGCTAACAGTCTGGCAATAATGGGGGATTCACTTCCTGCATTCGGTATCGTGGCGGCGGTAATGGGCGTAGTACACGCGCTGGCATCCGCTGACAGACCCGCTGCTGAACTCGGATCTTTAATTGCGCACGCGATGGTCGGCACATTCCTCGGTATTTTGCTGGCATACGGTTTTATTTCCCCGCTGGCGACCGTTTTACGCCAGAAAAGCGCGGAAACCACCAAGATGATGCAGTGCGTAAAAGTGACGCTGCTCTCGAGTCTTAATGGTTATGCTCCGCCAATTGCCGTCGAATTTGGCCGTAAAACGTTGTATTCCAGCGAACGTCCATCGTTTATCGAACTGGAAGAACATGTTCGCGCTGTTCGCTCGCCAAATGGGCAGCCGCAGCGTGCAACGGAAGAAGAAGTATGAAGAACAACGCGCGCCCCATTGTTGTCGTAAAACGCCGCAAGCATAAGGGCCACGGCGGCGGCGCGCACGGCTCGTGGAAAATTGCTTATGCCGACTTCATGACTGCAATGATGGCCTTTTTTCTGGTGATGTGGCTGATTTCTATCTCCAGCCCTAAAGAATTGGCGCAAATTGCCGACTACTTCCGTACACCGCTTTCCGCCGCGATTACCGGCGGCCAGCGAATTGCGGATAGCTCCAGCCCCATTCCTGGCGGCGGTGATGATGTCACCCAGCAGCAGGGCGAAGTGAAAAGACAGCCGAACATTGAAGATCTGAGAAAGAAGATGGAAACCAGTCGTCTTAAACGCCTGGGCGACAAGTTAGATCAGCTCATTGATGCCGATCCTAAACTGCGCGCGCTCCGTCCGCATCTGCAAATCGATCTGGTGCAAGAAGGGCTGCGAATACAAATCATCGACAGCCAGAACCGCCCGATGTTTAAAAACGGCAGCGCTGAAGTGGAACCTTACATGCGCGATATTTTGCGCAGTATTGCGCCGTTACTAAATGATTTTCCGAACAAAATTAGCTTATCAGGCCACACCGACGATTTGCCTTACGCCATGGGTGAGCGCGGATACAGCAACTGGGAACTTTCCGCTGACCGGGCGAATGCCTCGCGGCGCGAATTGATGTCGGGCGGGCTTATCGACGGCAAAGTGCTGCGCGTTGTGGGTATGTCCTCAACGATGCGCCTGACCAATCGCGGGCCGGGTGACGCCATCAACCGTCGTATTAGTTTGCTGGTACTGAACAAACAAGCTGAAGAGGCCATCGTGCACGAAAACGCAGAAAGCGATAACCGGCCTCTCAGCATTCTCCAACAACCTGCCGCCGTGGAACCGGCGCAGAACACATTACCGCCACAATCCGGTACGAGGTGATAGCGTGAGTATGGATATCAGCGATTTTTACCAGACATTTTTTGACGAGGCCGACGAGCTGCTGGCCGATATGGAACAGCACCTGCTGAATCTGCTGCCAGAAGCGCCGGACTCAGAACTGCTGAACGCCATTTTTCGCGCCGCGCACTCGATTAAAGGGGGCGCGGGGACGTTTGGCTTCTCCGTTTTGCAGGAAACCACGCATTTAATGGAAAACCTGCTCGACGACGCACGGCGTGGAGAGATGCAACTCAGCACCGATATCATCAACCTGTTTTTGGAAACCAAAGATATTATGCAGGAACAGTTGGACGCGTATAAAAACTCACAGGAACCGGATGCTGAGAGTTTCGATTATATCTGCAAAGCGTTACGCCAACTGGCTCTGGAAGCCAAAGGTGAAACGCCTGCGCCGCCTGCAAAACTGACGGTCGTAGAGAAAGATACTCTTGAAGCGCCGCCTGCAAGTGACGGGAAACTGCGTATTGCCATTACGGGGCTGAAAGCGAGCGAACTCGATTTGCTGCTCGAAGAACTGGGTAATCTTGGCACATTAAGCGATGTGGAGAAGGGGGCGAATTCTGTCACCGCCACTATGGAAACCACTGTCAGTGCTGATGACATCAGCGCGGTGCTCTGCTTTGTTATCGAGCCCGAGCAAATTGAGTTTCTGCCGCTGCCCGCTGCGTCTGCCGTTGAAGAAATGGACGTCATTGAAGAACCGGTGGCGTTAGCCGTTAACGCGCCTCAGCCGGTGGCAATGCCTGCTGCACCTCGTGTTGAACGAGAACCGAAACCTACGCGTGTTAACGAGTCGAGCAGTATTCGTGTGGCGGTTGAAAAGGTTGATCAACTGATAAACCTGGTGGGTGAGCTGGTGATTACCCAGTCGATGTTGGCGCAACGTTCTAACGAACTTGACCCGGTTGAACACGGCGAACTGATCACCAGCATGGGTCAGTTACAACGTAACGCCCGTGATTTGCAAGAGTCAGTGATGTCTATCCGTATGATGCCAATGGAATATGTCTTCAGCCGCTTCCCGCGTCTGGTGCGTGATTTGGCCGGAAAACTGGATAAACAAGTGGAGTTGACCCTGCAAGGCAGCTCCACCGAACTGGATAAAAGTTTAATCGAACGCATTATCGATCCGTTGACTCACCTGGTGCGTAACAGCCTGGATCACGGTATCGAAACGCCTGAAAAACGCCTCGCCGCCGGGAAATCGTCGGTCGGTAATTTGATTCTTTCCGCTGAACACCAGGGCGGGAACATCTGCATTGAAGTGTCCGACGACGGTGCTGGCCTTAACCGCGAACGTATCCTTGCCAAAGCGCTGTCGCAAGGCATGCCGGTGCATGAAAACATGTCTGACGACGAAGTGGGCATGTTGATTTTCGCCCCTGGATTCTCGACGGCAGAGCAGGTGACGGACGTGTCCGGGCGCGGCGTGGGTATGGATGTAGTGAAGCGTAACATCCAGGAAATGGGGGGCCACGTTGAGATCAAATCTCAGGCGAATGTCGGCACCACTATCCGCATTATGCTGCCGCTCACCCTTGCGATCCTCGACGGCATGTCAGTCAAAGTGTGCGACGAAGTGTTCATTTTGCCGCTCAATGCGGTAATGGAATCATTGCAACCGAAAGAAGATGATTTGCACCCATTGGCGGGTGGTGAACGCGTGCTGGAAGTGCGCGGTGAATACCTGCCGCTGGTTGAATTGTGGAAAGTGTTCGATGTAAGCGGCGCAAAAACCGAAGCCACGCAGGGCATTGTGGTGATCCTGCAAAGCGCCGGACGCCGTTATGCGCTGCTGGTTGATCAACTCATTGGTCAGCATCAGGTGGTGGTGAAAAACCTTGAGAGCAACTATCGCAAAGTGCCGGGTATTTCTGCCGCAACCATTCTTGGTGATGGCAGCGTGGCGCTGATTGTTGATGTTTCCGCGCTGCAAGGTTTGAATCGTGAACAACGTATGGCAGGCCACGCCGCCTGATCCCGGGTACTGAGGAAGGATAAGAAAATGACTGGATTGACCAATGTAACAAAACTGACCGGGGAAACGGTAGGGCAAGAATTCCTCGTCTTTACGCTCGGCGACGAAGAGTACGGCATCGACATTTTGAAAGTGCAGGAAATTCGTGGTTACGACCAGGTGACTCGCATCGCCAACACGCCTGCGTTTATCAAAGGGGTGACCAACCTGCGCGGTGTGATTGTCCCGATTCTCGACCTGCGCATCAAGTTTGAGCAGGATGGCGTGGAATATAACGATAACACGGTCGTGATTGTGCTGAATTTAGGGCAACGCGTGGTGGGGATTGTCGTGGATGGCGTATCCGACGTGCTGTCTCTGACCGCAGAACAAATCCGCCCGGCACCGGAGTTTGCCGTGACGCTGTCTACGGAATACCTCACCGGCCTTGGCGCGTTGGGCGAGCGAATGCTGATACTGGTGAACATCGAAAAGCTGCTCAATAGCGAAGAGATGGCGCTGGTGGATAGCGCGGCACGCGTGGCGTAATCGCTTAAACACTCAATAAAAAAAGGCCTGAGCGCAATCTCAGGCCTTTTTTGTTTTTATTAAACACTGGTTGAAAAAGAATCACCCTGTTATCGCAAACTAGAGTACTCTATCTCAATAATTACATAAATTGAGATAGTTTGATGAAGCAATCCCCGGCGTTAATCCCATTCTCCTCGTTGAGTGGGGAACAGATAGAATCCCACCAGCGGTATAACCGAATGCTGGATGACAAAGGTCGCTATCTTCCTTTTGAAGAATTTCGCCATCGCCTAAAACGCGGGGATGACCTCCAGCTTGCCTGGACGCTGACGCGTCGTGCACGTGATGCAGCTATTCAACGTATTGATTACTTTAACGAAGCAGGTGAACAGGCGGGGTTTAATTTCACGCCTTCCATCGTCGAGGTTTGCGCGCTGGTGGATATTTTTGCCAGCCAGGCAGCGATGCAAAAACAGGCCGCGTCTCTACGGGGAGCAGGGGCTGAACTATCGGCGCTGGTACTTGAAGAGCCGATTACCAGCTCGCAACTTGAAGGGGCGAACACCACAACGCTTGTCGCACGTAACCTGTTAGAAAGTGGGCGCAATGCGCGCAACGAAGACGAGCAGATGATCGTCGGTAACGCCCGGTTGATGGCTGAAATCCCGAACCATCTCAGCGAACCTTTGACCCTCGATCTTATTCGGCATTTTCATGCGGTTGGCATGAGCGGTATTGATGACGATAAATATGCCCCAGGGACATTTCGGCAAACCGATGATGTTGTGATTGCCGATTATGACGGAAATATTATTCATCAGCCGCCCCCGGCAAACCTGATACTGGAGCGTCTTCAGGCAGTTTGCGACGTGGTTAATAATACCCGTGGTCGGTATATTCACCCGCTGTTACGCGCCTGCATTCTTCACTTAATGATTGCTCACGAACACCCATTTCGTGACGGCAACGGCCGCACAAGCCGTGCGCTTTTTTACTGGTTCATGCTCAAAAATGGCTACGAGGCATTCAGGTACATTTCCATCAGCGCGTTTCTGCATGCCGCTCCAGGGAAATACGCCCACAGCTATCAATACACGGAAGGGGACGGCATGGATCTGACCTATTTTCTGGATTACCAGGCAAGCCTGCTGGTTCGCGCAGTGCACGAATACCTGGCGCATATCGACGAACTGATAAGTCGCAGGTCAGCGATAGACCGCGTGTTGTTTGAATCCGGGGCATTGGGGCGGCTGACCTCACGCCAGGTCACTGTGCTAAATATTATGACCGCAACTCCTGGAAAGCTGTTTGCTGCCGCTGAGATCGCAGGTTCGTTAGGGATTTCGGACAATACCGCGCGAGCGTCAATCCGGGCGCTGGTGAAAGAAGGGGTTGCGGAGCAAGTGCGGGTTAACGATCAGCAAACGCTGTATCGGGCAAAATTCGAAAGTTGATGGCAAAAATAAAGGGGCTTATCGCCCCTTTACCGTTATCTCGTCGGGCCTACGCCTCGATCTCTTCGCCAACTTCAATCGACTCTTCCATCTCACCTTCATTCTTCGACAGCATCGCCGTCGCAACACCATTCCCCAGCACGTTAATCGCTGAACGACCCATGTCGAGGAAGTGGTCGATACCCATCAGCAGCAAAATACCGGCTACCGGAATATTGAAGCTCGGAATCGTCGCCGCCAGCACCACCAGTGCGGAGCGTGGCACGCCTGCAATCCCTTTAGAGGCCAGCATCAGCGTCAACATCAACACCACAATCTCAGAGAAGGTCAGGTGAATGTTGTAAGCCTGGGCGATAAACATCGAGGCGAAAGAGCAGTACACCATCGAACCGACCAGGTTGAACGAATAACCAATCGGCAGCACGAAAGATGCGATGTTGCGCGAGCAACCAAAGCGGGTCAGCTGGTCGAGCGTTTTAGGGTAAGCCGCTTCAGAACTGCTGGTGGTGAACGCCACCAGAACCGGATCTTTGAGCATGGCAATCAGGCGGAACACATCACGCTTGAGCACCATATAACCGACACCAATCAGCACCATGCAGGTCAGGATAATCGCCAGATAGTAGCCGCCAATAAACGAGGCGTAATTCAGCAAAATACCCAGGCCTTCGGTCGCAACAACCGAAGAGATAGCCGCGAAAATAGCCAGTGGTGCCACATACATCACATAGCCCGTCACTTTCAGCATGATATGGGAAACCACATCCAGCGCGGCAACTAATGGCGTATTGAATTTCTCGCCAAGCGATGCGCCAGCAATACCGAAGAACAGTGAGAACACCACAATTTGCAGAATTTCGTTATTCGACATCGCGCCCGCGATACTGGTGGGAATGGTATGCGAGATAAACGCTTTCAGGTTCATGCCGCTCACCGCAAGGCCGGTCTGAACGTCGCCCGCAGGCACTTGCAAGTTCATCCCCGCACCGGGTTGCTGGAGGGTCACGATAAACAAACCCACCAGAATCGACAGGATGGAGGAGGACACAAACCACACCATCGCTTTGCCGCCGACGCGGCCAATGGTCGAGGTTTCGCCCATCTTCATGATACCTACCGTCAGGGTGCTGAACACCAACGGAGCGATAACCATTTTGATCAGACGTAAAAAGATGTCCGTAAACAGCGTGATATTTTCGGCATAGCTTTTGATGTTTTCAGCCGCGGCGTATTCATGGATGGCCGCCCCGGAGAGAATCCCGGCAAACATGAATAGAAGAATAAATAGCGTGAGTTTGTTTGAACTAGACAATTACGTAATAACCCCGTCGATTAGTAACATTTAATTAACTTATTGAGCCATATATAATTTTTATGTTTGCCCAATTTATATTCGGCCCATAAATTGAATGAAAGCGCGAAAGGATTCAACTATTTTTTACTTTTTGTCGCATTTGTTAATGCAGAATCTCTTATGTAACACTGTGACAACAATCACGAAAATAATATTAATATCTCCCTCTCTCTTCCGTGACAACCCCGCCACCTGGCGCTTAACCATCTGATTAAACAGCGTAATATTTTGCAATACGACGACAGGGTGATTTGCCGTTCAGTTTCTGGTCATTTCTCAATACCTAAACTAAATTTCAATAAGTTAGCGTATGCAGCGCCCAGGCAGTCATTGGGGATTGGATGTGCAAAATGAGGGCTTAAAGATGAAAGCACACGCACTCTTAATGCTTTGTGGAAGTGGTTTACTTTGTGGCATAAGCGGGGCGCAAGCGGTGACCAGCAATGGCACAATCAATGCGACACTCACCTTAACCAACGGCTGCCTGATAAACGGGTCGCCTGCTCAAAACGGCATTAACTTCGGTACGCTGGATTTCGGTTCTCACCCGGCAACATTCTCAACCCTGACGACTGAACTGGCTGGCGCTGCGGGCGGCAACAGTTTTGGTATTCAATGCACTAACGGCGCGACTTACACCGTACAAGTGACCGGCAGCACCAACGGCGCACCGGGCACAACAGTCGGCACGCCAGGCACGCCCGCGCGTTATCTTGTGAATACTACAGATGCAACACAAGGTGTGGCCTACAGCATCTACAGCGACAGTGCCTTCAATAATGTGATCGCCAACAATACGGCTATTCCGAAAGCATCCACCACCGATGGCGTAGATAACTACATTGTTTACGGGCGCATACAGGGCGGGGGAGAAAGCGTTACGGTGAAACCGGGAACGTATACGGATGTTATTAACGTCAGCGTAACGTATTAACTCATCGTTTTTATAAACATAACAGCAGGCGTTTGCCCCTGCTGAGGGCCGCGCTTTGCATAAAATTCACGCCTGGCTTTTGGGAATGATGGTGGCGCTTCCGGCAAGTGCTGTCACCCAACAATCATTCCAGGTGGGCGCGACGATAACCCCGGGCTGTTCGGTTGCCAGCGGCAGTGGCGGTTTATTTGGCACGTTGAATTTCGGCAGCCACAGCGGGGTGGAAAGCGGTACCGCCAGTAACGCGTTTATTCCCAACACCTCGCTGGCACTGGCCTGCACGCCCGGAGTGGCGTTAAGCATGACCATTGATGGCGGCAAACATTACACCTCGGTGCGCAATATGGTGCGCACCGGCGGCAGCGAAGCGGTGCCTTACCGCCTCTACACCAGCGGGGCATTAACCGCCAACACGGAAATTCTGGTGAATCAGGCAGTGGCGATAACCTACAGCAACAGTAACAACATCACGTTGCCGATTTATGGTGCGGCGCAGTTAACGGGTTTTAGCCCGGCAGGAACTTATACCGACCAACTCACCGTGACGCTGTCATGGTAAAAAAGGGAGAAAATAATGACGCCATGGCTCACGCATAAACTGTTATTCGCGGCAGGTTGTCTCGCCAGCGCTCAGGCTCTGGCTGCCGGGAATATCCTAATTTGGCCTATTGATCCCTATTTGGCTCCCGACGCCAAAGCCGCAGAATTATGGATACAAAATCAAAGTAGCGAGGCCACGACCATGCAGGTGCGGGTGGTCGGCTGGCAGCAGCAGGATGGGCATGAAAAATACCAGCCGCAACAAGATGTGGTCGCCAGCCCGCCTATTGCGCAAATTGCGGGCGGGGGCAAACAGCTGATACGCCTGATCAAACAAAATGTTGTGCCACCAAACCAGGAGCAGGCTTATCGCATTGTGGTGGATGAAATCCCCCAGCCGCGGGATAACAACAAACCACAAATGGGGTTGAAATTGCAGATGCGTTATTCCATCCCGCTGTTTGCCTATGGTGCGGGCATGGTCACTGAAGAGGCCGCAGGCAATCACGCCAATACCGAACCGGCGAAGTTGTCGTGGCGTGTGGTTGATGAAAGTGGCAAGCCGACGTTGCAAGTCACCAATCGCGGAAACGTTCATGCCCGACTGAGTAAAGTCACTCTGCGCCAGGGCAGCCAACAACGAGTGTTAGCCGACGGGCTGATGGGCTACGTGCTACCCGGTAGCCAGCGAGAATGGCCGTTACCCGCATCACTTTCACGGCCTGACCAATTGTCTGCAACGATCAACGCTCGTTCCGAACAATGGCAAACCTCTCCGGTCAATTGAGCCGATTACCGATGGCGATGCTTCTTCTGTCTTTGCCGATATGCAGCCATGCCGCGCAAGAAGACGATGCTTTGCCTCCGCCGCCGGATGCGCAGGCGCTGAACCAGACCGCTCAGTTTCATTTATCACTGGTTTTTAACCAGTGGGACAGCGGCCAGGTGGTGCCTGTGACCCAGCGTGGGGGGCAATTTTTTGTCAGCCGGGCCGATTTACAACGCGCCGGTTTACCGGGCGATAAATTCCGCGATGACGAAGTGAATGTCTCGGCGCTCAAAGACGTCAAAACTGAGTACGACAGCGCCGGGCAACGGCTGCTGATGCAAGTCCCTAACGAATGGCTCCCTCGCCAGGCGATTACGCTTGGCACAAATGACGCCAGCTTTAAACCGTTGAGCGGCAGCGGGGCGCTACTCAATTACGATTTCTACACCAGCCATGCCGATAACAGCGGCGGCCAGGCTTCCCTCTGGCATGAGTTACGCCTGTTTAGTGGCAATCTCAGTTTTTCGTCTACCGGCACCGTTCGCGAGGGTTTTTCTGGTTACGACTCAGGGAACGGCGAGGGTTATATCCGTTACGACACCACGCTCACCGGCACTGATGAAGACGACATTATCAGCTGGTCGGCGGGGGATGTGGTCAGCGATTCATTAAGCTGGAGCAACAGCGTGCGCATGGGCGGCGTGTCCATTGGCCGTGATTTCTCGTTGCGCCCGGATCTCATTACCTACCCGTTGCCTGCGTTTTCCGGCGAAGCGGCGGTGCCTTCCACGGTTGATGTGTTTATCAACGGCTATCGCAGCGGCAGTACCGAGCTGCAACCTGGCCCGTTCACCCTGACGAATCTGCCCTACATCAATGGCTCCGGTGATGCAGTTCTGGTGACGACCGATGCGCTTGACCGCCAGGTTTCGACCAC
>Ga0160438_1000533_pt1 | contig 10473 bp, 10 predicted proteins | sample HID1975K_E0MG_FD_108203 | JGI IMG/M metagenome (GOLD analysis project Ga0160438, IMG submission 108203) | Enriched soil microbial communities from UW Madison campus, WI, USA - HID1975K_E0 MG | ecosystem: Environmental > Terrestrial > Soil > Unclassified | place: USA: Madison, Wisconsin...
CAAACCAGGCTCGCACGCCGCCGTCGAACTCTTCAATACGCGCCACACGCTGACCAAAGCGGATATCGGCACGCCCGTAAGTATCAATCAGCATGTCCTGCAATTCCGCGCGGGCCACCGGATAAGGGCGTTCGCCCACACTTTTGATTAACGGATCGAGACTGAAACGCGTCAACGTTTGGCCGTGAACAAAATCTTTGTAGGCCATATATTCCATAGGCCCGCCCAATTGCTGGAGTGGTTCTTTCATGCCAAGCCAGTTCAGGCATTTTACGCCATTGGGCCAAATTGAAATTGCCGCGCCAACAGGCTTAATTTCTTTTACCGCCTCATAGACTTCGGTCTCAATGCCACATCTTTTCAGGGCAATTGCCGCCGAGAGTCCACCAATGCCGCCGCCAATTATGATCGCTTTCATCTGAGTCTCCTTTGGGTTACAAAGATGTTAAGCAATATCCGTACCAGACCGCGAAGCCGCATGGCTGAACGGGCGTGGCAACGGTAGAATCGATTTGCGCAATGGTGGGGGGCATCAGTGGTGCAATGTGATTTTCTGCACCATTATTTTCCATGATGATAATGTTGTCAGGCGGAAGAACAGAGGAGCAAATGGGTGCGGGATTCAGATAACTGGCAGGATGAAGTGATTGAAGTGGATGACAATCTGACGCTGCATTCCATCCACGAACGTTATGCGGATGAACTTTTTGCCGTGGTGCAAAAGAATAAAGCCTGGTTACAGACGGCGATGGACTGGCCGCAGTTTGTCGTATCCGTTGAGGATTCACGTAAGAACGCGCAGGGCAATTACATTCTGCATCATCGCGGTTACGCAAAAATGTTTCTGATAATGCGCGATCGGAAAATCATGGGTGTGATTTCATTTAACCAGATTGAGCCAACCAATAAGACGGCGTATATCGGTTACTGGTTGGATGAGAATGTTCTTGGGCAGGGAATTATCTCCCGGGCGTTAGAAGCGGTGATGCAGAAATATGCGCGTGAAGGTCTGGTGCGCCGTTTTGTTATCAAATGCATTGTGAGCAACACCGCCAGCAATCGGGTCGCGCAGCGTAATGGCTTTACGCTTGAGGGGCGACTGAAGCAAGCCGAGTTTCTTAATGGCGAATTTCACGATCAAAATATATATGGGCGGATAATCGAGTAGCCGCAATCAAAACACCCCGTAAAACGGCGAGCGCGTTACCCGTTGTTCGCCACTAATATCCTTAATACCGCGAATGTGAATCAGCTCGCCATCGAGTCCATCAACTGCCGCCTTATCGTAGATCTGCACATTATTCTCTATCAGCACGTTGCCGGTGATCCGTGCCTGGCCGTAAATTTGCACCTGGTTATCGAGCTGGATAGGGCCGCCGATAAGCGTGGCGTCATCGAAAATATGCACCTGGTGTTTAAGCACGCAGTCGCCTTCGATGAGTGCGTTGCCGTACACCTGGGAAGAGTAGCGAATGGTAGGAATTTGATCGTCACCGCGCCCGGCAATAATCCGTGCATTATCAAAAACGCGAGCGCAGTCGCAAACCCAAATATTGTTTTCGTCGTTGCCTTCAAGAATGGCCTGTCCGAAAACTTCGGCGCGGTGCTCAATAAAAGCATTATTCACCCTGGCGTTGCCAAATATCTGGGCCTGGTGAACGACGCGGGATGCATTTACCGTGGCGTTGCCGTAAATTTGCAGCACCTGGTCGTTGTCGGCAGTAAGGCCACGCACGGCAATGATCTGGCTGCCATTCAGAATACGGGCGGCATCAAAAATACGGCATTCACCGCTAACCAGCGATTCTTTCACCACGCTTTTCCCGCTGATATGTGCCTGGTGGCAAAGCGTCGATTCCCCGTGAATTTGCGCATCATCACTCACGCTGGAGCCGCCATACACCACGCTGTCGCTGCCATAAATCCAACAGTTTCCACGCTGGCTGAGATTGTCTTCGCATTCAATCCAGCCGCCAGATTGCCCGGCTTTAACGTCGCTGAAATCGCAAAGCGCCACCACTTGCCAGAGTTTGACCTGTTGTTTTTTGCCATCGACCAGGTAGTCGTGCAGTCGCGAATCGCCCGTTAATTGATACTTTTTCATCGCTGTTTCCCAGAGTTTTCCCTCTTAAAACGTAGCAGATTAATCCCCAGGTAGCGTTCTGCGGCGCATTCGAATAAAATGCATCTAAAATACATTTTATAATTTAAACGAAATGAATAAATCAGTAACGCGCACCATGCTCAATCTCCCCGCAGGGTATTTTGGGATGGTGCTTGGAACCATAGGGATGGGTTTTGCGTGGCGTTATGCGGCCACGATTTGGTCGGTATCTCCGCGCATCGGTGAGGCATTTGAGAGCCTGGCGATTGCCATCTGGGTTGCTCTGGCGCTGGCTTTTGTTGTGCGTGCGCTGAAATACCCGCAAACGGTTATTGATGAAATTCGCCATCCGCAAAAGGGCAGTTTTATCAGCCTGTTTCCGGCCACGACCCTGCTGGTTTCGATTGCCATTGCACCTTATTTTCGCCCGTTAGCCGTGGGGATGTTTGCCTTTGGCGCGGTGGTTCAATTGATTTACGCCGCCTGGCAGAGTGCCGGTTTATGGCGCGGCAACCATCCGCACGCCGACACCACCCCCGGTTTATATTTGCCGACGGTGGCCAATAACTTTATCAGTGCGATGGCGTGCGGGGCGTTGGGATATCATGACCTCGGGATTCTGTTTTTCGGCGCGGGCGTGTTCTCGTGGTTAAGTCTCGAACCGGCAATTTTGCATCGTTTGCGCAGCGCCGGAGAATTACCGCCGCCCGAGCGTACCGCGCTGGGTATTCAGCTTGCGCCCGCACTGGTCGCGTGTAATGCGTATCTTAGTGTCAACGGCGGGCAGCCTGATTTCTTTGCCAAAATGCTGTTCGGTTACGGTCTACTGCAATTGTTGTTTATGCTCCGCCTGATGCCCTGGTATTTGAAGCAGCCGTTTAATGCGTCGTTCTGGAGCTTCTCATTTGGCATTTCAGCCCTTGCTGGCACTGCGCTGCATCTCAGCCATGCCAGCAATGACGGGCTTTTTACCGCACTCGCGGTGCCGCTGTTTATCTTCACTAATTTCATTATTGGCCTGCTGCTTGCGCGCACGGTGATCCTGCTTTATCAGGGGAAGTTGCTGTTGCGAGTCGAACGGCCTGCAAAAAGGACAAATTAAGATGCTTTCTGAAAATTATTACACCGAGAAATATGGCTTAACGGCGACCCATTCTGATGTGGTCAATGCCGCAACGATTGTCCCGTCGGGTAAAACGTTAGATCTTGGCTGCGGGAGTGGGCGCAACAGCCTGTACTTAAATCAGAAAGGGTTTGATGTGACGGCGTGGGATAAAAACCCGATGAGCATCAGCAATCTGAATAAAATAATCGCAGCTGAAGGGCTGAAAAATATCGTCACTGATATTGTTGATCTGAATTCAATACATTTAGATGGTGAATATGATTTTATTCTTTCAACAGTTGTAATGATGTTTCTGGAACGCAAATCCATTCCAGGGCTGATTGAAAATATGCAGCGTTGCACCAAGTTGGGCGGATACAATCTGATTGTCGCCGCCATGGATACCGAAGATTTCCCTTGTAATGTCGGATTTCCATTTGCTTTTACTGAAGGTGAATTACGCAATTATTATGCGGGCTGGGAGTTAATTAAATACAACGAAGATATCGGCCAATTGCATAAAACCGATGAGCAAGGGAACCGGATTAAATTACGCTTCGCCACAATGCTGGCGCGTAAAATTTAAGCGGGTGGCCAGGCGCGATTTTGTAACACAATGCGATAACCGTCGTTATCTATAAATGTGCATCCGGCGATATCCCAGTACGGATTAAAACTATTTATGGTCAAAAAACCTGCGTCAAGCATTTGCTGGCAGGTCTTTTGCCATGCATCTTTCTCTGGGTAATAAAGCACTAACAAGTCGTCCGCCGTGGCGGCTGGTTCCACAGGGTGGCGATGGCAAATCGTGAACTCCAGGTGCCAGCTTGCATCCTCCAGGCCAAGCATCACGCCGCTAAAGCCGTCATGTTCACTAAATTCCCCGAGTTCTTTTAAGCCCAAACCCAGGCAGTACATCTCTTTGCTTTGAGCAAGATTCGTTACGGGTCGTGCAATCCGCAGATGAGGTGTCATGTCTGTCTCCGATGTGTAGCAGTGCTTAATATTAATTCATTTATCAGTAAATAGTTAATGACTTGTTGATTATTCATCGAAACAAAATACACATCTAATATCCGAATTTTGGATAAGTAGCATTTTAACCTCATTTTTCCACAGGGTTTATTGTTATAACGCGCACGCTTACATGCAATCTACAGGGAGTCATAGTAATAATGCGCACTTCATTTTGTTTTAAAGCAGCTTGTCTGGCGGGAGTTTTAGCGCTAGCAGGTTGTGCTTCTTCTTTACCGGCGCCTGAAAAATATTCGGGCTTTTTAAAGGATTATTCCGGCTTGCAGGAAACTAAATCTAACTCGGGTAAAGATATCTTGCGTTGGATTGATCCTGCTTTCAAAGGCAGTAATTATGACAGCCTTGTTTTTAATCCAGTGACTTATTATCCGGAGCCAAAACCGAATACTCAGGTGGGGCAAAAAGTTCTGGATGGATTATTAAACTACACTAACACCCAGCTGAAAGCCGCAGCAGCAGCACGCAAGCCACTGGTGACAAAAGCAGGCCCACATAGCCTGATTTTCCGTGGCGCAATTACCGCAGTAGATTGTACTAAAGAAGGTCTGCAATTCTACGAAGTGGTGCCTATCGCACTGGTCGTAGCGGGAACGCAAGTCGCCACCGGGCACCGTACCATGGATACCCACCTCTATTTTGAGGCGGAGTTGATTGATGCGGCGACCAATAAAACGGTGATGCGCGTTGTGCGTAAAGGCGAGGGTAAAGACCTGAGCAATGAAAACACGCCAATGACGATTGATACGCTCAAGCAAGTGGTTGATGATCTCGCGACCGATGCGACGGTGTTCGATACCGAACAGAAATAGTGAAGATATCGTGAAATCACAAAGGGAGCCTGGCTCCCTTTTTTGTCAATTTATGCGGCGCGTTTACGCCACGGCAGAGTGGTCAACATCCCCGGTTTTGAGAACATCACCAGATTACCGAGCAAAATCATGCACAGACCAATAACCGCATTGCTGTGCCAGACATAACCTTCATAAATCGTCGACAGACTCAGTGCCACTAGCGGGAACAGCAATGTGCTGTAAGCGGCCTGACTTGCCCCGATGCGCCCGACCAGCGTGAAGTACGCCCCAAAGGCAATGACCGAGCCGAAAATAGCCAGGTAGAACAGCGAGCCGAGATAACGCAGCGTGAACTCCGGCATAAACGAATCCCCACGAACCAAAGCCAGCACGCCCATAATAATGGTGCCGTAAAACATGGCGTAGGTATTGGTCGAAAGCGTTTCAAGCCCGCGTCGTTGGTGACGTGTGCTGATCATATTCCCGATGGAAAAGCCAAAGGTGCCAAGCGCGCTTAAGCCAATGCCCATTAATAAAGTCGGTGCCCTCTGAGTGGCGACCAAATCGTGCCAGAAGAGGGCGATCACACCCGCAATACCGAGCACCGCTGCGGGCAGCAAATTTTTGCTCGGGCGCTGGCGAAAGAAAATCATGCTATTGATAGCGTTAAATAATACGGACATAGAAAAGATCACCGACTCAAGGCCTGAGCTGATGTACGCCGCCGCGTGATAAAAACAGAAGAAGTTAAAGCCGAAAACGCAGCCGCCTTGCAGCATACAATACAGATGGTCACGCAGGCTGATACGGCGCAAACGCCCTAACGCCAAAAGCACCACCAGCATGACGATAGCGGCTACCGCAAAACGCCAGAAAATTGAAACCGGCACCGACACCACACCTTGCTGCATGTAAATCGCCAGCCAGGTCGTGCCCCAAATCACCACCACCGAAATATAAAGTAAAGCATTCATCTTGTTGTCTCCCAGAACGGATAGCGGGAGTATCCGCGAATAGGAGCGAGGATGATTTCACGTAGTTGCGGGACTTGCATATTCTTGCGGTTTTATTTACCCGCTAGTTTGTTAAAGGCTGGTAACAGGCACTCACACTACTTAAACTATTATTCCTGAATTCTGACGGTAGCCAACCATGACCCAGCCGTATCACGCATTTGAAAATCTTCGCCAGCACAACGCCGTGCTGGAAGATAACGTGCAGCTAGGTTCTGGCATTCAACTGTCGGCCTGGTCAAATAGCCTCGATCGCGTAACGCAATGCAGCAACCATCACACATTAAGTATGTATGTGAATGAAGGCTATGAAACCTATCAGAAAACCGCTTCGGGCTGGAAGAATGGCGGTGGCCCAGACCGTTTTTGCCTGATGCCAGAAGACAGCGAAACCACCTGGGATATTCGCAACCATTTTTCGTTTGTGCACCTGTATTGCACGGATGAACACTTGCGCAATATTGCCGAGCAGATTTGGGATCGCAGCCCGGCCGCGATATCTCTTGATGAGAAAATCTTCAGCGAAGATCCGCGTATTACCCAGCTTTATCGCCATTTTCTGTTAAGCAGTGACTGGCAACAGCAGGCGAATCACTTGATGTTGAGCACTGCATCAACCTTATTGCTGACTCATATGGTGCAGAATTACAGCAATGTGCAGTGGCGTTTGCCGGATGTGCGCGGCGGGCTTGCGCCTGCGGTGTTGCGTAATATTCAGGCGTATATCGAACAGCATCTAAGCGAGCAGTTAACGTTAAGTGAACTGGCGAAGGAGGCAGGGTTAAGTGAGTTTCATTTTGCGCGCATGTTTAAACAATCTACCCAACTCGCGCCCCATCAATATGTGATGCATCGCCGCATGTCACGGGCACAAACGCTGGTGAAGAACAGTTCGCTGTCACTGACGGATATCGCGATGGCCTGCGGATTTAGCTCCGCAAGCCATTTTAGTAACCGATTTAAAACCACGATCGGCATTACGCCCTCGCAGTTACGGTCGACGAATAAATGAGAATAACGCGTAGCAAACTCCACCCGCGACCAGTCCCCAAAATGCAGAGCCAATCCCCAGCAAACTCACACCCGAAGCGGTGACCAGAAACGTGACTATCGCCGCGTCGCGCTCTCGCTCATGATTAAGCGCCTGATACAAACTCCCGGCGATAGTGCTCAATAATGCCAGGCCTGCCAGCGTATGAATATAGGCGACGGGTAATGACGTCAGAAGAGTGGTGATCGAGCCGCCAAAAACCCCCGCCAGCAAATAAAACACGCCGGCAGCAGCGGCGGCAAGCCAGCGCTTTGAGGGATCAGGATGGGCTTCCGAACCCTGGCAAATTGCGGCGGTGATCGCAGCGATACAAATTGAAAATACCCCAAACGGCGCCAGCAGCAAGGCAATCGCGGCAGTGACAACCATTAAGGGCGAAACCGGAACGTGATAACCCGACGCTTTTAACGTGGCGACACCGGGCGCATTTTGTGAGGCCATCGTCACCAGGAAAAAAGGGATGCCAATACCCAGCAGGCTGGAAAGCGAGAAGTGCGGAGCAGTAAATTCAGGCATCACAATAGCAACAGGCATATTGGTGCTTTGCAGATTGCCACTCAGCAGGCAAACCGCCAGGCCTACGACCATCGCCACTACCACCGCATATCGTGGCGCCCAGGTTTTCGCCAGCAGCCAGCCTACTAACATGCTGGCGCACAACAAAAAATCCCCCTGTAACGAAGTAAAAGCGTCCAGGCCGAAGCGCAGTAAAATACCGGCCAGCATGGCAGCAGAAAGCGTGGCGGGGATCAGGCGCATCAGGCGGGCAAACAAACCCGTTGCACCACAAATCAGAATCAGAAATGAGGCGAAAATAAACACGCCGACGGCTTCATTCAGCGAATGCCCCGGCAGGCTGGTGGCCAACAGTGCCGCACCGGGCGTTGACCAGGCGGTAAGAATGGGGGTGCGATACCAGAGTGTGAGCGCTAAAGTGCTGATTCCCATGGCGATGCCCAGCATCGTCAGCCAGCCTGCGATCTGCATAGTGTTGGCGCCTGCTGCTTCGGCTGCCTGCCAGATAATCGCCGCTGAACTGGCATAACCCACTAATACCGCGACAAACCCTGCCAATACCGTCGGTAACGGAATCGAAATTAAGCGCATCATGTTTTCCTTATTGTTGACGGCGAAACTATAGCATTACCCGGCTATAGATTTACAAACCGTTAACAACAGGATGTAGAGCATTCTCGAGATAAACCAGCGCATTCTGGCGTTCGAGCGGTCGTGAAAAATAATAGCCCTGCATAAAGGGAATACCGCACTCTTCGAGCAACTGCCGTTGTTTATCTGTTTCAACACCTTCAGCGATCACGCTAAAGTTGAGGCTGCGGGAAATATTCATCATGGCCTGGACAATGGAAAGACCTTTCAGCTCGATATTCTGAATAAATGAACGGTCGATTTTGATGTAATCAATATTCATATTCTGGATAACCGACAGGCTGGAATAACCGGTGCCGAAATCATCCACCGAGAATTTCACGCCGCGTTGCTGTAACTGGTTTACTTTCTGGTTGATCATCATTTGATCGGACTGAAATATAGATTCCGTCACTTCCAGATGCAGTAAATGGCCGGGTATCGCGTAGCGTTCAATCAGTCGGTTGACGTTATTCACAAATCCTTTGTCGTAGAATTGAATCAGCGAAATATTCACGCACATGCAAATTCCTGCATTGCGTTTATTCATTTGTGCCAGCGTTTTACAGGCTTCTTCTAATACCCAGTGCCCGGTCTGAACAATGCGCCCGCTTTGCTCCATTAAAGGAATGAACTCGACGGGAGAGATTTCCTGCTCCTGATAACGCCAGCGCATCAGGGCTTCAAAACTGACCACCTGGCCTCTGGTATCGACAATCGGCTGATACACCAGGCGAAATTCATGGCGGTCGAGGGCGCCTTTTAGCGCTTCACTCAGCATAATTTTACGGTGTAAATCGCGCTCGAGGCCGAGATTATAGAAAGCCACGCGTTCGGGATATTTGCCTTTTTGCGAATACATGGCGATATCTGCCAGCTGAATAAGCCGCGTGATGGAGCTTTCATGTTCCGGGCACACTGAAATACCGATAGTGGCATTCAGCGTGACGTTTTGTTCATCGACGCGGATAGGGCGCGAAAGGCTGGTGACGATTTTATCGGCCAGATCGCTGATGGCATCTGAGGATTTATCTTTAACCAGCAGGATAAATTCATCGCCGCCCCAGCGACAGATTAAATTTTCGCTATCAATAAATGTTTTCAACCTGTCGCTTAAGGCGACTAATACCCGGTCGCCCACATTGTGGCCCAGCGTATCGTTAATATTTTTAAAACCATCAAGGTCGATAAAGAAAATGGCGAAGCCGGCGTTTTTCTGGTTTTTAAACTCTTGTTCAACTACCTGTGCGGCTAATAAAAATGCGCTGCGGTTGTACAACCCGGTGAGTGAGTCTTTATTGGATATTTCGTAGACTTCCCGCGTTCGGACCCGAATGGTTTCTTCCATGCGTGACACCAGGTTTTTGTTTCGGTAGCGCAATAAAATGGCTTCTTTAATATATTTAGACGAGCGGGCGGAAGAGACAATCATGATGAGAGTGAAACACACTCCGAGGCCGCCGAGATTAATTTTATATTGCTCCGGTTGCATCAGCAGCAATATCGACATCGGCATCAGGATAATAATGTTGTAGAACGAGGCGAGCAGCAGATTCCCGGAAAGTATACTGGTTGCTCCGCCAGCCATTGCGGCAAGAATCACATTAGTGGTGCTTAATTCTTCAATAGAAAAATGCGGGTAAAAGATAACGGCATACAAACTCCACATTGCCGCACTCAATAAACAGCCGCAGGAAAAACGCATTAACCAGCTCTTGCTGGTTTTATTTTCTGCACTGCTTTTTAACCACATACGCGTATCAAAAACCCGGATGACGAGGATTAAAGTCATCACCGCCCACCAGGCTAATTTGCAGTTGAAATTCTTCTCATCAATAAAGGTAAAGGCAAGAGCACTGGAAGCAACAAAGGTAATCAGAATGCCCGGTAATGAGTTGTTGTATAACAGTCTTACGCCTTCGGATTGGTAAAGCTTTGAGTGTTCAAGGTTTTTTGTCATTTCCGATCATCTTAACTGAGTCATTCAAAAGGTGCTCAACATCAAGAACGCTAATGTGATTACATCATGTAATTATTTAGGGTGTAATTATAATTAAAAACCGCTCTACAGAGAAGATGGATTATCAGCTAACCCCGCGCAAGCGTAGCGGCAGGGCAGTTTTGGCGACGTTTGGGTATATGCTTACGCGTCCAATCTGACTACAATAGCCGCCTTTCACCCATAACACAGAAAACAGACCGACTATGCGCCTGCACGCCAATCATCG